>Ga0118677_10000200_pt1 | contig 124164 bp, 90 predicted proteins | sample AliMusrvi5mmetaG_FD_86154 | JGI IMG/M metagenome (GOLD analysis project Ga0118677, IMG submission 86154) | reverse complement strand
CCCTGCGCCAGAGCCTCGGCAAAGTGCGCGCCCCCATGCAGCCCATCGTCGCCCGCGCCCTGCTCATGGCCGCCGAATCGCTGGCCGCTTCCAACAAAGCGCTGGCCCAGGAACTGTATGGAGTGCTCAGTGCGCCAACAATGCCCGGCGCCGTGCGACTCTCCGCCATCCGCGCCAAAGCCTAATATGATCGGCCTCATCGCGCTATCACTCGCCACGTTCGCGAACGCCCAGAGCGCCGATCCGCTGAAGCCGTACCTCGACGGCAAGCCGCCGCAGATCCTGCGCGAAATCCCCTCGCCTGCCGCCGCGCCGCCAGGCGTCACGGTGCGTCGCGTGGTGTTCCGCTCGCGCGACGACTCCGAAATCTTCGCCGTGATCGCCAGGCCCTCGACCGCAGGAAAATACCCCGGCATGCTCGTCCTGCACGGAGGCGGAGGCAGCGCCGAAATCGACAAAGCGATCGCCTGGGCCGGGCGAGGCTATGTCGCCGTCGCACCGGATCTGCCCGGAATCGCCGAGCCAAAAAAACTCGCCGAAACCAAAGGCAAATGGAGCGCCATGAAATACGGCGAAGGCCGCTGGCAGGCCACCCCCGATGGCAGCGCCAGCGTCATCTTCGATGCCGTCCTCAGCGCCATGAAATCGCTCTACCTGCTGCGCGCCCAGCCGGAAGTGGATACCGCGCGCATCGGAGTCGTGGGCATCTCCTGGGGCGGCTACATGACCACCATGGTCGCGGGACTCGCCGGAGATCAGCTCCGCGCCGCCTTCGCCGTCTACGGCTGCGGCTTTTACGAGCTCACCTCCCAGCAGAACTCCACCATGGCGAAAATGTCCGCCGAAGAGCGCGAGCGCTGGCTACACGATCTCGACGCGGGCCGCCGCGCCCCGGGCATCAAAGCCGCCTTCTTCACCGCCGGCGCCACCAACGACTTCTTCTACTGGCCGCACGCCGTGCAGGCCACGCTCGATGCGATTCCAGGCGAAAAGAACCACCTCTTCGCACCCAACGCCAATCACAAAGCGCCACTCCCTGGCGGCACCGTCTCACCCGCCAAGGGCACCTGGCTCTCCATGGAGCTTCCCTACTTCGAATACCACCTGAAGGGACTCGGCGATCCGCTCCCGCTCGTCACCGTACAACCCGTCACGGACCGCCAGTTGGCCCGTGTCAGGATCACCTCGCCGCGGCCCCTCACCAAAGTCGAGATCTACTGGGCAAAAGCGAATGCCGACGTGATAAAGCGCGAATGGCTCGCGCTGCCAGCAGACAAGACAGCCGAAAACATCTACGAAGCCAGACTGCCCGCCGAAGCCGCGGACTGGTTCGCGGTCGCCTCCGACGACCGGCCCGTCACGGTCTCCAGCGATCTGACTCAGGTTCCCCAGCCAAAGCCCGAAAGGTCTAACTGATGATCTACTCTCGACGTGCACTCCTACTGCTCCCCTGGACCGCCGTGGCGCCGCGCCTCTCCGCACAGAACGGTTCGCGCATCACGCCAACAGGCCTCGTCGCAGACGGCGCCACCCTCAACACGCGCGCACTGCAGGAGGCCATCGACCGCTGCGCGAAAGCAGGCGGCGGAGAAGTCCTCATCCCGCCCGGCCGCTATCTCACCGGCACGCTGCACCTGCGCGACCGCGTTGGACTCTATCTCGAAAGCGGCGCCGTCCTGCTCGGCAGCCCGCGCCTCGAAGACTATCCGCAGCTGAAGGACGCCATCCCCTCGTTCACCAGCACCTACACCCATCGCTGCCTCATCCGCGCCGACGCCGCCAGCGATGTTGCCATCCGCGGCTACGGTGCCATTGACGGCAACGGCACCGCCTTCGAAGGCGAGTACGAAGTCCGCCCCTATCTGCTGCGCTTCATCGGTTGCAAAGGCGTCCACATGCAGGGCGTAACGCTGCGCAACTCGGCGATGTGGGTGCAGCACTACCTGGATTGCGAAGACGTCCTCATCGAGGGCATCCGCGTACGCAGCCGCCGCAGGCACGTGAATAACGACGGCATCGATATCGATTCCTGCCGCCGCGTCCGCATCTCCAACTGCGACATCGATTGCGGTGACGATGCGATCGTCCTCAAGGCCACCACATCACTGCCCTGCCGCGACATAGTAATCACCAACTGCATTCTCAGTACGTTGTGCAGCGCTTTCAAACTCGGCACCGAATCGAACGGCGGCTTCGACAACATCGTCTTCTCCAACAGCACCATCTACGACACCAACATCGCCGGCATCGCGCTGGAGATGGTGGATGGCGGCACGCTCAGCCGCATCAACATCTCGAACATCGTAATGCGCAATGTCACCTGTCCGCTCTTCCTCCGCCTCGGCAATCGCGCCCGCCCCGTCACGGCAGGCGATCCGCGACCCGGCATGGGCTCCTTCGCCGGTGTGATGATTCGCGGCATTGACGCCACCTCCGAATCGAAAGTGGTCTCCTCCATCACCGGCATCCCCGGCCACCCGGTGGAAGACGTCCTGCTTGAAAACATCAGGCTCACCGTCGCCGGGGGCGGGAAGGTGTTGGCCGCGGATTACCAGGTGCCTGAAAAGCCAGAGTCCTATCCAGAAGCCTCTATGTTCGGAGTGCTCCCCGCCCATGGTCTGTACTGCCGCCACGTGGCAGGGCTCTCGCTGCACGGCGTCACCATTCGAGCGGCGAAACCCGATCCGCGCCCGTCAGTCATCGTCGACGACGCCGATGGACTGTCCATCAAAGGCCTCCACGGCTCGCAACTGGAACTGCGCAACGTCCGTCACGCCAACATCCGCGAGTCTGCGGTTGCAGTGCACCTGGGCGGCGCCAATACAGAGGACGTCGCCATCGCCGCCGATCAGGCGAAGGCTCCGCAGGTATTGGCAGGGCCCGAGGTCAGCAGCCAGTCCTGGCGAGTATCGAAATAGGCGGCAGGTCAGCCCGGCCCGGCCGCAGCTTCGGACTCCGAAGTGAGAGCCGTTGCCTGAGCAGGGCTCTGTTGTTCCAGTGCATACATACAGAGTGCTTCGAAATCGGTGTTATTTTCCTCCGCAATCTGAAAGAGCTTCCCAAACGAGTCCAACACTTCCTGGGGTATGAACCCACCCCGCTCTGACAGCAGCCAGTGCGCCTGGTATTTCAAGGGGTGGCAGCCAGGCGCCGGCCCGGCCGCCACATACAAATGAAAGGGAGCCTTTTGTTCGCCAAACAGGCATGGAACCGTGAATCGTTTCATTTTCCCTCCTCCTGCCGTAGCGCAAGCCACTGCTGCAAGCCGTGTGCAAACTCACTAATCGGGCACTCGTGTTTGCGGCTCTCCGTCGCGATCTTTCGCAGCAAATCCTGGACATGCTCCGGCGGCCGCATAATCAGGAATTGGTGTTCGAAAGCGGAATTCAGCGGCATGGTTTCCCCCATTTCTATGCGCTCGGCGCCGGTGGCGGCATTGGCTGACCGCACGGTGAAAACCGTTCTTGCTGTCTGGTAGCGCGGACTGATCTCATTCGACCCGGCAGGCAGCACCACTCCCTGTGTTTCAAAGAGAATCTTACCAAGTTCTTCGCTCAATGATGGGCCAACTCCAGCCTTGTTTCCCAGGTCCCTGCTGGAATCGATCGTCACCAGTGGGTAATGGGCTCTTTCGCCAACCAGCAAGTCCTTCAACGATGCAAAAACAGAGGTCCTCAACTCCTGCCGCCCCTTCTCATCCGTCATGGCGATGCATGCCGCGGAAAGCACCCGCGCTGCGGCAGTGATGCGAAGCAGGCTCGGATGATTCATGCCACCGAGCAACTCGCGGATGGCGAGTTCGTTGGCTGGCGGCAGGTGGTTACTGATTTCACGGGCTATGTCGGAGACAAAGCAGACATCGAACAGACCGCTTAAGATTCCATTCAGCATCTCGGGCGTTGTATTCGGCATGAACTGCATGAGCCGGATCGCGGCGCCACGCACCACGAAGGAAGGGTCAGTTCTACCCACGGCCACTAATCGCGGAATCCATTCCAGCAGGAACTTCTCGCCCGCCTCCGAGAAATTGGCAGGCATCGCTTCGGCAACGGCCGCGAGCACAGGCAAGGTCTCCCTGAGATCCAGCAGTTCGAACGAAAGTGCAGGCCGCCGGCAAATCCAGGAGCTTTCCCGGTCTACGAGGTACTTTTCGGTGAGGTGAAGGAGTTCCCGCAGTGGCTCCTCCTCGCCATTCTCCCAGCATTCCACCACATACCCGGAGGCCCGCTTGAGCGCTTGCCGGTAAAGATCATCCCAGAGCGTTCCGCGGCAAGCACAGAGGTAAGCATGGAGCCACTCGCGCGGAGAGTAATCCTCGCTCCCCACCTCCAGGTTGCGAAGTATGCGCCCCGTCAAGGCTCCCAGCCGCGGGATGTAGCCCTCGCGCACCTCCATCAGCGCCTCGTGTTGCGAAAGGGCATTCTGGTTGCGCCCCGCCGACATGAGCGCCGTACCCAACATCATTGGACGGGCTGCAAACTGAGCGTAGTTCGTCCACCAGAATGGCTCTTCCTCGTAGACATTCAGAAAACCCAGGATGTCCAGCACCCGCGCACCCAGCCGTTCATCGCAATCGCTTCGTAGCAAAACTTTGAGACACTCCTGCAATTCCCTCGCCCGATGGTCTCCCTTAGAACTATTCGATTCTGCTATGTAGCGAAATGCGATCAGGATCGCATTTTGCTTGATCACAGGCCCTGACAAAACCTCGTCCAGCAGCACGCGCCATACCTGTTCAGTAAGCGCCCGGCAGTGGGCCAACGCCAGGTAGTACAGCTGTTGTTCGGGCTCCTCACCTGCGCTTTTGCACCAGTGGAAGACAAGCTCCGGGTCGTCTTGCCGCATGTCTGAGATAAACCAGAACAGTGAATTTGATTCCGGCCGCTCGCGAAGCAGGCTGATCGCTGCGAAGTAGGTCTCTTCTCCGATCTGAGAGAGCCGTAGGCGATGCCGCTTGGGATCGAGCATATCCTGTGCGCGGCAGCGTGTTGCATCCACTTCCGAAGCGAGCATGTTCGCCAGGTCGCGGATGACCTCCGCCGACCAGCGGCCATTCTCTGCAGCAATCAGCGAGGCATGCTGCCGGAACTCCTGCCGCTGCGAAAACTCAGTCAGCAGGCTCTCGTTGTTAGCGCGCAGAAAGGGGAGGAGCCGAAGTTGCAGATCCACATCAAGTCCCCGATATACTTCCAGACCAAAAGGGGTGAGTTCGAGCCAACCGCGCCCAAGATCGCTGAGAACGGCCGGAAGCCCACTTCCCGGATTGGCGCGTAGCGACTCCCACGCCCTCTCGGACGGGCCCCGCTCCGTGGCCCTGGTCTGTTCATACCCACTCCGAATCCCAGCCAAAGCAACACTGGCCGCACTGGGCTCGGCTTCTTCCACTGGCGGGATGAACCGGTCGGAGAATGAGGAAAGATCGCGGCCCTCCAAACTCCGCCGGAAGAGTTCCGCCGACGACCCCAGCCAGGCAGCCTGCCGCAACGCCCGGCTTCTGAACTTTTTGTTATCGACCGTGCGGGAGCGTGAAGTGGCAAGGCGCGAAAGAATGATGGCCTTGTCCATGGAATCCCCAATTGAGCCGAGCAGCTTTTCAGCCTCCTCCGCCAATCGCTGATACCGCATCGGCCGCGCATCTGCAAGGGCAAGATAGGCCCGGGCCCTGTGGTATGGATTCTTGATCTCATGCGCCATCAGGACCAGCGCACTCAAAATTCGGGGCGCCGGTAGACGCTTGATCTCTTTAGGCCCGGGCATTACTCCGTCCGTCAGCAACGCGTCAATGTCACGGCGCCTTACTACCCTGCAAACGGCTTCCACTCGGCAGTCCTCCAAGGGCTTCCCATCCTCGAAGAGAGGAGACACCTGCGTCAGAAACCAGCCATGCAGAAAGCCGAGCTTATCCACCAGACCGTCGGCCACATCCAGAGCAAATACAAAATAGTCGTCGAGACGCCTGGGAGCCCACAGGATCCCCTGTTGCTGGCGAGCCAGCCCTGGACGGCTCAAGCTCGAGAGACCAAACGCGGTGACTAGAACTTCCGGATCGGCGGCAAGCTTTTTGCCCACCGTATCCAGGGTGAGGGCAATCATATACACTCGATTGTTAACAGGAGCAAAAAGCCGCTTGCCCCACGCTCTGGCCTCGTCCACCGGATCTGCCGAAGGCTCTGGAAACGCACCGCCATAATCGAGGCGGAACATCGCATCCCAGTGCAAACCCGGCCGTTCGGCTGCAGTCGCAATAGCATTCTCCGATGAGGCGCTGAGCATCCGAAAGAGCCTCAAGACAAAGCCAGGGTTCTCAGGTATTGGCGAGATCTCAGGCCCGCCCGCCAGGATTCTCTCCAGTTCGTCTCCCACTGCCGGCTCCCCGATCAGCCACTCCGGCTTGAACTCTGGCTTCATTTTCCCAATCGTTTCCAGCACGGGATTCACAAAGCAATCCAGCTGAATGGCTCTCGACCGGCGTTCCGCGGCGCTTCCCAGCCCCAAACCGAGAAAAAGCTGGGAGAACTCCTGAAGCCTCAAAAGCGCTCCGGTTTCAAAATCTCCAAAGCCCCCGATCCCGAGCTTTGCGATTCTGTCCAGCCGCTTTGAGTCCTCTGCAATCTTCTGCGCATTCGTAGGCCGGTCGATCAACGCCTGCCGCATCTTCAGATTGTCAATACGCAACGCCTTCAGATTGCGGCGCATCTTCCGGATCTCAGCAGGAGCGGGAATGATACGCAGGTCCTTGAGGATCGTTTTCAACAACTCCACATCACCTGCAAACTCACCGTAGGCCTCTGCCGGCGCAGGTGATTGCGGCATGCGGCTCTCCAACTCCGCTCTCGACACCAGCACATGCAGCGTCCGATGAATCTGCCAGTTCGAATCCGCGCTATCGTGCCGCTGTGCCGAGACCAGCGCCGCGGCCAGCCGGTTACTGTAGATGCGCCGTTCATGGATCAGGGCCGCCGCTGCCTTCGCCACCTCTACATCATCCGATAACAGCCCCGCTGCCAGCGTATCTTCCACATCCAGTTGCTCGGTGCTATCGATTGGAGACCGGCCCCAGACATTGGCGAAAAACTGCTCCACAAAGCGGCGGAACGGCTCCAGATTCCCCGGGAACGCCCGGCTCGAATACCGCTCGAATAGGGTGCGCAGCACTTGCTGGCGCGCCACGCGTGGAAAGCCGGTGATCTCGTAGTACGCCTCAACCAGCAGCATCGCCCCAACCGGCGCGGGAGAATCTGCGTCGCTATCGCGGCTTAAGATCTGCCCCAGCAGCGCTTCCAGTTGCTCCGCGCGGAATCTCAAACTGGCATACCCCAGTGCCAGCAGAACCGGTTCCCGCCACCGCGGGTCGAGCCCGTGATCCACAATCTCCCGGCCAGGTGCGACGCAGGTCAACAGGTAGCGCCCGGCCAGATACTCCTGGAGCGACCGGTGCACAAAGGCATACTCCTCGGTCCCCCGCTCCACCATCAAGCCGGAATCCTTAGCGATCAGAACTGCCATCTCGGCGGCCGGGAGTTGATTCGCAGTGTTCACCTCCGCAAAACCATCCAGGATCTTCGTCAGCATATCCAGGCTGACGCGTCCGTTGGGAGACTCGCCGTGGATGTGAAAGGCCACCCGCATGATGGTGCCGATCACCTCCTCCGATTGGCTGATATTGCGCTCATTGAGCAGCTTCAGAATATTGTCGTCGACCACCGAACGATACAGATCGGCCCTGCTCTTCGGCATGCCGTGATGATCCAGAAAGACCGAAGACAGCAGCGTCAACAAGTAGGGGTTCTCCGCAATGGAGCGCAGCCGCTCGTTTTCCGGAGCGTCCAGTTGGTCCTTGAATGCGCCAGCCGTTTCCCTTCCCTCGTCCGCGTCATCGCAGATCGCCTTGAACCAGTTCGCCGAGAGTTTGTCGATCGCGTCGGGCCCAAGCGGTTCAATCAGGTATCGGGTGGGCTTCGACGCAAGCGGCGCCTGCTCATAGCCCACCACGCGGCTCGTGATCAACACCCGGATGCCAGCCGCCTTCAACTTTTCGTCGCTCTCGATCAACTCCAGAAAGTCGTCAACCAGAGCGGATACCATCCGGCGCCGTTCGGCGCTGCCACCCTCATCCAGACCATCAATGAGGATGACCGCGCCATGACGTTGCAGGTGCGCAAGCACTTTCTCGTGCAACACGTAATCCGGAATCTGCGCGTAGGCGCGCTGACTGTCTTCGCCCGAATAGTACGGAATGCTCTCCATCGCCTGGCGCCCCACAAATTCCAGCAAGGTCCCAAGCCGGCCGCGCTTCTCGACAAACGTCGCCAGATCAGCGGCCCGGATCAGAATCGGCACGCGCGATTCGCAGTTCTTCCGGCATGCCCGCGCCAGCCGCAAAGCCACCTGGTAGAGCAATGTGGTCTTGCCCGAACCGGGGTCTCCCAGGATCAACGCTGCACGATGCTGCTCCAGAACCCATTCCAGATTCTCCGCGCTATGCACCGGCGCCGCATAAACCCGCAGCGCTTTTCTCAGCTGCAGCACCAGCGGGTCGACCGTTGCATCGAAGCTGGTGCGCACATGGGCGCGGCTGCGAATCTCGCGGCTGCCGCCAGGGTAGCCGAACAGCGAAACGAACACTTCGTCCAGTTCTACTTTGCGGTGCTCCTTGCCGCGGGTAGCCTTGGGCGCATACCGGCATGATAGAATGATGGCGTCCAGGTAGCTGGTGATGACAGGGTCGGGACTCGCCTGGTTCACCGCCTCCTGCACGGTCGAAACCCTCACCAGTTGTGAACTCGCAGGCAGCTCGTGCGGCTCGATGCTGCTATCGGGCGGTATCACCAGGCGCGTATTTTCGCCCATGGCCGCGACTTTCGCGTGCTCCCACTTGACATGCACCAGTTTCGACCGCAGCCCGTCATAGCGCTGCCCGTGATCCACCTCCGCCAGCTGCGCCATCACCACAACATCACTGCGGGAGTTGTGGAAGTCAGGCTCGCGCATCAGGCCGAAGGCCACCGCCGCAGCCCCTCCCAACGAAACCCCATTTACCAGGGGCATTCGCCAGCCCGAAGATGCGATCTCCCACTCGGTGTAACCGCTGCCAGGTAACGCCGCAAACTGCCCGGCCACTTCCCGGTAAATCCGTTCGATAAGATCCGAGGTTTCACCGGCGACGGGCACGCAGGCAAAGTTCGGAGAGCTCTGCAGAAAGGACTCCCGCGCCTTCCAGAACCGTACCTTCACCCACGCCAGGCCCGGAGCCCCAGCCTGCCCGCCGCTCTCGATCACAAAAGGACACCGCACAGCCACTTCGCGCTCCGGCTTGCACCGGCGTTCTCCGGCGCCGTCGAAGCAGGTCACCCAGCGCCAGAACCGCATACCAGCTTGACCGTGATCCATCAGATGGTCGAACTGAATCCACAGCACCTCGCCAACGGCACCCGCATGAAGCGCATCAACAGGAAAGCACGGGATGCCCTCCTCCGTTGCCTCCGAGGTCCCGTGGAACCATTCCCAGGCCGCCCGGAGATCCTGCACATCCGCTTCCTGCAATCCTGCCTTCGCCGCATGGCGCATGGTATCAGCCACCCACAATGCCGCCATCTTCCGGTTGAGGGCCTGCCAAAGCTGCACGCCCGCTTCGCGTTCCTGCTCACCCAGCGCGGCCATGGCTACAAAGCGCGGCGGCAATCTCTCGCGATCGGCGAGGCGGCTACGGATCGATTGGAAGATCTCGCCGCCGGCCCGGCCGGCGCCATCGCGAAGACAATCCTCCTCCAGCCGCGCGAAATCATCCACCATCCGGTTCCACGATCTTCCCTTCGCCAGATGATGCTCCAGGATTACGAGAAAATCGTCACGGAACGAAGGCATAATTGGTCAAGTATAGCTCACCAGCTTCACCTACTCGCAGGTTGAAATTCGCGCCGTCAAATCGGATGGAATGGCCGCCGCTTCAGGCCCTAACCGGCCCAGGAACTCCGCGGTGCCGATACCGTCCGCAATGCCCACCTGCCCCGCCGCGCCGATCCGCTCCTGCATCTCCAGATACTGGCAATCCACCAGCCCCCTGGAACTGCGAATCTCCACCTTCACGTACTCACCAAACTCCTTCTTTTCGTCGATCAGCTGCCAGCAAAGTGTACCCGCCTGATCCTCCTCATCGCCGGCGATGATCTGGATCTTCCACTCCCCGCCGGACGGCGCAACAATCTGCGCAACCACGCGCGAAGGCACGCCACCAGAGGCGAACCGCACCACGGCGGGATCGAGCCCAGGCGCAGCAAGGGGACGCAGCCAGTTGACCGCCGCTTCACCAACCACCTTCCAGATTCCGCCCGCCTGGTGCAGCAACTCCCCCGCAATCGCCCCGGCGGACGGCCGCAACGATCCTTCCTCAACAGCTTGGATCGCTTCCAGCAATCGAAGGCAATGCGGGCATAGGTCCAGGTGCTCGCTCACCGCCGCCGCTTGATCGGCCGGCAGTTCGCCGCGCAGCATCGCTAGCAGCAGATTCTCCATTTGGTTCGGACAATGTTCATTGATCATGATGGCTCCATTCCACTCAGCTTCTGGTTTGCCCCCGCATCATCCGTGCTTCTGGAGGCGCAGTGCTGCCCCCTCGATGATTTCGTGGACTTTGGATGGCGGCAGTTCGATCCGTTCCGCGCGCTGACAGAAGCGCCGGTCTGCCATATTGAAAAAGAAAAGATCGGCGCGATCTTCCTGCCCGGCCGCCAACAGCGTGCAACAGATCTGATCGATCGCTTCAATCAGGAACTTGCCGTGAAGCCGCGCGTGAACTTCTTGAATGTCGCGGCCGTCCAGGTAGGTGTAGGCGATCACCGCCAGAAAGCGAATCGGATCGTCTTCGAACCAGCGTATCTTCTTCCGCAGGTCCAGAATATCTTTCCACGGATCGCCCCAGATATCCGGCGAATCGCCGTTCTGATGCGACCAGCTCCGCGGATTGAACTGGCTCGCATCCCGATTGTGCGCGTCGTAGAAATCGACGCCTGCCTTCTCCTGGTAAGCGTTCAAAGCCCCGCCGGCGCCGCGTTCGCCAAAAAGAACAGACGGGAATTCCGTCTTCGGTTTCGGACGGAACTCCATTTTCGCAGCCGGAGAACCGGTGACCTCCTGATAGATGGCATCCAGCGCCCTCAGCTTCTTCTTCAGGTCCTTTTCGCGCTCTTTGAACGGGCTCCGCGGCGGCCTGGTCACCAGCGCCAGCCACTTGGCAAGCCCTTCCACGCCCTCGTCCTCACTGCCGGTATGGACAAAAGCATCATACTCCCACACGCGCTGCTCAAGCGTAGAGAACTTCGTGCCGCTCCTGGCCTGAATCTCCTGGAACGTCTTCGACATGACGAACTCCAGTTTGGCGCAATCCAGAATCGCCGCCACCAACTCCCCAGGTTGCACCCGAAGCTTTTCGTCCGCCAGCAAGCTCTCCACCGAAATGCGCAGGGAGTCATACGATTCCTCACCCAGATAAAAGGGAAAGAGCGGCAGCACAGAGCAAAGCAGTGCCGCTGCGATATCAGCCGCAGTGGCCTGTTCCGCCGCCAGTGCGATCAGTTGCCTGGATACCTGCGCTTCATAACCGAAGCCCGCGGCCGGTTTCCACAGGATCGACGTGGTCAGCCGCCGCACGCTTTCCAGCTTTTGCTCCGACCGCTTGTTTGGATGAAAGTAGCCTGCCCGGCGGTACCGCTCAAACCGCGGCAGAGTACTACGCTTCACGGCCCGGCGCAGCAGGCCCTGCGGGATGGCCGGGGCGCCTTCGCCCGCCATCAACCGGTACGCGTCAAGCAGATGCCTCCCCGAAATATCAATCACTTCACCTAACGCCGAATCCACACCCTGAACCGCGGAATGCGAAAACAACCCCGCCGCAAGCTGCGGGAATCCGGGACACTCCCTCAATTCGCAAGTCATTGCGGCCTTCAGCCGGGTGGCCCTGTTTTGTAAATCCCCCCATTTGTCCTGCCTCACGTTGCCTCCTCAAACTTGTCTTTACATTATTTCAATAGGGGGGAACTTACCCGTGTCTGAAAATTTCCAGTTTGCATAATACTCCTTAACGCAACGGCCCGCACCGGCATCGAGTCCCACTACTTTGGAGCTCAATCTGAACATAGACAAACGATCCGTACTCTTAACGGCGGCGATAGCCCTGACATCACCCATGGCCTCCTTCTCCGCCGACTTAAGCAGCCGCTGCACGGCAGCTACCTTCAAAGCACTTGGACCCTCCGGCACCACGATCAGTGCCGTGACGCTCTATCAGAAAGGGGACCAGATGCCCTCCGCGGGAGGGCCCGGCGGAGGTGGTGGCGCAGCGCCGGGAGGCGGAGCACCTCCAGGCGGAACCGGCGCACCCGGCGGTGCAGCTCCTGGCGCCGCCACAACATCCACATTCCCCTACTCCGTTTGCGAAGTGAAAGGCGTCATCCCGGCAGCCAACAACTTCGCCCTTTCCTTCCCCGCCGACTCCGCCAACTGGAACGGAAAACACGTCGGACTCGGCGGCTCAGGCACAGCCGGCTCGGTCAGCGATGGCCCCGCTTCCACCACAACATTCCCAAGCGTCCGAGCAGCAAACACCCGCCTGCAACAAACCAGGCCATCCCGTCCTGCCACCACGGCGCCGCACCCGCCACATACTCCAACTCATAGCGGCTCTGTTTGTAATCGCGATTCTGCGCCGTCACTCGCACACCGGGTTCGCGCGGCACCAGACAATTCACAAGGTAAACACTGATCGCCCGCTGATGATGATTCTCGATTACGAACCGGTGAGCGCCGCCGCCATGCACCGCAACCGCAAACTCAACCTGAATCTCTCCCAAACCTTCCTTCAGAGCATCCAGCTTCGGAAACTTCACCGACTGCAACTCCGGCTTCGACCGCGCGCCATCAACCGCAATCGCCAGGTCCCCCAACACCCGCTCCGCATACGCCCGCTGCTCTCCATCGGAGACAACGCCATCGCCATCCCGGTCGATACCAGCCATCACCACCGGCAGCACGGCCACACCCGGAGCCAGGCGGAGCTGCACCAGCACCCGCCCGCTCTCCAGTGAAATCGTAGCCGCCTGCAAATACTCATCGAGCCGGTGGGCGTGAACCCCGCCGCTGAAAACCGCCAGCGTCAGAACCGCCCATCCACACCTCATTTCGCCGCTGGCTTCCGTCCGTAGTCATTCGTCGGATCGCGATAGATCGTGTGAATGTGATTCGACAGATCCCCGCCCAACCGCTGCGGCGAATACTCGATCACCAGCTTCGGCCCTTGAATCCGGAAGTACGCCGTGCCATTGCGGCCCGGCTCAACCGTCGTCGGTCCGCTCCACGCAAACCACGTCTCGCCGAGTCCGGCCTTGATCTCGGCCATGCGCGGCGCCGCCGCGCTATCGTGCACAATGGCCGCCCACTCCGAAATCACGTCCAGCAGCATCGCGCGCTGCTTGTCATTCATCGCCGAAGCCTTCAGTCCTTCGGGCTGAATCTGCTTGCCATCCTGCCCCGGACCCAGCACCAGATCGGCCACCTTGTAATTCAGCACCGCCTGTTTGCGCTGCCCTTCGTCCAATGCGGCCAGCAGTGCGAAGGCCTTGTCATTCTCCTGCCCCAACGGACGCACTGTCTTGCCATTCAACGTGTACATCGCCGGCTGCGCCGCGGTCAGGCTCGGCGTGAGAATCCCCTGTTCGCCCGCGATCGTCACATTCAGCGCCAGGTGATGCCCGCCAAACTGCAACATCCACGGGCTCTTCTCCGATGGCGTCCCCAGAATCGAAATGAAGAACAGGTCCTTGCCAAACATCGAACGGTTGCCCCCATTCGTCTTCAGCATCTCATCGCCATCCATGATCTGCTGAACTTTTTCGAATCCCCGCTTGCTCAACGCCGCCGACACCAAGGCCATCGCCGCGCTGCGTTGCGCCGGGCTCAAATCGCCCATTCCAAGCCCCGCGCGCTTGACCGCGCCGGCCGGAAGATTCGACCAGCGCACGCGCTGCGCCTCGTCATCGAAGCCGAACAACACATTGCTGCGCTGCTTGGCGTCAAGCGTGCCGAGGAACGCATTCGCTGCCCCTACAACGCGAGAGGTCGCGGGCTGAGCCGCGACCTCCCAAATCGATAAACTGATCACGGCAAAAGTGCGTGCCGCACGCCCAAGTACAAAATTCATCCAGCCTCCCTTGTCATTGCTTGCACGCGGTTGTCAGCGTGTTCGCCCTTGTCCCATCATTGCCAACACCGCTCAACAACTCCTCGAACGTCTGCAGCGGCACACCCGCTCCATCTTTTCCGGCCTCCGGCACCAGCGCCCACTTGTCCACAGCCACTGGCCCCGGCTGCAGAGGATCGGTCGCCAGCTGCCCCGCCGCCTGCTCCACCAGGCCATTCGGCACGCACAGCGACGGATGATCGAACGGCGCCTTCTGATAGCGCACCCGGTCGTCGCTCAACGCCTTTAGAAACGCTACCACCGATGCCTGTTCGGCCCCGGTCAGCCGGATGTTCCCGATCCCCGGACCAAGATTCACGCCATCCTGAAAGTCTCCATTACGTGCGTAGAAAGCCAGCACCTGATCAAGCGTCCCCTGGCTGCCGTTGTGAAAGTACGGACCCGTAAACTCCACGTTGCGCAGGCTCGGCGCCTTGAATGTTCCCGATGCACTCGCCGCCGCCGCGGAATAGAGCGGCAATCCGAAACCGTCCGTACCGCCGAAGCCGATGTCATCGGCAACCGGCCGCACCCCGATGCGGAAGAAGCCCGCATTACTCGGTGAGGCCGCATTGCCCGTGCGCCGCTGCACCGTGGTCCATCCGGCGGCAGTGGTCTCCGCGCCATTGTGGCAGTTCAGGCACTGCGATCCGCCGCCGCGAAACTCGTTGAGCCCCTGCTGCTCCAGCGCAGTCAGCGCAGTGGTGCGCCCCTCCAGAATCTGATCCACGCGCGAATCGTTGGCCACCAGCGTCGACTCATACGCCTGAATCGCCAAGCCCCAGAACAGGCCAAAATTGTTCTCCGCCTGCGAGTAGCCATCAACACTGTCGGTCGCACTCCAATACTCCGGCCGGAACGCCGCCTGGATCAGCGCCCCATACGACCACTCACCGCGCAGCCCGCTGCCATCCGGATTGGCCTTGTCGCCCAGCACGCTATCGGTTGCCGCAACCTTCTGCGAAGCCAGCGGAGACAGACTCAACATCTTGCGCCCCAGGTCCTGCCAGCTGCGGCCCGCCCATGACATTTCGGTCGAACTGAGCACCGGTCCCGTGGCCTGCGAAGCCAGGCTGGCATTATCGACCTTCACCGCTTCGCGCACCAGCTTCCCGTTACGATAAGCGAGCGCATTCAGTCCGCCATCGGAAGCACCGAAGGGTGTCGCGCCAGTAAACGTGCTGCTCGCGCGCCCGTCCCAGAAATTCCGCACGTTGAAAACCGCGTTGATCACAGACGGCGAATTCCGAGTGGTCACCTGCCGCACGTGTACGCCATTCGGCTGGAATTGCGAAGCCACCGCCACGCTGCTGGAAAAGTCAGCCGCATTTCCCTGCTCAATCCCCGCGAACACCTTCGCCACCACGCCCATCGACCCCGCAACCTGCACCTTCTCGCTCACCACCGCCGACCGGTTGCTCCCCGTGTTCGCCAGTTTGCGAAACGGAAAATCGGCACTCGTCAGCACCTTGTTAATCACCGCATCCGTACCCGACAGCTGGTTCTGAATCCGGTGATCCGCACCCGCATGAAAATGGCACGACGCGCACGCCGTCCGCCCGTCACTGCCTGATTGCATGTCCCAAAACAGTGCCTTACCCAGCGCCACGAGCGCAGTCTGATCCTGCACATACTGATCGAGCCCAGTGGGCGCTGGCGGCGTAACTGTCTTCAGCGACACAAGCGGTGGATTTTGCAAACCACCACCGCCACCTCCACCGCGTTGCGCAAAGAGCTGCGCGGCAGACAACACGAATCCCGTAATAAATACAAGTCTCATCCCGTACTTGTTCTCCTTAGTAACTTAAACGGCGTCCCTTCCGTTATGGTTATGTTAAGGACTGTTATGTAGCGCTCATCCCCACCATGTCTCACCCTTTGCCAGATGAGACCGCAGCCAGTCTTCGTTTATCTCCAGGCCGAGACCCGGCCCCTCCGGCACGGGGAAGACACTCTTGCGCACAGCGGGCTCCACGCCATGCGCCATCTTTTCTTTGTTCCCGCGAAACGCACCCAGCACATTCTCTACCTTGAAGAAGTTCTGAATCGCAGCCCCCAAATGCATCGATGCATAGAAGCGGATTAGCGAACAAGGCCCGCTATGCAGTCCCACCGGCGTGCGCGTAAGCGACGCATAGTCGGCAATCTTCCTGCACCCTGTGATGCCACCGGAGTACGCCACATCGGGGTGAATCATATCGAGCACCTGGTTATCCAGATACGGCCGGAAGCCCTCCACCATCTCCACCTTTTCGCCCGCCAGAATCGGTACTCGCGTGGAGCGCTTCAATTCCAACCATGCTTCCGAATAATGAACCGGCAGCGGATCTTCAATCCATAGCGGATCGGCCGGCTCAATCGCTTTGCACAATCCAATCGAACTGCGTGTATCGAACTGTCCCGTGCAATGCATCGCAATGTCGATCTCTTCCCCCAGCGCCTCACGCAGATTCGCATACTGCCGCGCCGTTTTACGAAACACCGCGCCATCGAGCGTCGCGTTAAACGGCCCCGATGCCCGGCCCGCGCCTCTTCCATAAGCCTCGCCAGTCGGATTGAATCCGAACTTATACGCAGTGAATCCTTCCGGCGAACTCTTCACCTGTTGCGCCCACTCGCGGCATGCTGCTTTATCGGACATATCGCGCACGCTGCCGTGAGAATAGACCGGAATCTCTTTGCGCACCGGTCCGCCGATCAGCCTGTAGACCGGCAACCCCGTGATCTTCCCCGCCAGATCCCACAATGCAATATCGATTCCGCTCACAGTTGGAATGTTGGCCATGAACGAATACTGAGTCGACGCCAGCATATAGAAATGCCGCTCGATCGCCAGCGGATCTTGCCCCATCATCTGCGGCAGCAACATCGCGATTCGCTCGCGCGCCGCGCCCGCCGGCAGCCCGGCCTCGCCATAGCCCGAGATGCCCGCATCGGTTTCGATCTTAATCAGGCAGCCATCGCCGACGTTATCAAGCCCCATGGTTTTGATCGCGGTGATCTTCACCATCTTCGCAACCGGCGCCGCCAGCGCAAGGTAGTTTTCGAGCCACGCCGCAGCCGGCAAACTCAACGCGGTCCGCAAGAACATTCTACGGTTCAGATTCATTTCCAGTCCCCCCATTACCCGCAATGCGCAGCGTTAAGGTTCGAAACAATACCCTTCGCCACGCACCGTAACAATATATCGCGGAGCCTGCGGGTTCTGTTCCAGCTTCTGCCGCAGCCACGCGATATGCACATCCACCGTCCGTGGCCCGATGAACGGCTGATCCTGCCACACTCGCAACAGCAGCCGCTCGCGCGATAGCACCTGCCCGCGATGGTCGATCAGATGCCGCAACAGCTGCATCTCCTTGGCCGCCAGACTCACCGCCTCGCCGCCGCGCACCACCTCGCGCCGCTCAAAGTCCACCGCCACATCGCCGAACTGATACTTCAACACCGGAGTCAGCGGAGTCTTACCCAACCGCCGCAACAAAGCGCCCACGCGTGCCAGCAGCTCCTTCGGATCAAACGGCTTCACCAGATAGTCGTCCGCACCGAGCCGCAATCCCTCCACCCGGTCATCCACCTGCGTCCGCGCTGTCAGCATCAGGATCGCCCCGTCAAAGCCGCGCTCGCGTACCGCGCCGCACAACTCGAACCCATCCATGCCCGGCAGCATCACGTCGAGAATCATCAGATCGAACGGCTGCTCGTTGGCCAGCTGCAGCCCCTGTTCTCCATCGCCCGCGACCGCCACCTCCATGCCGTTGCCACGCAGCAGATCGGCGACAATCAGCTGCACGTCCGCGTCGTCTTCCACCAACAAAATCCGTGCCGTCATACCACCTCGGAGCTTGCCGGCAACCGCACCGTGAACTCCGCTCCTCCTCCGTCGGCATTGCGGACTTCGATCGTCCCGCCATGCCGCACCACCGTCTCCTTCACCAGGCTCAAGCCCAACCCCGTGCCCCGCACATGCGACGCTCGCGTATGTTCACTGCGATAGAACGGCTCGAAGATCCGCGCCCGTTCCTCTTCAGGAATTCCCGGTCCGCGGTCGCACACCCGCACCTCCACTCCGCCCTCATAGCGTGCCGCCGAAACTCCAATCCATTTCCCTTGCGACGCATCCCGCGCCGCGTTCGCAATCAGGTTTCGAAAGGCATGTTCGATCGCAAACCCGTCGCCCGCAAGAGCCGGCAGATCGGGCGCCACGGTCACTTCAATCGAGCAGCCGGCCTGCGCGGCCTCTTCAGTCAACGCAGATGCGGCATGTTCCACGAGGTCTCCAATCGCAAACGACTCGCGCCGCTCCTCCCTGCCCTTGTGCATCGAGGCCGAATACGCCAGCACGTTTTCAATCATCGACGTCAGCTCTTCCGCATTGCGCAGGATCATCTTGCCGTACCGCCCGATCGACGCCGGCTCAGTCACCACGCCCGACGCCAGATTGAACGCGGCGCCCCGGATCGACGTCAGCGGCGTGCGCAGATCATGCGACACCCCCACGGCAAAACGGAACTGGCTCTCCGCCAACCGCCTCGACCGTGCCGTGAGCCGCACCAGTGCCCACGCCGCTCCTCCCAAAAGTCCAATCAGAACCAGCGACATCACCAGATTCCGCACCCTGCTCCGCAACACCGCCGCATCCAGCGAACCTTCGCGATGCCGCACCGCCAGCGTCCAACGGAACTGCGACGCCTCCTCGCCACGGAAGCGCCTGCGTCCGCCGCGCCCTGGCGGCGCATCGTCCACTCGCGCTGAGAAGATGCCCGTCTTCAGATCCGCGCCATCCACCACGCTCGCCCCGTCGCTACGCGTCGAAAAAACGACTTCGCCTTTCGCCCACGTTGCCGAGACATCGTACAGCGCTTCGTTCCCTGCATTCAGATACTCCCCGACCAGCCGCGGCAGGGTCTCCCTTCGAATGTGCTCGCCGCTCACCTCGAAGATCATCCACTCCTGTTCCTCGCGCGACCCGCGCCGTCCGCCGCTCGAGCCGCGGAACACGGGGATCTCAATGATCGCCAAATCCTGCGGAGCCGATGGCGGCGAGCCCTCTCCCTGAATACGCGCCGCCATCGCCGCACGCATGCTCTCCCAGCCTGCCGGCCAGGAGCTCTCAATCAGTTTGCCCTGACCATCGAAACTGTAAAGATTGAGCACGCCACTCTCCGGCACCGCGACGCCGATCCGCGCAAAGAGCCGCGAGTCATGCGACGAAGACCACTCCTGAAAGTGCGTCTGGTGGGCCTCGCGGAATCCCTGCTCCTGGATATCGTCAACGCTGGGCAACAGCGACTTGCAGTTCTCGCTGAGCTCTTCCTGGAAGGCCCGCGCCAGGCGCCCCGTCTGCTCGGCAAGCCCTGAGCCAAGCCGCCCCCGCTCAGCCCTGCTCACATCGCCGGTCCAACGGTATTGCAGCACCGAAAGCCCCACGCACACCACGCCTATCAGCGCCAGCAGCGCCAGTTCCACCCGGCTTTGATCAAAACCCTTCAAGAGAATCTCTCTCATGATAGCCCCAACCTCTATCTGGAAAGCCCCAATCTACGCACCCATAACACTCCTTAACCTGACACCTCCCGCGCAAAGAGCTATGCTCCAAGCAGAGCCACGACCGTAAGGGAGTGATACAAGCACCAGACAGCCGCGCCGGGGACTGCCGACGCTGTCCCAAGCGAAGCGCACGGACTGCGCGGGCTGTCCCCCAAACGTCGCCTCTCCAATGGAGTGATAAGAACACCGTGAAACGAACTTTAGTAATCCTGGTAGCCATCCTAGCCATCTGCCTCTCCGCCACCGCCCAGCCCCGCGGAGGCAGAAACTCCGCCTCCGGAACCGATAAATATCCACCGGTTCCCCGCTCAGAATCCGAGAAAAGAATCCTCGCCACGCTGGACAGCGCCAACAAAGCCGGCGAACTCTTCCAGAACGTCCCCGCCGACGACGGACGCATGCTCCGCCTGCTCACCGAAACCGCCAACGCCAAACACGTCGTCGAAATCGGCACCTCCACCGGCCTCTCCGGCATGTGGTTCTCCCTGGCGCTCGAAAAGACCGGCGGCAAACTCACCACCTTCGAATACGACGCCGGCCGCGCCGCCACCGCCCGCAAGCACTTCAAGGAAGCAGGCGTCGACCGCCTGGTCACCATCGTGGAAGGCGACGCCCACAAGACCATCTCACGCCTCAAGGAGCCCATCGATGTGGTCTTCATTGACGCCGACAAGGATGGCTACGTCGACTACCTCAACAAGCTACTGCCCCTGGTGAAGCCGGGCGGCCTGATCCTCGCCCACAACATCGACATGGTGCCCGGCTACGTCAAGGCCATCACCACCAAGCCGGAACTTGAAACCGTCTTCTACATGGATGCTGGAGCCATGGCCGTGACCCTGAAAAAGCGCTAGCAGCGTCTGCACAAACAGCTCATCCAGATCGTTCGCCGGTTGCCCGGTACGGATCGATTGCACCGCCTCCACCCCTGAAGCACTCGACCTGCTGCCTGGTCATCAGTGCCGCATAAGCTTTCAATGCACTCACACAGGAAGATCACCGCCGCACCCTGGATCGAGACCAACCCCGGCTATCTGCGCTACCTTTGCAGCACCACCAAAGACGCCCCTTGGTTGACGAACGAACCACCCGCCGGAAAGCTCCTCACTGGCCGCCGCTACGAGCAGGCCCTCGCCGGCGCACACTGGGTCCTCTCACCTGCCCCGGCCATGACCAAACTCGAATGGACCAGCCTCATCCGGCACCTCCACTTCATCCAGTCCCTGCCCGATGTCCGCCACCTCGAAACCTACAGTACACTCGGCGTCAGCATCGCCGCGCAGACCGGCGCCACGGTCTCCGGAGGAGTGCTCGATATGATCGGCGCGCAACACATCCCCTTCCAGATCGTAAAGGCTGCCAAAGGCATGGCCCAATTCTTCGATTTCGCCGGCAACGCCATCGTGAAATTCACTGCAACCAGTCGCGGACGCTTCGCCCTCCGCAAACAGGATGTCGACGACCTCGAACATGTCTACCGCCGCGTGCAGGTCATCACCGGCCGTACCAACTACGGCCTGCGCGTCTTCAACGGCGCGGGCATCCTCTCCGCGCCCTACCAGCTTCCCGATGGAAAGGTGCTTGTCCTGCTGGCCACCTATACGGACTACCCGGCGGAGGACATCACCCTCCATGTGCGCGGCCCCTGGAAGAAATCCGTCCTGCGTACCGCGTCCGGGCCCGATACGCCGCTCGTCTCCTACCCGGTGATGGGCGCTGTTTTTGTCGAGTAGCCCGCGCAGCATTCTCGGTTCGTTTGGTGCGGCAGGTTGCGCGACCTTTCCGAACCCTACTCTGCCAATCTGTCGATACCACAGCGGTGGTAGGGATTGAGGGACTCAGCGAGTGGTTTTGTTGGGGAGGCCAGTGGCGGCTGAAGACTTCGCGCGGACTAATGCGTAGTAACGTTGGTGTCAACCAGGATTGCCACTTAGAGTCCGCGTTCCCCATGGATCGAATCGCGGCTGCTTGCTTCATCCGGAAGCATGGGAGTATCGGCCGGGTGGCGGTGAGACAATTTTCGAAACTCTGCCATCATGGCCTTTTCCCCTTGATTCCTTTTAGAACAGTGACATCGCGCTGAGTTCTAATGATCAACTTTCCTGGAGCGCCCAACCCTGAAGGACCAAACCAAAGCCGTAAAGCATTAGGCAATCCAGGGCTTACCCTGCGTTCCAGGTCCTCATCAGTCACAAATATCCCCTCGTAGGTCTCAAATCTGCGATCCGTCTCCGAGTCAAAGTTTTGCCTGCGCAGAAACCGTAGCGAGTTCTCCATTGAGTCGAGGTCAGCCCTAAACGGTACCATGGGCTCGCCATCGCCTTGCCTGCTTGTTGGAAAAGTCAGAAACACTATATTTGGCCATTCGACACCTCGAGTAACTAACCTGTAGTTACAATCAGAGTCGGCCTGTAACCACGGGCCGTGTCCACCAGCCTTAACTTCTCCTCTTACAACTACGTATTTCCCGTTATATTCATTCCGCCTGGCTATAAGTTCACAAACAGAGATCTGCGTCACTACCTTGTTAGCCATCTGTCCAAACACTCCAGGAGTCGAACACAGATACAACAAACAGGAGATCATAAATGACATTCTATCTTGATGTACGAAATGGCGATGAAGTTGCCATTGGTATCCTGCATTTTGGTGGGGTCCCGTACCGATGTCCTCCTCCAGTCCCGCCACTTCCTCGCCGAACTCCCAGAAACTGCCATCCGGGAAGTACAGCTGCTTCTGCACCGGATCATACCGCACATACACTGACTCCCGCGAGTACCAGATGCCGTTCGCCTGCTGGTCAAGCCGGTACTCCGCGCCCGTGGAATCGGTGGACAGATAATGATGCACATGAAGCCAGTCGGAATAGTAAGGCGTGAGGCTCCCTGCCAGGAACTTCCAGCCAAAGCCATACCCGGAGTCGCGCCCGAGCTTCCAGGTAGCGGCGATATTCATAAGGATCGAATCAGAGACATTGGTGCGCAGTCCCCCTTGGCTCGCCACGTTATGACTGATCAGGCAGCAGCGGCCTATTCATGTCGCCAACCGCCGCCACCGGCACTTTGAAAGCAAATTGACAGGACAAACCTCACCCCACCCCCCACACATTCTCCCGTTTTCTTTGCGTCTTGGCGCCTTTGCGCGACAATCTGGTTTGGCTGTTGCCAACAGTCACCTGAACCTACCCCCCATGCGTAACAAATCTTACGGGAGGTGCCCTAAAGCGACGAATAAATCAAGAAGGGTAGACCAATCGAGTCACAGCAAGGCGAAAGAAATATTTCCCATGCCGCCAAATACTTCCATCTTTTCCCTGGACCTCTCTACAAACCGTGGTGATAAATTACGGCTGTGATGAGAACGAACGCACAAACCGAAATCACCTCCCGCGCAACCCGCCTCTCCGTGAGCCTCGCCAGGGGAAGGAACGCCAACTGAAATATTTTTCGAAACGAACCCAAGAATTCGGAGACTCGCTCCAACCAGTCCCTCAAAAAACGTTCTGGCCTTCCCCCTCCCCCGTTACACAAGTCAATCCGATACAATCAGGCCAAAGAGATCTCCTGTGTCGAAGCCTCTCCGCCTCGCAACTTCGCTCGATAGCTCCTGCATGAGAGCACGCCAGGAATCCCGGGAGTTCACCACCACATGAAATTACTGACCTTGATCCTCGCGCTATCCAGCCCTGCCCTCGCCCAGCAAAAACCCTTCGACCTCATCGTCTACGGAGGCACCGCCGGAGGCGTCACCACCGCCGTCGCCGCCGCCCGCCAGGGCCTGAAAGTCTGCCTCATCAATCCCAGCGCACACATCGGCGGCATGGTCAGCGGCGGACTCTCCGGCACCGACACCGGACGCCGCGAAGTGATCGGCGGACTCTCGCTGGAATTCTACTGGCGCGCCGGCAAGAAATACGAACTGGACCGCCACCTCCAGGAACTCGCCTGGATGCCCGAGCCCAAAGTCGCCGAAGCGGTCTTCCGCGAAATGCTCTCCGAGCGCGGCATCACGCTCATCGAAAAGCAGCGCCTCAAAGAGAACACCGGCGTCATCAAAGACGGCGCAAAGATCACCGAAATCATCACCGAAAACGGCACGCACCATCGCGCCCGCATCTTCGCCGACGCCACCTATGAAGGCGACCTCATGGCCCAGGCCAAGGTCAGCTACACCTTCGGCCGCGAAAGCACGCAGAAGTATGGCGAGTCGCTGGCGGGCATCCGCGCCGTGACGCCCAGCCATCAGTTCGCCGTCGACATCCCGGCCCGGGATGCGAAGGGCCGCCTGCTCCCTGAAATCTCCGCTGAACCGCGCGGCGAACCGGGAGCCGCCGACAAGCGCATCCAGGCTTACAACTTTCGCGTGATCGCCACCAAGGTCCCACAGAACCGCGTGGCTTGGCCCAAGCCCGCGGGCTATGATCCTAAGCGTTTCGAACTGCTCGCCATCTATCTCGATGCGATGACCAAATACATGGGCCGCCCGCTCACGCTCAATGAGGTCGGCCTCATCCGCGTCATCCCCAACGGCAAGGCCGATCTCAACAATCGCGGGGGCTTCTCCACGGACTACATCGGCAAGAACTACCAATACCCCGAAGGCAGCTACAAGGTCCGCGAGCAGATCTGGAAAGAGCACGAAGACTACCAGAAAGGATTCTACTACTTCCTCGCCAACGACCCTCGATCGCCCGCCAAACTCCGCGCCGAAATGAACGAGTGGGGACTCGCCAAAGACGAATTCCCCGATACCGGCCACTGGCCCAATCAACTCTACATCCGCGAGGCCCGCCGCATGGTGGGCGATTTCGTCTCCACCCAGAAAGACCTCCAAACCGACCTCACCAAGCCGGACGCCATCGGCATGGGCAGCTACAACAGCGACTCCCACAACCTGCAGCGCATCGTCAACGACAAGGGCTTCGTCGAAAACGAAGGCGACGTGCAGGTCGCCGTCAAGCCCTACCAGATTCCGTACCGCGTGCTGCTGCCGAAAAAGAACGAGGCCGAAAACCTGCTCGTGCCCGTCTGCTTCTCCGCCAGCCACATCTCCTACGCCTCGCTCCGCATGGAGCCGCAGTATATGATCCTCGGCCACGCCGCCGGCATCGCCGCCGCATTGGCCGTCAAAGGCAACACCGCGGTGCAGGACATCGACATCAAGACACTCCAGCAGCAGTTACGCAAAGAGGGCGCGGTGTTTGAACTCGGAGCCGAATATCAGGCCCGCGGTCTCGCCGCAATCAAAGCTCTTTACCCGGCCCCCAGGCGCAACGAACCCGCGCCGTGGGCCCGTCCGCAAAAATAGGAACTCATCATGATCAGACTTATTCAAGCCATCTTACTCCTCAGCACCGCCGCCATTTGGGCACAGAACCCCAACGGCGCAGTCAGCGGCTTCATCTCCGATCCCTCCGGCGTCCGCATCGCCGGCGTCGAAGTCGTCGTCACGCAAACCGCCACCGGAATCCAATTCCGTACAGTCACTTCGCATGAAGGCGCCTACGTCGTCCCCTCCATTCCGATCGGACCCGTCTCGCTCACCGCGACGATGCAGGGCTTCAAGAAGTTCGTCCGCAGCGGCATGACGCTCGAAGTCGATCAGCGCATGCGCGTCGATTTCACCATGGAACTGGGTGCCGTCACCGAGTCGGTCACCGTCACCGCAGAGATCCCGCGCATCGATTCCGACGTCTCCTCCATCGGCTCCATCGTGGAACAGGAGCGCATCGAACAGCTCCCGCTCAACGGCCGCCACGTCTTCAGCCTGGTGCAGTTAGTAGCCGGCGTGCAACCGCTCGACCGCGACGCCGATGGCTTCGCCGAGATCACCAACCAGGGCTTCTCGCAGATGCGCATCAACGGCGGCCCCACCTATGGCAACCAGATCCTGCTCGATGGCGCGATGAACACCGTACCGGTCCACGGCGAGATTTCGGTGGTGCCTTCGGTCGATTCCATCAAGGAGTTCAAGGTCGAAACCAACGGCCTGAAAGCCGAATACGGCCAGTCCAGCGGCGGAGTCATCAACGTCGTCACCAAGTCAGGCTCCAACCGCATCAGCGGCTCGGCCTATGAGTTCCTGCGTAACGACTTCTTTGACGCGCGCAATTTCTTCGCCGTCAACAAAGACCCCGTAACCGGCCGGTACAATCCCATGCTGCGCTATGACCAGTACGGCGGCACGTTCAGCGGCCCCGTGGTGCTGCCCAAAATCTACAACGGCAAAGGCCGCACGTTCTTCTTCGCCAGCTATGAGCAGTGGTATTACAAGTCCGGCTCGCTGAACCAGGCCACCGTCCCGACAGCGCTCGAACGTAGCGGCGATTTCTCGAAATCGCTCACCTCGCTCGGCGCGGCGCAGCCCATCTACGATCCCGCCACCACGCGCGTGAACCCCAACGGCTCCGGCTACGTGCGAGACCCCATTCCCGGCAACCTGATTCCGAAAAACCGCTGGGACCCGGTCGCGGTTAAGGTGCTCGGCTTCATGCCCCTTGCCAACGTGCCGCCGATCAATCAGTTCACCAACCAGAACAACTATCTCTCGCTCTCCCCCGCGCCCGATAAGCAAGGTACGCTGCAGACCAAGGTCGATCACCGCTTCTCCGATAAAGACAGCGTCTTCGTCCGCTACTCCCGCAATCGCAATGAGCGCGATGGCGGCGGCTACGGCCTCGGAGCCGCCGACCCGGCCCAGTTCTCGCGCATCGATTTCCGCGACAACCACAACTTCGTCGTCAGCGAGACGCACGTCATCTCCACCAACATCCTCAACGAACTGCGCCTCAACGCAACGCGCCAGCATCTCGACTTCACGCACCTGAGCGCCAATGGCGGCTGGCCTGCAAAACTCGGCCTCCCCGCAAGCGTCCCGCAGGATCTGTTCCCGCGCTTCGATATCAGCGGCATCCTCTCGCTCGGTCCGTCGACCAACATGTACGGCACGCGCGCCCAGCACACCGTTCAGTTCACAGATAGCCTCACCATCATCCACGGCAAGCACCAGTTCAAGATCGGTACGGACCAGCGCTGGATGCGGCTCAACTGGCAGAAGAAGGAGTACCCCGGCGGACAGTACGGCTTCTCCGCCAGCCTCACCTCCAACCCGCAGGTCTCGGCAGGTACAGGCCTCGCCATGGCATCGTTCCTGCTCGGCCAGGTGGCCAGCGGACAGATTCAATACCTGCCTTCGTACTCGTTCCATTCGTGGATGAACGGCACCTATTTCCAGGACGATTGGAAGGTCGCGAAACGCCTCACCCTGAACCTCGGCCTGCGCTACGACATGTCGAGCGAGCCTGTGGAGCGCTGGAACCGCTTCTCCAACTTCGATCCCTTCAAGATCAATCCGCAGACCAAACTGCCCGGCATGCTCCTCTACGGCGGCACCGATATCGACCGCCACTTCGTGAATCCCGATTGGAACAACTGGGGTCCGCGCGTCGGCGCCGCATATGCGCTCACAGCCGACGGCAAGACCGCGGTCCGCAGCGCCTTCGGCATTCTCTATATGAATGACATCTCCGGCAACACCTCCGGCGACAACTCCAACTCGTTCGGCTTCTCGCAGTCCGTGCCGTTCGTCTCGCCTGGCGGTCTGCCGCAGCCGGCCTTCGTGTTGAGCGCCGGCCCGCCCACGCTGCCGACTCCGCTTGGAGTTGCCGGTGGACCCTCAGCCTTCCGAGGTCTCAGCGTGCGCTTCCAGGACCCCAACGTCCGCACGCCGTATCAGGTGCAGTGGAACTTCTCGCTTGACCGTTCGCTGCCCGGCCAGTGGACCGTCTCCCTCAGCTACAACGGCAGCCATGGCGTGAAGCTGTTCGGCGGCAACTACGACATCAATGCCATCGATCCCGCCAACTACGCACTCTATGGCAACTCGCTTCAGAACTCGGTGCCGAATCCCTTCGCAGGCCAGCTACCTGGAACCTCGCTCAACAACGCGACCGTCTCGCGCAGCCAGGCGTTGAAGCCACTGCCGGACTACGTCTCCGTCACCACCTTTGCCAATCACGGCAACAACAGCATCTACCATGCGGGCCAGCTCACCGCGCAGCGGCGCTATTCGAACGGCTTCAGCCTCATGCTCTCTTACACCAAGAGCAAGCTGATCGACGAAGTGTCATCGAGCGGCGGCGTGCAGGGCACCGGCGTCGACGATTACCGCCTCGGCAAATACAACCGCCGGCTCGACCGCGCGGTGGACCGCAACGACATCTCGCAGCGCGCCGTCATCAGTGGCATGTACGAACTGCCGTTCGGCAAGAAGTCCAATGCGTTGTATGCGCGCTTCATCCGCGGCTGGCAGATGAATGAGATCACTACCATCCAGACCGGTGATCCGCTCGAGATCCGCGGCGCCAACAACCTCACCGGCATCAACTTCCCGGACGTGCTCCGCAATCCGACATTGAGCGGCGACCAGCGCGGCATTCTCACCTGGTTCGATACCGACGCTTTCCGCAACCCGGCGGATTGGACCGTCGGCAACGTCGGCCGCAGTCTGCCGTCAACGCGCGGACCGGGCATGTTCACCGCGAATCTATCGCTGTTCAAGAACTTCCGCGTCACCGAGCGGTTGAAGCTCGAATTCCGCGGCGAGATGTTCAACGCGCTGAACCATACCAATCCGCTCGACCCGAGCCAGACGTTTTCGCCCAGCCGTACCGGCGTCAACAGCAACGCCCTATTCGGCCGCATCACCTCGGCCAGCCCGGCCCGCCGCCTGCAGTTTGGCTTGCGCATGAGTTGGTAAGATCAAGGTTCAACGCCATGCAGCGAAAAGTCCTCGCATTCGTCCTCGCGGGAGGAAAAGGAACCCGCCTCTATCCGCTCACCAGGGAGCGCGCCAAGCCGGCTGTTCCCTTCGGCGGCAGATACCGCATCGTGGATTTCGTGCTCAGCAATCTGGTGAACTCCGGCATCTACTCCATCTATGTGCTCACCCAGTTCAAGAGCCAGAGCCTGCTGCAGCACCTGAGCGAGGGCTGGTCCAGCCGCAGCCTGCTCCAATCGCAGTTCATCATCCCGGTTCCGGCCCAAATGCGGGCGCCCGGCGAGACCTGGTATCGCGGCACCGCCGATGCCATCTACCAGAACATGAATTTGATTGAGCAGGCCGCGCCCGACGTGGTCTGCATCTTCGGGGCGGACCACATCTATCGCATGAACATCCGCCAGATGATTGAGCACCACTTCGCTCGCAACGCGGAAGTCACAGTCGCCGGCATTGAACTCGATAAGCAGTTCTCCGCCGATTTCTCAACACTCGAAACGGATGAGGGCGGCCAGATCACCGCGTTCCATGAGAAGGGCAGCCATGCCCCGCACATCCCGGGCAAGCCCGACCGCATGTATGCCTCGATGGGCAACTACGTCTTCTCCGCGCCGTTCCTGCTGCGCGAGCTCAAGGCCGACGCCGCGCGCGAATCTTCACATCATCATTTCGAACGTGACATTCTGCCCTCGTTGATCGGGCGCGCCGCGATCTATGCGTACAATTTCGCGGATAACTCCATTCCCGGCGATCCGGCGGGGCAGCCCAGCTACTGGCGCGATGCAGGCACCGTCGAGGCATACTACGAAGCCAACATGGATCTGCGCAGCCTCTCCCCGCGGCTGAACCTCTACAATCGCAAATGGCCGCTGCGGACCGCCGGTTTCGAAAACCCTCCGGCCAGATTCCTATACGAGGACGAAACGCGCCAGGGGCGCGCGGTCAACTCCATAGTCTCCGGTGGCACGGTCATCGCAGGCGGCGTGGTGCGGAACTCCGTGATCGGCTGCAACTGCATCATCCACGAAGACGCTCTTGTGGAGGATTCCATCCTCTTTGACAACACGGAAGTCGGCCAGGGCGCGAAGATCCGCCGCAGCATCATCGGCAAGAATTCGGTGATCGCCAACGGCACCGAGATCGGCTACAACCCGGAGAGCGACCGGAAGCTGTACACCGTCTCGGAGTCGGGAATCGTGCTCGTGGTCGGGCGCAGGTCGCCCGTCAACATCGCCACCATGGACCTTTAGTTCAATCCGCCCGGCCTAAACTCTCGCCTTTAGGCGAGTGGCTTTTGCAATGGAAGTATCGCTCGAAGCCGATGTAGCGGATTTCAGGGCTGAAGCGTCACGCCTTCTACTTTGGCCGTACCCGCCACGTCGAGCCGCAGCCGCGCGATGATGCCCCGCCAGTGCGGCGAGCGTGCCAGCGGCACCTCGTACACCGTGGCGCCGGCGTGCATGGCGAAGGGGATGGCGCGCACTGCGCTCATGCCTGGTGCGTCCTCGGTCTGCCAGTAGAGCTTTGCCTCGGCATCGGCGGAAGCCGAGATCCGGATCAGTGCCTTGCCGAATTTCCGTGCGGCAACTCCCCCGGCATTCCACCCTTTCCATTCAGAGGCCTTCGCGAATGTCCACTGTGCGGCGGCCTGCGCGGCCTCCGGCCACTCGATCAGCGGCATGCCGACGTCCTCTGGCGTCACGTCGACATGCGGCCCTGCCTGCGGCGCGAACACTTCGCGGATCGCATCCACTTTGCCGAAGCCGTCCTCGAGATCCGGCTCCACCGTCGAGCCCTCGCCGAACTCATTCCACGCCTCGATGATCATCACGCGCCGGCTTGGCGGACCCTTCGGATCCATGCGTTCCTTCGCCGCGACCAGCATCCGCCGGAACTCCTGCGGCGTGTTCCCGATGCGCGCCAGCGTGTTCTCGCCATGCCACGGACGTGGATCCCAACCCGAAAGCGGCGCCAGCAGATAGTCAGCCGGACCCGCCGCACGCAGCTTGTCCCAAATGGAAACGTAGCCGTCCACCAGGTCATGATACGGGCTGCGATTCCCCTGATTGGCTCCCGCCGATGGATAGTTATAAGCGGTGGCGACGTCGTAGCCCTCATCGTGCAAGGTGCGCAGACCGGCCGTTTCAGGGCTCGCACAGGCCATGAAGTAGATGCCCGGCAGTCCGGCCTTGCGGGCCATCTCGCGCGCTTCTTCCAGAGCCGCCTTCACGCCCTCGCTGCCACCCAGCGTGGTGCGCAGATTGCCGGGCGAGAACATGACGATCACCGGCTTGCCCTCGATCTTGTAGAACTCGTCGCGCTGGAAATACTGTTCCAGCCAGTAGCTGACCACCTTGCGCCACTCGGCGCGGTCGTGCACGTTGAACGGATCGTGATTGGCGTACAGGAAACAGAACTTCAGCAGCTTGCGATAGCGCGCGGTGAACAGTCCGCTATAGAGGCCGCGCAGATCTTCTTTGCCGTCGCGCCAATACCAATCCACGGCCAGAAACTTCACGCCATGCTCCACGGCATATTTGATCTGCCAGTCGACCACGGTAGGGTCGCCCTCTCTGTAATAGCCGAGCACGGGAGTGCGGCCCGGAAAGCGGCGGATCGGATCCCAGCGTTTGGAATCCCACCAGCCTGGATAGTAGTAGGCGCCGATCTCATAAGGCGTGTCGACCGGCTTCGGTTCCGGCACGTAGCTGGCAGGCTTGGCCAGCGGAGGTTCGGTAATGCTGACCTGGGCGGTTTCTGTCGCGCCCTCCACCTTCACTGTGATGGCCGCGGTCATCGCGGCCTCGGCCCGCAGGCGCCACACGAGCCTTTGCGGTTCGCCGATCATAACGGGCGCGAGCGCCGCGGGCGACTGCTCCACCACCACTCCCTTGGGCACCGCGATCGTCGCCCGCAGGCCCGTGGCGGCGCGTCCGCCGCGATTTGAAACCGTGCAGGCGACTTCAAAGCTGCGCCCGCGGCGGTTGATGGCCCGCACCGCCGTTAGCGAATCGATCACGATATCGGACTCGCCTTCTGGCAACTCCGTCACGCGCAGCCACTGCAGCCGGATTCTGGAACCGGCGGAGAGCTGAAGTCCGATCCGGTCCGGTCCATTCGGCCAGCAGCGCGCGCCACCGGCGTTGAGGTTATAGGTATGGAACTCCGGACCGGCGATCGCGTTCAGTGCCAGTGTCTGGATTCCCTTGCACCCTGGCGCGCTCCACCACACGCTCAGGGGACCCGCGACGTCGCTCTGCATCCGCACGGCAATCCATTCGGCTTTCGACGGCACCACCGCAGTGCGCGGCGAAACCAGCGTCACGCCGCCTGCCGGCCGTACGCCGAGACCACCGGCCGCAGCAGTTACTCCAGCCTCTGCCTCCAGCGCCCGCCACCCTTGCGCACCGCTTGCGAAATCCCAACGCGGCTGCGCGGCCTCGCCCGCCGACACCGCAAATGCCGAGACCCGCACGCCGGCGATATCCACCGCGGCGCCGCTCGGAATGTTCACCCGCAACCGGTAGAGCATCGCATCGTCGGCCCAGTTCGGAAACAGCACGTAATCGTGAAACTGCCCGTCGCCGGCGATCAGAAAACTGAGCGACTTGTTCGGCTCAAAGCCGCCGAAGCGGCCAGTGGTCGCAGGCGCCCAGTAGAAGCGCGCTGACCCGCCGCGATCGGCTCGCAACCGGATCTCCAGCCGCGCCGAGGGCTGATTGCGGATCTCCACTTTCGGCGAAAGAAACATCGGGTCCGAGCCGGTGGCCCGCCCATGCAGCGCGTTGCCGGTCGCCGCCATATCGGCGATGTGGCTGTTCGCCGACCATCCTCGTGTATCGCCGGGCGTGGTGAACGTCCATTCGCCGAGCGTTGGATCGGGGAGATTCTGGGCGCAGCACGCGCCGGCCAGCAGCAGCAGATTCAGGTATCGCAAGAGTGTTCCCTTTCAACCGATAATCAGACCTGATTCCAGCTTATTGCAGTTGAGGGCGCGCCGTGGTTTGCCGCGGTTCCTTGCCCGCCACTCTCAGACCTGAGAAAATGAAAGATTCAGAGAGGATGTTCCCCAATGGCAACTGCTAGCACAATCCCGCAAGGGTTCCTGACGCAAGAAGGTATCCACGGGATTGTCGAATCCGCGCTGCGCCCCGTCGCGCGCTGCGAGCGGGTACTCGTGATTCACCCCGATTACTCGCGCACTGACTGCACGGATCTGGTGGCCCGCGCCGCCCATGAGGTTCTGCTGTCGCGCGGCTTGCGCACCATGGACGCATTCAATTCCGCCGGCACCCATCGCAAGATGACGCGCGTGGAGACGCTGACCAAACTCGGCTTCACCGATAGCACGCCGTGCCTTGGCACACTGTTCAGCCACGAATACGACAACGCCGCGCAGCTTACTCATGTCGGCGATCTGCCCGGCGAGTACATCGCATCGCAGACCGGAGGCGCCATCGATCACGCCATCCCTGTCACCGCCAACAAGATCATCTTCGATAATTACGACCTGGTCATCTGCATCGCGGCCACCAAACCTCACGAAGCCGCGGGCTTCGCGGGCGGCACCAAATTGCTGGTGCCTGGCATTGTGGGCGGTGACGTCACCGCGTCGTTCCATTGGGCCGCGGCACTTGTAGGGTTGCCTAACATTCTCGGCAAGGCCGACAATCCGGCCCGCCGCATCATTGACCGCGCTGCCGGCATGATCATGGACCGGTTGGGCGATACACCGATCGTGCTGCTCAATATGGTGCTGGCCGAAGACGATCACGGCGGAATGGCCGTGAAGGGGTTGTTCCCCGGCATGGGGCTCGATGGCTTCAAGCAGGCGTTTGCCCGCTCCGTGGAACTCTCCTCCGAACTGCATTTCATCAAGGTTGCCGAACCGGTCCACACCGTGGTGCAGCGCATGCACAACGTCTACGACGAGATCTGGACCGCGGGCAAGGGCAGCTACTATGTGCAGATCCCCGGCGTGCTTGCGCCGGATGCCGAGGTGATCATCTTCGCCCCGCACATCCACGCCTTCCACAGCAATCAGGCGATGGACGCGGCGATCCGCGAGATCGGCTATCACGGCCGCGACTACGTGCTCGATTTCTTGACCCGCAATCCGGGCTTCAATCTGAACATCGCGTCGCACGTCATGAACGTGCGCGGCGTGAACGAGGACTTCCGTGTCACGCTCGCCACCGGCATCTCTGAGGCCGACTGTAAGGCCGTCGGCCTCGGCTACCGCGATCCCGCATCGATCCGCCGCGAGGAGTTCGAAGGCGCGGGCAGCCTGTGGGTGGACCACGGCGGCCTGTGGACCTACGTGCTGGGTTCGTAAGCGAGCAGGCGAAACCGCCCAACGCCACATAGTTTTTCAAGAAACCAAGGCCGGTCTGTCGAAATCGTAGCGCGGACATTCATGTCTGCCGCGTCGAGATTCGTCTCGACGTGTGTTCTCAACGCCGCGCCAAACCTCGAGAAGAATGTCGAGGCGGCAAGCAAGAATGCTTGCGCTACAAACCGCGAAAACTATTTAGCATTGGGTGGTTTCGCCTGCCCTATTCAGCAAGAGGTCCAGCTATTTCATGCTTGGGCTGTCGTCGGCCTGCAGATCGCCGAGAGCATACTGAATGCCGGCCAGCATATGGGCGACAAACGGGCGCAGGAAGTAGATGCGTTCGTCGTGACCGTGCCCTTCATAGAACACGCGGCCATTGCCTACACGCTGAATGTAGCTCAACGCATAGTCGCCGTCGGTGCGTTTGGTCGCTGCCGGCTCTTTGGCCTTATCGACCTCGTTCATCTTGGCGTAGTTGACGCTGGTGAGAACATGCACCCGCTTGCGGCTGAAGGAGTCCTGCGCAAACGTGTAGGTCTCGTCTACCATCTCAAAGCCGCGGGCCGGGAACATCACGGTGAGCGGGCTCTTCGGATCATCCACCTTCACCGGGATCAAGGTCGGATATGTCCAGTGATATTTGAAGAAGCCGCCGATCATCTCATTGAACTCGGGCCAGGTGCCGGTCAGCGCCGGGCCTTTGGCATGATAGCTGTCGGTCGCTGCGTGGACGCCGGCGAGGCCTTTGCCGCCCTTTACGAAGTCGAGCAGCGCCTTGCGACGGAGGTCGGTGACGGCTTTGTCGTTCGGATCATCCAGGAATTCGCCGGTGGTGCTGGCCAGGAAGATGGCGTCGTAGTGCTTCAGATTTTCGGGCGTGATCGCGGCGGCATCGTAGGTGATAGTGGTCATCCAGGCGCCGGTTTTGTCACCGAGGTACTCCACCATCTTCGCGGCCAACGGGATCGAGGTGTGGACCCAGCCCGGAGCCCGGCACAGAACCAGCACGCGGCGCAGGCTCTGCGGCGTGGCGTAAGGCTTGTCCGGAACGGCCGCCATCATGGCCGAGATGTCGGACGGATTGGCGAACTGTTTTTGCGGACAGCCGCGGCTGAAGCCTCCGCTAAAGCCGTCCGCCGGGCAGGGCGCTGGTATTGCACCAGCCGGTGTGTTCTGTGCGAAGGATAGGGAGCCGGTGAAGATTCCGGCGGCTACCATCGCACCAATAGTTAATGATTGCAGTTTCATGATCGGACGTTCTCCCGTGGTGCCAGCCTAGGAAATCTTATTATAGTCCGGTGTTGTGGGGGTAACGGGCTTATGGTTGATCGATAGGAAGCGCTGATCGACCCCGTTTGGCACTTACTATTTGATTCCTCATGGAAGAAGTCCCAGAACGTGAGGCCTTCCAGCACCACTTTAACTATGAACTCCGCAGATGCAAGGATGTACGTCACGCAGAGTGCAGGAAGATAATGGGCGATTCTCGACGTACCGATCGTCGCCCGATCGACCATCAAGGCCAAACGACTTTATATCGCTTTTCTAAAGAAACACATCAAGAAACACGAACGCAGTCATTGGCCGCCTATCTTGAGATGCTAGAGTAGTTCCACACGCAGAGTGATCTTTTGAGGAGCAATCGCCTCACTCATTTTGAGACTGCTCCCTCCATGGTATTCGCCCTTATACTGCACTATAATAATGGCTTCCACATACGCGCTTTCCGTTTGATAGAACCGAAGATAGGCATTGGCAGTTGCGTAGTGTTGATTTACCAACTCAATACACGGATACCAGTAGTTGTTGTTAGGAGGTAGCGTAATTGTCCCCTCCCGCACCCTATCGTTGTCTCCAACCGGGAACCCGGTATGGGGTTGATTTCCGCTCATCCATTCCCATTGCGGTTCGGCCGTGCATCTCCATTTAATTGTTCGCGTATGATTGATCCTCCTCAGGTCGATCCAGTTCGCCACTGGTTTGCACCAGTCTACACGAGAATACAATGCTGCGAGCGACTAACGCATGGCGCGGAACGGCGGTCGGATCGAAGCCACCCCGCTTGACACCCCCATCCCCAAGCGATACCATCCTTTTTTGTAAGCGCTTACATTTATGCCCCAACTCCCCGTTGCGTTCCTGCTCCAGAGCGGCCCATCACGCCTGCTCCACCTCTCCACTATCGATGTCATGATCATCGTTCTGTACTTCGCGATGGTGCTTGCCATTGGCCTCTATTTGAAAAAGTACACCAAGACCGGCGAAGACTTCTTCCTCGCCGGACGCGAAATGACGGCGTGGGTCGCGGGCCTCAGTTTCCTCGCCGCCAACCTCGGCTCGCTCGAACTCATGGGTTGGGCCGCGGCCGCCTATCAGTACGGCATCCTCGCCACTCACTGGTATTGGATCGGCGCAATCCCGGCGATGCTCTTCCTGGGCATCGTCATGATGCCCTTCTACTACATCTCGAAAACACACTCCGTTCCGGGCTACCTTCAACTGCGCTTCGGCGAACCGTCGCGCGCGCTTTCCGCCATCACCTTCGGCTTCATGACCGTCCTGATGAGCGGCATCAACATGTACTCCATGGCACTCGTGATGAAGGTCGTGCTCGGCTGGGACATCAACTTCAGCATCTGGGTCTCGTCGCTCACCGTCGCGGCATACGTCGTGTTGGGCGGCCTGCTCTCGGCCATCTTCAATGAGGTCCTCCAGTTCGTCCTCATCTGGCTTGGCGCGATTCTCATCTCCATCATCGGCCTGGTGGAAACCGGCGGTTGGGACGGCATGGTGAAGCGCATCGCCGAACGCAACCCCGGCCAGGAGTTCACGCACCTGTGGAGCGGACTCGGTTCGTTCACCGACAACCCGATGGGCATCCACTGGACGGGCATCGTGCTCGGCCTCGGCTGGGTCATCTCGTTCGGCTACTGGACCACGGACTTCCTGGTTGTGCAGCGCGTGCTTGCGGCGAAGGATCTGCGCAGCGCGAAGATGGCTCCCATCATCGGCGCATCGTTCAAGATGATGGTGCCGTTCATCGTCATTCTGCCCGGCTTGCTCGGTCTCGCGGTGCTCCCTGAAAAACTGGTGGGCGAGGCCGCCGCCGTCGCCACCAACGGACACAGCTACAACGAAGTGCTTCCGTTGATGCTCGCACGCTACTGCGGACCCGGCCTGTTGGGACTCGGCATCACCGCCCTCATCGCCGGCTTCATGTCCGGCATGGCAGGCAACGTCAGCGCCTTCGCGACAGTGTGGACTTACGACATTTACCGCGCCTTCATCAAGAAGGAAGCTACCGACGAACACTACGTTTCCATGGGCCGCTGGTGCACCATCCTCGGCGTGCTGGTGAGCATCGGCACGGCGTACCTGGTGATGCAGTTCCTCAGCATCATGGACTACGTGCAGGCCCTGTTCAGTTTCTTCATCGCTCCGTTGTTTGGAACCGTCGTATTGGGCATGCTCTGGAAGCGCGCCACCCCGCAGGGCGGCTTCTGGGGCCTGCTGACGGGTACACTCTCCTCCATCGCCATGTGGGCGTGGGTGAAAGTGGATCCCTCGGCGATCTCCATCATTGCCCTTTCGCCGCATGCGAAAGACATGGCCGAAAACATGTATCGCGCGCTGTGGTCGTGGATCGTCTGCGTCCTGGTCACCGTGGTGGTCAGTTACATGACCAAGCCCAAGCCCGATAGCGAACTGGTAGGCCTGGTTTACGGCGTCACCGAAGTGCCCGGTGAAGGCCATCTGCCGCTCATGCAGCGCCCGGCCTTCTGGGCCGTCATCGTCTGCATTGTATTCGTTATTCTCAACGTGATCTTCTGGTAAAGGACCCCATCATGCAAAAAGACAGAGGACTGATCTCAATCTGGTTTTTCATCGGCGTGCTGCTGCTGGCCTATGGCGTCCTGATTCTGGGCAACGGCTTATACGAACTCTCCAGCCCGCCGGAGCATCCGGTGGTGCTCAATGAACTGCACGCAGGCATCTGGATGGGAGCCATCACGCTCGCCATCGGCATCTTTTATACGTATCGTTTTTATCCGAAAAAAGGCAAATAATCATGACTCTTGGAATGATCGTTGGTAATCGCGGATTCTTCCCCGATCACCTTGCAAAATCCGGACGCGAGGATATGCTCGCCGTCCTCGCCGCGGCCGGCGTGAACGTAATCGCCCCCGGCACCGAAGACACAAAGTATGGCGCGGTGGAAACGCGCGACGAAGCCCGCAAGTGTGCCGAGTTGTTCAAGGCCCATCGCGAAGAGATCGATGGCGTGATCGTTACACTGCCCAACTTCGGCGACGAACGAGCCATTGCCGACACCATGCGCATGGCCGGACTCAACGTGCCGGTGCTGGTGCAGGCCACGCCTGACACGCCCTCGAAGATGTCAATCCGCGACCGCCGCGACAGCTTCTGCGGCAAGATGAGCGCGTGCAACAACCTCAAGCAGTACGGCATTCCGTATTCGCTGACGCGCAACCACACCGTCGCTCCGCAGTCTGATGCGTTCAAGCAGGACCTCGAATGGTTTCTCGGAGTTTGCCGCGTGGTGAAAGGGATGAAGGGCCTGCGCATCGGAGCCATCGGCGCGCGTCCGGCGGCTTTCAACACGGTGCGCTATAGCGAGAAGTTGCTTGAACGCAACGGCATCTCGATCGAGACCATCGATCTCTCCGAGATCCTTGGGCGCATCGATCGCATGAAGGACGACGATCCCGCGGCGCAGGCGAAGCTGAAGGCGATCGGCGAGTACGTTGCCGTCGGCGCAACCCCGGCCGCTGCGCTGATGAAGATGGCCAAACTCGGAGCCGTGATTGATGGGTGGATGGCGCAGGCCCAGGTGGCGATCAGCGCCGTGCAGTGCTGGACGTCGCTCGAAGAGTACTTCGGCGTGGTGCCCTGCACGCTGATGAGCATGATGAGCAACGATCTGATGTCATCGGCCTGCGAAGTGGATATCTGCGGAGTGGTGGGCATGCATGCGCTGCGCCTCGCCTCCGGCACGCCCAGCGCGCTGCTCGATTGGAACAACAACTACGGCGAAGATCCAGACAAGGCCGTCTGCTTCCACTGCAGCAATCTGCCCAAGCACTTCTTTGAAAGTGTGCGCATGGATTTCCAGGAGATCATCGCCGGCACCGTCGGCAAGGAGAACACCTTCGGGACCTGCGTGGGACGCGTGAAGGCGAGCCCCATGAGCTACGCCCGCTTCTCCACCGACGATTGCACGGGCAAGATCCGCGGCTATGTCGGCAACGGCGAATTCACCAAAGATCCGCTCGAAACATTTGGCGGCGCAGGTGTAGTGAAGATCCCGCGCATGCAAGACCTGTTACACTACATCTGCTCGAACGGCTTTGAGCACCATGTCGCTGCGAACCTCGCGCCAGTAGCGGGCATTGTGTATGAGGCCACGACGAACTACCTGGGATGGGATGTGAACTGGCATGCTCGATAGGTTACGTGAAGAGGTTCTCGAAGCGAATCTGGAAATCGTCCGTCGCGGTCTGGTGCTCTATACTTTCGGCAACGCCAGCGGTTTCGCCCGCGACGAAGGCCTGGTAGTCATCAAGCCGAGCGGCGTTCCTTATGAGTTCATGAAGCCGTCGGATCTTGTCGTCGTCAATCTCGACGGCAAGATCATCGAAGGCGACCTGCGCCCGTCGAGTGACCTCGCCACGCACCTGGAGCTGTATCGATCGTTTCCTGGAGTGGGCGGCGTTGTGCACGTCCACTCCCGGTTCGCGACAACGTGGGCCCAGGCCGGCCGCGAGATTCCGTGTTTCGGCACCACGCATGCGGACTACTTCTACGGCGCCATCCCGGTTACGTCGCCACTTACTTCGGAGGATATTCGAGCCGAGTACGAACTCAACACCGGCATCGCCATTGTCCGCCGCTTTGCCGCGATCAATCCGCTCGCGGTCCCGGCGGTGCTAGTCCACGGGCACGCCCCCTTTACTTGGGGCGCCTCAGCGACTGAAGCGGCCTATCATGCGGTGATTCTTGAAGAGGTCGCAATGATGGCGTTCAACACTGCGCTGCTCAACCCTGAGGCCAGACCTGTCCCCGCGGAGTTGCTTGATAAGCACTACCTGCGAAAGCACGGCAAAGGCGCTTACTACGGGCAGGAGAAATCAAAATGAAATCGCTTGTACTGGCGCTTGCCGCCTCTCTTGCGCTGTGCGCCGCCGAGCCTGATGCCTCGGCTGTGAAGCAAGTCACCGCTGCGATGGAAGCGATGAAGCAGGCCATGATCCATCGCGACGGTCCGGCCCTCGCGCGACTGCTCCACGATGATCTCACCTACACCCACTCGGCGGGACAACTCGATACCAAGGCCAGCATTGTGCAGGCGGTCGCCTCGGGCAAGGCCAACATCCAGAAGCTTGAATTCTCCGGCACTAAGGTCACCGTCTATGGCAACACCGCGTTCTTCAAAGGCCACGTCGACCTCTATCACAGCGACACCAACATCGTGAACATGGACGTGCTCCATGTGTGGCTCAAAGGGCCGGATGGATGGAAGCTGGTTGCCCGCCAGGCCACGCGGCTCGCAAAATGATTGTCAAAACGTCCACCGCGGACCATTATCAATGGGGAGCTAACTGCGATGGCTGGCATCTCGTCAAGACTCCCGCACTCAGCGTCATCGAAGAACGGATGCCGCCAGGAACGAGTGAAGTCCGCCACTCCCATGTTCACGCGCATCAGTTCTTCTACGTGCTGGAAGGAGAGCTGACGCTTGAGGTCGAACAGCAAGTCTTCGTGCTGAAGCCCGGAGACGGCATCGAGGTCGCGCCCGCCCAGCGGCATCAGGCGATGAACAGCAGCGGCGCTGCCACCCGGATGCTTGTCACCAGCCAGCCACCGAGTCACGGCGATCGAGTCAACGCGTAGGAGCGCCGTTCCTGCTGCGCCAAACGTAATAGAACGGAATCCCGGCAGCGCCAAATAAGAGCGCGATGATCGAGACCTTCGGCTGGTTCACCAGCGCATCAATGAGAAACCATACGGACACAATCAGGAATGACCATAGGGTGAACGGATAGCCCCACATGCGATGCGGCCGCGCCAACTCAGGCCGCTTCTTCCGCAACACCCACACCGCCGCGACGCTCATCGTGTAGAAGACCCACGCCGAGAGAATCGAGTAGTCGGCGAGCGTCTCGTAGGAGCCGGTTACGATCAACACGCCGCTCCACAACGCCTGCACCGCGATCGAAAAGGATGGGGTCCGATATTTCGGATGGATGTGTCCGAAATGGCTGAAGAACAGTCCATCCCGCGCCTGCGCGAACGGAATCCGCGCGCCGGTTAATACGCAGCCATTGATCGCGCCGATGATGGAGAGCAGCACCACCACCGATAGCGCCGATGCGCCCATCGGGCCCGCGATGCGCTCGGCGACGGTCGCGCCGACTCGTTCCGCAGCCGCGATCTCCGGCACCGTCATCACATTCATGTACCCGACGTTGGCCGACACATACAGCACCATCACCGCTGCCATCCCCAGCCACAAAGATCGTGGCAGGTTGCGCTGCGGTTCGGTCACCTCGCCCGCGATGAAGCTGACATAGCTCCAGCCGTTGTAGGCCATCAGGCACGCGGCCATCGCGATGCCGAAGCCGCTGTACGAAACGGCCGCTTCGGTGCTCTGCCCCGTGTGAGGCGCCAGCAACGCCCCGCCAATCAGCAGCGCGAGTCCTCCGATCTTGGCCGTGGTGAAGATGCGCTGTGTCCAGGCTCCTTCCCGAACTCCGGTATAGTTGATCGCAGACAGGACTCCAACCAGGGCGACCGAAACGCCGATGCGCTCCCAAGGCGAAAGCGGAATGAAGTGCGCCAGGTAGATGGAGAATCCGGTGGCCAGAAACGCCGTGCCGCCGGGGATCACCGCGATCACGAAGACCCACCCACAGAGGAAGCCCCACATGTCGCCGTACGCTTCGCGCAGGTAGACATACTGGCCGCCGGTGTGCGGCATCATGGCGCCAAGCTCCGCGTATGCGAAGGCTCCAAAGGCCGAGAGGATTCCAGCCACGATCCAGACGCCGATGATCGCCACCCCCGAATGAAGGCCCCGGGCGATCAGGTTCGGCAGCAGGAAAATGCCGGATCCGATTACAATGCCGATGACAATCATCGTGGCATCCAGCAGGCCGAGCTTGCGAGGTAGCTGATCCATGGGGCTACTTCAGCGGCCGGGCATTCTGTTGGATGTAATCGCTCACGCGATTGCTGGAGGCCGACGGCCCGATGTAGTGGAAGGCTTCGGCGTACTGCACGCCGTACTTTCTGCCCAGTTCGCGGTCGCGGGCCAGGACGAACTCGCGGATGTAGTTGCGGTCGGCAGTCTTGTCATCGTTGCCGAGCAGCGGCAGCATCTTGCCTTGTCTGGCGAGTTCGGCGCGCAAGCGTGAACCGTGATGGCCGCCCGGTCCCTTCGCCACGTTACAGACGTTGGCCTCGATCTTGGTTTGGACGGTGCCGCTGATATCGACGACACGATTGATATCAGGATGCCGCACGTAGTAGTACTTCTCGGTCACCGTCTTGGCCGCGAAGCCTGCGGCGATCTGCTCGGGGTAGTCGTGCACGCGGCCGGCCATCCAGCAGGCAGCTTCCACGCAATGGCCGAGCACGTAGTGGTCGGGGTTCTCTTCGTCGTGCCCCCAGGGGTCATAACAGAAGACCGTATCGACCTTCAGGAAGCGGAACAGAAAGATCAACCGGCAGATGAGCTCATTACGCGAGATGTCGCTCATGCGATGGTTGTTGTAGTTGAGGGCGAAGTCCTTCTGCAAGCCCAACACGCGGGCCTGCTCGGCGACCTCGCGCTCATTGCGCAGCACGTTTTCGCCAACGGAGCCGAGGTCACCAACATCATCGCCCATGTCGTCATTGGTGGCGCGAATCATGTAACCGGTGTAGCCCTCTTTGATCAGTTTGGCGACCGTGCCGCCGCAGAGCAGAGCGACGTCATCGGAGTGGGGCTGAATCGCCGCGAGCACTTTGCCTTTATGCGGAGTGCCGGCCGCTGCGCGCTCAAAGTAAGGACCAGTTCCCGCCTGTTGCGCGAAGCCGCCAAGCGGAACCGCCATCAGCCCAGCCACAAAGTTGCGTCTTTGCATACCTGGACATTAGACAGCAATCCTCACTCGCCGTCAACCGATGGAGGAACTTGCCCATTGTGCGCCACTGCATTGCAACGGGGAGATAACTCAATTCTGTAGAGCCAGAAGGATGGACTCGTATTGCTTCAATAGCGCCGGATCCTTCCTCAAGCTTTTTAGCGCCTGGCGGAGCGCAACAGCCGTTTCAAAATCAGTGCACAAGGAGTTCACTGCGGGTAACAATTGCCCCTTAACGATTCCTGGTAGTAACAGAGTCCAGATCAACCTATGTTTGCTTTTGCCCCCTGCGACGATTTGGCTGATTCCACCGGAGGAGACAACACTGCGCAAGTGGATACTGTTGATTGCAACCGTCATGGAATTCAGTTCCTTGAGTTTTTCGCCAATCTCCCGGTAGGAGGCAGTTTCCATCGAATACTTATTTGTTTCGCTAGGAAGAGGGACTGTGGGAAAAAGCGGAACACTCAAATCGGCCAGGGGTGGGAGCTTCAGGCTTTCGGCGAGGTTAAGGCACTGTACGAACTTTTCCTGGACTACGTCGGCAAGGTCAGGAGTAAGGGAACGATGAACAGTCGGTTCGAGAAACTTGGTTACCCTGTGTTCCGCAGCATCGATTGAGGCCGCCCCGAACACTACCCTTTGCGGGGGAAGCATGTCCCAATTCCACCCGCCTGCCATATCAAAAGCACATCGCAATTTGGCGACCTGCAAAGCCTCCTCTTTGCTGCTGGTGTAGGCCAAGTGGCTTATCTGGCTAAACCGGATTCTTTCGCGCCCAGCCTGATGGAGGCCTCTGGCAATGAACAGTGCGGAGAAGTCGGCGTCTAAAGGCGATTCCAAGTGGGAATCCGCATCGTTATCATCTTGCAGTTTCCAAATGTCCCCAACCCAAAGTCTGCCGGCAATTGGGGAAATCGTCAGGGTTGACGCGTTGGGAGGCCTGTTCATGATCGACTCCGCATACCTGATCATGGTGCGGCCAGTTCCCACCGCCAAATGTCGAAGACCGCGGTATTGCTCCTGTGTTCTTACCTCATCGGCGGCTTCATTGGCAAGCGCGTAATGCAACTTGGTCCCGTTCGGATCTTTATGATTGAGCTCGGTCCGAACGACAATACTCTCCCTCAAATGAAAATCGCTGATCAGTTCATCTTCGTCGCCTTTGCTACGTTCGCCGCGCCACAGCGAATTGTAGTCTGCCCACTCCACCAGCGCGCCGCATTTCCAAAGTTCGGTTTCCAATCGGCTTACCGTCGATTTGTCTGCTGAGTCAAGCTGCAGCTCATTCCTTAGATCTTCAGCTAATCTCTCCAAGCCAGATTCCCGCTTTCCATTTCGCGCTCTTCTGGTAGAGATATATTTTGCAAGGAAGCGAAGCGCTTCAAGCCGTTGGTCTGGTCCTAGCCTACTCATCGAGATAATAATATCGCAATTTGTATCGCTAGATCGTGTGCAAAAGATTGCTTAAAGAATTTGCGCTCGCTCTTGAGCAAAGCTATGTTAAACTGACCCTGAAACGGAACTGCCCTTCAGTTGTGCAATCTTTTGCGCGAGACTTTGGTGCCTGGTTTCGATTCAGTCTGCGATTCTGCGGCCTTGGCTCTCACAGATACTTACCGAGGCCGCAGAAATATCTCACTAAAAAATTAAATCCTTTCGTAATCCGCCATTCATGCGCCTGTAATGAACGCCCTCTACACTGCGAATAGCTTAAGGCGAATTACAGCTTTGGGCAGGTAATTGGCTGGACTGTGAGAGGTCTGGTTAATTGCCATTGCAGATGAATTGGAACAGGAGTGGGCGCCAGAGTCATATTGGATCCCAGTCTAAACTGTTAACCAACTAACCATATTGGATGTTCCCTTTATGAAGAGCCTCAAAAACTCCAAGACGGAAATCATCTTTCTGCGTTTCGCTGAAAAGCAGGAGGAAACCAAGTACTTCCATTTCAGCGATGCTGGATCCTCTGATGCCAGTATCGTTTTCTTGCTGCTCATGGTTTTCGGAACCATGATCGCACTCGCTCCAGGAATCTTAGGAGTGTTTGGCGTGGGTGCTGCCGCAGCGGGTGCTGGTGTTGCATCTTGGCTCCAAGTACAAGCTTCGGATATTAGCAAACTCACCTAGCGATAGCTGTTCCACTGACGCCGTCGAACGGGGCTTGGCATTCAGGTTCCGTTTGGCGGCGAATTTTCCGAAAATTCCAGACCGAGGCATGCTGCCAGCCGGAAAAACGGACGTCACCCGAAACCGGCCGAAAGTCTGCCCAACTTACTTCACAGGCTTGCGGCCGACGCGCTTCATCACGCCGTAAACTCCGTCCATGACCGTGTCTTCCACCTTCTCGTCGAACGGGCCGGGCTGACCGTAGTAGATCATCGAGGAATCCGCTTCATAGCCGCCCTCTTTCAGGACGCGCAGCGACGGGATGTAGCACATCACGTCGTTCGAATAGCCGGCCACGATGATGTGCTCGCCGGGGAACTCCTTCTTGATTCGCAGGTCGTAATCGATCACCACTTCGCCGCCGAGCGTTACCATGGTCAAGGTCTTGCCGAAGCGCAGGGCCTGCACCGGGTACGGCGTGCCGCGGATGGGGCGGCGCTCGTCGTAGAGTTTCAACATCATCTCCGCGCGGCGTACTTTGGCGCGCAGCTTGTCTTTCAGATCGTTCTCAAACAGCGCGCGGTCGTGGGCTTTGAAGGCCAGTTCGGTCACCTTGTAGGCGGCCTGCACGGGGCCGGAGACCGGGTCCATCTTTCCATCGATCACCTTGGAGACGGCGTCGGAGAGTTGCTTGCCGTATTGCATGGCGTGGTCGACGGTGCCGCGCGGATTCGGATTCTGGTCAGCGCCGCAGAGGATCATGAACATGGCGGTGGCGCCGGGGTGTGAGGTCTCAAACTCCGATTGCGCGAAGCCGGCGTAGTCGCCGTTCACCTGGTAGAGGTCGCCGCCGAGGGTCGTGTTGTGGCAGGCGTAGCCGAAGAGCACACCGCGCAATTTGCCATCGGGAGTGGTGACGCGGATGACGGGCACGTCGTGATCGGTGGGTCCTTTGGGGTCGGCAATGTGCTCTTTGGTCGCCTTGTTCGTCCGTCGATTGAAGCCGAAATCGGCCGTGCCGTGGCCCACGGAGAGCACGGCGGGCGAGAGGTCGCTGACAGCGGCGGAGACGACCTGGTAGAGGTCTTCGGTGAGGATGCGGGTGTAGTCGGCGATCGCCTTTTCGTCTTTGGGTGTGAGGTCAAAGAGCGCCTGCAGATTGCCGCCGACCATGGGGCCGGAGTGGGTGTGCGAGGCGTTGAAGACGAGGCGTGCGCGGTCCAGGCCGAGGTCTTTCAGCGCGCGTGCCGAGACCTGATCGGTGACGGCGCGGGAGAGGCCGATGAGGTCGGTGGTGACGATGACGGTCTTGGCTCCTTTGGTGTCCTGGATCGCCAGTGCCTTGGCCCAGATGGGTTGTAGTACGCCTTCGGACGGCTTGGTGCGTGCGGCGTAGCCGGAGAGATAGATGGGGAACTTCGGCGTGATGTTGAAGCGCGCGAAGCCGGCCTTCATGGAGGCGGCGTCGAGTTGGGCGGCGATGGCCAGGATGAGGAGGAGTGTTTTCATTGTGATTTTGATTGTAGAAGGTAAAGGTGGGGCAGGCGGTTTCGCCTGCCCGGTTTTCATATCCAGACTTTGGTCGGTTCCGCGTTGGGGTGCGAGATGTCGCACAGCGGGCCTTCTGACATATAAAGAGGTTCGAGTTGTGCCAGGTAATAGAGTGGCAGGGGACTGAAATCGGGCATCTCGGGCGAAGGCTGGTAGACGATTACCGCCACCGCCACCACCTGGGCGCCATTCGATTCGAGCAGCGTCTTCAATTCCAAGAGCTTCTTGCCAGTGCGTAGAATGTCATCTACTATCACCACTTTTTCGCCTGGATGCTGTTCCAGAAACTGGCGGAAGCGGAGGGCCTGATTCTCGTTTTCCTTCTCCGCCCAGTAGACCTGCTTGGCGCGCAGCGCTTCGCAGACGCCGAAGGCCACGGGCAGGCCGCCATTGGCGGGCGTGACGATGGAGAGCTCCGGAATCATCGCCCGGATCTCCGGATTGGCGCGCAGCAGGCGGCTCAATCCCACGCTCAATGTCTTGGCGTGTTGATAATAGCGGAAGGCCAGCGGCACTTGCAGGTACTGGTTGGAGTGCATGCCGTTGGGGTATAAAAAATGTCCTTCTCGCAATGCGCCGGTTGAACGCAATAGCTGAATGACTTCGTCCTGTGTAGGTACCAGGTGCATAGAATCAGTGTGCTCCTTTTCCCGTAACCACGTGGGGTATGGTGCGCAGCATAATCTTCCAATCGAGTGCGAGGGACCAGGTGTCGATGTACTCCATGTCGAGCCGCATCCACGTATCGAAGTCGAGTGAATCGCGCCCGTTCAACGCCCACAGGCAAGTTAGCCCGGGACGCATGCGAAGCCTTCTGCGCTGCCATCGCTTATATTGTTCCACTTCTTCAGGCACGGCGGGGCGGGGGCCCACCAGCGACATGTCGCCGCGGAGGACGTTCCACAGTTGCGGCCACTCGTCGATGGAGAACTTGCGGAGCACTTTGCCGACGCCGGTGAGGCGCGGATCGTTGGAGATCTTGAACGCCGTGGTCTTCTGGTTGAGGTGCGCGAGTTCGGCTTTGCGCTGCTCGGCGTCCTGACACATGGAGCGGAATTTGTAGAAGACAAACTTGCGTCCGTTGAGGCCGCAGCGGGTCTGGCGGAAGATGGCCGGACCGGGCGAGGTGGCGCGGATCAGGACGGCGACAATCAACATGATGGGCGAGACGAGTAAGAGCGACGCGCCGGCCAGCAGGACGTCAAAGACTCGTTTGGCGAGCAGCTGCAACTCGTCGTGGGGCGCGGCGGAGAAGGTGAGCAGCGGCGCGGGGCCCAGGCGGTCGAGATAGACCTGGCTGTTGACGTGAGGAAAGAAGTCGAGCGCGACGCGGGTGCGGACGCCCTCTTCGTCGCAGAGCAGGAAGATCTCTTCCAGTTCGGCGAGCTGATCGCTGCGGACGGCGAAGATGATTTCGTCGATGACCTGTTTGCTGAGCAGGGCGCTCACTTCCGCCACGGAGGGGCGGTCACTCAACTGCGCGGCGAGGCGGATGCCGAACTGAGCGGATTGGTCGAGCAGGCCGATAAGGCGCGTGGCGTTCTCGCCGGAGCCGGCCACCGCGACATAGTGGAGCACGCCGAACTTCTTGCGCAGCATGCCGGTGATGCGGGCGAGGTTGAGCCGGAAGAGAACCAGCAGAAACCAGGAGTAGGCGGCAAAGAAGCCGAGAAAGACACGGCTCAGGTCGAGCCGTAACGAATACTGAAACAGAATGATGGCGACCGCGCAGGCCAGGCTCTGGCGAAGCGTCTCGCGCAGGATGGTGGCGGGGCGTGCGGAGTCGAGCCGGTCATGCACTCCGAGCCAGCGGCCGGCGAAGAGGTACACGAAGGCTGATCCTGCCAGCAGCAGCAGCTTGACGGGCGTTTCGAGATAGAAGACTCGGTCGAGCGCCAGCCAGACGCGGGTCTGGTAGGCGAGCTCAAATGCCAGCGCCGTCAGCGCCACGTCGGCAAGGCCGAGCAGAAAACGAAGTTTCCGGTGATGGCGGCTGAACACGTTCAGAATCAGAATAACACGGGGGATGCTGGAACCCCGGTGTGCGGCTGTCAGAAGTTCCAGTGTTAACATGGCGCAATAGGGGAATGAACGATGAAACTGAAGCCCTCGATGGTGCTTCTATTTGCTCGGATTCTTGGGAGGTGCCGCAAGCGCGCAAACTAAGCTCGAATTCGAAGTAGCTTCCGTCAAGCTTGCCTCGCCAAACGCACAAGGCATGTTTATCCGCCCTGGCCCTGGCGGCGGGGTCAATATCGGCAATATGACGCTGAAAGAGATGATTGCGCTGGCATGGCGGGTGATGCCTTTCCAGATTTCAGGCGGACCAGCCTGGCTGGACACCCTTCATTACGATGTAATCGCGAAGCCCGAGGCCAAGCCCCAACAAACCCAAATCCCGCTGATGATCCAAGCGCTGCTTGCTGACCGGTTTCAACTGCTTCTGCATCGAGGAACGAAGGCGCTTCCGGTTTATGCGCTGGTGATGGCAAGGAAGGACGGCAAGCCAGGTAGTGGACTCACCGAGCCGAATCCGGCCAATTGCAGGCAGCGCGATCCTCCCGTCCTGCCTTGCATCGATATGACGTTGGGCCCGGTGGGGCTGACGGCGGCGAATATGCCGGTTCGCGATCTGGCTCCTGCTCTGTCGCGCCTGCTGGGAAGGACAGTGGTGGATAAGACTGGTTTGACTCAGCGGTTCGACATGAAGGCAGAGTGGACTGCAGATGAGACGTTGGGCCAACCGCCACCGGGAGCAGCGACGCCTGCCGCCAGCCTGGCGACGGCTTCGATCTTCACGGCATTTCAGGAGCAGCTTGGACTGAAGCTCGAAGCGCAGCGAGGCATGGTGGAGATGCTGATCATCGATCGGGCGGAAAAGCCATCGGAGAACTGAGGCTCGATATTCGACAAACTCATTTCCCCCAAACGCCACGCAGGAAGCCTCGTCCAGCAATTTCGAAGTTCTCCATTTGCACCTGCTCGGCGAGCTTGCCCAGGTTGTGAGCGACTCCTTCGATTTCGCGGTAGCCATGCGGAATTCCGATCTCCGTCAGCACGGCGTGCATGCGGCGGTTGGCTTTGAGCGCCGGGTCCTTATCGCCAACGTACATCTGCACGATCATTTTGCCGCGGATCTGATCCAGGTGGCGACGGGCCCAGGTTTCGGGGTGATTGGCGCGGAAGAGTTCGGCGTCATTATTGAACATCTCTTTGAAGCTGAGGTGCGCGCTGGCCAGTTCGTCGGGAAAGCGGATGCCGCCGGCGAAGGCGACCGCGGAGCTGAACAGGTTGGGGTATTTCAGACCGAGACGCAGGGTGCCGAAGCCGCCCATGGACATGCCCTGGATGGAGCGGCCTTCGCGTGAGGCGATGGTGCGGTATTTGCTGTCGATGAGCGGGATCAGCTCTTTGATGACGGTGGTTTCGCCCATGTACTTGCCGTCGTAGGAATCGCAGTAGTTGGTCTGGCTGCCGCCGCTGACGTAAACGACGATCGTGGGCGGCAGCTTGCCGGCGGAGACCGCTTCGGTGAGCAGTTGCAGCGGATAGCCGCCGGAGCTTTCCGTGCCGCCGCGGCCGTGCAGCCAGTAGATGACCGGGTAGCGCTTGGAACTGCCTTCATAGCCGGGGGGCAGGTAGATGTTGTAGCCGACCTGCGTTTTCATGGAGGCGCTGAGATAGCCTTCATGCACCACGCCGGGTAGCGGCTTCTTCGGCGGATTGAACCAGACCATGTCGTGCGGATAGCCGGATTTGTTAGGGTCCGGGGTCTGCGCTACGAGCAGGGCGGCCGAGCAGCATGCGATGAGGATTAGCCTGAGCATTGGAGTAAGAGTTTATTCTATTACGACAGAGCGCTACCAATTCTTCCCGTGTTTTTCGCATTCTTCATTGAGCGGCTCTCTGCGGCTGCAATCAATGACTAGGGAAAAGGAAAACAAAATGAACAAACAGACACCGAAGATGATCCAGGGCTTGAAGATCAAAAGCAACGTGAAGTGCGGCGGGCTCGTTGTGGGCACGCTGGCCCGGTAGTCATCTTTATGGCTGCGTGTGCCTGCCAAACGGAGGACTTCGCGGGCACAGCGCAAAGCCCGCGGCGCTCTGTCGCCCGGCTGTTATTATGCCGGGATGCGAAAACAGTGCCTGTGGGTAGTCTTGGTCTCCGCGGTCTTGCGCCTCTGTCTCGCCGCGCAGGAGAAACCATGCCAGCCCACCGTGACCGGCCGGCTGGAAGTATTCCAACTGGCCAGCACTACGCTTCAAGAAACCCGCAGCGTGCGTGTCTGGCTGCCGCCGGGCTATGGCGATGCAGCGAATGCCGCCAAGAAGTACCCTGTGCTCTATCTCTTCGATGGCGAGAGGGCTTTCGATACATGCACGGCCTTCCGTCATGACGAACTGCACGCCGACGGGACGCTGACCGAACCGATCACAGCTGGCGGAATTCCTTCTGTTATCGCGGCCGGCATCGACAGCCCATCGGCGAGCTTCACCGACAAGGGGGAGCGCCGGGCTCACGGAGTGCTTCAGTCGCGACGTAATGCCCGCGATCGCAGGCAAGTATCGCGTGCACACCGGCGCAGCCAACTCGGCTCTCTGGGGCAACTCCTATGCGGGCGCGGCCGCGTTATACATTGCGTGCCATCAGCCTATGCTTTTTGGTCGCATGATCATGGAGAGTCCGTCGATGATCGTGGGCACCGGACAACTGCTGCGTGATAGCGAATCCCTCGTTTCTGCTCCCGGCCGCATTGCGCTCGGCATCGGCACCCTGGAGGTGCCGGAAACGGAGTTTCCCGGCTTCAATGCGGCCTGGGTAAGCATGATGCGCAAGCTGGCCGCCAATCTCAAGGCCGCCTACTTTGCGCCGCCGGCCATACCTACGGCGACTTCGGCAAGCGCTTCGCCGCGGGGCTACTGTTTATCCACGGACCGGTACAAACGGTTCCCGCAAGATGAGAAGAGGCAAAGTAAGTACCAACCCTGGTTTCTGAACAACTACCGCCTAAAGGCGGATTCAAGCAAGAATATCGCGCCCTCACGGTCGCGGCTCGGCTAGCACGGTTCATCTTCAAACCGAGCCGCGACTGTCAGGGAGCGATATTTCCGTTCTCCACGCTGCAGGTTTGCGAAGTACCTGCTGCAAACAGCAAGCTATCGCGACAACCGGGAGTAGAAGAGCGCAACGATTGAGCCTTGCAGTTGTTTCATCCTTTCACACCGGTCATTTTTCTGACCTTTACGCATTTTTCCTGTATTCAGGATATCAGGATCATGTTATATTTTTGACGAAGGAGCAAGTGCAAATGCCTGCCGAATTAGTCGAAGTGGAAGAGTTGTTGGAAGAATCCGAAGATGGCGTGCCCACGCTTGAGGATCATCTAGTCCCCCCCGATCCAAAGGATAGTGCCGGCCTCGCGGAAGCGATCCTCCATGTTGAGGAGGAGTAGCCGCGAGCCACTGCGGCAATTGGAGTGAGATACGGTTCCGTCCCGGCCTTATTCAGTCTCATAACTTACGCACGACAAGCCAGCTTCGACGCAATTCGCAATGCGCCGAAGCTGTTTTTGTGTTTGTTGTGTCTTGCGTGGAATCCGCGCGAGGTATAGGGTAGAGTCTTCAGCAGGATTCCGCATACCAAGTATGCGCCGGCATACTTAGCCATTCGGAAACACGTCCAGTTACTGTCCTACTCGCATCAACTCACTCGGGAGTTGATGCGAGGGTTGGGGCGGGAAGGCCTAGATCGACACGGAAGTAAATCCGCCATCCACGCGGAGTATCGAACCAGTGACAAACGAAGAGGCGGCCTCACTCGCCAAATAGACCGCCGCTCCCACCAGTTCTCCGGCTTCGCCGAAGCGCGCCATGGGGGTATGGCCCAGAATCTTCGCAACGCGATCCTCAGTCAGAACCTTACGATTTTGCTCTGCCGGGAAGAAGCCAGGCAGAATTGCGTTGACCCGGACGTTGTAGGGTGCGAATTCGCGCGCCAGGAATTGGGTGATTTGATTCACACCGGCCTTCGCCACACTATAAGTAAACACCTTTGACAAGGGCGGTCCGCTCGATGCGGAAGAGATGTTGATGATGGACCCGCCCCGGCCGGCTTCCACCATCTGCTTGCCGAAAACCTGGCACGCCAGAAAAACGCTTTTTAAATCGACATCCAGGATCCGGTCCCACTCATCTTCGGTGATTTCAAAAAAGGGAGTTGCCGAGTTAATTCCGGCCGCATTGAGTAAGATATCAACACTGCCGAAATTAGCAAGAGTATTTTCCAGCGCTTGTTCCAAGTCACTCTTGTGAGCTACATCTGTTTTGATGGGAATGGCGCGACGCCCTTTCTTGCAGATGGAAAGTGCCCGTGCTTCGGCTGCTTCATAGTTGATATCGAGAATCGCCACTTTGGCACCGGCATTGGCGAGGCCTGAAGCCAGCTCGCCCGCAAGGACACCTCCTCCGCCAACGACCACGGCAACTTTGTCTTGTAGGGAAAACATTTCTGTAGAATTCATAATAAAGATTTCCAGGTCTTTTAATATGTTGTTGCACGTGGACTGCCAGTGTCACCGCCCCATGTAGTCATTGGTAGCCGGCCAATGGATTCGAAAGCCATGGCCTCGCTGACTTCTGATGCAGGGGACGCTCGTTGCAACGGGCCTTCGGAATGGGCACATTTCCGGATGCCCGGTCGGGATAGACTTTTTCGTCATGCTCTACCGTTTCCCAGGCTTTTCTGCCCTCGTATCCGGTTCTTTCTTTTGCGTCCTGCTTCTGCTCGCCGGGCAGCGTTCGTCCGGCCAGGCCAGGCCGGCCGAGATTTATCCCAGTGCCGGGCGCTTCCTTTTCTGGAGTCCACAGGAAAAGCCCTTCGGCTTTCGAAACATCGAGAAGATATTCCCTGGTGGGCACACCGTAAAGCGGGGGCCGAATGTCTCCCCTCTGCCCTACGCTCCGGTGGAACTCGCGATTCGTTATCAGCACAAGGGCCAGGCATGGACAACCGCCCGCTTCATGCAGGAAAACGACGTTGCCGGGTTGCTCGTGATCCACGAAGGCAAGATCCTGCTGGAGCGCTACGCACTGGGTTTCGATCAGAACAGCCGCTGGACCTCTTTTTCTGTGGCGAAGTCATTCACCTCGACGCTCGCCGGCGCCGCAATCGCCGACGGATCGATTGCCAGCATCGACGACCCGGTCACCAAATATCTCCCGGGCCTGAAAGGCAGTGCCTACGAAGGCGTCACCGTCCGCCACATTCTGACGATGTCGTCAGGGGTCAAATGGAATGAGGATTACGTTGATCGCCGCTCGGATTTGAATTCATTCCCTGGGACGGATGAATCCCGAGGCAGCCGCCTGGTCACCTACATGTCGAAGCTTCCGCGCGAAGCTGAGCCCGGCACGGAATTCGTCTACAAGACAGGTGAAACCAATCTCCTCGGCGAACTCGTGATGGCTGCCACGAAGAAGCCTCTTGCCGACTATCTTTCTGAGAAAATCTGGAGCAAAATCGGTATGGAGCAGGACGCTTATTGGATGACCAGCGGCGGCAATGAAATGGGTGGCTGCTGCCTAAGTGCCTCGCTGCGCGACTACGGCCGCTTTGCTCTCTTCTTTCTCAATGGCGCAAAGCCGGTGGTGGCGCCTGAGTGGACAAGCCAGTCGACTACCGCCGCGCCGTTTCGCAAGGTTGGTGGCGACCCTGTAATCGTTGAAATCCTCAAGCGTGGGGGCTACGGCTATCAGTGGTGGATTGGCCCTGGCAACACGTTCTTCGCCACGGGCATCTTCGGACAGCATATTCAGTTCTTCCCATCCGAAAAGCTGCTGGTCGTCTCGTTGAGCGCCTGGCCCGCATGGACGGATGCAGGCCGTTGGGATGCGCGCGAAGCGTACCTGCAAGCTGTGCGCTCGGCCGTCAATCACTGATCTCCGAGGCAGGCCAATATGAGAGCACCAATCCGAATCTCCGATCGAGTCTCGGACGCGTCACTGAATTTTCGATTTTCCTGCCTGGTCCGGGCACGTTTCTAGCACTTGCGAGCGGTTACGGCTGTGATACTGTGAAGATATGCGCAATATCACAGTTTCGGTTGACGATGATATCTATAGGCGAGCCCGAGTCGCAGCTGCTGAGCGTGATACGTCTGTCTCTGCACTCGTTAAAGCCTACCTGGAACAACTGGCTTCGCACGAAACTGAATCCGAGCGTCTGAAACGCAAGGAGCACGAGATTCGGAGCAAGATTACAGCATTTACCGCCTCCGATCGACTTTCTCGCGATGAGTTGCATGGCCGGGAGCATTGATGCCTCATTTTCTGGACACGAACATACTGCTCTATTCGATCAGTCAAAATGCATCGGAATCGAAGAAGCAACAACGCGCGGTGCAACTTCTTGATGATGACTCTGGCGCACTGTCCATTCAAGTACTGCAGGAATTCTACGTTCAGGCGACCAGGACGACCCGTACTGATCCGATTCCGCACGAGTTTGCTGCAGGTTTGATAGAGGCCTGGACTCGTTTCCCGATTCAGGACATGACACTGGCGGTCTTGAATTCAGCTTTGCGAATTCGCGCATCCTATCGGTTTTCATTTTGGGATAGTGCGATCCTTGCCGCTGCATTGGCGCTCGGATGTGATCGCGTTTACACCGAAGACCTTAATCATGGGCAAATAGTGGAAGGCTTATTGATCATCAACCCCTTCCTCTGATTCATTCGGTTGGCTCCCCATCGTGGACGCGTTTCGAACTATGGTGGCGTGCCCGCCACCGCCGACCAGAGCGGTCTTTGAAAATATTCAGCAACTTGTGAGTGCGTGAGCGCTTTGTTGCCTTAAGCGGCGCACGAGGTGCACACAGCGCCGTCACTGCCTCTGGAATCTGTTCGCAGTTGGAACGCTGCAGCGAGGCGCCAGGCCCCCGGCGAGTTCGCCTGGCTCCCGGTACTACTGAACGGCGATTGTCACCGCGTTCGAGGAAACTTCGCCCACTGCGAGCGTAACCGCAACGGTGTTTCCCTTCGCGGTATTCGCCGGCACTTGTACTCCCAACTGGTATAGTCCGACATATCCTGGTGCTGCGCCGGATAAAGCCGGAAGAGCGGTTACTCCTCCGATGGTCACTTGGGGAGTATTCACCGTATCAGGCGGCGGACTGGGCGGAAGTTGACCGGACTTGAGCGGGGTCTTCAGCGCTCCAAGGCCAGTGCAGTAAATGAACAGCGTCTCTCCAACCTTCGCTGGCGAAGCTGCGGTCACCAGGGTGGAGTCAGCGGCATGGAAGACCAAACCGGCGCCTGTGCCCTGCTGGTTGACCGTGAGGATCGCAGGAGCCGCCGGCAGGAGATTGACGACCTGGCTTGCGCTCACGGCGAGGTTTCTCCATACCTGGACTGTGACTGGGCCCGGCGTTAATTCAAACGGCACCTGTGCGTCAATCTGGGTTGGCGATACATAATACAGCGGAGCGGAGATATTGTTGAAGGTCACGCTGGCATCGAACAACGACGCCGGCAGTGCACCGGTTGGCGAAACCTGAAGCACGGCCCCGGCCAACCCGCTGCCAAAGATGGAGACAATCGAGCCAGGCGCAATGGCGTTGGCTTTGAATCCGGCTCCATCTGCTATCGCATTGGCCGGCAGAACGGGCGTCGCCGATGCTTCCTGAATGGTAGCGTCCACGTCCTCCTGCAGGAGGAAGCCTGTGCTCGCCAGCTTCTGGGCGGCCGATGTTATCTTCGCAATGTAGCCTGCCTGATCGGTGTACAGTTCCTGAAGTGACGGGCGGGAATCGCCGGCGGCAGTCCGCTCGGCCTGGGTGCGCCGCAGCGGATCATCATCCCGGCTGCATCACACAGGTCTCCATCGGCAAACTCAGCCCGGCGCAGACTCCATCCGGTGAGTGTGGCTGTTGGCGCCTCGACGAAAGGATGGCGGATGCCGGCTTTGTCGTTCCCTATTGCATCGACGGTTGGCGCCAGTAGCTTATGGGAGCTGAGGACTGGCGGGCGCAGGTTGTCGATGATGCCGGAATTATTGGTTACCCGCGGGCCGAAGTCCCGGTCTCCGGAACCGTTCAGCAGGCCGTTGAAAGTGACGCCTTGTATCGCAGGGAAACCGATCGTGGCCTGATCGGATACGGCCAGTGTTTTATCAGCGATCTTAGGGCCTTGACTGGCCGGCGGTGCCACGCCTGTGCGCACCCAGCCATCCAACGAAACAAGTAAGGCTCGCATGATGCTTCCCCTGTGGAAGGGGTTTGAGAGTTGCTGGCATTGGCGGCTTCCCACACTGAAAGTCGGCAGCGCTCCCTTCGTGGTGGAGTGCTGCGTTCCGGCAATCAGATAACTCCGCACGTTTGATGAATCCGCGATGTCGGTGAGGCCGTTTTCATCGGTGTCCAACAAGGAACCGCGCCGCTCCCAGTACTCAGTGGAACTGTTCACATGCATGATCTTGGGATCAGTCTCGGGCCGCTTCAACAGGCCGTCCGTCTTCCCGCTCAGAGGATCCGTGCGCATGCCGTAGGTCCTCGGGAAATTGGTCTCCGGCGAACCCCTGTTGGCATGTTGGCTTCGGAACGGAGTCGAGTTCGGATCGCTGGTGAAGCGGTAATTCAGGGCAGCCTTTTGCCCACCCGCGGAGTGGACCATCATCGCATCGCAAACTTTCTGCCCCTGTTCATCTTCGTTGAATCCCTGGTAGACGAAATCGCGCAAATACTGTCCACTGATAGAGAACCCATGGCAAAGGGTCCGCGATACGCCGACCAGCGGATTCGCTGTTCCCGAGTCATCCACAGTACCCTTGCGGAGGTATGACACGAAGTCGCGCGTTGTGACGTAACCGAGACCGCTCACCGGTGAGCCGGTTCCCTGATAAACAATCTCATACACCTGGTTGTTTTGAAACCCGCCGGCAAGGCAGATATCGGTCGTGCTGGGAGTTCCAGGCGGACCGGTGGGACATTTCGCAAACGACCATTGACTGGTTGGAACCACGGTTCCGTCGGGGATTGCCGGGCCACTGGGCCGCACCGAATCGCTCGGGCGGACGCGTAACTCGGCTTGGGCAGCGGCCTGGTCCGTAGAAACCGAAGGTATGCTGTTGAATAAAGAATACCCGCTCAACGGCAGCGTGAACGGAGTGGCGCCGCCAAACTCGGCATCCCAATAGACGGTGAGCACTGGACCTGTGATGGGTTGCCCATTTTGCATCGCAACCGGAAACTGTGCGGTAAGCCGGTCCCCTCCCGCCGGGATTCCCGAAGACCAGCCAACCCAGGCCACGCTATACCCCTGCCGCAACAGAAATCCATTGCCGGCATCAACCGCAACACTCGGATTGTTGGCGTTGGCCGTACCAGGAGCGTCGTTGAAGAAAGCGAGGGCATTCTTGCTGCCCCGGTTCGGTACTTCAGCCAGTAAGGAGCCATTGCCTTTGGTCAGGTCCACCGGCTTGAGAATAAAGAAATCGGCCGAAAACTGCACTTTGCCGTTACTGCCCGGTGTTGCTTTGTCCAGATCGAATACGACTTTGTTGCGGGAGTCCGATGGGTCGACTTCAAAGAGCACAGTTCCACGAAGCGTTTCATACGCGCCGGAATTACCGAACGTGGCCCCACTGGCAAATGGCGTTCGGGACGTGATCTTTACACTGACAACGCGCGCTGCCACCGGTATGGTGAAGACGCTCAGCAATAGGAGTCCGGTGATGATGCTCCATGTGAGACGCCAGATCTGCTGGCAACTGCTGTGAATAAACATATCAGACTCCTTTTGGACTTCGGATTATGCAACATTATCACAGGAGAGTTTACAAAGGCAAACAGAGTCTACATATATTTTTATCTTCAAAAGGCTGATCCCGAGAGCTTGTCGTTTTCGAGGCGGTGGCACAGGAAGAAGTGTCTCAACCCAGCGGTGCGTCCACAGGAAATTCGCTGCGGCACCTCCAAGCTGTGGGCGGACTGCCGGACGTTCACCAGAACAGCGCCGCGTGCTCCAATTCCTTGAGGAAACCGCGACATGGAAAGAGGTCGGTTAGAAACCACCATCAAAAACCCGTACGAAAACGACGACTCTCGAACGAGGGAAACAACAGAAAACAAAAAGGAAACGACGACAACGGGGAAGAAATGAAGAATTGCCTCCCCATCGTGGACTCGAACCCCTCGCCCAACCCAAGCGAATCTACAGGACTGTAGCCATTGTCAGGAACGTTAACCGCAATCGATACTTTATAGGGCCATTCGGCCGGCAATGACACACAGCCCGCCGGCGGTTCTATCCCCAAGCACAAGCGCTCCGCTCTATGACACTCTATTATGATGTCACCGTCCACGATTCGCATGCGCCTTCCCGCAGTGTTACTGCTGCTGACAGCCCTCGCGCATGCGCAGGAGGGCATCGTTCCAATTACCAACTGGCGCGTCCACTCCGGAGACGACCCAGCTTGGGCGCGGCCGGACTTCGACGATTCGCAATGGGCGCCACCTACCGATTCCTACCCTCAATTCAACTACCGGGAACTCCAAGGATGGCGCTGGTACCGGGCCACCGTCACTCTCCCCGCCAGCTTTGAAGGCGCGGACCTTGCCATCGGTCTCGGCCCGATCAACCGCTGCTATGAAGTCTATATCGAAGGAAATCTGGCCGCCCGTTTCGGCCAGTTGACCCCGGAGCCCGATGCGCCCGTCATGCGGAATATGACCTTCTCCCTGCCCTCGCTTCCGCACTCACGGCCATTGCACATCGCACTCCGCAGGTGGATGACCACAAGCGATGACTGGACCGAGTTCGAGGCGTTTGGTATCTCTGCAACGGAAGCCCATCCACCTGCCATCGGCAGAAAAACAGAGGTGGAGTTGCGGGAGGCGCTCTACACAGCCAACGGACGTCTGGCGCATCTGCCATGGAATCTCGCTGGACTCCTCATGCTCGGCATGGCCGCCATCATCCTTGTGCTCTATGCGACCCAAGTCCGCCGCGCGGAATTCCTTTACCTCGGCCTTTTCTGCCTCTGCACCGAAGGCTGCGGCGGCTACCTGGGCTTCCCCATGGTGATGGGAGCGCCCCTGCTTGGCGCATCCCTATACCCCAAAATCGTGTTGGCCATTTCGATGTCCGGTTGGGTGTGGGCGATCCTGCTCGCCGCGCAGGTCTGTCCCTCCTACCGGCGGCTCATCTCTTCACTCGCCGCCGTGCAATGCCTGGTGGGCCTGATGAACGTCTGGAGCTTCTCCACGCACTCGCTGGCCTCCGGCTTTTGGCTGCGCCTGCTCGACGTGCCAACTGTGATCGGAGCGGCAGTCGCCGCCTGGGGCCTCGCACGCGACAAGAAATCCGGCTCTATCTGGATCGCCATCGCCCTTTTGGCGCAGTATCTGGGAGGCATCTCGACCACGCTTTTCAATCTCGATGCGAATGTACGGGTAGGCATGCTTCGCGTGGATATCCGTAGCGTCGCTACTCTCGTCTGCGTCTCCACCATCCTCACCGTCCTCTTCCTGCGCTTTCGCAAGGACCAGGCAAAGCAGGCCATTCTGGAGCAGGACTTTGCCGCCGCGCGTCATGTGCAGCAGGCGTTGCTGGGCGCCGGCTCCGATGCGCAGCCGCCCGGCTTCACGGTCGACGTCGCTTACTTCCCTGCCCGCGAAGTGGGCGGCGATTTTTACCAGTACATTCCGGGCCAGGACGGCTCGCTGCTGGTGGTGGTGGGCGACGTCAGCGGCAAAGGCCTGAACGCGGCGATGCTGGTTGCGTCTGTGTTGGGAGCGCTTGGCAACGAGCCCTCGCGCGACCCGGCGGTGGTGCTGGGCAATCTCAACCGGGCGATCAGCGGCAAGACGCGCGGTGGCTTCGTCACCTGCTGTTGTGCGCTGATCCATGCCGATGGCCGCATGGAGATAGCTAATGCGGGACACATTCCGCCTTACCTAGGGGATGGAGCCGTGGAGGTGGAGAGCGGGCTGCCGTTGGGGATTGTCCCCGATGCCAGCTATGCCGCGACCACGAGTGAACTCGGCAGCAGTGCGCTCACACTAGTCTCCGATGGCGTGGTCGAAGCCGAAAACGCCAACCGCGAACTGTTCGGGTTCGACCGTACGCGGGAGGTCAGCAATCAATCCGCACAGGCCATAGCCGAAGCTGCGCGGGAGTGGGGACAGAACGACGACATCACGGTGGTGACGGTGCGGAGGAGAGGTTGATGAGGCGGCCCCTACCCCTAATTGAGCTCTTCGAGAAGGTAAGGATTCACCTGATCGTATGCATGAATCAGTATGTTCCGGGCATCAATCATGCCTCGCCAGGCTATGCCAGAATCCCGGGTCCGGAACTCCTCGCTCAGCTTGTTGGCGGCCTCGCCTATTATTTCCAGATTGCGGCAAAGTGCATCCGTGGCCATTTCGTTCTCCATCCAATGGCCCTCGGTGGTGACGGAGTATTCGAGAATTCGTTCCGCGCAATCTCGAATGTGAATGAGATAGAGTACCGGGTCTTTCATCGCATGGCTCTAGAGTGGAACCGCCTCGGCAAGGACGCGGTCGCGGATATAGGGGTGAAGACAAGTGGACTCCACCAGATCAACCGAGGTGGACAGAAGGTCGCGGAGGTCCGCTTGCAACCCACCAAGATCGAAAAGATCGCGGCCGGGTTCGAGGTCTACCAGGAAGTCGATATCGCTACCAGGTCCGTTTTCACGGCGGGCGACCGATCCGAAAACGCGCACGTTCGAGGCGCCGTGAAGCCGGGCCAGGGCCAGAATTGCGGGCCGCTTTTCGGATTGGAGAGTATCGAGGGTCACTGGCGTCCTCCTTTAGTGTGCAACAAACCGTGGCCTAAGAAAGATGGCATTACGGTAGTCCTGTTGCGGGGGGACGTATGAAATATGTCATCCTGTCGGCCCTAGCAATGACGGCGCTGCACGCGCGGACGATCGAGGTGCGCAGCTTGTACCAACCCGCACCGCTCGATGGCGTTTGGAAATTCAGCGCGGGCGACGATCCACGCTTCGCAGCGCCCGAATACGACGACTCCGCATGGCAAACGATACGCGTGCCCAACGAAGAAATCCCACTCCATCTGGGTTTCTGCTGGATTCGCTTTCACATCCAACTGCCGGAACAACGGCCTGCCGAGCCGCTCGCACTACTGCTGCAGCGCTTAAGCAATGCTTATGATGTCTTCGTCAATGGCAAGCTTGTGGGCTCCTTCGGCAACCTGCGCGTAGAAAACGGCTGGGGAGATTTCCAGCCAGCGGCCGCTGCCTTCGCCATCCCCTCAGGCTCACGCCAAATGACCATCGCCATCCGCAGCCGGAGAAGCAGCCAGCTGATCAGAGTGCCATCCGCGTCGCGAAGCGCCTGGATCGGCACAGCGGAGGCCATCGCCGCCACCCGGCAAAAAAATGAACTCGAGGTGCGCTGGCGCAGTCTCAACCATCTGACGACGATGAGCGCAATAGCCATGGCCGGATTCTTCTTCCTGCTTTTGCCCATCTGGCGCCGGGATGCCAAGGATTACTTTTGGTGTGGCTGCTTCCTGATCATCGCGCTCTTGCTCAGGCCCTTTGCGGCAATGCTTTGGATGCTGGAAGGCCTGGCGATGCCACTGATCTCCTCCTCTCTTTTTGGCCTCCTGGCGTTGTGGCTCTACTGCTGGGAACGCCTGTTCCATCATCTCTTGGGCGTCCGCCTTTCGACTTGGGCGGGGCGATGCCTAAATGCGGGCCTGCTGCTGATGGTTGCCTTGTGCATCCTGTCTCCCTTCCTCCCCTTTGGCCGGATAGGTCCGCTCCTTCCTGTGTTCGTGCTGGTGGCAATGATCTCCCAACTTGGTGTCTACCTCGACATGGCTCGCCGCAGTCAGCCAGTGAGCGAAACACCTTGGATGCACATGGCCGTTGCCATCTATTTTGGAGGGAACTTCGCTAATTCGGTTCTGATGGACCCACGGGTTGCCCGGATGCTTCCTTACGGTGTGGAAGGGCATGATTTTGCATTGATCGTGCGGAGCGTGGGAACTCTGCTGTTCGTTGGGGTAATGGCCGCGATCATGAACCGGCGCTCGGCGCGGATTGAGCGCGAACAGCAACGGCTGGCGCAGGAGATGCGCGCTGGTGCGGAAATGCAGGAACTGTTGCTGCCCGCTAACTCCATCCAAGTGCCCGGCCTTGCCACCGAGTCCGCTTACCTGCCGATGTCCGAAGTCGGCGGCGACTTCCACTGGGCCCGCGCTGAATCGGGCGGCAGCTTGATCGTGGTTGTCGGAGACGTCAGCGGCAAAGGACTGAAGGCCGCCATGATGGTGTCAGTGGCAATCGGCATCTTGCGCAATGAGAAGTCGTCGTCGCCTGGCGCCATCCTCGCCGCTTTGAATGAGAGCCTCGCAGGAAATGTGGGTGGTGGCTTCGTCACCTGCTGCTGCGCACGCTTCGATCCCGATGGCCGCGTGACCATCGCCAACGCCGGACATCCTTCTCCATACGCCGATGGCCGCGAACTGGAAGTTGAGGGTGGTCTGCCGTTGGGTGTAGCGCAGGGGGTGGTGTACTGCGAGATGGAGGTCAGCGGGAAATACTTCACGTTCGTATCCGATGGCGTCGTAGAGGCCGAAAACAACGCACGCGAACTGTTCGGCTTCGATCGCACTCGCGAAATCAGCGGCAAGTCGGCCCAAGGGATCGCCGGCACGGTGAAGGCTTGGGGACAGACTGACGACATCACTGTCGTCACCGTGAAGCGGAGGGAATCGATCGCATGAGACTACTCCTGCTGGCTCTGTTGCTGCCGCTTGCGGCAAATGCGCAAGTCCGCTATCACTTCGGCGATGACCCGCGCTGGGCCGATCCGGACTTCGACGATTCGGCGTGGCCCGTCGTTCAGAAAGATGCTTTCCCCGCGCCGCCCCAGCCGGGCGACGGCATGGTTTGGATCCGCCAGCGGGTGACATTGCCCGCGGGCGACGCGGCGCTGTGGGTTCGGCTGAAGCGCTACAACTGGCTGCCCAACTTGCCTGAAGAACTTCGCGTTGACGGGCTGCAAATTGGCTCGATCGGCCGCCTGCCTCCGGATTCCTACATGAACTGCTCGGTTAACGAAATGGTCTTCGATCTCCAGGCTGGAGCAGGCGTCCGGGAGCTCCTGGTGGCCCGCCGGATCTGGGTACCGGCCGGCCTTCGCGGAGATTCCATCTCACTGCCCGCCATCGAACTTGGCTCCCGTGATGCGGTACGTCTGGCCGCACTCCGCGCTCGCGATACCTCGCTCCGTGACACGCTGTTGCAAATCCTGGTGTCGGTATTCCAAGCCCTCGCCGGTTTTACTCTTCTGATCGCCTGGCATCGGACACGGGGAACTGCGGATCTTCTCTGGTTTGCAGTTAATATTGCGGCCTGGAATGCCCAAGGCACCTTGCAGTTCATGACATCATTTGTCTTCCCTGAACTTTCTTATGGTCATTTCACTGCCATCAACGCTGGACTCGAAGGACTCAGCTATGTGGCACTTTGGTACTTCACCTGGGCCATACTTGCGATTCCCGTCCGATGGCCGCTGTATCTGCTGGCAGGGGCTCAGTTTGCATTCAGCATGTGGAGAGGCTACGTTCTGATTGCCACTTCGCAATCGGTGTGGCTCGATTATGTAACTGGTTACACCTGGTACGGCCGGCTCGATCTGGCGGCGGCGGTCCTTACGCTGGTGCTGGGATTGTGGCTCATCCCCCGCGGGATGGAGCAGCGCCTCCTGGTGGGCGCGCTTGTGTTATTCCGGTTCATTCTGGCGCTCACCGAGTTGGATTGGCTTGCGCGAAGTTGGTCTGTCTTCGGATTCTCACTCGATGTTCAGGACAATTTCGAAACGGTCCTGATGCTCGCAATGGCCTGGGTGTTATTCCGCCGTGTGTGGCGCACCTGGATGCAACGGCAGGCGCTCAGCGCGGAGTTCGAGGCGGCACGCGAGATGCAGGAGGCGCTGGTGCAACGGGTACCGGATTTGCCGGGCTTCAAGGTGGAGGGCGCCTATCGGCCTGCGAGCCAGGTGGGCGGCGATTTCTATCGGGTCTTTCCCGCGGATGACGGAGCCATCCTCGTGGTGGTGGGCGATGTATCCGGAAAGGGGCTGAAAGCTGCGATGACCGTGGCCGGGTTGGTGTGTGCGATGGAGGCGATCCGGACCCGCAGGCCCGGCGAGTTTCTGGAAGAACTCAATCACGCAGCCAAGGCCTTCATGCAGTCCGGATTCGCCACTTGCTGCGCGGCACTGATCCAGCGCTCGGGTGAGAGCACCATCGCCAACGCCGGCCATCTTGCACCCTATGCGGACGGTCGCGAACTGCCGGTCGAGGCGGGCTTGCCTCTTGGAATCGCGGATGGTGTGGAATATCAGGAGACAGTCGCACGCGGCGAGCGGCTCACGTTCGTGTCCGACGGCGTGGTGGAAGCGGAGAACTCGCAGCGTGAGCTCTTTGGCTTCGACCGCACCCGCGAGATCAGCGGCAAGTCCGCGCAGGAGATCGCCGAAGCGGCCAAGGCCTGGGGCCAGACGGATGACATCACCGTTGTGACCGTTCGGAGGACAGGATCATGAAGAGCTTGTTGTTTCTGCTATTGACCGCGGCGTTGGACGCCCAAGTCATTCCTGTCACCAACCTCGCTACCGCCACTCCGCTCAATGGCGTTTGGCTGCAGCAGTTGGGCGATGACCCGCGCTATGCCACGCCCGGCTATGACGATTCCCAATGGACTCCAGTCAACATGCCGCAGCCTATTGAACCCGGCAGCTATGGTTACACTTGGTACCGATTTCGTATTACTCTGCCTGCAACGGAGCAGCCGCTCTCAATTGCCATCGGCCCGCGATTTCCGGCCTACGAGATCTTCGCCAATGGATCGAGAATCGGATCTTTTGGCGGTCCGTTGGGCGAAATCGCAGGGCAGCATTTTACGCAACTCGCAAGCTTTCCTTTACCGCCTGGCCGGTCTTCCATTGTGATCGCGATTCGCAGCAGTGAATGGCTGGCTAACTACGGCGTCCAGACTGGTCCGCCCGCCGCTGGCATCTCGTGGATTGGAACGGCGGAGGCCATCGAAGCCAAACTGGCCACGGCCCGTTTCAACCGGTTGGAGCGGTCGCTGTGGATGCGCGTGCTGATCGCCGGCCTGGGCTTTGGAGGACTCTTTTTCGTCATGCTGGCGCTCACCAGTTCGGGTGACCGGGAGTTCTTGTGGTGTGGCCTGCTGCTGCTGAGTTCCATGCTGAACCGTCTGTTTCAGATTCCCAACGCGCTGCCCTTTGCGGATCGTGTAACGGTCGGCCTGCTCAATAATATTTCGCAGTCTGCCTGGATCGTCTTCTGGGTGCTGCTGTTGAGCGCGATCTTCCGCAACCGTTCCTCAAAATTGGTTTGGATGATAGTGGGAATCTACATAAGCGTTTATGTTGTTTACGGCTTCGAACCTTATGTGGAGTGGGTTCGACTTTACTCCCCGCAGTTAAAGAGTCTGACGGGCCTGTTGACGGCGGTGGCTTTGCCATTGATTTACTATTTACTGGGCTGGCTGGGGCGGAAGCCGTCAAAAGCCGAGTGGTTTACGCACCTTACCTTGCTCGGGTATCTGTCGACAAACTGCGTCCAAAATCTCCTTGGAGCCTTCAACGCCGGCATTAACCTGCGGTCTTCCCAGGATGACAATCTGGAACTCTCCTTTGTTTTTCTTCGCGCGCCGATCATACTTCTGTTCTTTGCCATGGGCTTGATTTTGAGCCGCCGCAGGGCAGAGACAGAGCGTGAGCGGGCGCGGCTGCAACAGGAAGTAAGCGCTGCCGCCGAAGTGCAGGCCCTGCTGCTGCCTGGGGCCGCCGGCGATGGGGTGGAGGCGGTCTATCTTCCTGCGTCGGAAGTAGGCGGGGATTTCTATCAGATTCTTGCACCGGCAAACGGCGTCAGAATCGTTTTGGCCGGCGACGTCAGTGGCAAAGGACTCAAGGCTGCCATGCTGGTGTCCGTGGCAGTCGGTATTTTGCGCAACGAGAAATCGTCATCGCCCGCGGCCATTCTCGCAGCGCTAAACGAAGGGCTCGTAGGCCGCACCGGCGGCGGGTTTGTCACCTGCTGCTGCGCAAGGTTTGACGCCGATGGAGCCGTAACCCTCGCCAATGCCGGCCACCCTGCACCGTACTGCGATGGCCGCGAGGTCGAAATAGAAGCGGGCCTTCCCCTGGGAATCGCCTCCGGTGTGGAGTACGCCGAGTCCGTCGCACACGGTGAGCGGTTCACGTTTGTCTCTGACGGCGTAGTGGAAGCTGAAAATGCCCAGCGCGAACTCTTCGGCTTCAACCGCACGCGGGAGATCTCGACGAAACCCGCGCACGAGATCGCCGACGCCGCCAAGGCCTGGGGCCAGACGGATGACATCACCGTAGTGACCGTGCGCGCTCGAGCATGAAATGCCCAGTGCGGCACGCACTGATGCCGTTGATCAGCGGTGGGCCAGGGCTTTGGCGGACCAGGCGCCATCGGGTCCATCGCAGGCGAGAAGCAAGTTGAGGGTGGAAGCTCGATCGGCGGAAGTCGTAGCCAGTCGAAAAAGATAATAGTAAGCTTCGGGCGAATTCGGCGCCAGCGATACGGATTTCTGAAGCATAAGCCGGGCGTCGGAGGTGTTACCCGAGAGATACGCGAGGACGCCACGGCGCAAGTAGGCGTCGGGCCTGGTGGGTGATACTTGGACCGCCTGCGCATAGAGCGCTGCGGCGCGCGCGTTCTGAACGAGACCTTCGGCGCACAGGCCTTGCAAGATCAGTTGCGTGACCTTGTGTTGTGCGTCGGAGAATGTCAAGGCGGCAAGCACCGCTTGGGCTTGTACGTAGCTCTTAGCGGAAATGTAGGTTTTAGCCAGAAGAAGCTTGTCTTCCGGTGTAGCACGGCCGGCTTTCACATCTGCAAGCAGCGCCTGCAGGGTCTGGGCAGGTGTGGCCTCAACAGAAAGAAATACCAGAAGCAGGGCGGCATAGAGACTGCGGCGCGATTTCATTTGGGTACCACTCCAGTGACGGTTCCAAGTTCGCTCCCGGAACCTGTTGTGACGTGAATCTTACCGTTCTTGTCGATGACGAAGCCAAAGTTGGCAATGAAGCAGTATTTGTCAAGGAAACTGGAGGCGTTGTCTTCCTTTGGCGGTTTGAAGTGCTCAGGTTTGGCGTCCTTCCCATTGGGTGTAAAAATGTTGCGGCGCGGGTCCCCAGGCTGCATACCTTGAGGAGTGTTGTATTCGAAAGTATGGTAGACGATGCCGCAACCCTTCTGCAGGCAGGCCTTGAGCAGGATAGCCGCATTCTGTTCGTCCTGCTTCACTATCTGCTTCCACTTGGCTAGATTGTCCTGGGTTGGGAAGAAAGATTCCATGCCGGCAATTTCTTTGCGCGCGGCACGCTCAGCGGCGTAAAAAGTGGTAAGAGCCTTTGTTTGCTCGCCCGAACAAGGCAGCGGGCATACCACATGGCCGTGGAAGAAGTCTTTTACGCTGATTTCACTGATGCTGGGAGGCTTCAAACTGGGATCGAGCACATGTTTCAGCGTCGCGGTGAGATTGTCTTTCAGCTCCTGGGGAAACCAGTCGCTATCTGGGTCGTAAGAAAAACCGGATCCTCCTTTGACCAGGTCCTGATAATTCTGCGGAGTGAATGTCCAGGGATCGGCCGCGGGTTGCTGCGCCTGCAGCGCGCAGTGAAAGGCCAGCGCGAGGATGATCGTGAAGCTGCCCAAATCGTGACTATTATACACGCAACCACGACTCCATACGGCCAGTCTGCTACAATTCCGAAGTGGCAACTTCCGCAGAGCTCCGGCACACCTTGCTCGTCCGCGTCACGCACTGGATCACCACGCTCTGTTTCCTGCTCTTGCTTGTCAGCGGCGGCGAACTCGTCATCTCGCATCCGCGATTCTATTGGGGCGAGGACGGCAATGTCATGACGACGGCGCTCTTCCAGATCCCCATTCCAGCGTCGCGTGGGTATGTGAAGACCGGTTATCCCTACGTGCTTCCCGATCAGAACGGCTGGAGCCGTTCGCTCCATTTCCAGACGGCGTGGATCGTAGTGATCACTGGTTTGCTGTACGTGGCATCGAGTCTGCGCTCCGGGCACTTGCGCAAGCATCTGCTTCCCGGCAGTCGGTCCGGCCCGGATGATGCCCGGTCGTATAACGTGCTGCAGCGGCTCGTCTACCTCTCCGTTATCTACGGACTGTTCCCGCTCATGATCTGGACCGGCCTGGCGATGTCGCCCACAATCACCGCGGCGTATCCGTTTCTTGTCGAGTTCGCCGGCGGCCAGCAATCGGCGCGCACCATTCACTTCTTCGCATCCATCGCACTGGTGCTGTTTGTAGCAGGCCATCTATTGATGGTCACACTGGCCGGCTTCCGCTCACGCGTTGGCGCCATGATCACAGGCCGCACGGAGGATCTCTCATGAATGAATTTTCCCGCCGCACCCTGCTCGCCACCGGGCTTACCGGCGTCGCCGCAAAGGACCTCATCCCGCCCGACTCAGGAGGCATCTACGGACTCGGCCACACCCTCACCTACGCAGCTCAGCGCCTGCTGGTAGGCAACGCCAACGCTCGCGAATTTTCAAGAAATCAGATCTCACAGAAGCCGCACCCCAAAGGCAGGCCGCCAAAAGGCGATGAGTTCGCCCGGTTGCAGGCCGGCGGCTTCAAGAATTGGCGTCTCCAGGTGGATGGCATGGTGGAACGCCCTGCCTCCTTCTCAATCGACGAACTCAAAACCTTCCCTGCCGCAACACAGATCACGCAACTGATCTGTGAAGAGGGCTGGTCATACATCGCGGAATGGACAGGCGTACCGCTCTCGCATATCCTCAACCTGGCCGGTGCGAGCAAGCAAGCGGCCTACGTCGTCTACCGCACCATGGACGGCCGAACGGAAGCGATCGACATGCAAGAGGCCTGGCATCCGCAGACGCTGGTCAGCTACGGCATGAACAGCACCGATATCCCCGTCGGCCACGGCGGCCCGCTCCGCCTGCGTGTCCCACGGCAACTAGGCTACAAGAGCAGAAAGTTCCTCCATCGCGTGACACTCACCGACACGCTGGCAGGCTTGAAGCTCGACACGAAATATTCCTGGTTCGCCGGAATCTGATAGTCTGAAGCGCCAGTGGTGGATTTTATGAAACCTGTGGTGAAAATCCTGATCCTGCTTTCAGTCGGCCTGCACCCCACACTGCCGTGCGCCGACTGCATCACCGAATGCATGAACCGCAAAGGCTGTTTCAGCGGCGGCATGGGCAGCCAGACCTGCGGCTACCAGAACTCCCATGGCTTCGAAATGTGCGGCATCGAATGCCGGGGCAAGACTACCACGGCCTATGGCGCCATCGCCTTCAGCCTGAAGGAAAAGATCTCCGGATGGTCATACGACCAACCCAATCAGGCCGCGGCCGAAAGAACCGCCATGCAATACTGCGCGAAATCGGGCGGCTCAAAGTGTGCCGTCCAGGCCAGTTTTCACAATATCTGCGGGGCCATCGCCACGGACGGAAGCAGTGTCTTCTGGGGAACCGCCTCGACAAAATCCGGAGCAGAGCAGCGCGCTCTCTCTGAATGCGGAGGGCCCGCCAAAAAGTGCGAAGTGCAATCGTCGGTCTGTTCCTCGCCCGGCGCAGGCGCCGGATCATCCCTGCCCAGCACGCCGCCCAAACCGAAGGCTGTCGCATGGGGAGCTATCGCCTACAGTGCATCTGACATGGGTGCAGGCTGGTCACAGGGAAAGGACGACCGCGCCAGCGCGGAAAAGGCCGCAATGGCCCTTTGCGCCCAACGCGGCAAAGCCTGCGTCCTGCAAACAGCGTTTAACAAGCAATGCGGCGCGCTCGCTGCTGACGGGAACTTCACAGGCTGGGCCGTTTCCACAGATCAGCGGCAGGCCCTGGTGAAAGCAATGGATGACTGCAAAAAAGCAGGCGGCACAAGATGCGTGCCACACATTGCGTTCTGCTCGTTCTGAGCTTGCGGGAATTACTTCCCCCGGTCGCGAAGATTCCTTTCTCGTACAGATCCGCAACACTCAGGCTTTACGCAATACTTTCGAGATAGACCCCTCCATCAGGCTGCGAAGCGGAACTTATCAGCCATTGCCAACCTGGCAACTACCCCCCTCATCTGAATCCGCGTAGAGCCGAAACCACTTGTCCGCCGTAGTCTTGGCGGAGGCGGATCCGCGCACCACCTCGAAAAAGCACCGTCGCATCACAACCAAAGCGCCAGAAACCGTCCACCCAAGACTTACCATCACCCCAAGTCTTCATCCGCGTGCATCCGTACGCATCAGCGGCCATTACGTTCCTGAGGAACCAGAGTCACGGGAGCCTCTTGCAAAACTCCCCTACGCAATAGCCGTTGGTTGTCTTAGCGCCTTTATGCCTTTGTAGGAACCCTTCTTACCGCACCGAAAACGATCCGAGCTAATCCGAAATCATCCGCACTCAACTCGGAACAAGCACCGCGCTCCACCTTCCAGAGGCATGCTTAAGCCATGGATGTAAGCCTGACCGCCAACCCAATCAGAATCCGCGTTCAGCCGTACGAATCAGCGGCCATTTCACCCTGAGCAAGGGGCTTCCTAAGCACCAGGCAGCATCAATGGCAGGTTGTGTGTCGCACCCCGTACGGAAACTGAAAAGTCAACAGCCTTTCCGGTGGGTTCTGCAAGTCGTTCACGAACATTCAAGATTTCTTTTCCCCTTGGTTCCTTCACTTACCCGGATTCCACAGGCAAAACCCCAATCCCCATGTGCTATCAACAATACCAGGAGGTCCTCAATATGAGACCAAAACACAACCACCCCGCGGCCCTTACAAACCAAGAAAACCCGAGCATAACCCGAGCACGCGCAACCATCCCATAATCAATACGATTCTCTGTGGAAAAACCTCTTTTCCAGGGTTTTCGCGAAAAAAATAATTCTGGAAATTGGCAGGCCGCACAAGCTACAGGCGTGCTGCGTAAGCCGGAAAGCCATGCTATCCTAGTGTTTACTAACCTAGTGCCTGCTAACAAAACACCCAAGCTCCATCGTGCAGAACGCCGTGCATCCATCGTCAAGGCCGCCACAGCCCTGTTCTCGCAGCAAGGCTTCCGCGGCGTAACCACCCGCGAACTCGCCGCCGCCGCCGGCATCACCGAGCCGGTGCTCTACGAACACTTCCGCACCAAGCGCGACCTGTACTCGGCCATCATCGAAGACAAGTACAACGAAGGCCAGTGCCTGCTCGAAAAACGGCTCAACTCATTCGACGCAGCAGAAGACGACCGCGGCTTTTTCATCCAGCTCGGCCACGCCATCTGCGACTTCGTCACCAAGGACCCCAGCTACATCCGGCTCATGCTCTATGCCGCGCTCGAAGGCCACGAACTGGCCGACCTCTCCTTCAAACGCAACGCCGAGTGGTTCTATAACTTCATCGCCAGCTACATCCGCCGCCGCCAGAAGCAGGGAGCGTTTGAAGCCAAGGACGCCGTACTCTGCGCGCGGTCGTTTGTTTGCATGATCTACGAATACTCCCTGCACGACCTCAACTTCGGTTTTAAAGTGGTCCGCCTTAGCAAAAAGAAAACCATCGAAGGCATGGTTGACATCTTTCTGAATGGAATCGTTACCAAATGAAAAAGTACGTCATCTTACTCGTTCTGCTCTCTGCCTGCTCCAAGGCGCCAAATCAAGGCGATGGAAAAGCCGCCGCCAAGGCGCCAGACCCGGTGTCCATTAAGGTCGCGACCGCGGAAAAGCGCATCGCGGAAAAAGCGATCTCAGTCACCGGCACGCTCAACGCCGATGAAACAGTTACGGTAAGCTCCGAAGTGGCGGGGCGCATCACAAAGATCAATGCCGACTTTGGCCAGAGTGTGCGCAAGGGCGAAGTCATCGCCGAACTCGATCAACAGGAGTTCCAATGGCAACTCGAACGCAGCCGCGCCGCACTCACGCAGGCGCTCGCGCGCCTCGGCCTTACTCCAGAGCAAGGCGCCAATCCTCCGCGCAACACCGCGGCCATGCGGCAGGCCGAAGCGCAGCTGGAAGATTCGAAGACCAAGTACGACAACGCAGCGAAACTCGTGAAGTCAGGGGATGTTGCGCAGGAGCGCTTCATCGAAATCGAGAAGGGCTACCGCGCGCGCCAGGCCGCCTTCGATGCAGTCCGCGACGACCTCGCTACGCAGTGGGCCGCCATCCAGGCACTGCGCGCGGAAGTCAGCCTCGCCGAAAAGCACAAAAGCGACACGATTATCCGCGCTCCGTTCGATGGTGTAGTGGCCTCACGCAACGTCTCACCCGGCCAGTACATGAAGGAGAATACGCCGGTGGTCACCTTCGTCAAAACCTATCCGCTGCGCCTGCGGTTGGATGTGCCGGAGACCGGCGCAGTCGCGGTCCGCATCGGCACCACGCTCACCTTCACCACCGATGCGATTCCGAACGCCCAGTTCAGCGCGGTCGTACGCGAGCTTAACCCCACCCTCGATCAGAAAACACGCACGCTATCGGCGGAAGCTCGCCTCTCGAAGCCCGATTCCAGGCTGCGCCCCGGCATGTTCGTGCAGGTGAAGCTAGTCACCGCGCCGCGCACCGAAGTGGTGGCGATCCCGAAGGCCGCGGTCTACACGATCGCCGGCCTGAACAAGCTGTTCATTGTGAGCCAGGGCAAGGCCCATGAAGTACGCTTCGTTCCTGGCGTTGACCTCGGCGATTGGATCGAAGCACCAGCGGATTCCGTGAAACCCGGCGACACATTGGCCACCAGTAATCTGCCCATGCTCAGCGATGGCATGGAGGTGAAACAGTAATCATGCAGAAACTAGCCGAACTCTGCATCAAACGGCCCGTCTTCGCCTCCATGCTCATCCTGATGCTGGTAGTGCTCGGGCTCGACGCGTATCACAAGTTGGGAGTCGACTTTTTCCCGAAGGTGGAATTCCCCGTCATCAACGTCACCACGGTACTGAAAGGCGCCTCGCCCGAAGAGGTGGAGACGCAGATCACCAAGCGCATTGAAGAGGCGGTCAACACCATCAGCAGCATTGATGAACTGGCCTCCACCTCTGCCGAAGGCCTCTCCCGCGTGAGCATCCGCTTCCTGCTGGAAAAAGATCCTGACGTCGCCGCACAGGAAGTGCGCGACAAGATCTCAAGCATCCTCGGCCAGTTCCCGAAAGACGTTGACCAGCCGGTAATCGAGAAACTCGCTACCGATGCATCGCCAGTCATCAACATCGTGGTCTCCAGTCCGCGCACGTTGCGCGAGACAACAAAGATCGTCGATGACAACATCAAGAAGAACATCGAATCGCTGGCCGGAGTCGGCCAGATCCGCTTCGCGGGAGACCGCCAGCGCCAGATTCAAGTGTGGCTCGATGCGGAAAAGACTGCCTCCTATAATCTCAACGTCGATCAGATCCGCGGCGCACTCGCGTCGCAGAATGTGGAGATCCCCGGCGGCCGTCTCGACCAGGGTGCGCGCGAAGTCTCGGTACGCACACTGGGGCGCGTGGAAAAGCCCAAGGACTTCGAGCGTATTGTTGTAGCCAATAACGGCGGCGGTCCGGTGCGCATCAGCGATATCGCAACCGTCGTGGATGGCGAAGAGGAGCCGCGATCTCTGGCCCGCCTCGATGGCCGCGATGCCGTAGTGCTGGAGGTGCGCAAGCAGTCCGGCACCAACTCCATGGACGTGATCGCGAATATCAAAGAGCGCATCGACGAGATTCGCAAATCGCTGCCGCGCGATTTCGACATCACCTACACCGGCGATCAATCGCTCTTTATTGAAGAGGCCTTCAAAGCCGTGCAGGAGCACTTGCTCCTTGGCGGCGTTTTGGCCGGCGTGATCGTGCTGCTGTTCATGCGCAACTGGCGCTCCACACTGATCGCCGCCATCGCCATCCCAACTTCGATCATCTCCACCTACACTCTGATGAACATGATGGGCTTCACCTTGAACCAGATCACGATGCTCGCGTTGACTCTCATGGTCGGCATTGTGATTGACGACGCGATCGTCGTGCTCGAAAACATCTTCCGCTTCATGGAAGAGTTCAACATGGGCCCCATTGAAGCAGCCATCCGCGGCACTGCCGATATCGGCCTTGCCGTGCTGGCAACCACGTTGAGCCTCGCGATCATCTTCATCCCCGTGGCAATGATGGGCGGCGTGGTCGGCAAGTTCATGTCGAGCTTCGGCTACACCGCGGCGTTCGCCATTATGGTCAGCCTGCTGGTGAGCTTCACGCTGACGCCCATGCTATGCTCACGCTATCTGCGCCCTGCCAAAGCGGTGGAAGGCCACACGACAAAAGACACGTGGCTGTTCAAGGCCACTGCCATTCCGTATGCGGCGATGCTGCGCTGGTCCATGCGCCACCGGTGGGTGATCGCCATCATCTCGCTGGTGATCATGTACTCCTCCGGACCGCTGTTCATGCGCATCGGTAAGGATTTTCTGCCGCAGGACGATCAGAGCGAATTTGAAATCCTGGTGCGCATGCCAGTGGGTTCCTCGCTCGAAGGCACAGCCGGCATGATGAATGAGCTGGAGAAAGAAGTGCATCAATTGCCGGGCGTGCGCAACATCCTCATGCTCATCGGCAACGATGACCGCCGCCAGGTGGATCGCGGCAGCCTGCTCGTGGAACTCGTGCCTATCGAGAAGCGCACCGAATCGCAGAAGGTGATCATGGCGATGGCCCGTCAACGGCTCTCGCGCTTTAAGGACCTGGTTATTGGCGTGCAGCCTCCGGGACTCATCTCTGGAGGCGGTCCCAACCAGGACATGCAGTTCTACCTGCAAGGCCCCGATCTTGCGCAACTCGATAAGTACGCCACGGCTGTCAAGAAGCGTCTCGCTCGGATGCCCGGCGTCACTGACCTGGATAGCACCTACGAAGGCGGCAAGCCCGAAGTGCGCGTCCGCATCAATCGCGACAAAGCGGCTGATTTGAACGTCAGTGTTGCCTCCATCGCCACGGCGATGCGTACGCTGGTGGGTGGCGATCAACAGGTGACCACGTATCGCGAAGGCGACGACCGCTATGACGTTCAGTTGCGCGTCAGCAAGCAGTTCCGCAATTCGCAGGACGCCATGTCGAGGCTCTACGTTCCCTCCACGACCTTGGGCAACGTCGCGCTGGCGAGCGTCGCATCGCTCGATCAAAACACCGGCCCCACGGCCATCGACCGCTATAACCGCCAGCGCCAAATTATGATCACGTCGAACCTGGTGGGCGGCCAGTCGCTCAGCGCAGTGCTGAAAGAGGCGTCTGATGCAGTTGACGAATTGAAGATGCCGCCGGAGTATAAGAGCGGCCCTGTTGGCCGTAGTAAGGAACTCGGCCGCGCCGGCGCTGCTTACGGGCTGGCGATGCTGCTCTCGCTGCTGTTCATGTATATGATTCTGGCGGCGCAGTTTGAAAGCTTCATCGATCCCATTACGATTCTGCTCAGCCTGCCGCTCTCGATTCCGTTCGCGCTGCTCTCGCTGTTTGTGATGAATGAAAACTTCTCCATCATCTACACGTCGGTGGGAATCCTTGTGCTGTTCGGCATCGTAAAGAAGAACTCGATCCTGCAGATCGATCACATCAAGTCATTGCGGGCTGAGGGCGCAACGCGACTGGACGCCATTATGCGAGGCTGCGAAGATCGTTTGCGGCCAATCCTGATGACCACTGCCGCACTGGTGGCCGGCATGTTGCCGCTGGCCTTTGGCGGTGGCGCGGGTTCGGGTACTCGGCGCACCGTTGCAATCGTCGTCATCGGCGGACAGACGCTGTGCCTGCTGCTCACACTCCTGGTCACGCCGGTGGCGTATTCGCTGTTCGATGACCTCGCCGGGCTTCATCCGTTCCGTCGCCTGGGCCGCATGTTGGGAATGCGCGGCGCCACCGCAGCGATCCTCATCTTCGCGATTGCGTTCACCTCCATGCCGGTGCAGGCGGAAACGCCTTCGCGAGTGGGTGTCTCCGCAACGCAGCGCAAGCTGACGTTGAAGGAGTCCATCGAAATCGCCCTGCGCAATAATCTCGAAATCGAAATCGAGCGCACCAACAACGCCGTCTCCGTGCAGGCGATCAAAGGCGCCCTGGGCTCCTATGATCCGGTCTTCCGCTACAACCCTGGCATCGAGACGCGTAACACTCCGACGACCTCCGTGCTGCAAGGCGCCGGCGGCAAGCTCTCCGAGCACTTCCTCAACAACAACTTCTACTACTTGCAGAAGACGCCATGGATGGGCTCCAGCGTGAATGCTTCGTTTGAGAACGCGCGCAATTCAACCAGCAACTCGTTCTCGAGCATTACGCCGTTTCAAACCTCGCGGCTGTTCTTCAGCATCACGCAGCCGCTGATGCGCAATCGTCTCATCGATCGCGAACGGGCCGAGATACGCATACGCCGGAAGAACCTGCAGATCACTGCGCTGGATCTCGAACTGCGCGTGATCGCGGTTGTCGGTCTGGTGGAACAGGCTTATTGGGACTTGCAGGCCGCACGCGAAAACGTCACGGTCACAGCAGATGGCGTGAAGCTCGCCGAAGAGCAACTGGCGCGTAATAAGCGCATGATCGATTCCGGTACGCTGGCCCCGGTGGAACTCTCGGCATCGGTGGCCGAACTCGAACGCCGCCGCGACACCTGGTATGCTGCGGTGGGCGCTGTCACCGAAGTCGAGAATAGCTTTAAAACACTGCTCGCCGCCGGCCGCGACGATTCCATGTGGAGTGAAGAGATTGTCCCGCTCGACCAAAAACGGCAGGACGCATCCAGCACAACCGAACTCCAGTCGGCCGTGAAATCTGCTGTCGGCAAGCGACCGGAGCTTCGCCAACTCACCGAGCGCGAACAATCGAACGGAATTCAGAAGCAACTCAACAGCGACCAGTTGAAACCCCAAGTGAACCTAGTTGCGAGCTATGGCAGCAGCGGTCTTGGCGGCACTCTGCGCCAAGGCACCGACCCCTTCACAGCATCGAACATCGCGCTCTATGACAGGCTAAACAAGCTCTCCGCCATCAACGGACTCGCACCGCTCGGTGCACCGAGCTTCGGGTCATTGCCCGATACGTTGATCGGAGGTTACGGCGCAGCGCTCGCTAATGTCTTCACCGGCCGCTATCAATCGGTGCAGGTGGGAATCAACGTGGACCTGACATTGCACAACCGCTCCGCCGAGGCGGGCTTGCAACAAACTGTGATCGCCGAACGTCGCTTGAAACTGGAGCGCTCCCGCGCGGAGCAGATCATTGAAGCTCAGGTTCGCAATGCCATGCAGGCGCTGCAAACAGCTGCCCAGCGCACCAATGCCGCCGAAGCCGGAGCCAAGGCCGCGAAAGAAAAACTGGAGAGTGAGTCGCGCCTCTTTCAGACCGGTGAGTCGACGAACTTTCTTGTGCTCACACGCCAGAATGAGTATCTGGATTCGGCGCATCGCGCGCTGGCCGCAAAGCTCGACTACAACAAAGCACTCGCGCGGCTCGACCAGGCACTCGGCACGACGTTTGAAACCTGGCAGCTTAGTCTGAAATAATCCGCCGCCGTGTGGCCAGGTCGTACAGCATGCCGGGGTCGAGGAAATAGTAAGGTTTGCCATGCTCGTAGATGGCAACCTTACTTACGCCGAGCACCTTGAAACGGTCGCCGGTGACCTCGATCGCGGTGCTCTCGTCGATGCCGATACCCAGCAGTTGCGGATGCGCCTCCACAACGGGGACCATGTCTTTCACTCGATTGCGCTTGATGAGATGCTGGTCAACGGCCACGTTTCTCAGAAAGCCGAAGCCCTCTTCATAGCCTTTGGCCATCATGACTTGATTGCCTTCTCGAGCGCCGCGCACAAGGTAGGAGCCCTGAATGGTGGCTCCCGCGGAACTGCCGCCGATCACGCCGCCGCGCTCGAGCACGGCAGTCAGTTCGCGATGGGTGCGGGTGCCGAGGTAGGAATCCACCAGTCGCCATTGCCGCCCGCCTGGAATCCAAACCGCACGCGCCGACTTCAGAGGCGCGACGAAAGCTTCCGTGTCGGCGACCTCGCGGCTGCGGGTATGCATCACCACGACGTTTCTGAACATCTTGCGGACCTGCGTGAAATCTTCGGTTTCGTTGGCAGTGGGGATCACCACGATGGAGGCGTCTTCTCCACCGGCGAGTTCCAGGAACCGGCCGCGAATCTGGGGACCGACCGCGCCTCCGCCGACGACGATGAGCGTGCCCCTGGCGGGCCCCACCATCTCCGCGTGAGCAAGAGAGACGAACAACAGTCCAAGAAACAACCCCATGCCGCTATGATAGCAACATGTTCTCTTCGCGCCTTCATTGGGACCTCGAAACAAACCCGCTGACCGAGTTGCTCAACGCCAAACGCCAGTCCGGCGAGCCAGTCCTCGACCTCACCGAATCGAATCCCACGCGCGCCGGCATTGAATACCCGGCCGGACTGCTCGAACCGGACATGCGCGCCATGCAGTACAGCCCGGATCCGCGAGGGCTGAGCGCCGCGCGCGAGGCCGTCGCCGCGTATCACAAGGTCGCCGCCGAGCAGGTGCTGCTCACCACCAGCACCAGCGAGAGCTACGGTTTCCTGTTCAAACTGCTGTGCGATCCGGGTGATGAGATCCTCACGCCGCGCCCATCGTATCCACTGTTTGAGTTCCTAGCTTCGCTCGAATCGGTCCACGTGAAGCAGTATCCGCTGGTCTACAACGAAGGCTGGTGGCTTGATTTCGAGGAACTGTTGCGCATGGTCACACCGCGTACGCGGGCGATTCTGCTGGTGAATCCCAACAACCCCACGGGCTCATACCTGAAGCAGCATGAACTCGAGCAACTCGCGGCACTGGCCCACTCCACGGACATGGCGATCATCTCCGACGAGGTTTTCGCCGACTATGGGTTCGGCGAAGATGAGGCGCGCGTCTCCACGCTGGCGCACAACAACGAAGTGCTGACCTTCACGTTGAGCGGACTGTCAAAAGTGTGCGCACTCCCGCAGATGAAGCTGGGCTGGATTGTGGCGAGCGGTCCGCGGCATGAGGAGGCGTTGGAACGGCTGGAACTGATTGCGGACACCTACCTCTCCGTCTCGACTCCCATTCAACTCGCGGCGCCGGCCATGCTTGGGTCGCGGCACTACATTCAACAACAGATTCGCGAACGCACGCGCCGGAATCTTGCGCTGCTGGAAGGACGTCACCTGCATGTGGAAGGCGGCTGGTACGCGACCATCCAAGTGCCGCGCACGCGCGGCGAAGAGGCCTGGGTGCTGGACCTTTTGCGCGAAAAGAACGTACAGGTGCAGCCTGGTTACTTCTTCGACTTCCACGCGGAAGCGTACCTGGTGGTCAGCCTGCTCACGCCGCCGGAGATCTTCGCCGAAGGGATCAGGCGCATCCTCGAATTTACAGCAGATTGAATACTTTCTTGAAGCGCAGCGTCAGACCATCGGCCATCCACTGAAAGCCAAGATCGTTCGGGTGCGAGCCATCCACCAGGCCATCGCCTTGCGAAGGACCCAGCAGATCGGTACCTTCGACGATCTGCAGATTCTTATCTCCCGCCCCAATGCGCTTGGCCACCACGGCGCGAATGTGCGCGCGCATCTGTTCGAACTCGGCAGCGGATGCGTCCATCGACGATTCGCGCGCCGTATAGATTGGAGTGATCGCAATGATCGGCGTGTTGGGGTTCTTCGCACGCACGACATCGAGGAAGGGCGCATAGGCCTTCTCCACCGAGTCGAGCGTCTTGTTGTTTTGCGCGAAGTCGAGGACGTAGGCCGAAGCCGGAATCGCCGCCACCGCCGCCGCCATCTCAGGTTCGCCGAGGCCATTGCCGGAGAAGCCAAGGTTCACGAAATCGATGTTGAGCTTACGGCCTAGAATTGCCTGATAGCTCATGCCGCTACGGCTCGCGCAGCCGCCTTGGGTGATTGAGGTGCCATAAAAGACGACTGGTCCCGGCAGCGCGAAGGGTTTTGCCGCCGCGAATTTCGCATTTTCTTCGAGGCCGATGCCCAGCACCTTCACGCCCTTGTAGAGCGGCAGGTACAACACGATGTCACGCATGGCGCGCGGCTTGCTGGAGAAGTCAAAATAGATCTTCTCGTTCACCTTGGCTTTGCCCGAATCCTTGTCGGCGACCGCGGTGGAGATGTACACTCCGTCGACATAAGCATCGACTCCGGTCTGCCCGAAGGCATGCATGTTGGCCATGTTCGGCGCGCCTGGATATTCAAGACGGATGCCGAGTTTCGCGGAGTCTGTGCGGAAGCGGATGCGGCCTCCGCTGGGAGACTGCGAAAGACTCCATACGGCGGGGCGCACTTTGTCCTTCAGCGTAAGCGGGAGCCTGATCAACAAGCCACCGTTCTCCTTGTATGCAGGCAGACCGTTCACTTCAAAGTTGGCATCGGGCAGAGGCCACCACTTGAGGTCCGCCGCGGAAACAACGCTCGCCGCGGCGGCCAACAGAATCGCAAATCGCATAGAACTCATCTTAAACGTCGCAGAGTTTGAATGCATCTTCGAGCGATTTGATCGGATCTGTCCCGGCCGGGACAAACTCGTGGGCGAAGAAGCCTTCGTATTTGAGATCCGCGATTGCGGCTGCCACGGCGCGCCAATTCAACTCCTGCGTGCCATCGAGTTCATGGCGGCCGGGAACGCCGCCGGTGTGGAAATGGCCGATGTACTGGATGTTCTGCTGGATGGTACGGATGATGTCGCCTTCCATGATCTGCATGTGATAGATGTCGTAAAGCAGTTTCACGCGCGGCGAGCCAACCTGCTTGCACAGTTCAGCGCCCCACGCCGTGTGATCGGCCATGTAGTCTTTGTGGTTGACCTTGCTGTTCAACAACTCTACGTTGATGGTGACGCCTTTGTCTTCGGCGTATTTGGCAACGCGCTTCAAGCCGATTACACAGTTCTCGAGGCCTTCCTGATCGGACATGCCTTTGCGATTGCCGGAGAAGGTGATGACGTTCGGCACCTTTGCCTTTGAGGCCTTGTCGATGTTCATGCGCATCTCGGCATCGAGTTTGTCGTGATTTTCTTTGCGGTTGTAGGCAACCGGGATGGAGCCCGCGCCGGGAGTCATTGCGGGGACGAGACCGTATTTCTGAATGACGGGCCAGTCAGTGTCGTTTACCAGGTCGATGCCTTTCAGTCCGATGCGGACGGCTTCTTTGCAGAGGTCTTCGGTCGACATCTTGCCATAGCACCACTTCGAAACAGACTGCTTGATGCGGCCGCCGCCCGCGGCCTGCGCGCTTTGCATTGCGAATGCCGCAGCTCCGGCGGCGCCAAAAAGAGATCTACGTGTCATGAATTACTCCGGTGGATGGTTCCGGTCTTATTGTATCTCCGATGCGAGGTCCATTACTCGCATCGGACCTTAATAAATGGTTGAGCTTACGCCGTCGAAGCTGTCTCTTATTTGGGGACGCAGCAAGCTACGTCCCCGGCGCGGAAGTTCTCGCGGTGCAGGCGGAGGCGCGACAAACTATAATAGGTTTTCCATGCCAATCGACTGGTTCCCGCTCTGGCTAAGCTTGCGTGTGGCGGCACTTTCCACACTCATCGCCCTCTGCGCCGGGGGCTGGCTTGCCTTTGTGCTGGCCAATCGCACGTTTCGCGGCAAGGAGATTGTCGACGCGGCCATAACCCTGCCCCTGGTGCTGCCTCCTACTGTGCTCGGCTATTATCTGCTGGTGCTGGTCGGCCGCGAGAGTCCGCTGGGCAAGCTGTACGAAATCGTTTTCGGAACTTCGCTCGTGTTCACGTGGCAGGCAGCGGTGGTCGCCGCGCTGTTGCACTCGGCGCCGCTGCTCATTAAATCGACGCGCGCCGCGCTGGAATCTGTGGACCACACCTATGAGCGTGCCGCACGCAACCTGGGCGCTTCCGAATGGCGGCTGTTCTGGCTCGTCACGCTGCCGCTGGCGCGACGGTCGATCTTTGCGGCCACGGCGCTCGCCTTCGCCCGCGCACTTGGCGACTTCGGTATCACTTTGATGGTGGCCGGAAACATTCCTGGCAAGACCCAGACCGTCGCGCTCGCGATCTATGACGCAGTGGAAGGCGGCAACGGAACGCTGGCCCGCGCGCTGGTGCTGGTTGTCTCCGCGGTGGCACTTGGCATCCTCTACCTTGCGAATCAGTTTGGTCCGCGGCAGGTGGAGCGATGATCGAAGCGCGCATCCGCAAGCAGTTTCCACCGGCGCGCGAATCCGCGTCGTTCCTGCTTGACGTGCAGTTCCGCTGCGATGCGGGCATCACGGTGCTGTTCGGCCCCAGCGGCTCCGGCAAGACGCTCACGCTCGACGCCATCGCCGGCTTCTACCGGCCTGACAAGGGCCGGATCATGCTCGACGACCGAATCCTGTTCGACTCCGGCGCCAAGGTCAACCTTCCACCGCAAGCGCGCAACTGCGGCTACGTCTTCCAGAACTACGCGCTGTTCCCGCACATGACGTTGCGCGAAAATATCGAGTTCGCTGCGCATGCCATCCCGAGCCTGGAACGGCACCGCAAGATCAAGGAACTTGTCGAGCAGTTTCAGCTGGCCGAAGTCATCGGACGCAAGCCGGCCGAGCTTTCCGGCGGACAGCGGCAGCGCGGCTCTATCGCACGCGCTTTGATCGCGTCGCCTCGTTTGGTCCTGTTAGATGAACCTGCGCGCGGACTCGATGCTCCTCTGCGGCAGGACCTCTACGACATCCTGCGCCGGGTGCGCGAAGAGTACCGCACGCCAACGCTACTGGTGACGCACGATATCGACGAATGCTTTGCGCTTGGCGATGACATGCTCGTCTTCCACGAAGGCAAAATCGTGCAGGAGGGCCGCCCGCGCGAGGTACTGGAAAGCCCGGCCAGCGTGGATGTGGCGCGCCTGCTCGGCCTCTACAATATTCTGCCGGGTGAGATTCTGGCCCTCGATCCAGGACGCAAGACCAGCCGCGTCCGCGTCGGCGAATACGAGTTGGCCGGTCCGTACTTCCCCGGCCACCTGATCGGCGACCGGGTCTCGATTACCATCCGGCCCGAACAGCTGCGCTGCTATCCGCGCGACGGCCGCCCCGGTCCCAACCAGATTCCGGCCACGCTCCAGCACGCAACCGAGAAGCTGGACGCGGTGCGGTTGCAGTTTGAGGGCGGCCTTTCCGCCGATGTGTCTCGTGCCGGCTTCGCCGAAGCAAGGAATAATAGAGAGTGGGTGATCGAATTCCCCGCGGAGAAGTTGAGGGCGATATGAAATCATTCGCAGAATACGAAGTGCTTGCCGCGCAGGCCCATGGGCACATGTGCGCCGGCCAGATTCTTGGCTTGCGCCTGGCGATCCATGGCGTGAACCTGCTGGGCATCGATGACCCTGCGGGCAAGGATCGCAAGCGGCTCATCACCTACGTTGAGATCGACCGCTGCGCGACCGACGCCATCACTGTGGTGACCGGTTGCCGCATGGGCAAGCGCGCGCTGAAGTTTCGCGACTTCGGCAAAGTGGCAGCGACGTTTTGCGACCTGGCTGAGAACAGGGCCGTGCGCGTGGTCGCTATCGATTCCTCGAAGCAGCGGGCCAAGGAACTTTATCCTGATATCGCCGACAAGAACCAGCAGCAGATGACCGCCTATCGCGAAATGCCGGACGCCGAACTGTTCACGCATCAGTGGGTGCGGGTCACGATCGGCCCCGAAGAGATGCCGGGGTTCAAGGCCCCGCGGGTCATCTGCGATGAATGCGGCGAAGGCATCAACTTCCAGCGCGAAGTCATCCAGGACAACCGCACGCTGTGCAAAGCCTGCGCCGGTGAGCGTTACTACCAGCCGCTGTGATCCGCTACTACATCACTGACCGCAAGCAGGTGCCATCGCTGCTCGATACGGTGGCGCGCGTGATCCGCGACGGCATCGACTGGATTCAGGTCCGCGAGAAGGATCTCTCCGCGCGGGAGCAGTACGAACTCACGAAGGCCATCGTTCGATTGGGCGGGGCCAAGGTGCTGGTCAACGGGAGGCTCGATGTCGCACTCGCCGCAGGCGCGCATGGCATCCATCTGCCCTCAGCTGCGGTGGCTCCGGCAGAACTGCGGCGCATCGTGCCGGAAGATTTTCTCATCGGGGTCTCGTGCCATACGCTCGAAGACCTGCGACGGGCCGAGGCGGAAGCCGCATCGTTCGCTGTGTTCAGCCCTGTTTTCGAATCGCCTGGCAAGGGCGCTCCGGTTGGACTTGGCAAACTCGCGGAGGCCGCGCATGCGGTACAGATTCCCGTGCTGGCACTCGGGGGCATCACTCGCGCCAACGCGCCGGCGTGCGTGGCGGCGGGCGCCGCGGGCATCGCTGGAATATCGCTCTTCCAACGCGTGTAGAATCGTCGAATGAAGTTTTTCTCGGTGCTCCTGTTTACCGCAGCCGCCATGGCCCAGCAATATGACCTGCTGCTGGAAGGCGCGCGCGTGATCGATCCGCGCAACAATATCGATGCGGTCATGGACGTCGCCATCACAGGCCGCAACATCGCTGCGGTGGCGCCGAACATCGGAGCGTCGAAGGCGAAGAAGACGGTCTCGCTCCGGGGGCTGGTGCTCACGCCCGGCCTCGTTGACATGCACACGCACCTCTTCCACACCACCGGCGCGAAGGACGCGTGGGCTGGCGACAACAGCGTGGACCCGGACAGCTTCAGCTTCCGCACGGGCGTGACGACGATGGTGGACGCGGGCAGCTCCGGCTGGCGCAACTTCGAGACCTTCCGCCACACCGTGATCGATCGCGTCCAGACGCGTGTTTTCGCCATGATCAACATTGCCGGGCTGGGCATGATGACCAACGCCGCCGAACAGGTGAAGAGCGAGTTCCGGCCGGAAGAAATCATCAAGCTCGCGGCGAAACACAAAGACGTGGTGGTGGGGGTGAAGTCCGCACACTACGAAGCGCCTGACTGGACCTCGGTGGAGAAGGCCATCGAAGCAGGCGCCGGTGCGGGTGTTCCGATCATGGTGGACTTCGGCTACTTTCAGCCGCAGCGGCCCTACTACAAGCTCGTCACAGAAAAGCTGCGGCCGGGCGATATCAGCACGCACATGTATCGGGCATCGGTGCCGTATTTCGATGAAAAGGGGAAAGTCTACGATTACCTCAAGCAGGCGCGGGCGCGCGGCGTGAAGTTCGATGTTGGCCACGGAGCCGGCAGCCTGGTGCTTCGCAATGCGGTGCCGGCAGTGGCGCAGGGCTTCTATCCCGATACCATCTCCACGGATCTGCACACGCTGAGCATGAACGGTCCGCTGGTCGATATGGCGACAACCATGTCGAAGTTCCTGGTGATGGGGATGTCATTGCCCGACGTGATTTTGCGGTCGACGTGGAACCCGGCGCAGCTGATTCATCATCCGGAGACAGGACACATTTCCGTTGGCGCAACGGCCGACATCGCCGTGTTCAAAGTGATGGAAGGGGAGTTCGGCTATGGCGACATCGCCGGCGGAACAATCACCGGCAGGCAGCGGCTGAACTGCGAGCTGACGGTGCGCAATGGCGTGATCGTATGGGATTTCAATCAGCGGGCGGGCCGCGACTACAAGCAGCTTCCGGCGCTGTATGGCATTCGCGAGGGAATCGACTTTATTGTCAGACCGCCTGCACCACCGCGCTGACCGGCCGCGAACCGACCGGGATCATGGTAAACAGCGGGGCCTTGCGCGCCCTGTTCTGCGCGACGTTCTTGATGCGGATCACGGCCATGTCGCCCGATTCGCGATTGAGGACCAGCGCGTATTGATTGTCCGGCGTGATGGCTACGAAGCCCGGGTCTTTGCCGACGGGCGCAACGCCGACCACACGCAACGGCGTGGTCGCCACATTGAGGATGGTCACATCGCCCGATTGCGGATTGGTGACGAACAGGAAATCGAATTCGGAGGATGCGGCTGAGGCCATCGCTCCGGGCATGTGGCCGGCGAGCACGGTCTCGCGGACCTCGGTACGGTAGGGATAAACCACGACCACCGCGTCCATGCCGTCGCCGGTGACAAACAATTGGCCGCCGTCCTGTTTGAAACAGAGGTTCTTCGGATTGATCGCGAGCGGCAGCCGAACCACCACTTCGCCTGAGGGCACGGCGTAGAAGCTCAGCATCTTTTCGTCCTGGTGGGCGGCTATGAGCTGCTTCCCGTCCGACTGCAGGCGGACGATGGAGACCGGAGTCACTGCCTTCACTGTGCTTTCGATCTTGTGGTTGGCCAGGCTGATGATCACCGGCGCGGCTACGCCTCCGAAGCTGACAGCCGCACGGTTGCCTTCGCGCGCGACGTCCATATCGACGGGCTCTGCGGGGAGGGCAAGCACAGCGTCGGCCTTTAACGATTCCAGCGAGACGCGCAGCAGATGATTCGGCTTGCGGGTGAGCACGAGCATCGATTTGCCATCCGGCGCCAGACGCATGGAATGGGCGGAAGCCGCGACGGCGACCTTGCGTTTCACGGCCAGCTTGCCGGAATCGATTTCGTGCAGCGTGCCGTTTTCAGGGGTGAGGACATAGACGGCAGGATTGGCCGGATGCGCCACCACTTCGGTGGGGCGGCCATCCACGCGGATGTGTTTCACCACCGCGAAGGCCGTCAGATCGACTGCGGCAATCGCCTGCCCTTCCTGGTTCGCGACGAAGGCATGGCCCGGGAACCCTGCTGCTTTTTTGCTGGCACAGCCCGCGATGGCCGCCAGCCCGGAGGTCAAGAACAAACGCCTGTTATGCACGTGTTCTTCTAGTGTACCTACTTCCGTGTAGCCGGGCCGCTGAACCAGACGCCATTCGGAGCATCTGACCGTGCTGCCGCGATGTCGGGCCAGCCGTCGCCATCCAGGTCGCCGATGGCGACGCCGTAGACGACGCCTTTGCCGTCGCCCCAGCGGATCTCATCGAAGTTCAGTTTCGCGGCGGTGCTGCGATTGAAAAAGACCGAGCCGGGGGCTTCGTAGTTGCCGACCACGATATCGATTTTGCCGTCCTTATCCATGTCGGCAAGGCCTATGGAATAGGGCGCAACTGACTTCTGCCCCAGGGCAACCGGCTCGGCGAAAGAGCGCTTGCCGTTGTTGAGGTAGATGAAGAGCCCGTTCTTTTCGTCGCCGACAACCACGTCTTTTTTGCCGTCGCCATTGATGTCGGCAACGGCGGCGGCGCGGATCTGCACATGCGCCGGGCCGAATGGCGCGGGTTTGCCGAAGTTCGCTTTGCCGTCATTCCAGAACACGAGGCTCTGGCCGCCGTCGCGGTGCGGGACGAGCAGATCGATGAAGCCGTCGCCGTCCAGGTCGGCCGCGACAATGATGGTTGCCGATTGCGTTGCGAGCGGCGTGCAGTTAGGGAACGCTCCCTTGCCGTCATTGAGGCAGACAAAACTGGGCCGCGGATTTTCCGGATTCGAACTGCGATTGGCGACAATCACATCCGGGCGGCCGTCGCCATTGAGGTCGGCGAGGGTGATGTAGCGGGTGGACCAGGCTGGGTCGCCAAAGGTTCCAGACACTGTAAAATGGCCCTTGCCGTCGTTGAGGTAGACGAGTTTTTTGTCGGGCCGGTCATTGCTCACGACGATATCGAGATCGCCGTCACCATCTATATCGGCGAGTGCGGCGGAGTAGGTGCGGTCCGGCTTTTCGCTGAAGATCTCTTTCGTAAAGTGCCCCTTGCCATCATTGCGCAGGATCAGGTCGTGCAGCGGCCAGTGCCGCCCCTTCGCGAGAACGATATCGAGAGTTCCATTGCCGTCGATGTCCCCCAGGCTGACGCTGGCTGAGGTGTCACCTTGTTCTTCCAGGAGCAGGACGCGATCGAATGACCGGACGCCAGTGCTTTGAGACGTCAGGATCTGGACCAGGAGAAGAGTACCGAGGATGAGGCGCATTATTTTCCTTTGGAGTAATTGTAGTACACGGCACCAAAATACGCTAGACTAAGGGAATCCGTCGCAAGCCCGCAGCGTTCGCAGCCTTGTACCGAAGTCTAAGGAGATTGTGCGATGCCTTTGTCCAGGAGAAACCTGCTACTGCTGCCAGTGGCCGCCATGGCGGCGGAACCGGATAACTGGCCTGCGTTCCGCGGACGCGAAGGCGTTGGCGTCTCCGACGGCTTCCCGCTTCTGGCGGCATGGAATGCCGATCCGGCGGCCGGCAAGCTCGCCGGCGTCAAGTGGAAAAGCCCTGTGCCGGGCCTCGGCCATTCCAGCCCCATCATCGCAGGCAACCGGATTTATGTGTGCTCGGCGGTTCGCAAGGCCGCCGGCAAAGCGCCGCTGAAACTCGCCGTGGGCGGCGAACCGACCGCCGCGCAGGATAACGACGAGCAGAGCTGGGTGGTGCTCTGTTACGACACGCAGACCGGCAAGGAACTCTGGCGGCAGACCGCCCGCAGCGCCAAACCACGCGCCACTCGCCACGAAAAAGCATCGCACGCTAATACCACGCTCGCCACTGACGGCGAGCACCTGGTGGCGTTCTTCGGCTCCGAAGGGCTTTACTGCTACGACCTCAACGGCAAGCTGCTGTGGAGCCGCGATCTGGGCCTGATCAACATCAGCAAATACGGCATCGGCTGGGGCTATGGCAGTTCACCAACGATCTATCAAAACCGCATTGCTCTGCTGTGCGACGATCCGGACAATCCGTTCCTTGCGGTATTGAGTCTCGCCGACGGCAAGGAGCTGTGGCGCGTTTCGCGGAAGGGGATTTGCGAGCGCAGTTGGGGTACGCCGTTCATCCACGCCAGCGCTTCGTCGACGCAGGTGGTCACCAACGGCTGGCCGTGGACGGTGTCCTACGATCTCGAAACCGGCAAGGAACGCTGGCGCATCGGAGGAGGCGGCGACAATCCGATTCCTACGCCTTTCTCGGCCAACGGCTGGATCTATGTCACCAACGCGCATGGCGGCAAAGCGCCTGTGTGGGTGGTCCGCCCGGATGCCAAAGGCGACTTGACGCCGAAAGACGGGGAGCCTAAGAACGAGGGTCTGGTTTGGGCCGGCAATAACATGGGCTCTTATATCTCAACGCCCGTTGTCTATGGCGATTACATCTACCTCGGCAATGCTAATGGCGTCGTGCGGTGCCTGCATGCCAAGACCGGTGAGAAGATCTTCGAAGAGCGGCTGTCTACTGATGCACAGATCTATGCCTCGGTTACTGCAGCGGACGGAAAAGTTTTTTTTCCTTCGCTTGATGGCGACGTCTATGTGATCAAGGCCGGGCCCAAGTTTGAACTGCTGGCGCGAAATCACATGGGCGAGCCCTGCTTTGCTACTCCCGCCATTTTGAAGAGCACGATTTTCATACGAACTACCGAGAGCCTCGTCGCTATCGGCTAAACGGCGCAGTGCCACAAAAGCCCGCGCCGCAAACGACAGATCCCCACCCAAGGAGTACTGAATGCATTCTCTAAAACGCATTATTGCAACTTTCATTCTGCTGACTGCCCTCGTCCTGCCAGTTTCCGCACAAAATGTCCGCGCAACCGTGACGGGCCGCATAACCGATGCGAGCAACGCCGCTGTTCCGGCGGCATCCATCACCATCACCAGCCTTGACACCAACCAGAAGCGCACCGTCTCCTCGACGCAGTCGGGCGACTTCTCCATCCCACAACTCGCCCCGGGCACCTACACACTCTCCGCCGAGCGTGAAGGATTCCGCAGGGAAGTGATCCGCAAGATCGTGCTCGAAACCGGCCAGGATTTCCGAGCCGATATCAGCCTTAAGGTCGGCGCCCTCAGCGAGACCATCGAAGTGGAGGCCTCCGCGCCGCTCATCAACACCGACAATGCCTCGGTCGGTGGAGTGGTGGAGCAGCGCAAGATCTCCCAGCTTCCGCTGAACGGACGCAATTATCTCCAACTGGCCGCGCTGCAGCCGAACGTGCTGCCACCGGTGCAAGGATCGAGCAACGCCACGCGGGGCGGGCTGAATATTGCCGGGGCATCGGAAGTCTCCAACCTATACATCAAGGACGGTATCGACAACAACACCGCCTCCGATGGCTCCAACCATACGCCGATCCTGGACACGATTCGCGAGTTCAAGGTACTGACCGGCACCTATTCCGCCGAGTATGGCCGTGCCTCCGGCGCGCAGGTGATGGTTACCACCAAATCAGGCGGCAACGACCTGCATGGCTCGCTGTGGGAGTTCCACCGCAACGCGGTTTTGGATGCGCGCAACTTCTTTTCGCCCAGCAAGCCGCCATTCCGCCGCAACCAGTTCGGAGCGGTCACGGGCGGCCGTATCAAGCGCGACAAGACCTTCTTCCTTCTTGGCTACGAAGGCCAGATCCGCGGCCAGCAGGATGCGAGCCGACTGAGCCTTCCCAGCGCAGCGTTCCACCTGGGCGACTTCAGTTCGGTCACTACCGCCGTCAAAGATCCACGCAATGGCAACACGCCTTTCCCGGGCAACAAGATTCCACAGAGCGTGTGGAGCCCACAGGGCGCGGGCCTGCTGGCGTTGTATCCGCTGCCCAACACGGCGGGCAACCCCAACTACAACACCTCCGGCACCACCAACAATTCAAGCCAGCAGTTCATGACCCGCGGTGACCACCGCTTCTCGGAAAAAGACAGCCTTTTCCTGGTCTATGAATGGCAGGATTCAGGCGGCCACACGCCACTCGCCGGAGTCGGCATCCCCGGCTTCGGAACCATCGGCAGCAGCGGCACGCAGCATGCGGTCGCCAGTTGGACCCACATCTTCTCGCCCAACTGGATCGCCGAAGCCCGCGCCGGCTTCTCGCGCGCCAAGGTGCTTAATTTGCAGGAAGACTACCTGGTGGACGTGGTGAACAAACTCGGCATCCAGGGACTGACCGACGTCGGCAAGACCCCGTTCAACAACGGTGCTCCCAAGGTCGCGATCACCGGCTTCGGCGGCATCGGCGGCAGCACCAGCCAGCCGCAGGGCCGCGGCGAAAACACGTATCACTACGTGGGCACCATGACCTACATCAAGGGCACCCACACGTTCAAACTTGGCGGCGATTACTTCAAGTTCCTGTACAACTCGTTCAACACCTCCACGGGCCGCGGCAGTTTCAGCTTCGACGGCCGCTATACTGGCAACTCCGTGTCCGACCTTTTACTCGGCGTCCCTTATCAGGCCAGCCGTGCACTGGGCGAGCCGTTCATGAACTCCGTGCTTACATCAACCGGTTCCTATTTCCAGGACGACTGGAGGGTCAATGCGCGCCTGACGCTGAATTTGGGAGTCCGTTATGACCTGACCCCGGCACTGATCGAAAAGGTGAACAAGATCGCCAGTTTCGATCCGACCACCAACACGCTGATCGTCGCAGGCGGGCAGGAGGCCTATCTCGCGCCGAATGGCGCCGTTCTGCTGCGTCCGCGCCCGAGCGTCGGCCAGCATGTGTTTGAGACCGACTATAACAACTTCTCCCCGCGGCTTGGCATGGCGTACCGCCCTGCACATTTGGGCAACACCGTGATCCGCGCCGGGGCCGGCATCTTCTACAACATTCAGATGGTGGGCAACGGCATCACGCCGCTCTCGCGCAGCACACCGTTCCGCGAAGCACAGACGGCGGGGCCGTTTTCCCTTCCGGTGGTCACCAATCTGCAAAGCATGTTCAGCCTCACCAGCAGCACACCTGTGGTGCCCGGCATCCAGCACAACATTCGCACCGCCTACATGGAACAGTTCAGCTTCGGCATTCAGCACGAGTTGCAGCGCAACCTGGTGCTGGATGTGAGCTACGCAGGTTCGGCCGGCCACAAACTGCCGGTGGGCTGGAACATCAATCAGGCACTGCCCGGAGCCGGCACCGTGGCCGCCCGCCGTCCGTATCCGGGATGGGGCAGCATTTCGGGCGGCTTCGTATCGTCCATTGGAAACTCGAACTTCAACTCGATGACGGTGCGGCTGGAGCGCCGCTTCGATTCCGGGCTCAGCTTCCTGGCGAGCTATGCGTTTTCCAAATCGATCGACATGACTTCCGGAGTCGCTACCACGGACGATGCCAGCCCCGGCGCCGCGCAGAATGCCCGCAACCTGAGCGCGGACCGTGCGGTATCGGATTTCAATACTCCGCAGCGATTCGTATTCTCGACAGTCTATTCCCTGCCCTTCGCCAAGGTCGCGGGCAACAACCGCATTGCCAAGGCTGCCCTCAGCGGGTGGCAGGCCACCGGCATCTTTACGATGCAGAGCGGCCGCCCGTTCACCATTACTTCCGGACGCGACGAGAGCAACACCGATGGCAATGCCGACCGGCCCAACGCCATCGGCGACTGGCATGTGGCCAATCCCTCGACGGACCGCTGGTTTAATCCTTGTACGCTGCTCGCCAACGGCACCAAACGCAACTGTGCAACCGGCGACACTCCAGCATGGCAGATCAACGCGGCCGGTACGTTTGGAAACGTGGGGCGCAACACCATGCGCGGACCCCGTTCAGTCAACATGGACTTCGGCATCTACCGCCAGATCAAGATCGTGGAACGGCTCTCGGTCCAGTTCCGAGCCGAGGCGTTCAACCTGGCCAATCACGCCACATTCCAGCTGCCGATCGGAAACGCCGCAGGGAACACGTTCGGCCAGATCACCGGAGCCGTCTCCAGTGGCGATTTCGGCACGCAGCGGCAGTTGCAGCTGGCTCTCAAGGTAGTTTTCTAGGTCCGTAAACGCAAAAAAGCGGCGCTCAAGGCGCCGCTTTTTTTGCTGGGAAACCGGAGGATTGTTCCCTGTCTATTGAGCCATCAAACTCTGTGCTGCCGATGTGCGGAATTCGTACTGCTGAATCTCCATGGCGGCCCTGCCATCGTCGTAGCGGACCACTCTGCCTCGTGCAACCAGCTTCAATGGGGTTTTGTTGTTGAGCTGGGCAGGCCAGCTGATCGCGAGTTCCATCCGTTTGCCGGGCAATAGCATATGCTCGGACGTGAAAAGAACACCGTTGCTGCTCATATTTACAGTTCTGCCGTTGCCAGCTTCGTCAGCGTTCTTCTTATTGAGAACTTTGTAGCGCACTTCGCGCTCGATCGGAAAACGATCGGCGACGCGCCTATCTGACTTTCCTTTATCTAGGTTCACTCGTACCTCCAGGGGTCTGGCATTCAATTACATTACAATCTTGCAACTTCCTAAGTATCGACTCAATGGTAATTAGGTAACTATTCTTAGTGGTACTGGCGTACAGGCGAATGGTACGTAGTAGCATATCTGTATGACCTATAAAACATTTGCGATCGCCGCAATGCTGGCCTGCACCTTACCGGCCTATGCCGAAAAAAAGGCCATTCAACCTAAGGAATTCGCCACCGGGCGACCGTTTTCACCCGCCATCCTGGTAGATGGCACCCTCTACGTCGCAGGTCAAATCGGATCGGATCTCAAAACCGGCAAAGTACCAGAGAACTTCGAGGCGGAAGTTCGGCAGTGCATGGACAATGTCGGGATCATTCTGAAGGAGGCCGGGTTCACGTTCAATGACGCGGTCAGCGTTCAGGTGTACCTCACTGACATGGAGCTATTCCCGCGCATGAATGCCGTCTATACTACTTATTTCAAAGAGCCTAGGCCTGCACGCACGACGGTGGGGGTGACCAAATTGGCCGCTGCTGGTGCGCGTATTGAGATCACGGTCACGGCGCATAAATAGACGGGAAGAGGGTGGATGCAGAGGCCGCTGGCGGTGATTTTCCGGTGGCGGCCGGGGCTCCAGTACTTTTTGGGCGTTGTTAGGGCGGGCTGTGGGCTGGTTTGCAGAAGTTAACAAAATTGGACTATTGACAAACGCAACAGTTTTTCATTTACGGTTAAGTTTTGGCGAAGTGCCGGGCGCCTCAGGTGAAAGAGACGTGCCGTTTTGGGGGACGCAGCAAGCTACGTCCCCGGAGAGGTTGTGGGGGACGCAGCAAGCTGCGTCTCCGGAGCGGCTTTTTATCAGGAGTTCGGAAGGACGTCTCGAAGGATCTCGATCGCCGCCTCGCAATTGGCCTGGCTGGCGTCGTAATGGGTGACGAGCCTCATTTGTGTGGGTCCCACTCCATTGAACAGCAGGCCCCGATTCTTCGCCCGTGAGCTGATCTCCGCCGGGGTGAGCCCTGTGCCGCCCACGTCGATGATCACGATATTGGTCTGAACGTCCGCCGCATCCACATTGATGCCAGGGATTGTTGCGAGCCCCGCGGCAAGGAGCTTCGCGTTGGCGTGGTCCGCAGCGAGTTTTGCCGGCATCTGCTCCAATGCGATCAGTCCGGGAGCGGCGAGCACGCCCGATTGCCGCATGCCGCCGCCCAGGCGCTTCCGTAACAGGCGGCCCTTATCGATCAGATCACGCGGCCCGGCCAGCATGGAGCCGGCGGGTGCACCGAGCCCCTTCGAGAGGCAGAACATCACCGTATCGGCATGCGCGGCGATCTGCGCCACTGGGACTCCGCATGCGGTCGCGGCGTTGAAAATGCGCGCGCCATCCATGTGGACCTTCAGCCCCAGCATGTGGGCTCCGTCGGCGATGGCGGCCAGGGTATCGAGCGGATAGACCGTGCCGCCAGCCATGTTCGAGGTGTTCTCCACGCAGATCAGGCCGGTGGGGGCCAGGTGGGGACTCAGCGGCTTCACGTTTTTCCGGATATCGTCCCAGTTGAGAATGCCATCCGCCGCCGCGGCCACCGGACGCACGATGCAGCCGGCGAACCAAGCCACCATCGACAGTTCGTAGTTCATGATGTGCGCTTTCGATTCGCAGATCACTTCCTGGCCGTGCCCGGTGTGGAGCTTCACGCCGATGGTGTTGCCCATGGTGCCGGTGGGGACGAACAGCGCGGCCTCTTTGCCCATGATCTGGGCGGCGCGCAGTTCCAGGTGGTTGACGGTGGGGTCTTCGCCGTAGACGTCGTCTCCGACTTCGGCCTCAAGCATCGCCCGGCGCATCTCCGGCGTGGGCTTCGTGACTGTATCGCTACGCAAATCGATCATAGGAATTCTCCAAACACTTCGTTTGAAAATAGCACGCCGCGCGGGGTGAGGTGGAGCAGCTTGCCATCGGCTTCGAGCAGGCCGTTTTCGATCAATTCGCTGATCTGCGGCGCAAACAGCTCGCGGTCGGCGTCGGACGGGACAATGCCGCGGGTAAGGCGCAGGCCGACGAAGAACCGCTCCTGCTGCAGGTTGGCCTCGATGCGGTCTTCGGTGACGGGCGTCGACTCATTGAAGTGCTGCATGTACTCAGCAGGGGATTCGACGTTCTGCCAACGCCACTTGCCGTCGAACGAGTGCGCGTCGGCGCCGAACCCGATATACGGCTCCAGCAGCCAGTATTTCAAGTTGTGCAGCGACTCTTCTCCGGGCTGGGCGAAGTTCGAGATTTCGTATTGTTCGATGCCCAGGCCGTGGAGGAAGTCGCGCGCCGTTTCGTAGAATTCGACGATCAGCTCGTCGTTCGGAATATCGGATGCGCCGTAGCGCTTGCCTCCGAGGATAATCTCCGAACCGAGGCGGCTGTCTAAGTCCACCTCCAGCATGTAGACGGAGACGTGTTGCGGGCGGAGTTTGGCGATCCAGCCCAATGATTCCAGCCAGCTTTCGCGGGTCTGGCCGGCGAGTCCGGCGATGAGATCGATGTTCACGCTGCCGATGCCGGCGTTGCCGAGCATTTTCACGTCGGCTTCGACGATTTCGGCGGTGTGTTTGCGGCCGGTGCGCGCGATCTCCGGCTGCACGAACGACTGCACTCCGAGGCTGACGCGATTGATGCCCGCGCTGCGCCACCCGAGCGCGTTGCGCGTGGACGGACGGCTCGTGTTCAAGGTGCATGACGCGCACCGGTTCGTGATGGGCAACGGAGCCGACGCCGCGCGCTGCCGGCGGCAACTGGATGAGCTGCGCGGCGCGGTGCGTGCGGCTGGGCTGGGCGAGATGATCATCGGTTGCGGAGTCATGAGCAACACGCGGGTTGCGCCGAGCGCGCCGGTTGCGCAGGCCTTCGATTTCACGGCGACCTACATGAGCATTCCCGAAGTCGAGGTGCGCGATGCCGAGCATCCGTATGCCGCGCTGGCGGCAGAGGCGCGGAGCGCGCGGGCTTTTCATGCGGCTGATCCGATTCCGTGGGTGCCGTATCTCGCGGCGGGCTGGAATCCCCGGCCGTGGACGCATCCGCAGTCTGACCCGAACCACCGGCGCTTTTTCACTTTCCCGACGAAAGAGGAGTGGACGGCGGAGCTGAAGGCGGGCAGGGACGATTTCGGCAAGGATCCGAAGCTGGGTCTGCCGAGGCGCGACGGAAGCCGGCAACCGGTTATCACAATTTACGCGTGGAACGAATTCGGCGAGGGCGGCATCGTCGCGCCGACGTGCGGCGAAGGACCGATGAAGTTGGAAGCGATCCGCGAGGTGTTCCGGTGAAAAATGTCGGTTTATACGCTGTCACTATCTTTACCAGCGCGTTCCTGTTGTTTCAGGTTCAGCCGCTGATCGCCAAAATCATTCTTCCGTGGTTTGGCGGTTCCGCTGCCGTGTGGAGCGCCAGCATGCTGTTTTTTCAGGTCGTGCTGCTGGCGGGCTATGCTTACGCGCACGCTTCCATCCGTTTGATGACGGCGCGTTCGCAGATGATCGTCCATGCTTCCCTGTTGCTGCTCAGTTGCGCGCTGTTGCCGATTCTACCTTCGCCCGCCTGGCGGCCGACCGGCTCGGGCGATCCCACGTTCCGGATTCTGGCCGTTCTCGGCGCGACCATCGGCCTGCCCTACTTTCTGCTTTCGGCGACCAGCCCGCTGTTGCAAGCGTGGTATGTGCGCAGGTCGGGCTCGGGCATCCCTTACCGGCTCTTCGCGCTCTCGAACTTCGGTTCCATGCTTGCGCTGGTGAGTTTTCCGTTTCTCGTCGAGCCCAGCCTAGCCTCGCGGTTGCAGGCGTATAGCTGGAGTGTGGGGTATGTCGTATTCGCCGTGTTGTGCGTGGCCACTGCCTGGGTCAGCAGAAAGGCTGCTCCTGATCAGGGGCTCGCGGAGGATCCTACGACAGCTGTTTCCGAGTCAGCTGCCGTGCCGGCAAGCCCCGGGCTTGCTCAACGTTTGCTTTGGGTGCTCCTCTCTGCCTGTGCCTCAGTGCTTCTGATTTCCGTGACCAATCACATGAGCGAGAACGTTGCGCCGATCCCGCTGTTATGGGTCATCCCGCTCGCACTGTACTTGGTGACTTTCATCTTGGCCTTTGAAAATGATCGCATCTATTGGCGCGGGCTGTTCCTTCCGCTTTTGGCCGTGGCACTGGGCGGTATGGTCTACATGCTGCATGCCGAGGAAGAGAACCTTTCGATCCAGTGGGCGATTCCGGGTTTCTCTGCAGGTCTTTTTATCTGTTGCATGGTGTGTCATGGGGAACTCGCCCGACGCCGGCCCGCGCCGTGTCACTTGACGCTTTTCTATCTGATGGTTTCGCTCGGCGGGGCTTTGGGCGGTATCTTTGTGGCTCTGATCGCGCCGCACGTCTTCACGACATACCTGGAGCTGCCGCTGGGCCTTATCGTTTGTGGTTCGCTTGCCTTGGTCGCAATCTGGAGCCAGAAGTTGCCGAAGGCCGCCGTTTGGCCGCTGCGGATCGTCTGGGCGCTGGGCCTTGTGGCCCTTACTGCCTATACAGCAAGCAAGGAGTTCGCGGCCAGCAGGCATCTGCTGCTCCAGTGCCGCAACTTCTATGGGCCGCTTGAGGTGCATGACGATTCCGCCGGCCAAGATGAAGCTGTGCGCACCTTGTTTCACGGCACCATCGACCACGGCTACCAACTGCTCGCCCCGGATCTTTGCTACACCCCAACCTCCTACTATGGGCCGCACTCCGGTGTTGGCCGTGCGATACAGGCGATTCAGGCTAAGGGCCCGGCGCGTGTTGGGATCATCGGCCTGGGTGCGGGCGTCCTGTCGACTTACGGGCGCCCAGGCGATTACTTCCGGATATACGAAATCAATCCGCTGGTGGAGCATATCGCGCGAACGCTGTTCACGTTCTATAACCATTCGGGGGCCGACAAGCAAATCCTGATGGGCGACGCGCGTCTGACCTTGGAACGCCAGGACCCGCAGCGCTATGACCTGATCGCCATCGATGCTTTTTCCAGCGACGCCATCCCCGTGCATCTGCTGACGCGCGAGGCCACCGAGCTTTACTTCCGCCAGTTGAAGCCCGGCGGGATTCTGGCCCTGCACATTTCGAACCGTTACCTCAACCTTGAGCCAGTGTGCTTGGGTGATGCTCAGGCGCTTGGCAAACAGGCGAGAGTCTTCGACGACACCGGTTACGAGGCATCGTATCTTTCAGCGTCCACTTGGATCCTAGTGACCTCTGACTTGGCTTGGTTTGATTCGCCCAGTTTCAAAGATGCTCGGATGCGCCCAGCCAAGATGCCCGGCAAGTTCCGCCCATGGACTGATGACTACAGCAATCTGTTCCAGATCCTGATGCTCAAGGAGTAGCGCTCATCAGACTGAGAGAGGACCGCTGGCGACACCCCGGAGTCGGCTCTAAATATATGACGCGCAACAAACTAAAGTCTTATGAGGTGGCTCTCTTGCGCGCGCCGCAGGAGCGGCGGATCACGAGCGGTGCATCGAGCAGAATCTCGCGCGAAGGTGTGTTGGGCTCGCGGATGCGCTGAAGGAGCGTTTGCACTGCGACCGCGCCGATCTGCTCGCAAGGCTGGTGGATCGTGGTCAGCGGCGGCGAGAGCAGTTTGGCGTACTGCACGTCATCAAAGCTCGCGAGGCGGATGTCGTTAGGGACGCGGATGCCTAGGTTGGAGAAGGTCACCAGCAGGCATGCCGCCGTGGCGTCATTGGCGCAGATGACCGCATCCGGGCGCTGTTTGGCAGATTTTCCAACCAGGCTACGCACGAAGGACGCGTCGTCGGGATTGCCGTAAGCGATCTGTTCGGGTGTCCAATGGATACCCGCATTCAAAAGGGCGTCATGGACGCCGGCGATGCGCTGCAGGACGGTCGGGGCAGACCCGGGGCGCGAGACAAAGGTGATCCGGCGCGCGCCATTCCTGATGAGGTGGTCGGCGAGCCGGTATCCCGCAGTGAGGTTGTCGATGCCCACGAGGTCATAGGCGCTGCGCTCGGGGAAGCGCACGATATCGCGGTCGAGCAGAACGACGGGAATGCGTTTTGAGGAGAGGCTCCTGATGATCTCTTGGTTGATCGCTTCCCGGCCGGGGATGAGTTCGAGCGGCTCGAGGAAGACGCCAGCCACTTCCTGCCGGGCATACTGTGTGCATAAATCCAAAGCCTGGTTGCCGCGTGTTTCCAGATCGGTGGAAGAGGAGTCGCCCCACAGGAGCGTGTAGCCGGCCTGCTGGCTGCGTCGGGCGATCTCCGCGCAGATGGGCGTGAAAATTTCGGTCGTTCCGTGGCCGGGGATGATCATGCCAAAATAGCCGGTGGAGGGGCGCGCAGTTTGGCTCAGATAAGTTCCTGACCCGGGGCGGCGATCCAGAAAGCCGGCGGTTTTCAGGTCACGCAGCGCGCGGGACACGGTGGGGCGCGATATCTTGAAGCGCTGGACGAGCTGCGCCTCGCTCGGCAGGCGGCGGCGGGCGTCGTACTTGCCGGAAAGGATCTCCTCTTTCAGCGCCTCAAAGACCTGCTGATGCTTAGGCAGACTGGCCGCGACATCCTCGCTTTCTTGACTCTCGGCGGTGGTGGCCATAATGAATCCTCCGACTGGCACAAGCTGATAATACAGCTTTTTTTCTAAATGACAGTTTTACGATAGCACTTTTGTCTGCGAAGTATCAATATGTGAATGCTAAATCTTGTTTGGAATATTGGAAAGAGTCAACAATTCAGGTCTTGAGGCGCAGGTGAAGGCTTCGCCGCTGCTTTATCAGTAAGGAGCATGACATGAAGACGACAACCGCAATACCGTTAACAAGCCGCTTCCTCGCCGCGACGGCTCTCGCCGTAGTGGCCCTGATCCCGTTCGCACCCGCACGCGCCGCAACGTGGACCAACCTCGTGGGGGGTGTCGCCTCCGGAGACTGGGGCACCGCTGCAAACTGGAACACTAACACGGTTCCCAACGCCACGGACGCCGTCGCCGATTTCAGCACGCTCGACCTCACGGCGGATTCGACGGTCACCTTGGGCTCTCCGGTCACGGTTGGCGCGATGCTGTTCGGGGACACCTCGCCGTCGCACAACTGGATCGTCTCTGGCAGCGCCATCACCAACGCAACCAGCGCAGGGATACCGACGAACATCGTCAACAACCAGCAGGTGACTTTCAACAACAATGTTAACGGTTCTCTGAAGAAGCTCGGTGCCGGCACGCTGACCCTCGCAGGCAGCGGCAACGTTCTCTACAACGGTTTCGCGGCTAACGGCGGGACGCTCAGGATCACCGGAACCGTTACCTCGTCCGGCGGCCGCGTCTACGTCGGCAGTGCGAATCTTGCCGACGCCTATGGCATCACAGGCGCTAACGGCACGCTCGTGATTGAACCGGGCGCCAGCCTCACGATCAGTGGAATCGGCGCGGACACGTTCGTCATTGGCCGCGACGCCGGCGTGGGGACTGTCACACAGAACGGCGGCACGTTCAATTATTCAGCAGCCGGCAAAGACTATCTGGTCGGTGCGGGAGGGGGTGCCGGCACCTGCGCCACCAACACACTGAACGGCGGCACGCTGAACCTGAACGCGAATCAACTGGCAGTCGGCAATTACAGTTCGACTGGCGTGTTCAACCTGAACGGCGGAACGCTATCGGTCAGGAATGTCACGAGGGTTTCCGGCGGAACCGGAACGTTCAACTTCGACGGCGGCACGCTCCAGGCGACCGCAAGCCGGACCGATTTCTTCCAGACTCTGAGCGCAGCGAACGTCAAGGCCGGCGGTGCCAAGATCGACTGCAACGGCTTCAACATTGCGGTTGCGCAGAGCCTTCTCGCCGGTGTGGGCGGTGGCGGCCTGACGAAGTCCGGCAACGGCACGCTGACGCTCTCCGGCATCAACACCTACACCGGCGCGACAGCGGTCGTTGCGGGCGGTCTGGTCGGCGCCACGGGCGGCTCCTGCGCGAACAGCGCCTTGACCATCGCGTCCGGCGCGACCAACGGTGTCCAGGTTCTTACATCCGGGGGCCAGTGGGTTTGCAGCAACCTGACATATAGCGCCGGAACCACGATCCTCGATTTCGATTTCACCACCGCCGCCCCGAGCGCCGCCGTTGCCCCACTGCAGGTGAACGGAAACCTGACTCTGAACAGCACGTTCAGCATCCTTGTCCGCAACGGCAGTTGGGCGAGTTCCGGCACCTATCCGCTAGTCAGCTACACGGGCGCCTTGTCCGGCTCAGTGCCCGGCAGCGCCTGGGTATTGCCGGCTGGCGTCATCGCCACGCTGGTCAACAACACCGGCAGCAAGCGCATTGACCTGAGCGTGACCGGCGTCCCCGGCGTGACCTGGGACGGAACGACCAACGATTGGAACACAGCGCACTGGCTGCCGGGGAATGTGGTAGGCCCGACGACTGGCGCCGGCAAAGTAACCATCACCAATGGCACGGTTAGTTTCCAAGGGGCCGACCTGTTCGGCAATTGGAGCACGACGGTGTCTCCGGCCATTGCCCTCAACGGCGGCATTCTGAAAAGCAAAGGTAACTTTAACACCCTCTGGAATCTACAGATGGGCGGCGGTATTCTCCTCGCCGACGGCGGCACCCATTCTACTGCCCAAGCCTTCCAATTGGCTGGCACGCTGACGGTCATCAACACCAACGGGAGCACCGCGCCTTCGTTTATCAATGTGGCGAGCAGTCCGATCAATGGATACAACGCGGTCAATGTCGGCGGTCAGGGAGACACGGCCCTGACGATGAACATCGCCGATGTCACCGGCGACGCCGCGGCTGATCTGACCGTCAACACCGTTCTTGAGAATTCGGGGCCGATGGGCGCGCTGCCGCTCGTCAAGACCGGCGCGGGCACGCTCGCGCTCACCGCAGCGAACATCTACAGCGGCGGTACCCGGATCAACGCCGGCACCGTGGCCATCAGCAACAACGCCGCCTTTGGCACGGCCAGCGTCGCGATCGCCTCCAACTGCACGGTCACAGCCTTGGCCAGCCTGAGCGTGGCCAACGCCTGTGTGCTTTCGAACGGCGTCGCAAGCCCCTTCGATGTCGGCACCGGCCGCACGCTGACGCTTTCTGGAGCCCTTTCCGGACTGGGTGGCCTGACCAAGGCGAACGCCGGAACGTTGACGCTCTCGGGCATCAACACCTACAGCGGCAACACGGCTGTCAATGCCGGAGCGCTCGTGGGCGTGACGGGCGGGAGCTGTTCCAACTCCGCGGTTTCGCTTGCGGCCACGTCGGGCAACTCCGCCGCGCTGGGCGTTTCCATCACGGATAACACGAAGCAGTGGACGTGCCCGAGCCTGACCGTCAACAACGCTGGCACCGGCTGCACGCTGGATTTCAATTTCAGCAGGCTGCAGCCCAGCGCCAGCGTCGCGCCCTTGCGCGTTATCGGCTCTGCCGCCTTCACCACCACGCCGGCGGTGACGGTTGAACTGAGCGGTGCCACCGGCGCCGCGGGCTCGCAATATCCGCTGATGACCTGGGGCAGCACCTCCGGCACGCCTCCGACGGCTTTGACCGTGACAGCCCCGCGTGCCGTGACCGCGCACCTGACGGTGTCGGGCAGCACGCTCTATCTGGTCATTGACACCACCGCGGAACCGCTGAGGTGGGCGACGAGTCCGTCGGGCACGTGGGACACCGGCGCGGCCAACTGGAAAGACAATGCGGGCGCAGCGGCCACCTACGCGGAAACGAACGGAATCGGCGACCTGGTCGTGTTCGACGACAAGTACATAACAGCCGACACCACGGTGACCCTGAACAGCACCGTGAGTCCGCCGAACGTCACGGTCAGCAACACGACCTACAACTACACGCTTTCCGGCAGCGGGGCCATTGCGGGATCGACCATCCTGACCAAACTTGGCGCGGGCACGCTCACGCTCGCGGCGGCGGGTACGCACAACAGCTTCCAGGTCAACGGCGGGAGCGTCGTGGTCTCCACGAATCTCACAATCAACGGCGTGAACGGGACCTTCTATGTGGGTAACGGCGGTAACCTCGGAGGCGTCGCCAACTGTTCCGGCGCGCTCACCATCAATGCCGGCGCGGCGCTTGTGATGACGGGCACCTTTGCCGACAACGCGGTCATCGGCCGCGACAGCGGCAGCGGCAGCGTTGTCCAGAACGGAGGGCTGTTCCGGGTCGCTGTGGGCGCTCTTTACATCGGGGCCACCGGTGCCAGGGCGTCGTATGCCATGAACGGCGGCACGCTGGACATGGGCAACAACACCCTGGGAATTTGCCTGGCCTTTGGCGGCTCGCTGACAGGCGCACTCAACCAGGCCGGCGGCGTCATCACCAACGTCAACACCTTGCAGGCCGGCTCGTTGGGAACTTACGGGACAGGCCTCTACACGCTCAGCGGGGGCAGGATCGTTGTGGGCGCTGGCGGAATCACCAGCCAGTCCGGAAAATACCAGCTCAACCTCGGCGGGGGCACGCTCGGGTCCAGTGCCAGTTGGGCGTCGTCGCTGAATATGAATCTGACGAACCTCAACGGCTCCGTCACGTTCGATGCGGCTGCCAACATGACGAACACGCTATCCGGCGCGCTCTCGGGCAACGGCGGTTTGAGCAAGGCGGGCGCGGGAACGCTGATTCTCTCCGGCACGAACACCTACGCGGGCGCGACCGCCGTTTCCAACGGCACGCTGCTCCTCAACGGCTCGATCACTAACTGCATGGCCACGGTCGGCACGGGCGCCACGTTCGGCGGCACCGGCACCCTGCGCTGGCAGGCGGGGCAGACAATCACCGTGAGCGGGACGCTGAACATCAGCCAGTTGAACCTCGCGCTTGGCACGGCCGGGCGCGTTCCGAACGGCGACTGGACGGTGGTGGACTATCAGAACGGCACCCTGACAGGTGCCAGTTTCGCCAGCGTGCCCGGGCTGCCGCCCTATGCGAAACTGATCTACGACACCACGGCCAAGAAGATCATTCTGAAGATGAGGTCTGGGGGCACGCTCATCCGCGTGATGTAGCAATAAAAGGGAATACAATGAAAAAAGCGGAGATGGGGTTCTGGGTCACATGCGGCTTAACGCTGGTCTTGCCAGCCCGGGGCGGCGAGACGGTGATCGCCGATTTCGAGGGCGATACCTACGGCGCGTGGACGGCCGAGGGAACGGCTTTCGGCACGGGGCCTGCGAAAGGGACATTGCCGGGGCAAATGACCGTGGAGGGCTTCGAGGGAAAAGGGCTCGTCAATTCCTTTTTCGGAGGTGACGGCGCGACCGGCACGCTCACCTCCCCGGCGTTCAAGATCGAGCGCAGGTTCATCACCTTCCTCATCGGCGGCGGCGGATGGGAGGGAAAGACCTGCATGAACCTGCTGGTTAACGGCAAAGTGGTGCGTACGGCGACCGGCCCCAACGTCAATCCCGGCGGCAGCGAGGCCTTGGAGCCCGGGTCATGGGACGTGTCGGACTTGGCCGGCAACGAGGCGCGCATCCAGATCGTGGACCGCGCGGCCGGCGGCTGGGGCCACATCAACGTCGACCGGATCGCGCAGAGCGACCAGGCCGTCGCGGTGCTCGTGACGCGCGAGCGCGAGCTGACGATAGACAAGCGCTATCTGCTTTTTCCTGTGCACAACGGCACAAAGAAAGGGAAGAAACAGCGGGTGGCTGTGCTCGTCGACGGTGCCGTGGTTCGCGAGTTCGAGGCTGACATGTCGGAAGAACCGGACTGGTTTGCGCATCTGGATATGAGCGCGTGGCAGGGCAAGAAAGCGACGATACGCGCGGACAAGGTCCCCGAGGACTCGAAGTTGCTGGCACTGGTTGCGCAGGCCGACTCGATCTGGAACGCCGATCAGGTTTACAAGGAGACGCTTCGGGCGCAGCTGCACTTCTCGCCGAGGCGCGGCTGGAACAACGACCCGAACGGGATGGTGTACGCGGACGGAGAGTATCATCTCTACTTCCAGCACAACCCCTACGGCTGGCCGTGGGGCAACATGCACTGGGGTCATGCCGTCAGCAAGGACATGGTTCATTGGGAGGAATTGCCCATCGCCCTCTATCCCCACAAGTTCGGGGACTGGGCCTTCAGCGGCGGCGCGGCGGTGGACACTGACAACATCAGCGGCTGGAAGAAAGGGACCAACACGCTGATCGTCGCCACCTTCACCAGCACGGGCCGCGGCGAGTGCATCGTGTACTCGAACGACCGGGGCCGCACGTTCCAGGAGTACGAAGGCAACCCGGTCATCAAACACGGCGGACGCGACCCGCGCCCGCTCTGGTACGCGCCGGGCAAGCATTGGGTCGTCGCGCTCTACGACGAATTCGAGGGTGGCGGTTACGTCGGCTTCTACACATCGCCTGACCTCAAGACCTGGACGTTCCAGAGCCGCATTAAAGATTTCTTCGAGTGCGCTGATCTGTTTGAGCTGCCGCTCGGCGACAAGAAAGCTTGGGTGCTGACCGCAGCCAGCAGCGACTATAGGGTCGGCCAGTTCGACGGCAAGACGTTCACACCGGAGACGCCGAAATTGAAAGGCCACCTCGGCCGCGGCTTCTACGCCGCCCAGACGTTCAGCAACGAGCCGAAAGGCCGCACCGTCCAGATCGGCTGGCTGCAGACCGCGACGCCCGGGATGCCGTTCAACCAGGCGATGTCGCTGCCGAACGAACTCAAGCTCCGCCAAACAGCCGGAGGCCCGCGCCTGACGTGGACGCCGGTCAAGGAGCTTGAGACGCTGAGGGACGGGCCCGACCAGAGCGCGGCGCTGGCGAACTTCAGGGCCGCGCTGATGGAAGTGCGTGCCGGGTTTGAGCCGGGCGACGCCGAGGCCGTAGAGCTGACCGTTCGCGGCGCTAAGATCACGTATGATGTCAAGAAGCAGGAGGTCGTTGTCAATGGCTACCACCGCGTGCCTGCGCCGCTGGTTGACGGGAAGCAGAACTTGGTGGTGTACGCCGACAGGACGGTCTTGGAAGTGTATGCGAGCGACGGACTGACATATATCCCGTTTCCGTTTGTTCCCAAGGCCGAGGACCTGTCGGTGTCTGTGGAGGAGAAGGGCGGGAAGGCGAAGGGTTTGTCGCTGAAGGCCTACAAGCTGAAAACCTGCTGGCGTCATGAATAGGGTCAGCTCAATTTTGGCCTTTGCCGCGCTGGCGCTGGGGAGCCTTTCGCAGCCTGCCGTACCGACTGTCGGACGGGTGCTGTGGCTGGATGCAAGCGATGCCGGCTCGCTGGCCATGGATGGCAAAGAGGTACGCGAGTGGCGGGATCGATCCGGCAACGGCTGGCAGGCCTCGCAGGGCGAGAAGGCCGCGCGTCCGAGGCTTCGCGCGATCCGCCAGAACGGGCCACAGGCGTTGTCTTTCGATGGTGAAACGCAGTACCTCACAGGGCCAGCCGTGCTTCCGGAGGGACAAAAAGCCTACACGATCGTCGCCCTGTGGAAATCGCGGAGAGGCAAAGGCGTGCAATCCGTATTCGAGCAGGCGACGCCGATGGTCGGTGGTGCCCGCGGCGCGTTCCTGCTGGATGGTGAAACCTACGGTTTCTGCGGGGAGGGCAACGACTGCCTGAAGCTTGTCCCGTTCATAGCTGACACGTGGCGCTTCACCAGCCTATCCGTCGATTTGGAGCGAAAGAATGTTATCCGCGTGCGCGACAACGACGCGGTCTATGAGGCAACAACAGGCAATCCCAGCGCTCTCAGACTGGGAGTCGGCGGAATTTCCATCGGGCGAAAGCTCGCCGTCGACCGCGAGCATTTCTGCGGAGACATTGCGGAAATCCTCGTGTACGACCGCGTGTTGAATCCCGATGAAGAGTCGGCCCTGCAGAATGGGCTTGTCCGTAAATGGGGCATCGATGCTGCCGCCATGCGAGGCGGCCAGATGGGCCGGGAGCCACCTGCTCAGCGGGAGATCGCCGTTCATCAGCGCTACGTGCATCTTCCCGTCGTGAACGGCGCCGCCGAGCGGGTTATGCGCTTCACGGTGGAGGGCCGGATGACCCGCGAGTTCAAGATTGAGCTGGCAGACGGCGATCCGGATTTCTACGTCGCCAGCGACATCTCCGCGTTCGTGGGAAAGACGATGCGCCTGGAAATCGACCATGCCCCTTTTTTGAGCGTACTGGATGGCATTGTCCAAGCGGATAACATCCCCGACGCAAAGGAACTCTACCGGGAGAAATACCGTCCGCAATTCCACTTCTCGCCGCGCTGCGGATGGATAGGTGACCCTAACGGCCTTGTCTACTACAAGGGCGAGTATCATCTGTTCTTTCAGTACAATCCGTATGCGGTCAAATGGGGGAACATGCACTGGGGACACGCGGTCAGCAAAGACTTGGTGCATTGGAGGGAATTGCCGGTTGCGCTTTTTCCGACCAAGCTCGGTGACCATCCGTATTCTGGCAGTGCGGTCGTCGATCGGGAGAATACCGCGGGCTTCAAAAAAGGCGCGGAGGATCCCATCGTCATCGTGTTCCCCAGCACCGGGCGCGGCATTTGCCTTGCCTACAGCACGGACGGAGGACAGACCTTCGCCGAGTACGAAAACAACCCGCTCTCTCGCAGCAATCTGGGGGGCGACCCGCGAGTTTTCTGGCACGAGGCGACGCACCGTTGGATCATGATCACGTGCAAGATTCTCAAGGCGTCGCCGGAGGCCCCGCCCGGCAGCCCAGGCTGGCTGGAGAAAACGCTCTGCGGCTTCGAGTTCTACAGTTCGAAGAATCTCACGGAGTGGGAGCGTCACAGCGGCATTGAGGACTGCTGGGAATGCCCCGATCTTTTTGAGCTTCCGGTAGAGGGCAAGCCGGGCCTCACCAAGTGGGTCTTGATGTCCAACCACACCCCCTCGCTCAGCGTCGGCGGCAGGTATGCGGGCGGCCGCTATCTCATCGGGACTTTCGATGGTCAGCGCTTCACGCCGGAGGGAGAGAGGCTCCCATTCAATTTCGGCAACGCTTACGGGGCTGCGCAGTCCTACAACGGCATCCCAGGAGCCGACGGTCGGCGCATCAATGTCGGCTGTGCCTTTGGCACGCGCATGCCCGGGATGCCCTTCGCCCAGATGATGAACTTTCCCGCTGAGTTGACCTTGCGGATCACAGAGGAGGGGATGCGGCTTTTCGCTCAACCCGTGAAAGAGATCGAGACCCTCTATACTTCAACCCGCGTTCTTGCAGGCCTCACGCCCACCCCGGCAGGTACGGTTCTGAAGGGAGTGGAGGGCGATCTGTTCGATATTTCCGCAGCGTTTACCATCGGGCCTGAAACCGAGGCGCTGGGTTTTAAGATTCGCGGAGTGTCCGTCACGTTCAATGCCAAGGCCAACCAGTTGGTCTGCTGTGATCGCATGGCTCGCCTGAAAACGGTCGGCGGCAAGATCAAGTTGCGCCTTTTGGTCGACCGCGTCTCCATCGAGATCTTTGCCAACGATGGTCGCATCTATATGCCCATGGCGATCCTGCCTAAAGATGAGGATCGCTCCATTGCCGTATTCGCTAAGGGCGGCGGTGTTACGCTCACGGCGCTAACGGTGAACACCTTGAAGTCCGCATGGAATTGATAAACAGACCAACAGGCATCTAAGGAGAAAATGATGAAACAGAGACTCGAATGGGCCGCCTGCGGCCTGATGATGGCCCTTTGTGCGCAGGGTGGCGAGACGGTGATCGCAGATTTCGAGGGCGCGACCTATGGTGAGTGGACGACTGAAGGAACGGCGTTCGGCAAGGGGCCCGCGAAAGGGACTCTGCCGGGGCAGATGCAGGTCAGCGGCTTTGCGGGAAAACGGTTGGTGAATTCGTTCAATGGAGGCGACGGTGCGACTGGGACGCTGACGTCGCCGCCGTTCACTGTTGAGCGCAAGTTCATCACCTTTTTGGTGGGTGGCGGGGGCTGGAAGGAAAAGACCTGCATGAACTTGCTCGTGGACGGCAAGGTCGTGCGCACGGTGACTGGGCCTAATGTCGTCCCCGGCGGCAGCGAGGCGTTGGAGCCCGCGTCATGGGACGTCTCTGAGCTCATCGGGAAGACCGCCCTCCTCCAGGTTGTAGACAATCAGAAGGGCGGCTGGGGGCACATCAATATCGACCAGATTGTGGCTTGCGACACGGTGCCGCCTCTGCCTAAAAGAAATGTGACGCGCGAGCTGACCGCAGACAAGCGCTGGCTGCTGCTGCCGGTCAAAAATGGAGGACAAAAACGCAAGGTCGAAGTGCGTTCAGGCGCTGAGGTGCTTCGCTTCTTCGATATCGAGTTGGCGGACAGTGATCCCGACTGGTGGGCCTCGCTCGATGTGGGCGTCTGGCAGGGAAAGCAATTGACGCTTTGGGTCGACAGGCTACCCGCAGAATCGACTGCGCTGGCGAACCTCCACTTCGGTGATGTGGCTGTTCAGAAGGAGGGGCTCTACAGCGAGGCGCTGAGGCCTCAGCTCCATTTCTCGCCGCAGCGCGGCTGGAACAACGATCCCAATGGGCTTGTGTTTTTCAACGGCGAATATCACCTCTTTTTCCAGCACAACCCGTATGGCGTGAACTGGGGCAACATGCACTGGGGACACGCGGTCAGCAAAGACTTTGTGCGCTGGTCGGAAGTGGAAGAGGCGCTTTACCCCGATGCGCTGGGGCCGATGTTCAGCGGCAGCGCGGTTGTTGACCACGACAACACCAGCGGCTTCGGCAAGGACGGCAAGCCGCCGCTGGTTCTGATCTACACGGCGGCGGGAAATCCAGCCACACAGTGCATCGCCTACAGTCTCGACGGACGCACGTTTACGAAATACGAAGGCAATCCGGTGGTCAAGAACATCACTGGGGGTAACCGAGACCCCAAGGTCATCTGGCATGAGCCGACGAAGCGCTGGATCATGGCTTTCTACGTGGGACGGCCTGAGAAACAGCACACGGTGCAGCTGATGAGCTCCCCGAATCTGCGTGAGTGGACGGAGCTGTCGGCGGTGCCCGGCGATAAAGGAGGTGGCAACTATCTCTTCGAGTGTCCCGATTTCTATGAATTGTCTGTGGCTGGTGGAACTGAGAAACGGTGGGTTCTTTCAGCAGCGAGCGGCCACTATGCGGTAGGCACATTCGATGGCACGACCTTTAAACCTGAGGCCGAGCGGCTGCGCGGACATCTGGGGACCGCGTACTATGCGGCGCAAACGTTCAGCGACCTGCCGGACGGGCGGCGTGTGCTGATCGGCTGGCTGCAAGCTCCCTCGCCGGGTATGCCGTTCAATCAGGGCATGACGCTGCCGCAGGAGCTGGGCCTGGTCAGCACGGCCGAGGGCATCCGCTTGACACACGCGCCGGTGATGGAACTGAAGGCTTTGCGTGAGCGAACGCAGAAATTCGGGCCAGCCGACGTTGCGCCTGGCGGCCGCGATCCGTTAGCAGGGTTCGAGTCTGAACTCGTAGAACTGCGCGTTTCGTGTGAGGTGTCGGCTGACGCCGTGGTGTGTTTCGACATGCGCGGCATTCCTGTTCGGTACGATGCGGCGAAACAGGAGCTGTCGATCGCCAAACACACAGCGGCGTGGCCGCTGAATGGTGGAAAGCTAGGGCTGATCATTTATGTGGACCGCACCTGCATTGAAGTTTTCTCGGAAAACAGGCTGCTGTATGCTCCCGTGGCTGCGATCCCGAATGCTGATGTGAAGAAGGTCGCCGTGACGCTCGAGAAGGGCGAGGCGAAAGCCGTGAGCGGCGAAATTCATGCGTTGCGGTCAAGCTGGAGATAGGGGCGGCCAGCCGGGCGTTCGCACAGAAAAATCGTCAGCGCAGGTGGTCAGCCGTAGTGGCCTCTGATATGATTAGGTAAAAGAAGGGCAAAGTCTGATGCTCGACCTCGTGGCTTTCGGCGAAATTTTATGGGATGTGATCGACGGTGAGGCGCACATTGGCGGCGCGCCTTTCAATCTGGCGGCGCATGCGGTGCGGTGTGGGGTGCGCGCTGCGGCGGTGTCCTGTGTCGGAGACGACCAACTGGGCCACGCCGCATTGGCCGAGATGGCCCGTCTGGGCGTGGATGGCCGGTGGGTGGGCGTTGATCGCGATCACCCGACCGGTACGGTGACGGTGACGCTCAATGAAGGACAGCCGAACTACACGATTCGCGAAAATGCGGCATGGGACTTCATTCAGCCCCCTGAGGCGGCGCTCCTGTCGCTGGCAGAGGAGCATCCGCGTGTTTTCTGTTTCGGCACGCTGGCGCAACGGAACGAGGTGTCGAGGCAGGCACTCTTCCGGCTGCTGGACCTGTTCGCTTTCGCGGAGGTCTTCTACGATGTAAACCTGCGGCAGGCCTTCTGGTCCGGTGCGATGGTCGAAGCCGGGCTGTCGCGCGCGACGCTGGTAAAGGTGAACGACGAAGAGGCGCGGGTGCTAGGTGGGCTACTGTTCGATGGCGCGTGCGAGCCTGAGGCTTTCGCGCGTGCGGTGCTGGCGCGCCATCCGGTGCGCGTGATGATCGTGACCTTGGGAGCGGATGGCTGTTTGGTGTGTGAGAGGAACAAAGAGCGGGTGCGATGTTCCGGCCTGAAGGTCGATGTGGTGGATGCGGTTGGGGCGGGCGACGCCTTTTCGGCGGCCTTTCTGGCGGCGTGGTTGAGAGGTTCAACCGCTGCAGAGGCCGCAGAGGCAGGCAACCGTCGCGGTGCATGGGTAACGTCGCAACGCGGCGCGGTGCCGGAGGAGGGCGACCCGCCGGTCGCCCGTACGGTGTAGGGCGACCGGCGGGTCGCCCTCTTGAAAGGGATGCAATGAACAAAAAAGTGTTGATGTGCGCCGTGATTGCGGCGCTGGGCGGATTTCTGTTCGGTTTCGATACGGTTGTAATTTCGGGCGCGGAAAAAACGATCCAGACTCTCTGGGGGTTGAGCCCGGCGATACATGGGCTGGCGATGGGGGCTGCGCTGTGGGGGACCGTCTTGGGCTCTCTCATCGGAAGTTGGCCTACGGATCGGTTTGGACGGAGGCAGACGTTGCTCTGCATCGGTGCGCTGTTCCTTGTTGGCTCACTGTGGTCCGCTTTTGCCACGGAGGTCTATTCGTTCATGACGGCGCGTTTCCTCGGCGGCATCGCCATCGGAGTCTCGACCGTGGCCTCTCCGCTCTACATCTCCGAGATCGCGCCGCCGGAACGTCGCGGGCGGCTTGCGGGCATGTTCCAGTTCAACATCGTTTTCGGCATTCTCGTTGCCTTTCTGTCGAACTATCTGCTCGCGCGCCTCGGAGACAACTCGTGGCGTTGGATGCTGGGCATTATGGCTGTGCCTTCGATTCTCTACACGTTCTCCTGCCTCGCCATCCCTGAGAGCCCTCGCTGGCTGATCGGGCGCAAAGGTGACCGCGTCGCCGCTGCCCGTGTCCTTCGGCTCATTCAGCCGGAGGCCTCCGCAGCTGAGGTCGAAGCGAAGGTGAATGAGATTGCGGCGGTCTCTCACGATCAGACGAGCGCCGGAAATTTCTGGAGCATGCGGCTGAGGATACCGATCATGCTGGCCATCCTCATCGCCTTCTTCAACCAGCTTTCAGGCATCAACGCGATTCTCTATTTCGCCCCCCGCATCTTCGAGCTGACCGGACTCGGGGCCAAGGCCGCGCTGCTGCAGTCGGTCGGCATCGGGATAACCAACCTCATCTTCACCTTTGTCGGTCTACGGCTGATCGACCGGCTTGGGCGCAAGCAACTGTTGACCATCGGCTCGTTCGGCTACATCGCATCGCTGGGCCTTTGCGCGTGGGCGTTCTTCACTGGCCACATGGCCATTGTTCCGCTTTGCATCTTCGCCTTCATTGCCGCGCACGCGGTGGGTCAGGGCGCAGTGATCTGGGTTTTCATCTCGGAGATTTTTCCGAACCGTCACCGGGCTGAAGGTCAGTCGCTGGGAAGCTTCACGCACTGGATTTTCGCGGCGTTGCTGACTTCGTTTTTCCCCTCGATCGTGACCGCCTTCCCCCCCGGTTTCGTGTTTCTTTTCTTCTGCGGCATGATGGTGCTCCAGCTCGTCTGGGTGAAGACCATGGTGCCGGAGACCAAGGGTGTGCCGCTCGAGCAGATGCAGAAAAAGCTGGGAATCGTGTGAAGAAAGAGGTCGCGAGCGCGCTTGCTAGCCGCATCGTACCCCGTCCGGCGGTTCAACAGAGCTTTGCCCCCAAAGCGCTTTGTCTGAAACCAGTGTACGGCGTGGGCGGGCTTTGGTTTAATATGCCAAGAGAGGGGGAGCGCGTATGAAATCGGGATGGGGCGTCTTGGGGCTGGTTGGGCTTTTCGCGGGGAGCGTCTGGGCGCAACAAGCGCCGATGAGCGAGGCGGAAACCCGTGCGGTGGCGGAGATTTGTTCGCAACATACGGACGGGCTCATCGCTGTCCAGCCGTGGGCGCAACTGATGGGGTCGGGCACGTTGGGCGTGGGCTGGCTGACTGCGCAGGCGGCGGACGGTGTGGTGGAATGGACGCAAGCAGGGATCGGCGATGTGAGCAACGTGTGGCGGCAGGCCTGGTTCTCGCAGGACGGGCTGCGGCAGGCGAACGGCACGGCTCAGCGTGCGGTGATCAACGGATATGATCCGGCCAAGCCGATCCGGTTCCGTGCGCGGTCACAGCCGATCACCTCCTTCAGGCCTTACAAGGTCACATTCGGGGAGCCGGCGACTTCGCAGGAGCGGTGCCTTCCCTCGTTGTTTCGGCCCAACGGCGCCGTATCCTTTGCCGTTTTCAACGATATCCACAACCGTGTTCAGAATTTTCCTTTGCTCATGGCACTCGCTGGCAGGCCGGTCGATTTTGCGGTTTTCAACGGCGATGTGCTGCAAGATCCTCAGAGCGAGAAGGAACTGACTGACCGTTTGCTGCTGCCGATGGCATGGTTCACGGCGCGGTCCACGCCCTGTTTCTTTTTGCGAGGCAACCACGAGACGCGCGGCGCGTTTGCGCGTCTCATGAAGGACTACCTCACGCTTCCCGAGAACCGGTATTACGCGGCGATGACCTTCGGCGCGGCGCGCGTACTTTTTCTCGACAGCGGCGAGGACAAGCCTGACGCGAGCAGCGAGTACAGCGGGCTGGTCGATTTCGAGCCGTACATAGCGGAAGAGTTGGCGTGGCTGAAGCGGGAGGTCGCGAGTGACGTGTTCAGGCAGGCGGTGTGGCGTATTGTGGTCGTGCATATTCCGCCGGACTGGCGCAAGGAGGAGGCTGCGCTGTGGCACGGGGAGCGCCGGATGCGCGAGCGCTTCGCGCCGCTGTTCGATGAGGGACATGTTACGGCGGTGATCAGCGGGCACAATCACAAAGCCGATCTGATTGAGCCGTGTCCCGACAAAAGCCGCGGTTTTCAGTGGCCGGTGTTCATCGGTGGAGCGCCTCAGCTCACCAACGCCACGGTCTTCCGGGTGGATGCGGATGCCAAGGCTCTGAAGATCGCATGCATCCGGTCCGACGGCACGATCGGCGCAGAAAAAACGTGGAACAAGTGAAGCGGGGGGCGGACAGATGAAGATGGTGTTGCAACTGCTGTGTGTGGCGGTCATCACAGAAAGTCTGATGGCTGCGGACGATCTGAAATCGTTTGTGCGCGTCAGCCCGCGCGATAGCCGGTATTTCGAGTTGGACAACGGAAAGCCGTATATTCCGGTCGGCATGAACCTGATTGCGCCACCCAAGGGCGGCATGGCGGTGATGGATGCGTGGCTCGGGAAACTGCAGGCGCAGGGCTGCAACTATGCCCGCATCTGGCTGGGGAATCCGTTCTTTGATGTCGAACATGCCAAGAGCGGCGAATACGACGAAGAGCAGGCCAAGCACATCGACCAGCTTCTGGCGTCGGCGCGCAAGCATGGCATCCGCGTTAAGCTCTGCATCGACTTTTTCCGCCATCTGGGCGAAGGCACGCAGACGTGGGCGGCCAAGCCGATCCATAACGTCGCGAACGGCGGGCCTGCCAAAAACATGGTCGACTGGGTCAACAGCCCCGCCTGCCGTCAGCGCTACAAGGCCAAGTACGACTTTTTTGCAAAGCGCTACGGCAGCGCCCCGATCATCTTCGGCTGGGAACTGTGGAACGAGATGAACGCGGTTGTGGGCGGTGACGTGCGCGGTTGGACGGCCGAAATGCTTCCGGAGTTGCACAAACGTTTCCCCAAAAATCTGTGCGTGCAAAGTTTGGGAAGTTTCGACAGCGACGGGGCGCGGGGGATCTATGCGGATATCTGCCGCCTGCCGGACAACGACGTGGCGCAGGTCCACCGCTATCTGGATCTCGGCGCGAAACTGGAAATCTGTCACGCCCCGGTCGACGTGTTTGCGGCTGACGCGGTGCGCGAGATGCAGGCCTTCGACCTGAAGAAGCCGATTCTGCTGGCCGAGAGCGGTGCGGTCGAGCCTTGCCACAGCGGGCCGTCCAAACTCTATGCGAAAGATCGCGACGGGCTGATCCTGCACGACGTGCTCTTTGCCCCCTTCTTCGCCGGTGCTGCCGGGCCGGGGCACATCTGGCACTGGGACGTCTATGTGGCAAAGAACGACTTGTGGCCGCAGTTCGGCCGTTTCGCTCAGGCGGTGGCCGATCTTGATCCTCCAGCCGAAGCGTTTCAAGCGCGGCAAATCAAGGATCCGCGCCTCCGGATTCTCGTGCTGCGAGGCAAGCGAACGGTTCTGGCGTGGTGCCGCGATGCGCAGGTCACGTGGCAGACTGCCTTGGTCGAAGGGCGTGCGCCCGAGACGCTTCGCGGGGTCTCAATCGCTCTGCCATCTCCGACGGACGGGGGCGCGGCACTTGCGGCGTCGGCCTACGATCCATGGACGGGTCAGAGGATTGCGCTGAAGGAGGAGCATGGCCGGCTTACGCTGCCTGACTTCTCACGGTCGGTCGTCGTGCGGATCCAGCGAGTCGACAAATGATTTGCGGGAATATGACAAGCGCATACATAGCGGTCGCTGCGTGGGTGTGTCTCTGTCTGGGTGCGTTCGCGCAGAACACGTACACGATCGACCTGTCGAAGCGATATCAGCGGATCGATAATTTCGGTGCTTCGGACTGTTGGACGGCGCAAACGGTGGGACGTTTCCCGGATGCGAAGCGCGATCAGATAGCGGACTGGCTGTTCAGCACGGCGGTGGGCACGAACGGCCAACCCCTGGGTATCGGACTCTCGCTCTGGCGTTTCAATGTTGGAGCTGGCAGCGCCGAGCAGGGGCGGGCGAGCGGCATCAGCGACCCCGAGCACCGCTCAGAATGTTTTCTGCTGGCGGATGGCCGATACGACTGGGGCAAACAGGCGGGGCAGCGCTGGTTTCTTCAGGCTGCCAAACGGCGGGGTGTGGAACGCTTTCTGGCTTTCTGCAACAGCGCGCCCGTGCACCTGACCGCCAATGGCCTGGCGAACAACAAGGGACGCCCTAAAGACGGCCCCTATAACCTCAAGCCCGACCGGTACGAGGCGTTCGCCGACTTTCTGGCAACCGTGCTGGCGGAGGTGGGCGCCCGCGAGGGCGTCAGCTTCGATGCGGTCAGCCCATTCAACGAGCCGGAATGGGAATGGGATTCGCCCAAACAGGAAGGCTCGCCCGCACGTGTCGGCGATATCGCACGCCTCGTCCGGGCGCTGGACCTGAAATTGGCAGAACGGAAGTTGGAAACAAAGATACTGGTGACGGAGTCGGGAAAGACCGACTACCTCATTCAGCCGAAAACGGATCGTCCTAAACAGGACAACCAAATCGCGGAACTGTTTGGCCCGATGTCTCCGAACATGATCGGCTTGTTGCCACATGTGCCGCGACTGGTGGCTGGCCACGGCTATTGGACAACGGCGCCAAACGATGTTCTCTTGGCCAAACGCAAGGCGCTCCGCGAAAAGCTGGACGCGCACCGGCTCGGCTACTGGCAGACCGAAGTGTGCATCATGGGCAACGATAAGGAGATCGGCGGGGGTGCCGGCAGAGACGTCGCCATGAAGACCGCGCTTTATGTGGCGAGGCTCATCCATTACGACCTGTGCGTTGCGCAGGCATCGGCTTGGCAGTGGTGGCTGGGCATGTCCTACAGCGATTATAAAGACGGGTTGGTCTATGTGAAGCCCCTCGCGGGGGGCACCGACGGAGAGGTCGCCGACAGTCGGCTGCTGTGGTCGTTTGGCAACTTTAGCCGCTTCATCCGGCCGGGCGCGGTCCGCATCGGCGTGTCGAGCCAGCAGGCCGACGTCAACGATCCCGAAGGGCTTATGGTATCTGCTTTTCTGCATGAGGATGGGCGGCTGTTGACGTGCGTGATGGTCAATATGGCCGACCGGGATTGTCCGGTGCGGCTCGCCGTGCCGGGGCTTCATATTCTGAAGAGCGGCACCTACCTGACGTCCGATTTGGAGGGGGCGAAACTGCGGCCCCACGCGGACGCAACCCCACTGGCGCTGTATGCGGTTCCGGCGCGTTCAGTGGTGACATGGGTTGGGCGTTTCTGAGGCTCTGACGGGACGCTTCGCCCGCGATTGCAACCTTGAGTCTTTGTTTTCGGTTGACGATTTCATGTCGGGGGTGTACCGTCCATAGCAACGTATAAAGGGGGCTTTGATATGAGCAACCTTATTGCAGGTATCTCATTGGGTGTGCGATTTGTTTCTACCCGCCCTTGGTCTACCGGAACGGGATCGATGTACACCATGTTGGCGCTGGTGGCATTCCTTATGACGGCATCCGCCAAGGCGGGCATGTTTCAGCCGGTGAACCTCGCAACGTGGGGTGAGCTTGACAGCCTTGTCGCCGAACAGTTCGCCGAAACCACCAATTTCGCGTTCATCTATCCGCCCGTCCTCTGCCGTTTCAGTTTGCCCGGTGGCACGTTCACCTTTTCTCCGGACAGCGAGCTTGCGGGACTGACGAACGGTGTCACGCCGACCCTGCACTTCGGCGTTCCGGTATGGCAGGTCAGCATCGTCGAGACGGTGGACGTCTCAAGGGTCTGGCTGTATGTGGGCACTTGGGATGGGGGTCCGGCGTTCAGGACGAATGACGCGCCCTCGTCACTGGATGCCCGGCAGTGGGTCAGGGACGTCTACCGGGAAGGCCCGCCGTCTTACCTGACGGGAACCGAGGCCGACGAGTGGTGCCTGGAACGCGACCGCTGCAGGATGAGCCCTGAGTTCATCCTGATCTCCTCGAATGACTGGCCGACTCTTTGGGCCGCCACGGTCGCCGCCGCGACCAACAACCCGCCGTCCGGCAGCCCTGCCCCGGTCAGGCCCGACGACACCAACCGTCTGGCGTTCGCTGCGGTGCAGGCGCATCCGAACGGTCTCGATCTCACCGTCTACACGCCGGTCGACCGTCTGCCGGTGGATCTGCTCGCCAGGCCCGCTTTAGGGACTGCCACAAACGCTTGGCTGATCCGCTCGACCTTCTTTCCTCTGGAGCCGTTCGATACGTGGAGCGGCCCCTATTTGGGAGCGGCCGGTTTCTTCCTGGCTGCCCGCTGCGACACCGATAGCGATGGCGACGGCATCGCCGATGACCGGGAAACCTACGTGCTGGGAACCGATCCGCACAAGTGGGACAGCGCCGGACTGGCCCTCGGCGATTTCGCCCGGATGTATGTGTACGGGCTCGACCCGCTCAAGCGCGACACCAACGGCGACGGCATGGACGACGACGAGGCGATCATGCGGGGCATGAACCCAGTGACGCAGAACGCCGGGGTGGGCGCGTCCACGATCCGCTACCTGTATGATGCCGATGATCGACTGACCGCAACCTTCACCACAACCGCCGGCGGCTCTGGAGGCGGTGCGGTGCGCTACTCGGTTTCACCCGCGCACAATATTCAGTCGGTTAGTGAAAGGTGTGAGCCATGAAGATCCGTTTTGCTGCGCTTTTCCTCGTCTCAGCCTGCTCAGGTTTTGTGTTTGCATCAGCCGAGCCGCCGTTCGCGGGGTTGACCGGACGGCAGGTTCGCGGGCCTTCAGGCAATCCGCCCGTCATACTGGAGGGGGTGCCGATCGCTCTTGTCGGGCAAGAGCCCCTTTCCTCGGAAAGTCATGCGTCTTCACGCGCCTCGTCCAACGGTATGAGCTACGAGCAAGCGTTGTCCATCGACATCGGGCTTGAAGAACTGCTGCCGCCCGACGCAAGCGAACTGATCTCGGAAACGGCCCGTGGCCTCCAATACAATTGGCTCCAGTGTTATCTCTTCGTCCGCGACAATGTCCGGTTCACTCCGTACCGGGGGTTGTCCCGCGGTCCGGTCCGCACGCTGCTGGACCGTGAGGGGAACGACGCGGACCAGGCATTCCTGCTGCTCGCCCTGCTGCGCGCTTCGGGCTTCGGCGCCACTGTGTGTTATTCTTTTCCGGGGACACTAGGGATGCCTTTTACCGGAGGCACTAACGGTTATGACGCGGCCAGTTGGCTGGGAGTCCCGCCTGACGGGACCGTGGCCGAACTCGCCAACGCGATCAGCGGGGTATTGGACCCCAGCGGCGTGTCGTTCGGATACTGGCTTGGGGACACGCCCCAGACGAGCGTCTTGAGCGTTGAGCATTTCAGCGTCTACCTGTTCGACGAGGGTCGGTATCTCGACCCATCCTTCAAACCGCGCCGGACGGGATCGCCGAGCGCGTCCCTGCTGGAGGACATGGGCTACGCACGCTCGAACCTTCTGGCCTGCGCGGGCGGAAGCGTCACCAACGGCTGGTTCGTCCGGAACCTGTCGGAGGCCGGGCTCTCCAACGAACTCTGCCGCCTTTCCGCCAATCTTGGAGCCGCTTGGCGCAGTTCTAGCACCAACGCCGTAGCCGGGGACTTCGTCGGCGGGGATTGGATCGTTCCTCAGAACATGGGGATCGACACCAATCTGTTTCACTGGGATTCCTATGATAATGGGATGTATGATTTTATTTGGCAATCTGACGACTTCAAGAACGGTTTCAGGGCCTACATGTACGCCATATGGGGCGGGATTACGAACGGTTGCTATCTCGACGAGATCGGAGCACGCACCCTGTGGCTCTCGTTCACAAACGTAAGCGGATACGCCTATCCCAAGGCCGAGCTGCGTTTGGATGACACGCTCATAGCATATGAGGCTTCCGGATACTCCACATCGCTATGCGCATCCGCCCTCGCCGTCATTCACCCCGCCGTCGGCGGGATGGTGTCGTCCCCATACACGCTCACTCGGGCGGTCACGAACTGTTATGTCATCCCGGTCGGCTTCGGCTCGGACACGGCCGGGGGCATGCGCGAATGGGCGGTCCGTGGTCTCTCACGCCTGAAGGGCACAGGCCTGTCTGAAGGGGACGCCAAGCTCAGGGCTGCGGTTCTCCAGTCCCTAGGGCAGCAATGGCTTTATCAGTGCGCCCTGTTCAATTCGATTTACGCCAGGCTCGCCGGTCACACCTACCACAGCTTTTTTGAGACCGGCATCGTGGGGCATGAGGGGGCTTCGTTCTTTGATTTCAACACCGGCCACGACTATACATCCGCGTCCGGTGTCTCCTCGTTGTACGGCGGGCAATTATTCACGAGTGCACTGGAGCACGGCGTGCTTGACCAGGCCAACGGGCCGGGGCGCCCCGCAGTCTCAGCCGCCCGCGTCATTGGTTTGGCGAATGAAGGTAATGTCCCCGTCTATCTTGTGTCTTCCTCCAACTGGCAGACGGTTCAGTCATCCCTGGCCGGTTACAGCACCGGGCTTCTCGGCTATCTGGGCGGCAATGTGGCGCTCGGGCAGAAGTTTCTGCTGCCGCAAAGCGGACAGATGACGCTGGGACGGTGGACGGGGGCAGGGTTCTTCACGTATGGGCCGATGGGAACGGGCTCGCTGCTCAGCGGCGGCCTCAACGGCGGGTTCACCTCGGAGTTCGGGTACACGTATGCCGACTATGTGGTCATGGGCCAGCCTCGTGTGATCTACCAAAGCGCGGATGTCCAGAACGTCATATCGGCAGATCCCGTGGATATGCGGTCCGGCGCGGCTGTCATCGACCGGGCTGATTTAGGCCTGGCCGGGCCTTCTCCGCTCGCATGGGGGAGGCACTACGATTCCCGCCAGAGAGGCATTGGCGGTCCCATCGGCCGCGGCTGGTCGCACAGTTACGATTGCCGGGCTATTGTGCATGCCGATCCCGATTCTGTGATGGGACGCGGCGCACCGGCGGCCAGCGCCGCCTCGGCTGTGGCGTGCGCAGTGGTGAATGATCTTCTGTCGGACAGTGAAAGCGCACGGAATTTCACGGTCGCATGTCTCGTGGCGGACTGGTGGGCCGCGCAATTGCTGGAGAGCGGGGCCACGGTCACGGCTGACGGCAAGGCGCTTACCTTCACACGCCTGCCGGACGGCTCGTATGAGCCCGCCCCCGGCGTCACGGCCTCGCTGTCTCGGGCCGGAGATGGAGGACTTTCGCTGCATGAGCGTCTCGGACGCGCCTGGTTGTTCGCAACCAACGGGTTGCTGACGTCCATACAGGATTCTTCAGGAAACGGCGTCGGCCTTTCATACACGGATGGCAACAACCTGGCTTCTGTGTCCAACGCGTTCGGCGCAAGGCTGGAGTTCGGCTGGTCAGGCGGGCGCATCCAGACGGTGGGCGATAGCGCCGGGCGGACTGTGGGGTACGCCTACAGCCCGGACGGCTGCCTCACGAGCGTGACCGACTCGGCGAGTCAGACGTGGAAACTCGCTTACGATCAAAACGGAACATTCCTGTCTGAGACAGACCCTGTGGGGGTGCTGACGGTTCGCAACGCCTACAACGAGTTCGGGCAGATCACGAACCAGCTTTCAGCCTCCGGACAGCCCTGGCGTTTCGCATACGCGGGCGGATGGCGGTCATGGGAGGCTGACCCGTTCCTCAACCGTGTCAGCCACGGCTTCACAGCGGATGGCCGGCCTGCGTGGCGGGCGGAACGGGATGGCGCGCGGGCATTAGCGAAGTGCTGCATCAAGTGCTGGTTATGCGCGATGAGGGCGCATTTGTGCGCGGGGAAGACTGGATACACATGTTGGGCGTGTCGCAAGCAAAGTGGGCAGTTTTGCTGACTGCAATACAGCGCGGCTTGCGTGCAAAAACCAATCCGCAATTGCGCGTTAGCTATGACAGCGCCAGTCCAACGCTACTTGCTGCCCGTTATCAGCGTATTGCGCTGTATCCCAACTTAAGCAATGACGCGAGTACGTGGTCAATAAAAGCAGTGCCGTCGCCAAACTACGCCAAATACGCTACCAGTTCGCATCCGTTCCCGTTTATGTCGCCAATCGGCGATCGCATGTTGCTAGCGCACTTAAACGTCAAAGCGGAAAAGTTCGACCCGAAGCATTACGACGATATAAGCGGCCATTTGCTCACCAATCACAATTCGTGGGTTTACATACGGGCGTTTTTAGAAGCGAATGACTTGGCGTATTTGGACAGGCACGATGCGCTTAATTTCGTTCCGAAGTCGTTGTTAGACGCGAAGGACTTTATTGAAGATGTATTGCAGCAAGACAGATGGGCGGCAACGCTGAAGAAGAATAGCAAGCTGTTGGCGGCAGTGGATAAACTAAGCGCAGCGGAGCAAGTAGCCGACGATCTGCGCTAGACTTTAATTGGCGGGGGAAGAAAAATGCAGAGCACAATGCGAACGGTAGTTTGTTTAATTATTTTTCTTGCGACCATTCCGATAGTGCATGCGTTTACGTTACCAAGCGAAGAAAGTGGTAATCACGATGGGTGGTGCAAAGACAAATGGACGAAGCGTGGAGAACTTAATCAGCAAATGTATAACCATTGTATGCAAAGGGCGCATGAGGGCTATTTAAGCGTAGTGAGCTTGGCGCAAAGCTACGCGAATCAAGCGTGGATTCAAGACGCAATAAATGATGCTGTTAAAGAGTGGACAAATAGAGGTATGCGGCCAGATGACATGGTTCACTTCGCCTTAAAAACTATTACGGAGGGATATGAAGATTTAACTTATATGGCAAAGCAGCCTGGTTGGAATAAGGGCAAATACCAAGCTTGCGCGCAAAAATGGGGGATTAAGTACAACATGGTCGTCGTTTGTTATAAAGATTATCAAATTAAATAGCGCGGTTAATTTTACGTCGCAGCTAGACTAGTTCAACCGCTGCACGTTTCATTGCATCATTTACGTCAATGTAGGCTTGCGTCGTACCAATGTTGCCCCCCGCGTCAGAATAGTTGTCGCTCCGATATGATCTTGAACTTGGGGGCGATAAGGATGAGAGATGGCTCGGTACGGAGAAGCA
>Ga0118677_10000198_pt1 | contig 124458 bp, 104 predicted proteins | sample AliMusrvi5mmetaG_FD_86154 | JGI IMG/M metagenome (GOLD analysis project Ga0118677, IMG submission 86154) | reverse complement strand
CCGGATTCGTTATTTCTATCGAATACGGCACGTTCCCCGCTTTCATGAATATCGTATCCAGCGCCGTGCGCACGGGAGTATCGCTGAACTCCAGCGGCGGCTCCACATACACATTCTGCGCCGATACTACTCCGCACAAAAGAAGCGCGGCCAGTGCAATCAGTACTTTTTTCATAACAGCTAAACCTCCTCGAGAAACATTAAAGGCTGTAATTATTTTATCAGAATCCTTCCTAAAAGTCACCTCCTCTCGTGTTTGTTTTTTTTTACAGATTTCTCTGTCTGTTTTATCTGGTTTTGAACACCACGGAATCCGGGCATTCGGGGTAATCGCCCTTGTTTATGCCCTGATTCTGAATGGTTATCGTATGCTCCGCAGAATTTATCTCCTTAAGGAATATCTTTTCGAAACCCTGTATGGGCTTCTTGAACTTATCCGTGATAAACCCGCCGGTCTGCCCGAAATAGGTGGTGCTGCCGTCGGTGAAAGCTATTATATCGCCAACGATGGCCGAGTACCTGAAGTTGGCCGGAAGAACCTGCGGGCATTTTATGTCCCCGGTGGTATGCACGTAGAACACCGGGTGAACCGTCCTGGAATAGTCCCCGAAGGAGACAATTTCATTCCTGCCGAAAAACTGCGCCCCGGGATTGCTGCCCAGGCTCACAGAAGGAAGCTGGACGAGGACCTTGTTCTGGCTCTCGATGAGCTTCATACCTGCCGGTATTACCGAATAGACCTGCTTCTTGAACTCTTCGCTTCTGCCGAAGCAGTTTATAACCATGTCTACTCTGACTTTGCTGTCTTTCTGGGTAACGTCTGCCGCACCAAAAATAGAGATAGACGCGACTTCCGTGTATTTAGAGGAGTTCTCAATGGCATAAAGGAAAGCCACTAAATTACCAAAAGAAAGTTCCATGCTGACCCTGACGGAAAGTTTAGCAAATTTCAACGTTATCTTCTTCCCGCCGTCCGGGTTGTCCTCGAAAACCGCAGGATTAAACACATTCTTTGATATCAGGTATTCTGCCACAGCGTCAGAAACAAGGAAGGTCCTCGGTTCAGACCCTGCCATGCCCTTCCCAGGATCAATGCCGAAATTGTTGGCTTTGAATTTGTCGGCCAGTTTTTTCACAAAGAAAGTGTAGGTGTTAACATCGTCCTGCGCAAGGAATCTGTCATAGAGCCCCTGGGCGCGGTCCGGCAGTTTGGCATAACTCTCTTTTATCTTTGCCTCGTCGGTCTGAAGCTCTCCGAAAACCTTAAGCCGCTGCTGCTTCACTTTTATCTGCCTCTGAGCATCCCTGTCTTTGCCCGAAACGAAGACAAAAGCAAATATCGCGCCAATTATCAGGACAAGGCTTATGCCGTAAATGATCAGGTCAACCTTGTCTATGTTATAGTCTTTAAGTATCGGTATGCCCTTGGATTCATTAGCCATTATCTTGCACCCCCTTGAGCGTTGGACTGGCCCCCGAAAGTATTTCCGGACTGGCCGCCGCCACCCTGGGTGTTGTTCACAATCGCGCTCCTGCCCTTCACCACCACCCTTGAAATATCATAGTCATAAGTTGAGTCCGTCTCGTTTGTTCTGCCGAGTTTCATGCCGCTGAAGTTTTTTGAGCCGCCGAATTTTTCGACTATCTCCTGCTGTTCCTGCTGGAACTTTTTATCCGTCTTAAGCAGGAACTGCTGCGACCTGGCGGACCAGTTCGCGTTGGCAATGAAGGTGTTTTTCGGGACCAGCGCGGAAAGTTCAATCAGAGCTTCAGACCAGCGCGTCGAATTCTTGTTCAGAGTGGCGTAATTATCATTTATCGTCTCGAAAGTGTCGACCGCGTCTTTCATATTAAGCAGGTCTCCTGCCGTTCCCTTATGCGCGTCGAACTCCGCATTTATCTCAACCAGTTTCATGCTGTCTTTGGTAAAGGCCGAAAACTTCAGGCCTACGCCGGTGAACAGCAGCGCGAGCGCGGCAGCCAATATGACCACCGTGGAGGTCCTTCTGCTCTTGAGCTTTCTGCCGAGCATGATGTCAAAAGGCAGGAGGTTGGCCGTGTTCCGAAGCTCGACCAGGTTGCGCATCGCGGCGCCGATTGCCACATTGAGCTGGGGCAGGAGCATCTTAAGCTGAACTTCGTCTTTTTTGTCGTAATTGATAAGGCTTCTGTTTATCTCGTTCTCTATCTTTACTTCCTTGTTTATCTTTGAACCTATGAACTTATCCATTCCGCAGAGCATCGCGCCGCCGCCGGAGAGCATTACTTCGGATACGACGCTGCCCTGGTTCTTGCTCTCGTAGAAACTTATCGCGCCGTTCAACTGGCGGATAAAATCCTTTATCTTCGGCTCAAGCGCCTGCATGACCTGGTTTTCCGGCGCGTTGAAATCCATCGCATGCACGGTTTCCTGCGCTTCTTTCCATCCGGTAATTCCGATAACAGCCTGTGCCAGTTCCGTAATGTCGTTTACGCCCCAGGGAATGTTCAGCGTGAATTTCAGGTTGCTGCCTTCAAGCACGTTCACGGTAGTCATCTCAGCGCCAAAATCTATCTTTGCCCAGATCTTGTCCTTAGGGATTGCGTAATTAAAGCAGGTGAAGTTGCTGCCCGATAGAGTGTTTGAATCGAGAATATCAATGAGCGCGTTGGAGCTTTCAAATATGTCCAGGTAGGAGTTTACGATATTCTTCTTGGCGAGGGCAATGATGACATCCATTTTTTCCTTGCCTTCCGCCCTTATCTCTTCTTTCCTTCTGTAGACCTGCGAGATAACAACATCCCAGGTCATCTCTTTGAGGTCAAAAGGGATATAATCCGGCTGGCCGCCCCATCTCAAAGCCTGGCGCAGGGACTGCTCGGTCATAAGCGGCATCTGGATTGTTCTTATATTATCCTCGCCCTTGGCGACCGCAACAACCACATTTACCGGTTTGAGTTCTTTGAAGATCTTTGAAATAATTTCCATTCTCTTGTTGACGACGGTTATAGGTGATGAAAGTTCCTTGGGCGAGAGACCGTAGTTCTCGACAAAGAAACGTTCTATTTTGACGCCGTTTCCGGACTTTTTCAGCAATACAACCTTTATCTGGCTGTTGCCGATATCTATGCCGATACTCGTATTCTTGGCCAATTTACGCTCCCTTTCCCCAGAAGTATTTATCCTAAAACCTTAAACCGAAACCTAAAACTATCAGCCCGACACATCCGATTGCACCATAAAATTTACGAAAGGTATTACCGTTGAAACCGTTTTCACGCTGTTCTTTTCCGTGCTTAAGTCGCCGTTGTTGTTCCTGATCGTATATGTAACTTCAATTTTGATTGACCTGGCGTATTTCAAATCTTCGTAACTGCTGCCGGAGGGAATTTCTTCCCCCAGATTGTCATACGGCGTAAAAATAACGCTGGTTACCAGGAACTCTTTCTTGTCTTCCTGCTCTATCATATCCGTAAACTGCCCCTCTGTGAGAGGTTGGTATCCTGTGACCGGGTCCCTGTAATCCGGCGGGTAGCCGAAAGGTTCAGCCAGTTCATCAGGAATCTGCGTGTGCCCGAATTTGAGCCACCACTGATAAGTGTCTTCCTTCTTCTGCAGAATCATAAACGGATTTCCGGCGTAATCCTTTGTCGCATTGAGCTGGTAAGTTATAACGCTTCCCTGTATAAGTTTATCGCTGGAATTCGCGTCTATTTCCAGCACTTTTCTGTCGAAAATCTCAAAAACCAGGTAATCCTTGTTCTGCCCGAGCTCGTTCAAACGGGTCAGGTATTTCAAGTCATCATTTATCCCTGAGAACAGGGCCCGGACATACATCTGTTCCTGCAGTGAATCCGTGCCCCTGACAAAGAACGTCTGCGAAATGAAATAAGCCATATAGATAACCGCAAAAACCAGGAATGCGAGCCCCATGGCTATCATGAGCTCGATCAAAGTAAAACCCTTTGCCTTGCCGGCGCTGCGTTTCATTAACATGCCGTCTCCGCTATGGCGCCAGGAGAGTTTCAAGTTCATACTCTCCGTCGGGGAATTCCTGCTGCGGATCGGTCCATTTTACACTGACCCACAAATGTATCAACACCGGCGCAACATCCTCAAAAGTCAGGTCCACTGTCCTGGTGTATTGCGCCCTCGAGGTACTGACGGCTTTTAAATCGGCGTTTGAATCAGCCGTTTCGTTGAGGATATTATACCTCTCTCCAAGCGCTATGGTATTGTCAGTTACCAGTTCGTAAGGGAGCAGGTCGCCGTTCTTCAGCTTGTCCACGAAAACAGCCCCGGACCCGCCTGACTCTTCCATAAAATAGATGTATAGAGGGTTCTCGTAACTTGAAAGTCTCTTCATTTCGTTGTTCGCCAGAATCACGCCCTGATCTTCAATCTCCCCTCGGGTTATGGTAGAGAAACCCTGAAAGAAAATAGAAACAACGAACCCGTAGATCAGCGCGATGAATGCCATCGAGATCAGGACTTCAATCAGCGTAAAGCCTTTATTTGTCTCCGCTTTTCCGGTCATCATTTACTCATTACTGAGCAGTCTGTCCGGTTCCGCCGACATCTCCGCCGCCCTGGACTGCGCCCTTAGCCTTGAAAGAATGCCTTGTCGTATTTATTGGAGGCTCAACATCATCAGTGTTACCGGGCGTTTTATCCGGTCCGGAGCTTCCAAGGAAATAGTTGCTTGCCTGGTTGTCACCTGATCCGGTGCTGCTGCCGGTTCCGCCGCCGTAGTCGGGCTTATACATAAAATCTTTACTCCACGGATCCTTGTCGCTGCCTTCGCCCAGGTAGCCTTCAACAACTAGCTGGTTAAGCGCCTGGGGATAATATTTGTAATGCGTAAAGTAGAGCTCGAGCGCGGACTGAACTCCCCTGAGGGATGCCTTGCACGCCTCCACCTCTGACTGCTGCCTTGTCATCAAAAGATCCGGGATGACGATTGCGACAAGTAAGCCGATGATCGCGATGACGATCATGAGCTCGATGAGGGTGAAACCTGCTTGCCTTTTCATTAACGTTACCTCCTGAATCGGAATTTGTTTTTCTGCGGTCCCCCGCGATTATTTTCCTTAAGCTTTTTTCATGCCGCCGTACATTTTGAATATCGGCAGGTAAAGCGCCATAACCACGAAGCCGACCATGACGGCCAGACAGATAATGAGCACCGGCTCGATAACAGAAATAAGCGTGGCCGTGGCGATTTCCACTTCGTCCTCATAAAATTCCGAGATCTGTTCCAGCACCTCTCCAAGTTTTCCGGTCTGCTCGCCGACGCTGACCATAGAAACCACCAGCGGCGGGAAGAACTTATTCTTTCTCAGGGTATCGGCTATTTTTTCCCCTTCCTTGATTTTGTCCCTTGATTCCAATACGGCCGCTTCTATCGGTTTGCTGTCAACGGTCTTGGCGACCAGATCCATAGATTCAAGTATCGGCACTCCGTTGCTTACAAGGATTCCCAGCGTCTGCGAGAATCTGGCAAATATAACTTTGGAGAGATACTCGCCGAGAGCGGGGGCTTTAAGGAGTTGGGTGTCAAACCACATTCTGAACTTGGCCTGTTTAAGGGCTGCCTGAAACCAGTAGACGCCGCCTACAATCGCGATAATCCAGATAAAGAGCCAGGGCATCGCAAATATCCATTTGCCGAATATTTCACGGCTTGTAAAAATCATAATCTTTGTTATGGGCGGAAGGTTGCTGCCCATCTTGGAATACATCTGCTCAAACATTGGGATAACTTTCCACATCAGGAATATAACGATAACAATACCCACGCCGATAACCAGGCAGGGATAAACCATCGCCGAGACAAGTTTTGAGCGCAATCTCGCGGAGCGGTCAAGGTACTTTGCGGTCCTTATCAGTATCTCCGGCAGTTTGCCTGAAACTTCTCCGGCCTTAACCATTCCCACAAAAAGAGAATTGAACACTTTAGGATGTTTTCCCATTGCGGCCGAGAGCGGGGTCCCGGAAACAACATCAGCCCTGATCTCTTTTATAATCTTCTGAAATTCCGGGTTCTGAGTCTGCGTAATCATGACATCAAGACACTGTTCCAAACTAATCCTGGCCTTAACCAGGGTTGAAAGCTGCCTGGAGAAGAGCAGGACATCCTCGCGGGTAACTTTCCCGCCGCCAATGTTGCCGCTTTTAAAAAATTTCGCGAATGGAAGTTCTTTCTTCACACTGGTAACCATAAGCTTCTGGTTCTGGAGTTTCTTCGCCGCGGATTCCTTGGATTCGGCTTCTATGACGCCTTTAAATTCGTTGCCGTCCCCGTCAACCGCTGTGTAAGAATAATTAGGCATTACCCACCCCCTGCAATTTTCTAAATCCGGATCAAGCGGTGCCGGCCACCTTGATTATCTCATCCAATGTCGTGATACCTTTCAACGCCAGTTCTATGCCGCTGCTAAACAGCGTCTTCATGCCGCCTTTAACTGCCGCGGCTTTTATTTCATGCGGCTGTGCTTTTTGCGCGACCATAGTGCGTATCTCGTTATTCATCATCATAATCTCGTGGATGCCTGTCCTGCCGCGGTATCCCGTATTGTAGCATACCTCGCAGCCCTTGGTCTTATAGAATGTCATCGGCTTCTTGGAAAGTATCTGGGCGAATGTCGCCAGCTGCTGTTCCGGCGTGAGTATTAGTTCCTCACGGCAGTGCTCGCAAGCCCTTCTCACAAGACGCTGGGCCATAACCATGACAAGACACGAGTTTATCAGGAAAGGCTCAATGCCCATATCAATAAGCCTGGTCACGGAACTCGGGGCGTCGTTCGTGTGAATGGTTGAGAACACAAGATGTCCTGTCAGCGCGGCGCGGATAGAAATGTCCGCGGTTTCAAAGTCGCGCATTTCTCCGAGGAGAATGATGTCCGGGTCGTGCCTGAGGAAGGACCTTAGCGCTTTCGCGAATGTAAGGCCTATTTCTTCTTTAACCTCGAGCTGGCCGATGCCGAAGAAAGAGTATTCGATAGGGTCTTCGATGGTTAAAATGTTGTCGCCCGTGTTATAGATTCTGTTCAGGGCGGCGTAAAGCGTGGTGGTTTTTCCTGAACCGGTAGGCCCCGAGATGAGTATCATTCCGAAAGGTTTATTGATGGCCTCGTCAAAATGTTTGAGGTCATCGCCGTTCAAGCCGAGTTTCTCAAGATCAAGCACCGTCGCGCCGCGGTCAAGGATTCTCATCACGCAGCGCTCGCCGAACTGGTTAGGGATTATGGAAACACGGAAGTCGATATCGCGTCCGGAAACTTTCTTGCTGATACGGCCGTCCTGCGGGATCCTGTTCTCCGCGATATCAAGCCTGCCCATGATCTTTATGCGGGAAATTATCGAATTGTAGAGCTGGAACGGCGGAGCGGCCACTTCGCGCAGTATTCCGTCCTTTCTATACCTGATTCTCATTGTTTTCTCAAACGGCTCGATGTGAATATCGGTTGCTCTTTCTTTAACGGCATTGATTATGATGAGGTCAACGATCTTGATGATAGGCGCGTCATCGGCTGATTCTGCGGCCTTCGCGGCTTCCTTTTCCAAGGAGTCGTCATCCAGCAGTTTATTGTCTATCTGCCTGACCATATCGCGCATTTCGTCCGGCAGTCCGTACGACTTGCTGATGGCCTTATTGACTGCTTTCTCCGAAGCCAGCATCGGTTTGATATCTTTGTGGACCAGGAATTTCACGTCATTGATCACGCGGTAATCAAGAGGGTCCACCATCGCGAGAGAAATGACATTATCGGAAACGGCGTAGGGCAGGACTTTGTAGCGCCTGCAAATATCTTCCGGCACCAACTTTACAACTTCTACGGGAATTGCCGTATCGTTCAGGTTTACTGTGTCTACATCGAGTTGACTGCCGAGTGCCTTCAAAAGTTTGTCTTCGGTAATATAGCCGAGGTCAAGCAGGGCGTGTCCTATCCTCTTACCGCCCGCCTTCTGTTCGGCAAGGGCCTTCTCTAGCTGGACAGGCGTTATTATTTTTTCTTTAACTAATATTTCGCCTAAACGGAGCTTTTCCATTTTTCCCCTCTTAGTCAGAACAAAGAACCCCATACAAAAAAGCCGCCAAAACTACCAAAAGAGGCAGCCCGGCGGTCTATGCTCAAAACGAGCGGTCAGTATAACGTTATCGGTACGCCCGGCGATCTACTGATTTTGATAGACCCGTAGCTTTGCGAGCCCGGATCGCTCCGGGTTTGCCTTTTCGGATGTTGAATTATTCTACAATATTAAAGGATTTTAGTCAATTGTAATTAATCAAACACTATCAGTCAAATCACGGATAGCAGGAACGGTTCTCAAGCACTTTTTCCGCCTCTTCCTGTCCAAGGGATTTAAGGTTTATAGACCTGCAAATCTTGCCGTTTACGAGCTCCACCACCCTGTCCGCCTTTAGCGCGATGTCGCGGTCGTGGGTAACCATTACCAAAGTTGTATTATTTTCAGCGTTTATTTCTTTCATAAGAGAAAGAACTGCCCCGCCTGTTTCGGTGTCAAGATTTCCAGTCGGCTCATCGGCAAAAATAAGCCCCGGTTTGTTAATAAGAGCCCTGGCTATTGACACCCTCTGTTGCTGCCCGCCGGACATTTCCCCGGGAGACTTATTCCTTTCACCGAGAATACCTATTCTTGCCATAAGGCGCTCGGCATCTTTTACAGTCTTGGCCGGCGCTTTCCCGCTTCTTATATTGAACGGGATTAAGACATTTTCAATAGCCGAAAATTCCGGCAGCAGGTAATGGAACTGAAAAACAAAACCGATGTTGTCATTCCTGTATTTCGAGAGCGAATTGACATCCATGCCGGTCTGCTCCTTTCCGTCTATGACAATAGAACCGGAAGTCGGAGGATCAAGTAACGCCAGACAGTTAAGGAGCGTGCTTTTGCCTGAGCCCGAGGGCCCGATAAGCGCGGTGAAACTGCCCCGTTCAACCTCAAGATCAATATTGAAGAGCACCTGCGCGCTCATTTTGCCGGAGGTATAGATCTTGTTCAGTTTTTTTGCCGAAATGATATTGTCAGCCATTCCTTATCACCTCAATAGGCGAGAGGCCAGCAGCCCTTCTCGCCGGAATGAGCGACGCAAGAGTTGAAGCGAGGCAGGCGAGAATTACAGGAGTAATAATCATTGCCGCGGAAAAGTCAAATCCGAAATTTATCCCGGCAAAGGTTACAAACATATATCCGATACCGAGCCCCCCGAGAACTCCGAGGAAGGAACCAAACAGCCCGAGCGTAAACCCCTGATAGATGAAAATTTTGGCCGCGCTCCAGTTTGAAGTTCCCATTGCCTTTAGTATTCCAAGCTGTCTTTGTTTCTGGACCGCGGCAATACCCAGCACGCTCGCAATACCGAGCGAGATCGAGATTATGACAAAAAAGAGTATCGTGTCGGTTGAGGAACTCTGGGCGCTGAGAGCCTGCAGGAGTTCCCTGTTCTTTGACTGCCAGGACTCAAGTTTAACCCTTGTGTAATTCTTCGCGTAACGCCCGGCAATTTTATCTGCCGCGAAAACATCCAGGACCTGGACTTCTATGGATGAAACACCGCCGATACGGAGAAAACTTCTCGCGCGGTCAAGCGAAAGAAAGACCAGCCCGTTGCCCGCTTCGGAACCAATGTCAAATATCCCGTTCACCTGCACAAAGATCTGCTCTCCCCTGTCGTTTTTCAGGTTTAATTTATCGCCTGCTGAAAGAGAGAGCCTGTCAGCTATCTTTTTTCCGAAGAGGGCGGAATCGCCCGAGAGTTCTGCTTTGCCTGAAACGATATTCCCGGGAATCTTGTAGAGCTTTAACCCTTCGTTTGTAACGCCTTTCAAAATAACTGGCACCGTGACACCGCCTCTTTCAATGAAGCCGGAACCGTTGACTGTAGGGGAAATTGTCTTGATAGCTGCGTCTTTCTTCATGTCTTCGGGGTACTGCTGCCAGGAGAGTATTTCTGTTTTTTCCGAATAGATGGGATTTCTGTTGTCGCTTGACACCTTCTGCGCTCCGGACACATATCCGGGAAGCGAATCCGCCGGGAGCAAGGTGATATGCGGCGCGGCGCCGACCGTCTTGTCAACGAGGCTTGTCTGCAGGCCGGACATAAGCGAAGAAAGAAAAAACTGGACAGCCACGCCCATGGCGATGCCGAGGATTATAAGAACAGTCTGCCCCTTTCCTTTTTTCAGGAAACGCAGGGCTATCATCCATTCATAACTTCTAAACATCCTGCTCCCTCGAAACCTTTGGGTGATGACACCGATGCAAAACTGATGTCACCGATTTAGCGGCGGTCTAACCGTGACATCGCTGTTGTTATCGGTGTAATCAAACAAATTATTTGCCAACCAATGTAGTACCTTCCGGAATGTTTTCGGCAATATAATATTTCTCGCCGACTTGCCTTGCGGAAATAGAGGTTTTTTTCACGCTCTCCTTTTCTTTTATAAAACATAAAAGCTCCCTGCCTTCCACACCGACGAACCTTGAAGGGACGGCGAGAACCTGTTTGAAAGAACCTGCGTGTATCTCGGCGCTGCCGGTCATTCCGTGCTTGATAAAAGGTTTCCTGTCCCTGATAACAAGTTTTAAATTACAGGTGCCTTTAGCCGTATCTATTGAGGCGCAGACAAAATTAATTTCGGCTTTGACCTTTTCCGACGGGTAAGCATCAAAGAGTATATCCGCCTTAAGCCCGAGCTTCAGGTACGGCAGTTCTTTCTGGTCAACATCCGTCTCCAAGACCCAGTCCTTCTTTTCAATAACCGTCATCAGAACCGCGCCGGCTTTCACTTTCTCGCCTGCCCGAGCGTTTATCTTCTTGACAAGACAGTCATAAGGCGCGGTGATGTGCCGGTCTTCAAGGTTTTTGTTGTCTATTTCCACCTTTGCCTTAAGAAGCGCGAGCTGATTCTTGAGGGAGGCCTCCTGCCCGGTCTTTGCGAAGGAATCAACGCGCAGTTTCGTCTGTTTGTATTTTGAATCGGCTGTCTTAAACTTATTATCGGCCTGCTCAAGTTCAGCCTTGGTAATGGTCTCTGATTTGGCGAGTTCGGTAGAACGATCGAAGTTTTTCTTCGCGTCGTCAAGCGCGATTTTGTCGGAATTAAGCTGCTCCTGCAGAGCCGGAAGGTCCTCTTCTTTGGCGTTCTTCAGGTGTATTTCGGCGTCATTCAGGTTTGCCTTGCTGATGGAAAGGGCCTGCTGTTCGTTGAAGTCATCAAGCCCGATAAGCAGAGCGCCTTTCTTTACGGTACCCCCCTCTTCGACTCCTAGAGTTTTTACTTCTCCTGCCGAGGCTGCAGTAATATCGTAAGGATCAGGATAAGCAACCGTGCAGTTGGCAAGGATATTGTAATCCAGGTCCATCTTCTTTACGGTGTATTCTTCAGCCTTCTTGCCGCAGCCTGAGGCAAGGATACACGCGCTCAAAAGAAGTGCTAAAAATGCGGGTTGCTTCATGCTTCCTCCATTAAATTGTATCAGTCTGTCTTTCCGAGGAGCGCGTTTACCTTCGCCGCCGCCTCATCGAGCGCTTCTTTCGGAGTAGACTTCTTTAGGAGAGCCTTCTCGACAGCCTGGTCAATCATGTCCCGGACCGCCTGCCAGTTCCTGTTCCTGGGATCCACTCGCGCGAAGTGCAGCTCATTAATGCCGATCATAAAGAGCGGTTGTTCGTTTAGATACTTCAGCATTATATCGGTCTTGAGCGCTGAACTTCTGACAGGCAGATACGACGTCCCGGCAGCCCATTTGGAAGTACCTTCAGCCGAAGATAGGAATTTTATGAACCTCCAGCAGGCCTTTCTTTTCTCCGGGGTCATGCTTGCCTTCTTAAAGACAGCTAGATTTGTTCCTGCAATCGGCGGAGCGAGCGTCTTCCAGACCGGGAGCTGCGCCAGCCCAATTTTAAAGGAAATGTTCTGTTGGAGCTCGGACAGGCGCGGCGTGGTCGCAATAAATGAAGCCACTCTCCCTGAGGCGAAATCATTATCAAGGTAGTCTTTTGAGTAGAACGCGGTCTTTTCTTTGTTGCCCAACTCGCAAAGCAAACTCAACACCTCAACGCCTTCCGGGCCGTTGAAGAGCGCTTTTGTTTCCTTCTCGTCAAAGAACTTCCCCTTTTGCGCGTAAAGCAGGACCTCAAAGATGTCAATATTGGCCTTAAAGCCGAAACCGTACTGTGTTACATTTCCCTGCTTGTCCTTTTTCGTGAGAGTTCTCATAATATCGCGAAATTCTGTCATATCGTAGGGCGGCTTCACTCCGGCCTGCTTAAAGAGCGAGGAATTATAGTAGAAAGCGTAGATGCTCTTGTTGAAGGGCATCGTCCACAGGACATTGTCGTAGCTGTTGTTTTTAACGAATATCGGAAAAATGTCATTCATATCTTCTTTGGTAAAGGATGGGTCTTCTTTTATAAGATCGGCTACAGGTATCAGCATCCCGGCGTCCTTGAACCTCGTGGTCCAGTTTTCATAGACCTGGGAGATGTCCGGAGGAGTTCCGGAGCCAGCCGCGGCGAGGAGTTTCTGAAGCAAATTGTCATACTTGCCGACATACTGGGCGTCAATCTTCACGTCCGGGTTTTGAGCTTCAAAATCTGCTATTAGGGCTTTGAGGGTCTTGTCCTTGGGATTGTTCATCGCGTGCCAGAAAGTGACCGTGCTCTTTCCGGTAGAACCGCAGCCGGAAAGAAGTATTATCCCCGCAAGAAATATCAGTAATTTTTTCATAAGTCCTCCGTTCAACAACAAAATTATAGACTATATGGAGACCAATAACAAGCATGGAGGTTCTTAACGTTCTTAACGTTCTTAACGTTCTTAACGTTTTTAACGTTCGTAACGTAAAGCTAAAACCTTTGATTGAGCCGGTTTCGTTTGTAACGTTCTTAACGTAAGGCAAAACCTGCTGCCTTTGGTTTACGTTATGAACGTTATAAACCTTATGAACGTTATAAACTTTTGACTTTGTTTTGCCTTTGATTTACGTTATAAACCTTATAAACTTTACAAACCTTACAAACTTTTGACTTTGAATTAGTTCTTGATACCCGAAGTCGCTATCCCCTCCACAAACTGCTTCTGGGCGAAGAAATAGATTAAGATAATCGGGAGTATTGAAAGGACTGCCGCGGCCATCATTAAATGATATCTCGTGGAGAACTCGGCGCTAAAGTAGGCAAGCCCTACCGGGATGGTGCGCATTGACTCGCTGTCGGTCATGATAAGCGGCCACAGAAAGGAGTTCCAGCTCCCGATGAGCGAGAATATCCCGACGCTTATGAAGACCGGCTTTGCGGACGGGAAGACTATCTTCCAGAGTATCTGCCAATGGGTGCAGCCGTCTATCTCCGCCGACTCAAAGAGCTCCTTTGGAAGCGAGAGCACGAACTGCCTTACCAGAAATATGCCGAAGACGGAGGCGGCCCAGGGAATTATGAGAGCAAGATAGGTATTGTGCATGCCGAGGTACTTGAGGAGCATATAGTTCGGGACCAGTATGACCTCCATAGGTATCATCATCGTCCCGAGGAAGAACAGAAAGAACGCATTCTTAAACTTAAAATCCAAGCGCGCGAAAGCGTAGCCTGCAAGCGCCGCTGTGACTATCTGGAGCACCGTGTTGAATATCGCCACCAGCACGCTGTTGAAGAAGAACATACCGAACGGCGCCGATTTCATGGCGTCAATATAGTTATTGAAATTGAGAGCCGACGGGAACCATTTTGGCGGCATAGAAAGCACTTCCTGCGGCGCCTTAAAGGAAGTGGAGACCATCCAATAGAACGGCAACAACATTATAATCGCACCCAGAATGAGCACCGTGTATGTAAGAACCCTTTTGAGCCTCATCTTTTACTGCGCCTCCGCACATCCGCGCATCTGCGCGTCAATTCCCATAATGTATTTTGCTTCCCCAGAACTTATTCTGCAACACCGTAAGCACAAATGTTATTAAAAATACTACGAACGAGATGGCGCTGGCATAGCCCATATCAAAGTTTTTGAAGGCGTTCTCGTAGAGGTAAAAGACTATCACAGAGGTTGATTTGAGCGGCCCGCCGTCCGGCGTCAGCATGTAAATCTGCGTAAAAGTATGGAATGAGTTGATGAGCGAGATAAGCGTGACGAAAAAAACCGTCGGCATAAGGAGCGGCCAGGTCACATGCTTGAATGTTTGCATATCTCCCGCCCCGTCCAGCTGAGCCGCTTCGTAATACTCGCCGGGAATAGTCTGCAGTCCTACGAGGAATATTATTATATTATAGCCGATGTTCTTCCAGACGCTGACCATAATCACCGCCGGCATAGCCCAGACTGGGTCCATCAGCCAGTTTATCCTGGACACCCCGAAGAAGCCGAGGATGTAGTTCAAGAGCCCGATATCCGGCTGGAAGATCCAGAGCCAAACCATCGCTACCGCGTTCATTGAGGTGATGACGGGCAAAAAATAGGCCGTGCGGAAGAAAGAAAGCCCGCGGATCTTCTGGTTCAGGAGTACGGCAATAAATACCGAGATGATGATGCTGAGCGGAATTGTTCCCGCCGCGAAATAGAAGGTATTGAAGAGCGACTTCCAGAACATTTCGTCTTTGAGCAGTCTCGCGTAGTTTGAAAGGCCCGTGAAAATCATCGGAGACAAATTGTCAAACTTGAAGAAGCTGATATACCACGCGTAGAAAGCGGGAATGACATGAAAGAGAAAGATAACGGCAAAGGCCGGAAGCAGAAAGAACACCGCTGTCCTGGTCTCGGCAGGCCTTCTCATACAACCCTCTCTCGCGGGAACCGTACCGCGAGTTCATAAAGGTCAGAGTACTTCCTCGCCGACTTCTCCCAGGAGAAATCCGCGGTCATAGCGGTACGGATTAGATGAGACCACGCTTTCTTGTCAGCGTAGGTTGAGACAGCCCGTGTTACCGCTTCAAGCAGGGCTTCCGGGGAGTAATTGTCAAAAGTGAATCCGTTTCCCCTTCCTGTAACGGGATTGAAATCGGCGACCGTATCATAAAGCCCGCCGGTCGCGCGCGCTACCGGGATGACTCCGTACTTGAAAGATATCAGCTGTGAGAGCCCGCAGGGTTCAAAATGCGAGGGCATCAGGAACATGTCAGAACCGCCGTAGAGCAGGTGCCCGAGCGGGTTGTCAAACCTGAGATTGACCGAGAGCCTGCCTTTGTATTTTTCGCTGAGCGCCTCTAGGGCTGGATAAAACTTCCTGTCGCCTATGCCGAGAAGAACGATATTTATGTCGAGCTTCATCAGACCGTCCATCGCTTCCGTGAGGATATCGAGGCCCTTCTGCTCGTCAAGGCGGGAGACCATAGAGATAAGCGGCGTATTTTCACCGGATTCCAGCTTTAATTCCCGGCCAACCAGGCTCTTGTTTACCTGCTTTCTTTCAATTGTTTCTAAGTTGTAGTTTTTTGCAAGGTACTTGTCTGTTAACGGGTCCCACTGCTCATAATCTATGCCGTTGATAATTCCGTGCAAATCCTGCTCTCTCGCCCGGAGCACCCCTTCCATTCCCCGGCCGTACTCGCCGCTCTCAAGTATCTCGGCAGCGTATTTTTCGCTGACGGTGGTAATCAAGTCTGCATAGAGGAGCCCGGCCTTAAGGAAGCTAAATCCGTTCCAGTATTCCAGTTTCTCCGGCGTGTAAAGCTCCCAGGGAAGCCCGGCCTTCTCCATAAAAGTGTTCTCAAAGTAGCCCTGATAGGCAATGTTGTGGATGGTAACAACTGTGGCGCAAGTTCCCAGAGCGGGAAAGCGACCGAGCTTCAGAAAGAGCGGAATCAGCGAGGATTGCCAGTCGTTGCAGTGAATTACATCCGGGATCCATTCAAGCTTTTTGCAGGCGGAAAGCACGGCATTATTAAAATAGAGGAAGCGCTCGGCATTGTCAGGGTAATCCGCGCCGTTCTCTCCGTAAAACCCCCAGCGCCCGAAATACTCTTCGTTCTCAGTGAACATCACTGTGATGGCGGTTCCCGGCAGCAGGCAGGTTTTGAGCGTCCCGCCGCAGGAAAGTTCCCCGCGTTTGCGCATATTCCAGGACTTGTCTTCAATCGCGCCGTATTTCGGGATTGCCAGACGGACATCGTGCCCCATCCGAAACAGAGCTTTCGGCAGGGAACCCGCGACATCCGCGAGCCCGCCCGTTTTGGCAAATGGAACTGCCTCCGAAGCAACGAAGAGTATTTTTAGGGCCTCAGCCATTAAGCACCTTTCTGTTCACGAGAAATGAGGCAAGCCCCAGGACAACGCAAAGGTACGCGAACATATCCCCGATTGCCATATAAACCGTCTTTCTTCCGGGAACAACAGGCATTACGAACTTTAGTTTTGTCTTTTCAAATATCTGTGTCGCCGCGGCTATTTCGCCTTTATAGTTCACATAGCCGGAGATGCCGGTGTTGGCGGCCCTCGCAATATTCAGGCGCGTCTCAACGGCCCGGAAGGCGAGCATAGAGAAGTGCTGGTAGGGCATAGCCGATTTTTGATACCAGGCGTCGTTGGTGATATTAACCAGATATTCAGCTCCCTCATTAGCCCTCTGCCTGGCAATTTCAGGAAAGATTACCTCGTAGCAGATAAGCGGAGAGAACCTCTTTACGGCAGTAAATATCGTAGAGCCTGAGCCGGGTGAATAATCCGTTATCCCGAACTCCAGCTTGCTCACGCCTTTAAGTATATTTCGCAGCGGAATGTACTCGCCGAAGGGTACAAGGTGTGTTTTGTTATACGCGCCCGATAACCTCCCGTACCTGTCATACAGGAAAGCGGAAACATAGAGTTTATCAACCCTGCCGTCTTTGCCAAAGACCGCGTCCGGCGTGCCGACGAACTGCGGGGCGCCGGAGGCTTGCGCTATGCCGGCGACAACGGCGGCGTATTTCTTTTCGGAACGCAGGAAGACCGTGGAGGCGCTCTCCGGCCAGAGATACAGGTCAACCGGTTCTTTGTTAGAGAGAGCGAGGTCCTTGTAGGTTTTGAAGTTCTCTTCGGTAAACTTTTCGTCCCACTTAACATCCTGGGCGATATTACCCTGAAGGACGCAGACGGAGACCGAATCCTGTTTTGTCACGGGTTGAAGCGCCTGAGCCGCAGCCGGGAGTTTATGCTCCATGCTGTTGAGCTCAACCAACCCGTAGGTAAAGACAGCGATAAGCGCGAGCGCGGCTAGTACCGGCCCGAGAAACGCGGCTTTATCTTCCTTTCTTTTTATGAAGAAGTAAGCTATCCCCGTGTTCACCAGAACGACAACGAAGGATACTCCGTATACGCCTGTAAGGGAGCCAAGTTGTAAAAGCGGAGCGAGTTTGTACTGCGAGTAGCCCAGCAGCCCCCACGGAAAACCGGTGAGGAACATACCGCGCAGGTACTCAGAGGCAACCCAGAGGAACGGCGCCGCCATAAGCGGAGCGAACCTGAGGGATGAAGCGAACAGCGCGACATACAGAGCAAGATAGCAGGACAAGAGCAACCAGAGCGGCCAGGCAAGAGCCCCAAGTTCCTTGATATACAGAATCCAGTAGAGCAAACCGGCGAAGAATACAAATCCCGTAATGAAGCCGATAAGAAGGACCCTCGGGAAAGTCTGTTTGTTTATTGCGAAAAACAATGGGACTAACGCGACCCAGGCAAGATAACCCGACCAGGCCGGAAAAACAGGATCTAAAACATTTGGAAAACTAAGGAAAAGCAGGATACCGGAAAGGACAGCCAATATATAGTGCCGTGGATTCATACAGCAATTATATGGGGAAATATGCGGGTTTTCAACTAAAAACAAGAATCGTTTATAACGTTTATAAGGTTTGCAACGTTTATAACGAAAACATAAAAGCCGTGTATTGAGCAGTTATCGTTCTTAACGTTCTTAACGTTCGAAACGTTTATAACGAAAACATTAAGAACGTATTTTCTGGGTTTAGTTCTGATTTCGGTTCTGATTTTGCCTTACGTTATGAACGTTATAAACGTTATTCTGCTATGCCAGACGTAGTCTGGCATGACAAATATCTTTCCTTACAGAACATGACGCACGCAGTGCGGCATATAAACTTTATGAACGTTACAAACTTTTATTCCTTCTCATCCTTCCCATGGCACTTCTTGTACTTCTTCCCGCTCCCGCAGGGGCACGGATCGTTTCTGCCGACTTTGGCCGCGGTGCGCCGCACAGGAAGCACCTTTCCTTCCTGTTCTTCAGGCGGAAGATACGGGGCTCTGGGGCCTCCCATCTGCGGAGGAAGCTGCTGCTGCCTTCTCAGTTCCTGTCCGGAAAGCTGATTCACTTCCTTGTGCTCGTAAGAGACTCTGCCAACAGGCTTGCGTTCGACTGCCTGCTCAAATTCCACCTTATCCTCGCTCTTTACCTGCACCCTTGAGAGAAACTTCAGGACTTCCACTTTGATATTCTGAATCATCTCAGAGAACATCTCGTAGCCTTCTTTCTGGTACTCCAGGAGGGGGTCTTTGCCCGCGTAGCCGCGAAGCCCGATGCCCGACCGGAGGTGATCCATATTATACAGGTGGTCCTTCCATTTGTTGTCTATCGCCTGGAGCATTATCATCCTTTCAAGATGCCTGGTTATCTCTGTGCCGTTCATCTGCTCCCTGGAAGAATAGGCCGCCAGAACCGATTCCGACATATGCTCCCTGAAGGTCTCGTGAGTGAAGCCCTTCATTTTGTCAGGAGTCAGGTGAAACTCAATATTGAAGACATCCAGGAGTTTCGCTTTTACTCCGGTAAGGTCCCATTCAAAAGAAGTCTTCTTTTCAGGCGCAAATTCCTCCATAAAAAGGTCCAGAGTGTCGTTAATCCACCTGTCAACCTGCTCTTTCACGGTCTCTCTTTCGAGTATCATCCTGCGCTGGGAATAGACAACCTCTCTCTGCTTGTTCATCACATTGTCGTAATCAACGGTGTGCTTTCTGTAATCAAAGTTCATACCTTCAACGCGCTTCTGCGCGCCTTCAATTGTCTTATTAATCCACGGATGAGTTATCGGAGTCCCTTCCTCTATCTTGAAGGTGTCCATTATCTTTACCATGCGTTCAGACCCGAAGACGCGCATAAGGTCATCGCCCAGTGAAAGGAAGAATTTTGAGGAGCCCGGGTCACCCTGCCTCGCGCACCGGCCGCGGAGCTGGTTGTCAATACGCCTTGCTTCGTGTCTCTCGGTGCCTATCACATGCAGCCCGCCGAGGTTAGCGACACCATCGCCGAGGACTATATCAGTGCCCCTTCCGGCCATATTCGTTGCGACTGTTACCTGCTGGTATTGTCCGGCGAGAGAGATTATTTCCGCTTCCCTTTCGTGGAATTTGGCGTTTAAAAGCTGGTGTTTTACGCCCCTGCGGTTCAACATTTCGGAGAGTTCTTCATTGTGTTCAATGGAGATGGTGCCGACGAGCACGGGTCGCCCCTTCTCGTTCATCCCGGCTATTTCCTCAACAATTGCCTTGAGTTTTTCTTTCCTTGTTTTGTAAATCTCGTCGTCGCCGTCCTGGCGGAGCATCGGTTTATTCGTGGGGATAATAACAACGCCGAGCTTATACGTGTGCATAAATTCGCCGGCTTCCGTCTCTGCCGTTCCGGTCATTCCCGCGAGCTTCTTATAAAGCCGGAAATAGTTCTGCAGCGTGATGGTCGCCAGCGTCTGGTTCTCGCGCCTTATATCCACGCCTTCCTTTGCCTCAATGGCCTGGTGCATGCCGTCGCTCCAGCGCCTTCCCGGCATCAGCCTTCCGGTAAACTCGTCGACGATGAGGATCTCGCCGTCCTTGACGATATAGTCAACATCCTTCTTGTAGAAGGAATGCGCTTTGAGGGCGTTGATGAGGTGATGGACATAGTCCATATGCAGCCCGTCAAAGAGGTTCGGCATCTCAAGGAGCTGCTCGGCCTTGGCGACGCCCGCGTCGGTTATGGCAAGCGTCTTGTGCGCCTCTTCAACTTTGAAATCCTCTTCGCGCTTGAAAAACGGCACGAGGCGGTTGAGTTTATAGTATTTGTCCGTGGATTCGTCTGCCGCGCCGGAAATGATAAGCGGGGTTCTTGCTTCGTCTATGAGTATGCTGTCGACCTCGTCAACAATGGCGAAATTGTGCTTGCGCTGGACGACTTCGCGCATGGAGGTCGCCATATTATCGCGAAGATAATCAAAACCAAACTCGTTGTTCGTTCCGTAGGTAATGTCGCAAGCGTAGGCGTCGCGCCTTTCATCCGAAGAAGAATCGTTTCTGATACATCCGACCGAAAGGCCCAGGAACCTGTAAATATTTCCCATACCCTTAAAGTTGCCCTTGCCCAAACTGTCTCGTTCCGCGAGATAATCGTTTACGGTGACAACATGCACGCCTTCGCCTGAAAGAGCGTTAAGATAAACGGGAAGCGTGCCGACGAGTGTTTTTCCTTCGCCGGTCCTCATCTCCGCGATATTTCCCCAGTGAAGGGCAACGCCGCCGAGAAGCTGAACATCAAAATGCCGAAGCCCTATGGAGCGAACCGAGGCCTCGCGGACAACCGCGTAGGCTTCGGGAAGCAATTCATCAAGCGTCCCGCCTTTGGCAAGCCGCTCCCGGAATTCAACTGTCTTATTCTTGAGCGCTTCATCAGAGAGCTTCTTTAGCGCCGGCTCAAAAGAATTTATCTGCTCCACTACGGGCCACATCTTCCTAAGGAGCCTCTCGTTTTCGCTTCCGAATATTTTAGTCAGAAATTCAAACATGTTGGTTTCCTTTGGCTATAAGCCAATAGATAAATTTGCAAATATCATAAGACCGCCGTAATATGTGCTGCTCGCGACCGGAAGGCTCGCGCCCCCCGTGATGGATACTTTATCTGTCGGCGTTATGCTTGCTCCGACAGAAGCCCTGCCTACAATGCTTCTGGCGAAATAGTATTCAGTGTCATTGGCAGAGAGCGCCGGGACAGCGTCCAGCCCGCTTCCCGCGAAGGTTGCCTTTGCCTCGTACTGCGTAATCCCGTTGTATTCCATTATGAAGGATAACGCGGTACTGACGGGGTATTCCACCGCTATATTATATTTAATCTGGGAGCTCGGTCCGACATTAATGGTGTTCTCCGAAGGGTTATAATAACCTATCGAATGACCCGCAAAAGTGTCCGAGGACGCGCCCAGGCGGTACACATAATAAAAATTTCCGTAGAGGATAAACGGAGCTCTCTTCTCTTTTGTAGCCGCGCCTGCCATGAAATCCCAGGTGCCCGTCCCGGTGGGCAGCTGTGGAGCTCCGGAGGAGAACAAGCTCTTGCCGTTCGGGAATTTCACGCCGGCCTTAAAGGCAGCCTTGTCTGAAGCGGACGAATTCTCCGCGCTCTGATTGCTGCCAATGAGCCAGATATCCCCCAACCCCGCAGCCGTAAGGTCCAGCGCTTTCGAGACGCTTACATAATGCCCCGTAAAATAGGGGAGCTTGACTTCAACCTCACTGCCAAAGGAGGCTCCGTACCTGAAATCCATCAGCACGGTCTGTTCCTGCCTTGAATCGCCGGGCGGGAAGGCAATGTAGCTGCCGCTCCCGTCATAAATACCCTGCGGATTAACCGAGGAGTAACCTATGGAAATTTGATTTTTTCCTTCTTTTGCTATCTCCGCATCGTCAGTTACAAAAGGACGCGCATGCAGAGAAAGCGCTGCCGCAATGAAGATGAATAAAAGGATATCTCGTTTTGCGTTCACCTAGAGGCTCTTCAGTATTTTTTTAATGTTATTCAGGCAGTATACGCTTGATTCCTTCGCGCCCGAGGTGTATGCCTGGCCTCCGGGCCTGTTGACCACATCTTCGGACATCTTTGCCGTCTTCATGCGCCAGTGCGTCTCAAGCGAGACATAGCCGTTGTAGCCCATGTCCTTGAGCGCCTTGAACTGCCCCCAGTAGTTGATGTCTCCTTCGCCGACAGGCACCGACTCCGGTTTGCCTTCCGCGCCCATCTTTACCGCGTCTTTCATATGAAAGTGTATCATGTATTCTTTCACGAAATTAAAACCGGTAGGGAACGGGCACTCGCCGTAGGTCAAGTCGTGCCTCTCGTTGGCCGGGTCCCAGGTCGCGCGGATCACGGGAGAGTTAATGTCCTTCATGAACCTTCCGAGCTGGCGGCCGGTGCCTACAAAACACGCGGCTTCATTCTCAACGCCGAGTATTATACCGTTGGCCTTGACCCTCTTTACGACAGGTCCGAAATTGTCAAGAATCCTTCCGTAGTAAAGATCAAAATCGCCCTTTCTCCAGAAGGTGAAACCGCGCACAATCTTTGTGCCGAGCGCGTGGGCGAGTTCTGAACATTTGTCCAGTATCTCAAAATGTTCTTTTATTTCTTTCAGGTTGTCAATGTCACACTTAAAGAATGGGGCGGCTATGGAGCAGCATTTAATTCCGTTATCCCTGAAGGCCGACTTTATGGTCTTGACATCTTCCTTCGTCAGCTGGTGCGGCGCCTTGTTCCAGGTGCTGCGGACTTCCACCGCCGAAATTTTTTCCTTTTTGCAGGTTTTGACGAGTTCGGTTAAATCCTGGGAAATCTCGTCTCCGAAAGTGGCTAACTTGAACATATTTCCTCCTGAATCTGATTACGCAGATTACATAATACGATTACACAGATTAAATCAGACTGCTGTGACTTTTTCACTTTAATCTGCTAAGCCATAGGGATTCTGGCTTCTAAACCTTATAAACTTTATGAACCTTACAAACCTTACAAACTTTTGTTTTTGATAACCATCTCTATCAGCTGCTCTTCCGATATCCCCAAATCATTGTAGTTTTTGTAGTATTGCCCTATTTCTTTCTCATAACTGCGTATTTTTTTCTCTCTCTGAATCTTCGCGGCGTTTAACACCTTCGCGCAAAGTTCCGGAGTGGCGGTTATTCCCGCGGCCTTGAGGCGTTTCGCGTTCTTCTTGATAACATCTTCAACGGCCGAAACTCCGCTGTGCTTCCCGAATACAAACCTCTGCTCACCGCCGACCGTCTCTTCCCTGATGAACTGGTAGATAGCAGGATGAATCAGGATACCGGCGGTATGGATGCCGGACTCGTGCGCGAACACCCCTTCCCCAATAATCGGTTCGTGCGCCTGCACGGGTATGCCTGAATATTTCTCTATTTCCTTGCGGAGAGTGCGGAGCAGGTCATACCGGAAGCCGGGTATTTCCACCCCGTAGAGTTCCTTCAATATAAGGACAGTCTGGTGGATGGAAGTGTTCCCCGCGCGCTCGCCGATCCCGTTCGCGGTGACACCGGCGTAAGTCGCGCCGTGGCTCATAGCCCTGACAGTGTTTAGGGCCGCCATTCCAAAATCATTGTGGAAATGCGCCGTCATCGGCACTCCGTTCAGCGCCTTAATCATCTTTGGAATATAATAATCCACGGATTCCGGAGTAAAGACGCCGCAGGTATCCGAGAAGCACATCCTCGTGCCGCCGGCCTTAACGCAGGCCTTGGCCCATTTGACGCCGTATTCAATATTGCCGCGCGAAGAATCCTCTGAGGCAAACTCTATCCTGGAAATTCCCTTTGACTTCGCGTACTTGATGGCATCGCAGACCATACGCGTGTTTGCTTCGCGGTAATAGGAAAGCGGCGTCTCTATCCATTTATCAAGCGGCTTGCCGTCCCTTTTCAAAAGCGTCTGTCCGAGCTTGTATTTAATATGAAGGTCCGAGAAGGTGGAAAGCACCAGAATTGAAACATCGTCCGGCTTCCCTCCAATCTCTTTCATCGCCTTTACCACTACATCAATATCCGCCGGGTTGGACCTGCACATCGCGAGTATCTCAACATCCTTGCTTATTTCGCCGGATCTCTGCGCCTTGGCGATGAGTTTTAGCGCCTTGTAATCCGACTCCCCGCTTATCGGGAAGGCCACATCCATAACGTGGACGCCGACCTTCGCCAAAAGTTTCGCCAGGTGAAGTTTCTGCTCGGGAGAGAAAGCGACGCCCGGCATCTGCTCGCCGTCGCGGAGGGTGTCATCATATATACGGATTCTGTCCGGACGCGGAAACTTAAGGTGTTTGGTAAATTTCTTCGGTTCATTTATGAGCTTGCTCAACGGTTCCTTAAACTTTATCATGCGTTCTCCGTACGGCAAAATATTTGTTTGATGTCACCGATAAAGGCTTTCGATACCACCGATAAACCACTCGGTCCCATCGGTGCCATCAAATCGATCTAATCTGCGTAATCTCTTTCCTAATCCGAGTAATCAAGCCGGCTCTTTCCGAATGTGCTCAATGTTTCTTTTAACTTAATAATCCAAACTCTGCTTTTTTGTTTACGTTATAAACGTTAAGAACGTTATTCTGCTATGCCGGACGGAGTCCGGCATGAAATATATCTTACCTTACAGAACAAGACGCACGAAGCGCGGCTTATAAACCTTACAAACCTTATAAACCTTACAAACTTTATAAACTTTTATTTCGTTAATGTGTAGTTATCCCCTTCCCCATAAACCCCGAAACGATCTATCGCCGCCTGGAGTTCCTTCTTTGTCTTGGCGTACTCGCGGAGAGGGATTTTCTTGTGTGTCGCTTCAATCGCCTGGTGGAAAGCCTTAACTCCGGCCTTAAGCCCCATAGGATGGGCGTGAATTCCGCCGCCGGCCCCTATTATCACATCGTTCCCGAAATCCGTGATTATCTGCGGAACAAGACCCGCGTGCATTCCCGCGGAAGGGCCAGGCCACGCTCTCTTTATATGGTAATACGGCGAGGTCAATTCCTGCGCGATGCGGATTACCCTCTCCTTCACCATCGGCACCTTGCCGAAATAGGACGGATAGATGACCATATCCGCGCCTGAAACGCGCACCAGCTTGCCGAGGATGACATTTGAGGCAACACCGTAATTCGGCGAGCCGAAAAACGCCCCGGCGAAATCAGGATGGGCAAGTATGGGAACATTTATCTCGGGATCTTCCGCAAGAACGGAGAGCGCCGAGAAGCTGACGGTGTAAACATTGACCATCAGGCAGTTCGCGCCGGCCTTGACCGCGGCCTTAGCCTTCTTGAACATCTTGTCAAACTCGTCCGTGATGTTCACTGAATAGAGAACCTTTCTTCCGGTCTCCTTCTTTATCTTCGCGACCGCCTTCATGCACTCTTCAACGCGGTCTTCAACAGTGCAGAAGTTCGGGTCAGCGAGAAGCTCATCGTCCTTTATCACATCCACGCCGGAGGAACCAAGGTCAAAGAGCATCTTGCCGAGGGATTTCGCGTCCATGCCGATGCAGGGTTTAAACATCGCAACCAGTAAAGGCCTGCCGTTCACATCAAGAAGCTTCCTGATACCCTCAACACCAAACTTCGGACCTTTGTATCTTTTCACAAACGATTTTGGAAGTATTACATCCAAAAGTTTGAGCTTGCCTGACATCGAGATGTTGCCGTAGAGCGCGGTGAGCGCCTGGGGTATCTGCTGGTTGATGTTTACCGCGGGGAAACCGATAAAGAAAACGAACTTTCTTTCTTTTACGTCTTTCGGTATGGCGTCTTCATAATGAGGTATTTCATAAACACCGAGCACGCGGGCGACAGATCTGTCCCGTATCTCTTCCGTCTCTCCGGGAAGCTCCACCCATGTGCCGGTTGATTGTTCAAGCGCGATGGCCTCGACTTTCTTCAATATATCTGTGGTCTCGCATTCCAGAAGGTAAAGTCCGATAACATAGTCATCCGTATTTATGCTCTCAAAATCTACGAATATTTTTGGGTCAAGCATCCGCACCTCCCGATGGCCGTTTCCTGTAGAATTTTAAGCTAAATAGCCACAATAAATAGATTATACGGGAATGCGCCGATAATTTCAATGTAATTCAAAAAGGCAGGCAATTCAATATCAAATTTAGCTTTATGGAGTGAATCGACCATCTTTGGTCCTGCACCGGAATTAAGTAACTGGTACTGGAGTACCTTAGCCTAGCACAACAGACATCAAATTGCGGTTCAGCAAGAGACTTAGGGCGTTGAAGAAAGACCGAGGATTCACACAGGAACAATTGGCGGAATTATCCGGTATTGACTACAAGCATCTTCAGTTACTGGAAGGAAAGAACCCACCTGCTATAAGAATTGACACTCTAGAGAAACTGGCAAAAGCCCTCAGAACAACCTGCTCTAAATTCATGGATTTCTAGATTAAATCCAACCAAACAAGTATTTCTTCTTGTTTTGCCTGAAGTATTTGTTTTTACGTTACAAACTTTACAAACGTTATGAACGTTATAAACCTTTGAATCTATTTTATTATTACGCTTAGCTCTTTAGTATTACTCTTCTCCGTCACCTTCCCTAATATGTTTTCCCGGAGGACAAACCCGTCAAAACGGCTGTCTATGCTGATATCGCGGTTATCTCCGAGCAGAAAATATGAATTTTCCGGTATTTCCGCCGGGCCAAAATTATCCCTGTCGCCAAAAACGCTCTTCTTGCCGGGCTTCGCTGGTATTATCAAGGTTTCTTTGAACACAACATAAGGTTCATCAAGTTTTACGCCGTTAACAAATACTTTTTTGTCTTTTATCGCGACCTTGTCCCCGGGAATTCCGATAACGCGGAGGATCACGGGACCTGATTTTTCGCCGAGCTGCTTTGAAACAACCACATCTCCGCGTGAGACTTCTTTGCCTTTCTTCAGTTCAAGGCCAAGCTCGGGAATGCTGACACCGTAATACGCGCGGTCAACCGAGACAAAATCATTAGGATTGATGGCGGGAGACATATACTCGCCGCTCTCCATTCCGCTCGTGAAGACATATTTTTCGAAATAATTTTGCCAGGGAAGTAAATGGATGAGCAGGAGACCGGCAAGGATAAGCCCGGTGAACCAGCCGCTGAATTTTGGATATTTTATCTTCTCTCCGTTCTTCTTCAGGGAATCCTCGTAGGCATGGACTGCCGACAGAACTTTTATAAGAGGCGGAATGAAAGGACCGAGAATGAAGATATCCGAGAAGTAAGAAGCCGCCGAAGAAGCGACGATAAAGAGAATAGCTGTAAGGATTGAGCCGTTGTAGGCCTGGCCGACGCCCGGCAAAATAAAGGAAACGAACGCCGATACGTTGGGATTCCTTCTGCCGGCAAAAGCGCGCGCCTTGTTAGGGTCAAGCGATTTTCTCGCGGAATAGAACGCGTCAAGTATAGAATAGATCCAAAAACCGAAGAGAACAAAGATGGCGGAATAGAAGGTGACAAAATTCATCCCTTCCTTCGCGAACTTCAGGATTAGCAGGACTGCAATGCAGGCGTTCGCTGCCAGCAATATCAATCCCTTTATCACTTTCCCGTAATAGATCTGCCCCATACCGGTCAGGATAAAGGACAGGAAAGCAGCCCTCCAGGGGTCGACTTCATTTTCCAAAGGCCGTACCTTTTTCTCAGTCTGCGAACTCTGCATGCGAATCCTCCGCGTCCCATCTAAATATCTTTACGAAATCCGGCAGTTTCATGAAATTAGTCACCGGCCTTCTTCTCATTTTGAATTTGTCCGTGTCCGTGAAGTTCTTATCCCAGAGAACCGTTGTAGCGTTCCTGTAGCCGGCCTTCTTAAGCAGGCGGATGACGTCATCGTTAAAACTGCCGTAAGGATACGCGAAAAACTCGACTTTCTTCCCGATGTGAGACTCTATCTCTTCTTTTGATACCTCTAATTCGCGCGAAACACGTTTCTCGTAAGCTTCCTGGCTCTCGTTCTTCTGTTTCCTGGAAAGGTGAGGGTGATTTATGGTATGCGAGCCGATGGTCATCCCTGCGTCAGACATTTCTTTGATCTGGGCCCAGCTCAGAGCGCCTTTTGCCTTGAGATTTCCGGTCTGAATGTATATTATCGCCGGGATGGAATGCTTCTTCAGAATAGGGAACGCGTATTTATATATGCAGTCCGCCCAGCCGTCCAGCGAAACTATAACACCGTTCTCTTTGAAGGGTTCGTTCTTTTCCATCTTGTCGGCAACCTCTTCCATGCTAGGCGTGGCATAACTCTCTTTCAGGAAGCGCATTTGCTCATCAAACTTATCCGGGGTTACAGCGAGGTAGATGGCGCGCGTTGACTTTTTCTTGTCGTCTAAACTCAGATATTCCTTGTTTTTTATTTCGTCTTCCGGCTCAACCTCGTGGTAATTCAGTATCTTTACCCAGCAGCGCTGCGGCGCAGTCGCTGACGCGCAGGCGAGCGTAAATAGCAGGAACAATGCAAGCAGATATTTCATTCATTATCCTTTTAGAACTTATCTATATGGATTATATCTTCCATTTTTTTTCTGGTCTTGATCGCGGCCTTGTCCGCGGGGTAGCCTAGCGGCGTCATCACTACCGGCTTAATATGTTCAGGGAGCTTGAAAATATCCTTTATTTTCAACACATCAAAAGAACCCACCCAGCAGGTTCCAAGCCCTTCCCCCGTGGCAGCGAGAATCAGGTGGTCCATCGCAATGGCAAGGTCAATATCAGCGAAATCTGCGCCGTCCTTTCTCTTCCAGGATGTTTTTGTATCAACGCAGCCGACAACTATTATCGGAGCAGTCCAAAACCAATCCCGCGGGTAGGCATCCTTTAACTTCTCTTTTACGACAGGGTCTTTGACGACAATAAAATGCCAAGGTTGAAAGTTTACCGCAGACGGAGCCAAGCGGGTCGCGTCCAAAACCCTCTTCAAGACTTCCTCAGGAATCTGCTTGCTTAGGTCGTATTTCCTGACGCTTCTGCGTTCGGAGATTATCTCGTAAAGTTCCATAAAACCTCCGTTAATTCAAGAAAATTCATTCAGCGACATTATACTATATAGTGAAGGCAAATTCTACGGACAGGATGTTGGAGGGTCGGAGGGTCGGAGGGTCGGATGCTCAGAGGCTCAGATGCGCAAGGGCCAGCAAGGGTGGAGGATGGAGGACTGAAGACGGAGGACGGTTATTTTCATAATCCGTGAGTCTTTAATTAGCAATTAGCAATCAGTAATTAGCAATCCGCGGAGCGGCGCGCGGAGGCGCAGTAAAACCGGAGGACGGTGGACGGAAGACAGAAGGCAGAAGGTTAGATGCTCGGATGGTCGGCAAAACAGGAGATTTGTTTAATGATTTTGTTTTGTTTTGCTTTTACGTTATTAACCTTATGAACCTTAAAAGCTTTATGAACTTTTATTAATAATTATCGAAGTAACCATCCTTCCCGTCCCCTTCCCATCCCTTCTGTAGGAAAAAAACAGGTCTTTCCGGCACATTGTGCAATGAGGGTTTTTGATAATGTTTTTTTTTGGGATACCGCATTTGACCAGGAGGGTTTCGTTTGCTTTCTCGAGGTCAAGGAATGTTTTTCCTTCCCGGGATGAAAGGCAGGCTTTATCAAAGCGGTTCGTGAACTTCGCGCCAAGGTCAGGGTTCACTTCATAGCAGAATTTTTGAATAGAGGGTCCAAATCGGACCTGAATATCCTTGGGGTTGGAACCATAGAGCCGTTTCATACGGACAACCGCATTCTTCGCAATACCCTTATAAGTGCTTTTCCACCCGCAATGAACTGCCCCGATGCAGTTTTTCTTTGCGTCAAAGAAGACAACAGGCAGGCAATCTGCGGTAAATATTGACAGGAGATATCCGGGTTTGTCGGTAACAAAGCCGTCTGCCTCCTGAAGGTTTCTGAAAGCGGGTGACTTTACCGTGAGAACTTTTGCGCCGTGAACCTGTCTTGCATAGACGAGCTTGCAAACGTATATCCCGAGATCTTTGAACAGCCCGGCCCCGCCTTTCTCAAACTTCTCAACACTCATGTCATAGGGCTTGAGAGTGGTGAAAGCCGTGAACCTACTTGGACTGCGCAGACGCAGTATTTTTGCCGGTTTCGCCTTCATTATTTTCCAGTGCCTCGCTGAATTTCTGCAGTCCGTTGCAGATGCCTTCCGCTATCTTCTGGCGGTACTCCGGGCTCTTGAGTTTTTCCTCTTCGTTCTCGTTAGTTATAAACGCGGACTCAACAAGCACAGAGGGCATAGTTGTATTCGCAAGCACGTAAAAGGGGGCTCTCATTATCTTCTTGTTATCCCTGCCTTCGGTGCCGATATTTTTAATAACCTCGTCCTCAACGAAACCCGCAAGAAGTATGCTTGCATTCTCATTGGATTTTTTGCCGATATCGCCGAGTATAAGGTTTATGGCTTTGTCGTAAAACCCCGGAGTATCAAGGTTTTCTCTGATAGCCTGGCGTTTTGCCCCTTCATCGGATGCCTGAGTGCCGAAAATGTAGATCTCAGTCCCTGATACACTTCTAGATACCGAGGCGTTCATATGGATGCTGACAAATATATCTCCGCCGGAATTATTAGCGACATAGCATCTCTCCGGAAGACTGATATATTTGTCGGAGGGCCGCGTGTAGACTACTTCTTTTTCCATCCTGTCGAGGACAAGCTCGCCGAGACGCTTCGCGATATCCAAAGTAACGTCCTTTTCCTGAAGCTTGTTCGGACCTACGGCCCCGGAGTCTTTTCCGCCGTGCCCGGCGTCAATAATTATCTTCTTCAGGGCAAACTTCTCCCCCTTTATCTCCTTAACGACCTTCTTGCGGGAATCCGAGAGCGGCGCAGGCGGCGGCTCCGATTTACTCTTTACGGAGGGGGTAAAAATGTTTCCCTTAACCACAAACTCCTTTTTCGGAGTCACATACTTAACGTCGGCGTTAAGAAGTTTATGAAGTATAACGGCGATGCCGTTTCTGGAAACATAGAGTTTGCTCTCGCGCATTGCCGGATTTTCCGGCAGGAGCTTGTTTGAGTTGTTCAGATAGACGGTGCAGGACCTTTTGCCGGACGAGAGCACGACTCTTTTGTTCTTGGAACTGTAATCATAGTCAATTTTCAGGACCTGGCAGATAGTTTTAAGATGATAATAGTCATCGAATCCCCTCGTAAAACCTGAGATCATGATGCCTGTCGTTCCGTTGTTGTCGGTAACCTTGATGTCAAAATTGGCAGTGGCTGTGCCGGTACCCGCGGCAAGCGCCTGGCAGAAGAAGAGGCAGAGTAGAAATGCCGTTATGCCCTTAGAAATCTTTGTCGCCATCTTTGAGTGATTTCCTCTGCTGGACCGTAAAGGTCTTTATGAAACTCTCCGGCGTGGTGCTTCTCTGGACTACCCTGCGGTTAAGACGCATAAGATCATCACCGGGAAAATTTTCATAACCCCTGACGGTGAGTATAGCTTCATAACCGGCCTTGCCGGCCTCTTCTTTTACGGTCTCGTTGTACCTGCCGTACGGGTAGGCAAAATAGCGCACCGGGACTCCGAGACTGCTCTCAAGCAGGTTTTTGGAATCAACAAGTTCGTGGCGCAGGCGCGCGAGGTATTGCTCCTCGCTCTCCTCTTTCAGGCGCTTGTGCAAATATCCATGCGACACGGAATGCGAGCCAATCTCGGCCCCGTAATCGAGAAGTTTCTTCATATGAGACCATTTCATAGCGTGCGGCCCTTCTTTTACGATATTGGTATATATGAAGACAGAGAAGGGGAACCTGTATTTTTTTAGTACGGGGAAAGCGTTATTATAGATACTGACATCCCCATCGTCAAAAGTGATAACAACAGCGTTGTTTTTGAGCGGTTTCACCTGCCTGATGTAATCAACCGCGTCAGACATGCTGATAACATCATAGCTTTCTTTCAGATACTCCATCTGCTTTTCAAAATCTTCTACGGCGACGTCATAGGCGGCTTCCGTCTTGGGAAGCACGCGGTGATAGAGTATTATATTTATCCACGGGTCCGCGGCATTAAGAGTAAGACCGAGAAAGATCGCCGCGAGAAGTATTTTCAGCATGTTTTTTCCTTTGCTAAATCTGAAGGGGAGGCCCGAAGGCCTCCCCCTGTTTAACCTATTCTACCAGGTTTTCGGGTTTTTTGCGGAGAAAAGCGGGGATATCAATATCCTGCGCTTCCAAATAGCCCCTAAGCTTGTGCTCATCGCTAAGAACCTCTGACCGTATGTCCTGTATCGTGATACCCTGGGGAACCGCGGCCTGCACTGCTGCCGGCGCCGGTTCAACCTTCACCGATTCAACCATTACGGGTTCGGCCTCCATGATAGGAGCGGGAGCCGGAAGCTCGACGGACTGAACTTCTGGAACCTGAACAATCGCGGCCTCCTCAACCTTCACTTCTTCCTGTACCGGCAGGGCTGCCCGTTTCGGCGCTTCCGCTTGTTTCGTCTCGACCGAAGCGCCCTGGACAAAACCCGTGGCAATTACCGTGATCCTGATCTCGTTGCTCATGTTCTCGTCTATTACCGCTCCGACGATGATGTTCGCGTCAGGGTGCGCCCTTTCCTGTATCAGGGTCGCCGCTTCTCCGACTTCCACGAGGCTCATATCGCTTCCGCCTGTTATATTGATGAGAATGCCTTTCGCGCCGTCCACGGCAACGCTCTCAAGGAGCGGGCTGGAGATAGCCATCTCGGCCGCTTTCTGCGCCCTGTTCTCGCCGCTGCCGATGCCGGTGCCCATAAGAGCTCCGCCCATTTCGGCCATGATAGTCCTTACATCAGCAAAATCTACATTTACAAGCCCCGGGACCGTGATGATATCCGAGATACCCTGGATTGCCTGGCGCAATACGTCGTCCGCGATATTGAAGGCCTCTCCGAGCGGAGTGTTCTTCTCCACGATTGAGAGTAGTTTCTCGTTCGGAACGGTAATTAGCGTGTCAACGCGCGACTTGAGCTCTTCTATACCGGCATCTGAATTCGCCTTCCTTCTCTTGCCTTCAAAGTTGAAGGGTTTCGTTACCACGCCTACCGTCAGCGCTCCCAGCTCTTTAGCTATCTCCGCAACTATGGGAGCCGCGCCTGTACCCGTGCCGCCGCCCATGCCCGCCGCAACGAACACCATGTCGGCGCCGGCAAGCAGTTCTTTCAGGTGCTCGCGGTCTTCTTCCGCCGCCCTTTTCCCGATATCCGGACGCGCGCCGGAACCAAGTCCCTTTGTCAGTTTCGTGCCGATCTGGAGTTTCGCGCCTGCGTTGTTCCGCTTAAGCTGCTGCATGTCGGTGTTTACCGCTATGAATTCAACATTGCTTATCTGCGCCCGGATCATCCGGTTGAGCGCGTTGTTTCCCGCGCCGCCCACGCCCACCACCTTGATGTTGGCTGAAAAACTCGGTTCGTTTGCGAATTCTATCATAGTTGCCTCCCTGTTTTTTGCGCCTTGCGGGCGCGCTTATTGATAATAGATTCAACTGTTGAATTTTTAGAAGCCAATGTCCATCCAGCCCTTGAATTTCTTTATGAGCCCTTCAAGCCCGCTTCCTCCGCTTGACTGCCTTGAACTTTTTGCCGAGACCCTGTTCCTTGCCCCGTAGACCATAAGCCCGATGGCAGTCGAATAAACCGGGCTGTTCACAACCTCCAGCAGGCCTGATATGCCGGACGGGTAACCTACTCGCGCGTGAAGTCTCAAAACTTTGTCCGCGACTTCCTCTATGCCGCTGATGAGCGCCCCTCCGCCTGTCACCACGCACCCGGCGGCAACCCTCCCTTCCATGCCGGAAGCTTTAAGTTCTTTTAGAACAAACCCGAAGATCTCCTCAATCCTCGGCTGTATTATCTCGGCGACAACCCTCCTCGGGACAATCCTTTCCGTCTTCTTGCCGATGAGGTTTACCTTTACTTCTTCCAGCTCGTTCACCATCGGCGCGAAAGCGCAACCGTCGACCTTCTTTATCTCTTCCACCTGCTCTATGGGAGCGCGCAGGCCTATGGCAAGATCATTGGTAACCTGGATGCCGCCGAGCGGGAAAATGGCTGTATGCCTGACGCCGCCGTCTATATAAACGATCATATCTGTTGTTCCCCCTCCTATATCCACCAGCACCACGCCAAGCTCTTTTTCGTCATAGGTCAGACAGGCCTCGGCTGATGCGAGAGGCTGGAGCACGAGCCCCTGAAAGAAGAAGCCTGCCTTTTCGATGCTCCTCACTATATCCTGGACTCTCGGAACGCTTGCAGTGATAAAGTGGACCCTGGAACGGAGCCTGCTGCCGTACATCCCGAGTGGGTTCTTTATTTCATTCTGGTCGTCAACTATGTACTCCTGAGGGATTATGTGCAAGACCTCGCGGTCGTTCTGAGTGGCCGCATTTAAGCTTATCGCCTCTCTCACACGATCAATATCGCTCTGCTCAACCTGTTTGTTCTTACCCGCGATGGCTACCATGGATTCCAAGTTTATACCCTTTACATGCTCGCCGGTTATACCCGCGTAAACGGCCGCCACTTCCACTCCGGCCATGCGGGAAGCGTCATAGACCGCCTTTTTTATGCCCTCTATGGTTACCTCAATGTCGCTTATTATCCCTTTCCTCACGCCTTTTGAGGGTGTCTGCCCTATGCCGATGACATTTATCGTATTATCGGAATTCATCTCTCCGATGATACAGCAGATTTTGGTGGTCCCTATATCAAGCCCCACCACTATATTGTCTTTTTCTTCTTTAGCCATCGCTTTTCTCCTCACCCCGGCATTATTTCTCTATGCGCTTTACGTTACGAACGTTACAAACGTTATTAACGTTATAAACTTTTACTTTTTAAACATCACCGCCGCTTCATCCCTGAATCGCATATCAACATAATCTATCTTGCTGCACCTTTCATTCAGCGACTTCAGGAGCAGCGTTAACTTATCGAGTTTCTCGTCCCAGTTGCCTTCGCCGATCTTGTAGGCCCTGCCGTCGCCGGTGACCAGCTTCATTTCCTCTATTTCCGGCACGTCAATTATTGAAACTTCCGCAAGGAAAGGCGACTTTGCGTTTTCAAGCAGAGCCGCCATTGAAAGAGCCGCCTGCAGTTCCTTTGAACCGGTCTTCATGCCGAACTCCGCCGAGCAAAGTTTAACTCCGGTTATGACATATAACTTCTTGCCGACTATATCGCATTTGAAGCTGGGAAACAGGAAACCGGCGGCGCTTATCTGGAACTTCCTGTCGGCGCCCACAAAAGCTTCAGGAAACCTTTCCTTAACCGTTATCTCGACCGTTTCCGGCAGGACCTTGTTTACCGCGACGCTCTCAAACTGCGGGTTGTTCTGCAGTCTTTCCTTCGCGTCCTCAAGCCCGGCCTGGAAAAGACTTCTGCCCGTCTCTATCCTGGCAAGTGCCAGCACTTCGTTTTTGCTCACATATTTATTGCCTGAGACAGCAACCCGTTTCAGTATGAACGAATCTGCGGCGGAAAGCGTTTTGTACGCGTAGTACGCGCCGCCCGCCGATGCAAACACTAACAGTATGATAAAGATGCGTCCCAGGAACTTTCCAGCGCTAAAGAGCGGACGCGGCAGCGCCGATGAAACCGAGGTTCTCAGCTTTTTGGCGGCAGGTCCCTTATATTTCGTGTAAAGTATCCTATCCATTATTCCCGAACGCTCCGTAAAGCATTTTGGCTATCATCGTTTTAAAATCAAAGCCGGCCGCCTTTGCCGCTTCCGGCAGCAGCGAAGTTCCGGTCAGCCCTGGAAGCGTATTCGCCTCAAGCACGTCGAGCCGCCCGTTCTTTCCGACTATGATGTCCACGCGCGAGAACGACTTGAGCCCAAGGGATCTATGCACTTTTTCCGCAAGCTCCTGCGCCTTCCTGTAGGTCTTTTTGTCCAGGCGGGCCGGGAGTATATGTTCTGACATTCCCTTGGAGTATTTCGCTTTGTAGTCGTAAAAAGCTGTCTTCGGGATTATCTCTATGATTCCCAGAGCCCTCTCCTCAAAAACCGGGACCGTGATCTCGACACCGCTCACATATTTTTCCGCAATCACCGTTTCCGAATACTTAAACGCGTCCTTGAGCGCCTTCTTCAGCGCGCTCTGCTTCTTTACTATGGCAATCCCTATCGTGGAGCCGCCGTCCACCGGCTTTATTACCATTGGAGGTTTCATCTTCGGGCTTTCCCAGCGCCTTAAAGTTTCAAAGGCCGGCGTCGGTATTCCTTTTTGCATAAGAATAAGTTTTGAAACGGCTTTGTCTATCGCGACCGCGCTCGCAAGAGTTCCCGATCCGATATAGGAAACTCCCATAAGATCCAGCCCGCCCTGTATGGTGCCGTCCTCTCCGAACTTTCCGTGAAGCATCAGGAAAACGACGTCTATCCTGTTCTTCTCAATGAACGAGAATACTTTCTTGCGGCTCTTTTCGTTCAAGTCAAACTTGAAATATTTAAGCTTAAGCGCCTTTAAAGCCTCTTCCACCGCGGGAACTGCCATCAGAGCGACTTTGCGCTCGCTGGAGAACCCGCCGTAAACCAGGGCAACCCTCTTGTTTTTCAGAAATCCCGCCGCGTCCATTAACGCTCCTCTCCGACTATCTTTATCTCTTCTTGAAGCGCTATCCCCGTCTTCTCCTGAACAACGCGCTTTATGGTTTTTATGAGGTCCAGAACATCCGAAGCCGCCGTGCCGCTATTGATGATGTAGTTAGCGTGGAGCCTTGAAACTTCCGCGCCCCCGACCTTTAGACCCTTAAGCCCGCATTCATCTATAAGCTTTCCGGCAGCCTTTCCCTCAGGGTTCTTGAAGACGCTCCCGGCGCTTTTTCCTTTGGGCTGGGTCTTGTTCCTTTCCGCGATTATTGCCGCGGAGATCGCCTTTATCTCTTCGGGTTTTCCGGGAACCAGTTTAAATTTGACCCCGGTGATTATTAACCCCTTGCCCGGAATATCCGAACTTCTGTACCCGAATTTTACCGAGGAAACGGGCACCATTTTTTCCGCAAAGTCCCCGTCAATAACCGAAACCGAAGCGACGGCGTCCTTTATCTCTCCCTGTCTGGTTCCGGCGTTCCCGCAGACCGCGCCGCCGACCGTACCCGGGATGCCCGCAAGCTTTTCGAGTCCGGAAAGCCCCGCCTCCGCCGCGAAAGAGAGCGCCTTGGAAAGGAGCGCTCCCGCGCCGCAGGAAAGGAGCCCGCCGGAAAGTTCAATCCCGGTAAAATCCCCCGCTAGTTTTATGCAGGCGCCTCTGTAGCCGCCGTCTTTCACGAGGAGATTGGTTCCTCCCCCTATGATAAAGAACGTAAACTTATCCTTTCTGCACTGCGCCAGCACCGCTTTCAGTTCCGGAAACGAATTGCACTCGGCGTAGATGTCGGCCGGCCCGCCGAGCCCGAGCGAGGTATGCCCCGCGAGAGGTTCCAGAAGCCTTATGGAATAACCCGCCTCGCCCAACGCCCCTCCGTTAATATTTGGAACTCAGCCGTTTGAAATATTCCTCGCCATATTTCCTTATATCGCCCGCCCCAAGAGTCATGACCAGGTCACCGCTCTTCGCAGTGCCGGAAAGATAAGCCGGGATGGCTTCTTTATTTTTTATGAAGATTACTTCGTTTCCGTTGGCTCTGATGCTGTTCGCTATAAGCTCGGCGGAGACATTTGCCAGCGGTTTCTCCCCCGCCGCGTAGATGTCGGTTACTATAACAAGGTCCGCGTCAACAAAAGCGGTCCCAAACTTAGGATAGAGCAGTTTGCTCCTTGTGTACCTGTGCGGCTGGAAGACCGCGATAGTGCGTTTCATTTTGAGGTGTCTGGCCGCCTTGAGGCTGGCAGCGATTTCGGTCGGATGGTGCCCGTAGTCGTCAACGACCAGTATGCCCTTGCTCTGTCCGATACGCTCAAATCGCCTGTGGACGCCGGTAAACTTCACCAGGGCCTTCTTCACGACCGGCCACTTGATGCCGAGCTCCAGAGCCATTCCGGCCACCGCGAGAGAATTCAGGACATTATGGGTGCCCGGAACATTCAGAGAAATCTTGCCGTACTTCTTCCCCTTGAAAGACAGTTCATAGGAACTGCCGAACTTGTGGAATTTTACCTTTGAACCCCTGACATCCGCGGCAGACTTTATTCCGTAGGTTAGGTACTTTTTTGTCACGCTCCCGATGATGCTCATGAGGTTCGCGTCATCGGAACAGAGCATGGAAAAACCGTAGAACGGTATCTTGTTTATAAAACTGATAAACATACCCTTCAGATTTTCCATATTGCCGTGGAAATCCAGGTGGTCATCGTCAATATTGGTAACAATATTCACGGTAGGAGACAGGTGGAGAAAAGAACCGTCGCTCTCATCGGCCTCGGCGACAAGATACTCGCCCCGGCCCAGTTTCGCGTTTGAACCGATTACATTGAGCTTTCCGCCGATAACAACTGTGGGATCAAAACCGGCTTCGCTCATCAGTATTGCCGCCATAGAGGTAGTCGTGGTCTTGCCGTGCGTGCCTGCGACCGCTATGCCTTTCTTCAGGCGCATTAATTCCGCGAGTATCTCAGCCCTCGGAATCACCGGTATCTTTCTTTTCTTCGCAAAAACGACCTCGGGATTGTCCGGGAGCACCGCGCTGGAGATGACCACCACATCAGCCTCTCCGAGATTGGCAGCCGAGTGGCCCAGGTGTATCTTCGCGCCCTTCTTCGCTAGACGGTCCGTGAGATCCCCCGCTCTAAGGTCTGAACCGGAAACCTTGTAGCCGAGATTCAGCAGTACCTCGGCGATTCCGCTCATGCCGATACCGCCGATTCCGACAAAATGAACTTTATAGGTTTTTTTCAGCATATTATCCCTTTTAGCTCCCTTAGTATCTCAAGCCCGGCGTCCGTCCCGAACATCTTCCTGGCCGCGGCTGACATTTCTTCAAGTTTCTTGCCGTCAAAAAGAGCTCCGTTTACCGCCTCCGCGAGCGACCTGCCGCTGATTCCCGCTTCATCAAGGTAAACACCAGCGCCTCCGTTGTTCACGAACTTCGCGTTCGCCCTCTGGTGGTCTGCCGCCGAGTAAGGGAACGGGACCAGCACGGAAGGAAGCCCGCACTTTAAAACCTCAAACACTGTCGAAGCGCCGGCCCTGATAACCGCAAGATCCGCCGCCGCGTATACATCTTCAATATTCCGGAAGAATGGCGCCATGACCGCCGGATTTCCGTCTATCCCCGGGCATGAGGAGTACTTCCCATATTCGTTTCTTCCGGTCATCCACACGACCTGAACGCCTTCTTTCAGGAACGGGAGCGCTTCATAGACCGCTTTATTTAGCCCCCTGCCGCCCTGGCTCCCGCCGATAACCGCAACAGTTTTTACGCCGGCTTTAAGCCCCAGAGTTTTAATCGCTTCCGCTTTGCTCCTATTTCCTATCACGGCGCGCACGGGAAGCCCGGTAAGAACCTTCCTGCCGTGCAATTTCTTCTCCGCGCCGGCAAAGGTCATAAAGGTAACATCAACCAGCCGGGACAACATCCTGTTTGCGAGACCTGGATAAGCGTTCTGCTCATGAAGCGCGGTCTTTATACCGAGCAATTTTGCCGCGAGCACCGCGGGAGCGCATACGTAACCCCCGAACCCTATCACTACATCCGGCTTTTCCGACTTCAAAATCTTCAAAGAACCTGAGAGCCCTTTCAACACTTTGATTATGCTGACAAAGTTTTGAAGCGTCAGCCTCCGGTAGAACTTGCCGCTCTCAACCTCCAGGAACCGCAGGCCTTCGCTCTCTGCGATGCCTTTCTCAATACCTGATTCTGTCCCTATAAAAACCGTTTCCCAGCCGTCTTGGGCCAGAAGCTTTGCGACGGCAACCGCCGGGTAAACATGCCCACCGGTGCCCCCGCTAGTTATAACGGCTTTTTTCATTTTTCACCCGTGACGCGATATTCATAAGTATCCCGGCCGCGGCCAGGTTTATTATCAGAGAGGAACCTCCGTAACTGATGAAAGGAAGCGTCATGCCTTTGGTCGGCGCCATCCCGAGAACTACGCTCATGTTGAGGAAAGCTTGAAGTCCGATATATCCGGTGATTCCGACCGCCAGCAGGCGGCCGAAGAGATTTTCGGTCTTTATCGCCGTCTGGATGCCTTTGTAGATGAAAAAGCAGAAAAGCCCGAGAAGTATCGTCGCGCCTATAAGCCCGAGTTCCTCCCCGATTATCGCGAAGATAAAATCCGTGTGGGCTTCCGGAAGGTGGAGCAGTTTCTGCACCCCTTTGCCCAGACCTGTCCCGCTTATTCCTCCGGATCCGAAGGCCACGAAGGATTGCACTATCTGATAAGTCTTGTTTGACGGATCACCCCAGGGATCAAGAAAGCCAAGGAGCCTGTTGTTGCGGTAGGCGGATTTAACAATCAAGAAATAATAGGCTGCCGGGACACAGAGAAGAAAGAACGCCCCGATATGGGCCGGCTTGCCTCCCCCGACAAAAAATATAGCCATGCAGAGCAGGCAGATCATTACCGCGGAACCAAAATCTGGCTGCCGCAACAGCACGAATGAAAGTATGCCGATTATAACCAGATAAGGAACCATGCCTTTTTTAAAATTCTTTATCAGATCCTGCCTCTTGGCCACGGAATCAGCCATGTAGATAATAAAACAGAGTTTTAGGATTTCGCTCGGCTCAATATTAAAGAAGGAAACACCTATCCATCTTTTCGCGTGGTTTACGGACCTTCCGAGATGCGGCACAAAGGTCAGGAGGAGCAGAAATCCGGATATGAATAGCATGGGTTTAGCGTACTTCCTGTAGTTTTCATAAGGGTAATTCCTGCAGAAGATGAAAGCAAGCGCTCCCAGCGAGAGCCAGAAGAGCTGTTTCTTTATAAAATAGAAAGAATCGTGGTAGTTGTAGTCCGCGAAGAGGGCGCTGGAAGAAAAAACCATCACCACTCCCGAGAGCACAAGGATTACCAGCACCCCCATCAGAGCGCCGTCAACCCCCGATTTCTTCACGTCAACTAATTCCAAATTGAAGACTCCTCTTTCCGAAGTTTAAGCACCGCTTCCTTGAAAACCCTGCCGCGGTCCCTGTAATCCTTGAACATGTCAAAACTCGCGCAGGCCGGCGAGAGCATCACGACATCCCCCGGTTCCGCGGATTTGTAGGCCTTCCTTATGGCGTCTTCCATGGTTGCTGCGTCCGCGAGTTTCGTGCTGCCGGCAAGAGCCGTCCGTATCTCTCTCTTCGCCTCGCCTATGAGCACTATCTTTTTCACTTTTTCTTTCACCGTGCCGGCAAGCTTCGAGAAATCCGAGCCCTTGTTCCTGCCGCCCATAATGGCTATGACCGGATTCGCGTAGCTTAAGAAAGATTTTTCCACGGCGTCAATATTGGTTCCCTGAGAGTTGTTAATAAATTTAACCCCGTTGACCTCGGCCACAAACTCCTGCCTGTGTTCTACCCCTTCAAACTTCGCGAGCACCTCGCCTATCACGGAAGGTGTTACCCTCATCAGAACCCCGATTAGGGAGGCAATCATGGCGTTCTCGACATTATGCATGCCTTTGATGAGCAGTTCGGACGCTTTTATTATTCGGTACTCGCCGCCGCGGAAACGCACGGTAATATACCCGTCTTTCAGGAAGGCGCCTTCATCAAGTTCCGTCTTGCTGTTAAAGTAGATGATGTTGCTCGCCGCCATGGAGGTGTAAAGCGGAGTGTACTTGTCGTTCGCGTTGAGTATCAGGTATTCATTCCTGGTCTGGTTGCGGAAGATCATAGCCTTGGCCTCGATATACTCCTGGAGGCTCTTGTAGCGGTCCATATGGTCTTCGCTGACGTTGGTAATAGCCGCGATATAGGGCTTGAAGGTTTTGATGGTCTCCAGCTGAAAGCTTGAAAGTTCCAAAACAAAGAGGTTGTCCGACTCGCCGTCAACCAGGGACGCCAGCGGGTTTCCGATGTTCCCGGCGGTTATGACCTTTGTGCTCCCCCTTGAAAGTATCAGCCCGGCCAGAGTGGTAGTGGTAGTCTTTCCCTTGGTGCCGGTTATGCCGATAAAATTGCCCTTGAGCAAGCTGTAGGCAAGTTCTATCTCTCCGATAACCGGTATTCCCTTCGCCCGGATTTTTTCAAAAAGCGGAGTATTGAGCGGAACCCCCGGGGAAACCACCACCAGGTCAGATTCCAGAAAGGACTCTTCTGTATGCCCTCCCGCTTCAAGCTTGTAGTTGACGCCTGAAAGCATGTCGGTAAACTCAGTCAGGTCCTTTGCCGGTTTGATGTCGCTCGCAGTCACAAGCGCGCCGCGCCCGGCAAGGATTTTCACAGAGTGCGCTCCGCTCCTCGCGAGCCCGGCTATCGTTATTTTCTTTCCTTCAAATTCGTTCATATTTACCTCAGTTTAAGGAAGCTCAGGGACACCAGAGCAATGATAATTGTTACTATCCAGAACCTGACGACAATCTTGGTCTCGTGCATTCCCGCTAGCTCAAAATGATGGTGCAGAGGCGCCATCTTGAATATCCTTTTTTTGAAGAGTTTAAAAGAGAGTATCTGGAGCAGTACAGAAAGAGCCTCCACTACAAAAATACCTCCTATCAAAACCATCAGCAGTTCCTGCTTAACGAGGACCGCTATCATCCCGATGGAGGCGCCGAGAGCCAGTGATCCGATGTCTCCCATGAATACCTGGGCGGGATGGCAGTTGAACCAGAGGAAGCCGAGGCAGGCCCCGACAACGGCGGCGCAGAAAATGACCAGCTCGCTCGCCTCTTTGACATAAAGTATGCGGAGATAATCCGAGAACTTGACATTGCCGACGACATAAGCGACAACCGCGACCGAAAGCACCGAGAAGATAAGCGAGCCGGTGGCGAGCCCGTCTAAGCCGTCGGTAAAGTTCACGGCGTTGGAGAAACTGACTATGACCAGGGCCACGAACGCGAAATAGAAGAGGCCTAAGTCCGTCGGAAATTTCATCAGAGGTATTTTTATGAAAGTGTCGTATCCCTGAAGTACGGGATGCCCGGCCAGATAGAACACGACCAGCCCCGCGCCGACCAGCTGGCCGATAAGCTTCACTTTTATGGAAATACCTTTAGGATCCTTCTTTGAGAGCTTGAGGTAGTCGTCAATGCCCCCGAGCCCGGCAAACCAGGTAAAGACAAAGAGAGTCAGCCAGATAAAGTTGTTGTCAAGCCTGGCCCAAAGAAGAGTGGAGACCAGCACCGCGATGATAATCATAATGCCGCCCATCGTCGGCGTGCCTGATTTTACGTGATGCGTCTTTGGCCCGTCAGTCCTGATAGGCTGGCCGGCCTTCATCTTCTTAAGAATAGCTATTACCAGGTTCCCTATCAGAAAAGTTATGGCCATGGCCGTAACCGCAGCCCAGATGGCGCGGAACGTGGAGTATTTGAGAACGAAGAATATTTTATTTAGCGGAAACAGAAGCTGATAAAGCATTCCTATTCCCTCCCGGAAAACTGCCAGATAATTTCTTCCATCTTCATGCGCCTGCTGCCCTTAACCAGCACCGTGTCGCCGGCCTTCAGGTTCTTAATAAGGAAGCCCGCGGCTTCTTCTTTGTCCATAAAGTGAACCGTCCTGCCGCTTTCCATCCCGGCTTCAATCGCGCCGAAGCCGATGTTCCTGCTCACGTTCCCGACCGTCACGAGAAGGTCAAGCCCCGCGGCGCCCGCGGCCCTGCCTGTTTCAAGGTGCAGGCTCGCGCTCTCCTTGCCAAGCTCGGCCATATCACCGAGCACCGCGATTTTCCTTCCGGCTCCCGCGGAACCTAAGACCGAAAAAGCTCCCTTCATTGATTCCGGGTTCGCGTTATAAGCGTCATCTATGAAAAAAATCCCGCCTGTCTTTACCGCCGCGAGCCTGTGTTTTGATTCCGGGCTGTAAACGGAAAGCCCCGAGGCTATCATCGTCACATCAAGGCCAAAAGTGTAGGCCAGCCCGGCAGCGGCCAAGGCGTTTGAAATGTTATGCGCTCCCGGGACAGGCAGACTGACCTTCTCTTTCTTCCCGCGCATGGAGAGCGTGAAAACCGATCCCGCAATACCCGAGACCGCATCTTCCGCGCTGATATCGTTTCCGGCGGCAGTTCCGAAAAGCAGGACATTCTTAAAAGACGAAGAGGCTTTCAGGAGCAGAGGGTCATCGGCATTGAAGACCGCCGCCCCGCCGTTCCTGATGCTCCTGATCAGCTCAAGCTTCTCCAGGAGTATGCCTTCCCGCGTCAGAAAATTCTCTATGTGGGCCGTGCCAATGCCGGTAACCACCGCCGCTTCAGGGGAGACTATGCCGCAAAGATCCTGAATCTCTCCCTTGTGGTTCGTTCCGTATTCAAGCACCAGAGCGCCGTAACTTCCGTCCAGTTTCAGGACCGTCAACGGCAGGCCTATCGCGTTATTGAAACTGCCCTCTGGCTTTAAGGTCTTGTATTTCATGGAGAGCAGCTGCCCAGCCATGTCTTTCACGGTGGTCTTGCCGTTGCTCCCGGTGACTCCCGCTATCTTTAACGCGGGGAACTTCTTCAGGTAGCCGCGAGCGAGCGCTTTCAAGGCTTCTCCGGTGTCCTTCACTGTGATTACGGAAACCTTCCCGGGAATCCTCTTCGCTTCCGAGACCAGCACGCCGGCTGCTCCTTTTGCGGCGGCCTCGGCAGCAAAATCATTACCGTTAAAATTGTCTCCCTTCAGCGCGATAAAAAGCGCGCCCGGGGCAATACTTCTGGTGTCCGTTGAAACCGAGGTAAAACCGGCGCCCGCCGGCCCGGTTAAACTCCCGCCCGTGAGGGCGGCTATTTCCGCCGCTGTCATTCTTTCCATTTTCCCCCGGCCGAAATTGCCTCAAGCACGGTCTCCTTATCGGAGAAATGATTTACCTTGCCGCCTATCAGCTGGTACTCCTCGTGCCCCTTGCCGGCAACCACAACGATGTCGCCTTCTTTTGCCATGTTTACCGCTTCGAAGATAGCCCGCTTTCTGTCGGCCACGACGCAAAACTTTGCTTTGCCCATTCCGCCGGTTATCTCCGAGATAATCTCCGCGGGATTCTCGCTTCTCGGGTTGTCGGAAGTGACAACCGTAAAATCCGAGAGACCTGCGGAGATGCCGCCCATCATAGGTCTCTTCGCGCGGTCACGCTCGCCGCCGCAGCCAAAGACCGTGATTATCCTTTTAGCGCCCATTCCGCGGACCGCCTCGAGCAGGCGCTGCAGCGCGTCCGGCTTGTGAGCGTAATCCACTACAGCCGTAAAACCGGCCGGGCTTTTATAGGTTTCGAACCGGCCCGGAACATTCTCAACAGCTTCAAGTCCGGCCTTGATCGTCTCCCAGCCGATATTAAAACCGGCGGCCACCGCGGCCGCGGCCATCGAGTTGTAAGCGTTGTAATAACCTTTGAGTTTGAGCTCTAAAGAGCAGCCCCCTCCCGCGCAAACTATGTCAAACTTAAGCCCTTGCTCCGCGTTTTTAACATTTACCGCCCGCAGATTTGAACCTGCTTTGAAACCGAAGGTCAGCGCCGGGGCTTTCGCGACCTTTATAAATTCCGACGCGCGGAGGTCGTCCGCGTTTACCGCGCAAACCTTCGGACCGTTCTTTTTCCCCCGTGTCATCCCGAAGAGTTTTAGTTTCGCGGCAAGGTATTCCTCAAACGACCCGTGGAAATCCATATGATCCTGGGTCAGGTTTAGAAATACCGCCGCGTCGAACTCAATGCCGTCCACCCTGTGAAGCGCCAGCGAGTGGGAGGAAACTTCCATAACGCAGGCGTCAAACCCCTTCTTCACCATCAGGCCGAGCAGCTCCTGGAGCGTCAGGGATTCAGGCGTCGTGTTTTTTGACTCGACCTTCTCTCCGTCAAGGTCATACTCGATGGTCCCGAGGAGGCCTGTCTTTTCCCCGTGCTTTCTCAGTATTGACCTTAAAAGATAGGTCGTGGTCGTCTTGCCGCTCGTCCCGGTTATGCCCGCCATCCTGAGCTTCCCGGACGGGTTGTCAAAGAACTCCGCCGAAGCCGCTGCCAGAGCAGACCTCGGGTCATTTACACTTATCAAAGTGACGCCCGCCGCCTGAACAGGCGCGTCCTTACCGGCGATAACGGCAACTGCGCCTGACTTGACCGCGGAGGAGATGAAAGCGTGCCCGTCGATTTTGTAGCCGGAGACCGCCACAAAGAGCGCCCCGGGTTTCACCTTTCTTGAATCAAAGGCTAACGAAGAAATTTCAAGATCCTGCCTGCCGGCAACCTGTTGTGCTTTCACGGCTTTAATTATTTTTGACAAGATCATAGTGTTCCTTCTCCAGATACCTGAGCGTCTGCTTCGCTATCCTGGAAAAACACGGGGCCGCTACGGAACCGCCCCAGTAAACTTTGTTCGGTTCGTCTATGGAGACAAGTATCGCAATCTTGGGTTTGTCGGCCGGAACAAAACCCATAAAAGAAGAAACATATTTGTCCGACGAGTATTTCCTGGTGGCGTTATCAAATTTCTGGGCTGTGCCCGTCTTTCCGGCGGCGCTGTAACCTTCCACCATCGCTTCTTTTCCGGTGCCTTCCTCGATAACACCCTTCAAAACCGAGACCATCCTTTTCGCTATCAGCGGATCCACAACCTGCCTGACCTGCTTTGTAGTGTTCTCTTCAACAAGTTTGTTCTCACAGTCCATGACAGATTTTACCAGCACCGGCTTTAAAAGTTTCCCGCCGTTGGCGACCACATTGAGCGCGCAGATAAGCTGCATCGGAGTGGCCGCTATCTCCTGCCCTATCGGGACAATGTAGGACGAGATACCCGACCAGTTGGAGGGCTCGCGGAGCGTCCCCCTCACTTCCCCGGCCAGCTGGACCCCGGTCTTCTCGCCGAAACCGAATGACCTGGCGTACGCGTAGAACCTGTCAGGCCCCAGGCGCTGGCCGATCTTCGCTGTGCCGATGTTGCTTGAAAGCTCTATAATCTGCCTGAAAGTAAGATTGCCGTATTTTATGTGGTCGTTTATATTGCGCTTATAGACTTCCCATTTCCCGTTCTCGCAGTAAATGACCTCGCTCTCGTTCGTGACCTTCTCGGAAAGCCCGGCTGCGAGCGCCACTATCTTGAAAATGGACCCCGGCTCGTAGGCAGAGGCCACTGCCTGGTTTTTCATAGAGGCCTGGTTCGCGGACTTTAAGTCGTTGGGATCATATCCGGGGCGCACCGCCATCGAGAGTATTTCACCGGTCGCGGTATTCATCACAACGGCAACGGCGCCCTTAGCCTTAAAATCCTGGCAGGTCCGGTCCAGCTCTTTTTCGGTAACATACTGGATCATTTCGTCTATGGTCAGGTAAATGCTGTCCCCGTCTTTCGCGGGCTTGGTTACAATGTCATCCGAGCTTATTATTCTGCCCTTCGCGTCCTTTACCGCTTCCACCCTGCCGTTCTCGCCGCTGAGCCGGTCGTTCATCGATAGTTCAACGCCTTCAAGACCTTTGTTGTCGGTACTCACGGCGCCGAGCACATGAGCCAGAAGCCTGCCCCTCGGGTAAACCCTTTTGCTTTCCCTGACCATGGTGATGCCAGGAAGTTTCATGGACTTTATGTTCCTTCCGGCTTCATCCTGTATCTTTCTTCCGAGCCAGACGAAAGACTTTCCGGAGTTAAGTTTTGCCAGGATGCTTTCCCTGCTCTCCGGAAGCTCGCGGGAAAGTTTTTCCGCGGCGTCTTCCTTGTCCTTGACCTTGCCGGTTTCCGCGTAGACGGACGGGAGGACGATACTTATGGCGAGTTCCCTTCCCTTGCAGTCATAGATATTGCCGCGGATGCCGGGCGTCTCCAGCACCTCGCGGTTCTGCTTATCGGCGTAAATCGTGAGGCGCGAGTTGTCAAAGACCTGGAGATAAACTGCGCGCGCGAAGATAGCCGCGGCAAAAAAGGCGAAGAAGAGCCCTATTAGTTTTATCCTGCTATTGATAAAATCCCCCCGCAAATTTTGTACCGGCTAAAACACGTACCCAAGGGTCTTGGCAAACCAGTCCTTAACCCCGGACAGCGCGCTTTTGTCTTTGTCAGTATTTTCCGGAACCGTGAGATTCTCGTACTTTTCCGGAAGCACAAACCCGAGATCGTTCCTCGCTATCTTTTCCACTCTTTCCGCGGAACGGAGCCCGGAGATCTCGACCCCGGTCATTCTGTTCAGGTTGAGCAATTCGGCCCTGCGGGCCTTCAGCTTTCCTATTTCTATACCGGTCGAAACGCACTGGGTTGAGATCCAGACGTAGGTTATGAGCCCGACAACTATGACAATTATCCGCCAGTGCTTCATAATTTCTCCGCAACTCTAAGTTTCGCGCTCCGGCTTCTCGGGTTGCTCTCCCTTTCAGCGTCGCCCGCTATCACCGGTTTTTTCGTAAGTATTTTCAGGGAAGGCGTTTCGCACTTTGCCTTCTCCACGAAGAATCTTTTAACGATCCTGTCTTCAAGCGAATGAAAGGAGATCACCGCCAGTTTCCCGCCCTGATTTAGAGACCCTTCGGCTTTCGCGAGCGCTTCGCGCAGGCCGTTCAGCTCGTCGTTGACCACAATGCGGAGCGCCTGAAAAGTTCTGGTCGCCGGGTGAATTCTTCCGTGCCTGTAGGCCGGCGGCACGCTCCTGTTTATAATATCAACGAGTTCCGCCGTGGTGCTTATCCGTTTTACCGCCCTGGCGGAACAAATGTTTTTAGCGATGCGGCGGGAGAACCTTTCCTCGCCGTATTTAAAGATGGCGTCCGCGAGTTCCGTTTCGTCCGCGGTATTAACTATGTCTTCCGCGGTAAGTTTCTGCGTCCGGTCCATCCTCATGTCCAGCGGGGAGTCGTACTTAAAAGAAAACCCCCTTTCGGGGGAATCTAATTCCAGAGAAGAAACGCCGAGATCAAAAAGGAAACCGTCAACTTTCTCCGCGCCGGCCGCGCCCAGAGCGGCGTCAAGATTTCTGTAGTTGTCGCGGACAGTAAGCACTCTCTCTCCGTACTTTGCGAGCCTCTTTTCCGTAAGGGACATTATTTCCCCGTCCCTGTCAATGCCGATGAGCTTCATCTTCGGGCAGGCCTCCAGCAGAAGTTCCGCGTGCCCTCCGGCGCCAAGCGTCGCATCAACAAAAACCGCCGGGCACTCAGTTGTCAAAAAACTTTTCACTTCTTCCTGAAGAACGGGTACGTGGATCATTTCTTAAATATACCCTTGTCGAATAACTGCTGGTGATATTTATCCAAGGACTGCTTGTCGAACGCTTTCCTGTAAGCTTCCCATTTTTCTTTTGACCAGACCTCAATCGTCTCCATCATGCCGACAACGTAAACATCCTTGGCGATGCCGACCTTCTCTCTCAAAGTCCCCGGGATAAAAATCCTTCCCTGCTTGTCTATCGTAGTGGGTGACGCGTTAGCAACAAACATCCTGACCACGTATCTCGTGTTGGCATCGGCCTGAGGAAGCGTGGCAAAATCTTCCACCGCTTTTTTCCATTCGGTATCCGGATAAACTTTAAGACAGTCATCAACTCCGACTGTGACATGAAATTTATCCTCAAATTGCTGTTCGAGTTCTTCGCGATAGGCCGAGGGCAAGATGAGCCTGCCCTTGTTATCTATTCTGTGCAGATATTCGCCTACGAACATATTTTTCCCTCCACTTTGCTCCACTTTCTGCCACTTTCAGTATACTTATTTCCACATTTACTGTCAAGTATTTTGTTGATTTTAATTGATGTTTTTGCTAAAAATAGGCATGAAAAAGAAACTGCTCGCAACTGGGAAATTGATTAAGTTTTACGCCTCGGAAAACAAGGATTTGGTGCTCCATCCAGGCGCTTCCGTAATAGTCCCTGTCATGGATGACGGGCGCATTTTGATGGTAAAACAGAGGCGTTTCGCGATCCAGAAATGGTCGTGGGAGGTTCCGGCGGGCACGCTTGACGCGGGAGAAAAGCCGCTGACTTGCGCTAAAAGGGAGCTTGAAGAAGAAACAGGGTATAAAGCAGGGAAAATCAAGAAAATACTTGCGTTTTACTCATCTCCCGGGTTCCTACGGGAGAAAATGCACATCTATCTAGCAACTTCCCTCCACAAAGGCAGTCAAAACCTCGACGAAGACGAAGAAATCAAGGTATATCCTATGAAATTGAGCCAAATCTTGACCTTAATCCGCCACTCCAAGGTCCACGATGCGAAGACAATTGCGGCGATTTTATTCTACAAGGAATTCATCTTAGGGCAAAAAGCAAGTTCGAAACACTAAATTCGAAACAAAGGCAAAAAACAAAAACACTTCCCGAGCTGTCATCCTGAGCGAAGCGAAGGATCTTTACTAATTGATAATTAGTGACTCACGGGTTCTGCTCGGCCCAATCCAGAGTCCAAGCATCCAAACATCCAACCTTCTAAGCATCTGTCCTCTGTCCACCGTCTTCCGTCTTCTGTCCACTGTCTTCCGTCTTCTGCCTTCCGTCTTCCGTCCTCAGCTCTACTGCGCATCCGCGCTTCCGATGCACCTTGGCGAATTGACATTGTCAATTCACTCCATAGTATTGAGCAAATTTGTCGACGCCATTGTGCGCCGACTCCGCGGATTGCTAATTGATGATTACTGATTACTAATTAAAGACTCACGGGTTCTGGACTTATCGGCCAACCGTCTGCTGGCCTCATCCCTTGCCGGCCCTTAAGCATCCAACCTTCCAACCCTCTAAGCCTCCAACTGTCCTCCGTCCTCAGTCCTCTGTCTTCCGTCCGCCGTCTTCCGTCCGCCGTCTTCTGGCCACCGTCTTCTGGCCACCGTCTTCTGTCCACCGCCTTACTGCGCATCCGCGCATCAAGACTGTCCTCTGCCCTCCGCCTTCTGCTCTACTGCGCATCCGCGCTTCCGATGCACCTTGGCGCAACATCATTAATGTTGCACTCCATACCTTTACTCAACTGTTTTTAAAGCCGTTGTGCATCGGTCCACTGTCTTCTGCCTGCTGTCTTCTGCCCTCCGTCCTCAGTCCTCTGTCTTCCGTCTTCCGTCCTCCGTCTTCTGTCCTCCGCCCTTCGGTCTTTCCATCCAACGTCCAACCCTCCAAACATCCAACCTTCCAATCATCTGCTCTTCCGTCCACCGTCCTCTGTCTTCCGTCCACCGTCTTCTATCCTCATCCCTTGCCAGCCCTTAAGCATCCAACCCTCTAACCATCTGCCCTCTGTCTCCTATCTTCCGTCCTCTGCCTTCCGGCTTTTTTCAATTCAGAAATATCAAACTTTATCATTTTCAACATGGCGGCATTGACCCTTTCCGCCGCAGCCGGATCCTTCGACCTTAAAAGTCTATATAAGATATCCGGCACGACCTGCCAGGAAACGCCGAATCTGTCGGTCAACCAACCGCATTGGACCGGCTTTCCTCCGCCCCGGAGCAAACTCTTCCAGTAATAGTCTATTTCTTTTTGATTGCCGCAGGTAACCACAAAAGAAAACGCGCTGTTCAATTTTAGGACCGGGCCGCCGTTCAACAGGGTTACGACATTCCCGCCAAGCTTCAGAGTCACAGTCATAACGCTTCCCGGCTTTCCGCGCGGGCCTTCAGGATACCTTGAGACGCCGGTTATCCTTGCACCCTTAAAGATGGAAACATAAAACTTCGCGGCATTCTCGGCTTTCTTATTGAACCACAGGAAAGTTGAAATTCCGGGCATATAACCTCCGGCATCAATGACGGTTCATCAAAAGTATCTTAACATAGCCGCGCCCGCCCCGCAAGCAATCCCCAATCCCCCCGGTTACTCGTATTCACTCAGCTTGTTATTCTCTTCCTGTTCTAGTTCTTGATTTTAATCAGTAATCAGCAATTAGCAATTAGTAATCGCCCTAAAAAAACGGGCGCCTCCCCTTCCGGAAAAGCGCCCGATATTGCACAGACAGGACCGTAAGCCGAATTCTGTTTTAGCCGGCTATTTCTCTGTTAGCGCGGGTCGCCCCGCGCTTAATGCGACCTACCCGAGGGCAAAGCAGGCCAGCTTTAGCGCCCTCCTATTTGGTCTTGCTCCGGATGGGGTTTGCCTTGCCCCGCCTGTTGCCAGGCGGGCGGTGGTCTCTTACACCGCCGTTTCACCCTTACCAGCGGAAAATTTGGGACAAGAGTCTGTCCCTGTTTTCCGTTGGCGGTTTGTTTTCTGCTGCACTTTCCGTTGCTCCGGAGTTTCCCCCGAAGCCCCCTCGCGTTACGAGGCATCCCGGCCTTGCGGAGTTCGGACTTTCCTCCCCTGCCTTGCGGCAGAAGCAGCCAGCCGTCCTATCTGTTTGTTTTTTTTAGCCTCAACCGCAGAAAATCTTTCCGCAGTCTTCGCATTCAACCACATGAGTGAACTTGTGTATCTCAATGGTCTCCTGGGGACGCAGCATCGTGCCGCAGCCGCCGCAGGAATTATTTACTATCATGATTGCCGCGACGCCGTTTCCCGCGTTCGCGCGTATCTGTTCATAACGGGCCAGCAGTTTCTTGTCCTCAATGCCGGCGGCCAGAACATCTCTCTCTACCTTTTCTATTTTCAGGGCTTCTTCAAGCTGCTTCGACTCTGCCGTGAGTTTTTCTTCTTCCGCCTTGAGCCTTGCTTCCTCAGACTTTACTTCTTCCGCGCCTTTTGCCAGTTTTATTTTTATATCATCGTCGAGCATGAGCTTTTCTATGATACCTTCTTCCGCCTTTGACACGTCCTCTTTCGCGTGGGTTATCTCCTGCTGAAGCGCGGAGTATTCCTTGTTAGTTTTCACTTCGTTCAACTGGTTGTTCAATTTTTTAATCTGCTGGTTTTTGGAATCCACATCAAGCTCAAGGAGTTTCTTCTCTTTGGCCGCGTCCTCCGCCTTCTTCTTTATGGCGTGCAGGGCATCCTGTTTCGCCTTGAGGGCATCCTGTCTTTCTTTCAACTTTTCAGGTATATCCCCGGCTTCCGTTTCCTGGTCAAGTATCTGACTGTCCTTTTCCTGCAGCTTTAATAGTTTTGCAAGATCGTCCTTAAGCATACGACTCCTTCAAAACAGGTCTTATCCGTTCACTTTTTTCCAGTCCTCTATGAATTTTTTCACGCCGAGGTCGGTGTACGGATGTTTTATCATGGTTTCGATTATACTCTTCGGAATGGTCACCGAATGAGCCCCCGCGAGCGCGCATTCAAGGATATGCTGGGCGCCCCTGATGGAGGCCGCGAGCACTTCCGTCTTCAGTCCGAATATTTTGTAGATCTTAACGATGTCAGCGACAACATCCGTGCCCTTTTGCCCGCCGTCGTCAAGCCTGCCTACGAACGGTATGACAAAATCCGCGCCTGCTTTCGCGGCGACTATTGCCTGGTTCGCTGAGAAAACCAGAGTGAAACTTACTTTCATTCCTTTCTCTTTCAGAGTCCTGGAGGCTTTGATGCTTTCTTTGGTCATCGCGAGTTTCGCGACGACATTCTTGCCGAGCTTTCCGAACTCCAGCGCTTCCTTTATTATCCCGGCAGTGTCAACCGCTATCGGCTCGACATGGACCGGCCCGCTCACAAGCTTAACCACCCCTTCTAGGGTCTTCATGAAATCTTTGCCCTCTTTGGCTACCAGCGAAGGATTGGTAGTTACGCCGTCGCAGAGCCCGAGGTCAACAATCTCTTTGATTTCGTTCACATTTGCGCTGTCTACGAACAATTTCATTCTTGGCCTCCGAAACATCAAAAAACATTTTAAGTATTATATCAGTATTGGCCTGCTATATGCAAACACCCATTTGGAAAAGCTTATTTTACAAGGACATACGGGCCGTTCGGGATAACGCCGAGTTTCAGGCGCGGGTTGAGCTGCTTCCCTTTTTTAAGTTCCGCGTCAATATCAGATATCCTTGTGAGACCCGGAATACTAAATCCGACCGGAAGCCCTTCCGAGAATATTTTAATCTCAGCCTTCTTCATCGCTTTCGCGAGTTCCTCCACCTGCCACTGATCAAGACGGAAGAACCCTTTCGCTGAAATCTTACCGATGTACTCTTTAGGGTTTTTAAACCCAGCCAGCAGTTTTTTAAAATCGCCGCTTCCAATCCCGTCCCTGCAGCCGGAAGCGATGATTATCGTGCCGCCCTTTTTTACGGCGGGAAGAGCCCCGACAATTCCCTTAACGGCCTGATAAAAATTGCGGTCAAGAGGCGCGCCTCCACCGCTTGTCAGGACTATATCGAATTCTTTTCCGGCGCTTACGGTTACTCTCTTTCTGCAGAACGCGGCACCCTTCTCAAAAGCTTTAACCGCGTGCCCGGAAAAAACCCCCGTCACACGCTTCTTCGCGTCCAGCGTGACATTGACAAGAAAATCTATCCCGGCAAGCTTTGAGACTTCGGCAGCGAGCAGGTGACACGGATTCTTTTCCAGACGCCCGCCCTCAGAGAAGGCGGATTCCAGAAAACCCGGCGAATGGAAGACTTTAATTGTATCAAGCCCGGCTATTCCCGGACAGACACCTTTCCTTCCGCCTGAAAACCCGGCCATGAAGTGGGGCTCAATGAAGCCGGTAACTATCTTTAACTCAGCATCGCAGTAGGTCCTGTTAATCCAGACAGGGACCCCGCCGGAAGACTTTCCCAGATATCTCAATTTCTTCTTATTGCGGCAATCGTGATTCTCTATCCTGTATTCGCGGGGAATTTTTTTTCCGAGAAGTTCCTCAAGATATTTGCCTTCAGTCGGGCCGTGGGTGCCGGTACCAATAAGAATTGTAATGTTCTCTTTTCTCAATCCGGCTTTCTTTAGCAAGTTCAATATCGGAGGCAGGATAATTTTGTTCGGCACAGGACGGGTCTTATCGGAAATGACGATACAGGCCGTTCTCTTTCCAGAGGCAAGTTCTACCAGCGGCCGGGAACCAAAAGGCCGGGCTAGTGATTTTGCGATTACCGCTTTCGGGGATTTCAACGCAGCTGCGCTTTTCATTGATAAGATTTGAATGGAAAGGCCATCCGGAAGAACAGCTTCGAGGCCCTTGCTGTCGTAATCAAGACGGATCCGGCGCATTTGGCACCCCTGCCATTGAAGGAACGGACTGCTTAGCTGTTCAACTTATTGCAATATTATCAGAAATCAGCCTATTAAGCAATGCCTTCAAAACGGTTGCTTTTAACCGGCTCAGACTATATAATTAAATGTTATTCCCGGCGGCAAGCCGGAAAATTCAAGGAGGAAAAATGAAGAAATTGCTCCTGCTTCTCGCAATGCTTTGCGCCTGCGTTTTCGCGTCGGCTCAAAACGAAGATATTGAGAAAGCTTATACAACTGCATTCGAAAAGGACCACGCCGAGTTTAAAGACATGGTAACCACGATGCGTTTGTGGAACAGAATGGGAAAAATCTACACAGGGTTTTTCGACGAAAAGAACTCGTTCACTGCATCCAAAGAAAACAAGGAAAAAGGCTACACAGTTTACGCCAACAACTATACGGTTGATATTTATCCCAATTCCAGGCCCAGCCCGAACGACCTTAAAAGGCCGCTCGGAAGCTTCGGAACCCCCGGAGAATTCAAGCCCATTACTTTATGCGTGCTCCCGGAAACAGACCAGAGCTCCATAACAGTCTCGGTATCAGAACTTAAAGGACCGGCTGAGAGCATCCCGGCCGAGAATGTTTCCGTCAGGCATGTTAAATATGAATATGTGCCGATAGGCGTTCAATGGTTCGTAAAGGGCAGGTACCTGGTCAAAGGCCCCGCGGACGGTTTCGCGGGTATTCCCAGAATGTTCTGGATAACGGTAAAAATACCGGAAACGGCAGCCCCCGGGGTTTATAAGGGTGAAGTAACGGTTATGGCCGGCAAAGCCCCGACAAAGCTTCCGGTTTCCGTGGAAGTATTTCCTTTCAAGTTTGCGGAATGGGATGAGCATCACACTTACTGGATGTGGTATTACAACAGCTATCCGGCAAGCCCTGAAATAGATAATGCCATGCAGAACCTCCGCGACCACGGAATGAATTGCTTTGATTCTGCCGACCCATTCCCCGTGAAGTATTCGGGAGGGAAAGTCACGGTAGATTTCACCACGGCGAACAGGATAGTCCCTCTGCTTAGAAAGTACGGGTTCACCAGCTGGATGTTTGACAGCGGTATCCAGAGCATACTTTGCGAGTTGACCGGAAAGCAGCCGTGGAGCCCGGCGCACAGGGCGGCGCTCAAGGAATTCGGAACCATAATTGCCGCAAAAGCGAAAGCAGACAACTGGCCGAAGCTGATATTTACTTTTGATGAACCCCGCGAAGACAGCGAGCCGGGGAAAATGCGCGGTTGGTTAGATATGAAGAACACTTTCGAGATACTGGGCGAAGCGGGAATAATAAACAACCCTTCGTGGGCAGGGCCGGGCGGATTTAAGCGTAAGGATGACCCGAGCAAGATGGCAGACTACACGGAACTTATTAATATTCCGTACTACAACACCACGCACGCCGGCTTCGCGCCAACGCAGAAAATAATCGATAAGGTTCACGAATTAAAGAAACCGCTCCTGCTCTATAACTGCGGCGCGAACAGATACGCCTTCGGTTTTCTGACATGGCAGCAGGGCGCTTACGGCAACTCGCAATTCTGGTGGGGAGCGGCAAAGTACGGCTGTCCTACCACGGAATACGCGGCCTCCTCCTGCGCCGTTTACAGCAAAGGCGAAATTATTGACACTACAAACTGGGAACATATAAGAGAAGGCGTCTATGATTACAGGTATATTATGACGCTTGAAAAAGCCGTCGCGGCAAGCAAGAACCCGGGAAGCGCTGAGGTAACCGCGGCAAAAGCAGTGCTTTCCGAGATCAGGAATTACAAAATCTCAGCAGGCAAAGGCACCGGCTACGAAGCTGACTTCCTGGAAGAAGCTATGAAGAACTTCAAAGGCGCGGACAAGATGGATGTATTAAGATATAAGATGGGGCAGGCGATTATTAGTTTACAGGGTAAATAATTATTCAGACTGGTTCATAACGTTCATAACGTTCCTAACGTTTGTAACGTAAACAAGAAGCCGCCGGTAACCCCGGCGGCTCTTTTTTTGTTGAAAACCCTTATATTTGACAAACGCTATAAACGTGATAAACCTTAATGCTTTATTGTCGGAATCTTACTAATGTATTTTGCTGCCATTTTCCCGTAAAATCCGTTATTTTTAATCACTTCCCGGTAAAAATACGCGCTGGGTTTTGGGGAGCGCTTGAAGGTCTTAAAATCAACCTTTACCAGCCCAAAGCGGGGAACAAAGGAATCCCATTCGTAATTATCAAAAGTTGACCAGTGCAGGTACCCCCTCACATCCGCGCCCATCTCAATAGCTTCACTGAGCGCGTTTAAGGTCAGCGAAAGATTCGCAATCCTGAAAGCGTCATCCTTGCAGGAAACGCCGTTCTCCGTTATGAATATGGGCTTATCGCTCACCCTCATACAGGCCTCAATGATGCCTTCCGGATAGAACTCCTCCATATAGAAATCCATCTCTATCATTTTCTGGATTTTGTGGTCGTACCTGGTTTCAACAGTAGTTTTCCCGGACGCATTTATCATGTGCCTCGTGTAATAATTAATTGACCAGAAATCCAGCGCCCCTTTTAAGTCAGGCACAAACTCCACTTTTCTGCCGGGAAAATCTATCCGGCCCGAGCGGACGGCGTTAAGGACACCTTCGTTCTTGAGCCAATCCAGGCGGCCGGCAGCGGCAATGTCGGCTTTGCTGCAGGGGTTATAGGGTTTCTGCAGGGCAAAAGCATGCGCGTAGCTGACTGGCCTCTTGGAATATTTTTTTATCAGCCGGTAGGCGAGCGCGTGCGCTTTCAGCGCGTTCGCCTTTTTCTCAAGCGGGTACAGGTTGAATTCGTTGGAAGTGTGCCAGAAGTCCGCGGCTTCACTCAGGCGCGGAAGTACAAGTTTGAGGTATTTTTCAAAATATTTGAGGTTCCCCTCTTTTGCCCAGCCCCCTTTCGCTTCGAACCACTGCGGGTGGGAAAGATGGTGAAGAGTAATGAATGTCTTAATTCCGTATTTTTTGAGAAGTGCGAATTCGTCGAGGTAGCGGGCAAGCTCCTTTTCATCGAAAGCGCCTTCAGACGGCTGTATACGGGACCATTCAACGCTGGTTCGAAACGCCTTATGCCCGAGCGCCTTGAGGAGGGAAATGTCTTCCGGGTATCTATTGTAGTGATCTATCGCCATCCCTGACCGATTGGCAGGTTTTAGCTTCTTCTCGTTCTCCCAGCAGAAGGAAGTGACATTCATTCCCTCAACCTGATGCCCTGCCACGCCCGAACCCCACAAGAATCCTTTCGGGAAGGTTATTTTTTTGGATGTAAAAACATTGTACATTTGAACCTCAGGAGGGAATACTAGAGAGTTAGTTCACGCCTGCTAATTTTTGCCGCTTTTGCTTTACGTTACTAACGTTCTTGAGATCTTGCCTTACGTTATAAACCTTTTTTTGCTATGCCGGACGGAGTCCGGCATGATAAATATATCCTTCTCTACAAAACAGGACACACGAAGTGTGGCCTTCAAACGCTACAAGCCTCTGGGTTGTGCTTTACGTTATAAACGTTATGAACGTTACAAACGTTTTAAACCTTCGCTTTTACTCTTACTTTTTCTTCTTATCTTCGTCCTTCATCGCGTCCTTAAAGCTCTTAATACTCTTACCAATCTGCGACCCGATTTCCGGGAGGCGGCCTGCTCCAAAAAGCAGCAGCGCGATAATCAGGATGACGATTAGTTCCGGGAATCCTATGTTACCCATTTTTTTCCTCGCTTAACCAGAAAATACTTTTTATTGATTACGCAGATTGGTGCAAATGCCAGCAAGTGCTGCCATCACTATTTTGAACGTTTTAAGCGTCAAAAGGTTCAATACAAGCGCCGTTGAACGCTTTAATCTGCGTAATCTCTTTTACTAATCTGCGTAATCTCTTTTACTAATCTGTGTAATCTCTTTTACTAACCTGTGTAATCTTATAGATTCTTGACGAACTTTTGGACGCGCTCAACCGCTTTCTTTATGTTCTCCTCAGAATTAGCAAAGCAGAACCTCACATAACCTTCGCCGCTCTCTCCGAAGGAAGAACCGTTCACGGCCGAAACTCCCGCTTCTTTTATCATCCTCAAAACAAAATCCTCTGATTTCATGTTCAGCTTCTTAATATTAGCGAAAACATAAAACGCGCCCTCGGGCACCAGGCAGGAGATCTTTCCTGTCGCGTTAAGCCCATCCGCGAGCAGTTTACCCCTCTTCTTGAATTCTCCCACCATCTCGTCGACGCATTGCTGAGGCCCGGTAATCGCGGCAACAGCGGCCTTCTGGACAATCGAGCTTACGTGGGTTATGGAATACAGGCTGACCTTGCGAAGCGGAGCCATGATTTCTTTGTTTGCCGCGCAGTAGCCGAGCCTCCAGCCGGTCATCGCGTAGGTCTTGCTGAGCGTGAACTGGCTGATGGTTAGATCTCTCATTCCGGGAAGCGAGGCAATGCTGATATGCTTTGAGTTTCCCAAAATTAGTTTTTCGTAGGATTCATCCGAGAGGACAAATATTCCGTGCTTCTTCGCTATCTCCGCTATGCCGCGCATATTCACTTCAGACATAACGCCGCCGGTAGGATTGTTTGGCGAGTTCAGGCAGATACACTTTGTCTTTGAAGTTATCTTTTTCTCCACTTCCGCGGGAAGCATATTAAACTTGTCGGATTCTTTGATGGTGACAAGGACAGGCTTCGCTTCAAGAATGGCAAGAATTCCGAGATACACAGGCCAGACCGGGTCTGAGACAATAACTTCGTCACCCGGGTTGATTATTGCCTGCAGTCCCGAATAGATGGCGCCGACCCCTCCGGCCGTTACGGTTATCTCCGTCTCCGGGTCGTATTCAATTCCGTTGTCTCTTTTGAGCTTCGCCGCTATCGCCTTGCGGAGCTCCATGATTCCGGGACCGACCGTGTAATGGCTGAACCCGTCATTAATGGCCTTGATAGCCGCGTCTTTTATGTGTTTTGGGGTGTCAAAATCCGGCTCACCGAGATCAAATCTTATAACATCCGGCATTGTAGCCACCGAATCGGCAATCTTTCTTATGCCTGACATCGGCGCGTTCACTACATTCAGATTCATCCTGCTCTTAAGATCCATTACTCTGCTCCTTCGGAAATTTTCTGTTCCTGTCTGATTTTAGCAAACCCCGGGCTTTCTTTCAAATGGTAAAAGGGTCAATACTCCCTGCGGATTACAAAAGAGGCTATCTCTTTCAGCGCCAGCTTGAACTCGTTATCCGGAAGCTTCCTTAGAGCCCTTATAGCCCCGTCGGTATATTTCATGGCGGTCTTGTAGGAAAGAGTTATACAGTCATACCGCGTGAGTATAGATTTGACCTCGCGCATGGTGTTTTCCGTGCCGTGTTTCTTTTGTTTTAGCTCCAGTATTATCTGCGCCATTCTCTTCCTGTCGCCTGCTCCGGCCTTCTTCAGGGCGTAGATTATCGGCAGCGTTATCTTTCCTTCGGCAAGATCCGAAAGGACAGGTTTTCCGAACTCCCTTACCTCGGCGGTGTAATCAAGGATATCGTCCACTATCTGAAAAGCTATACCGAGATTTTTACCGTAACTTTTCAAAGCCCGGATGCCGGCCGTAGAAGCGCCAGCGGCAACCCCGCCTATCTCGCTGCAGGCCTCAAAAAGGGCCGCGGTCTTCTTCTGCACCAGACCTATATACTTTTTCTCCGTCATTCTTGCATTGTAGGAGTTAACAACGTCCTCTATCTCCCCCTCGCAGATGAGGGTGGATGCCCTGGAAATGCGCTTTAAAACCTCAAAATTCTGGGTCTCCGAAACTATCTGGGAGGAAAAAGTGGAAAGCAGATCGCCTACCAGCACGGCGGTTTTGTCGCCCATAGAAGCGTTCAGGGTCTTATTGCCTCTCCTGAGCTTCGCGCCTTCTATCACATCGTCGTGAAGCAAACTTGCGGCATGAAGCAGTTCCACGACCGTGGCGGAATCAACCGCCGTCTTAAGCGTGCCGTTGCCTTTAAGCCCTTTGAAAAGCCTGTAGGATAGAAGCAGGAGGGACGGCCTTATGCGCTTGCCGCCGTTAAGAATCAACCCCCGGACGCCCGGAAGGATGCCTTCCGTTTTATGGGCGTAGAAGCCGAGTTTTTTCTCGACAAGCCTGAGGTCTTTCTTTATCCGTCCGGGTATCAGCAGCATCAGTCCGGCCTTTAACCGGCGATCTCGCCCATTGACATCATGGGCATGAACATGGCAATCACTATGCCGCCAATCACAACTCCGAGAAAGGCCATTATAAGCGGTTCTATCATGGACATAAGGCCCGCCACCGCAACATTGACCTCGTCATCATAAAAATCGGCTGACCGCATCAACATATCATCGAGGGATCCGGTCTCTTCGCCGACGGAAACCATCTGCACGACCATCGGAGGAAATATTCCGGAATCGCGCAGAGGCTGCGTGATGTTTTCCCCCTCCTTAATGCTGAAACGGGCTTTTAGTATTGCTTCTTCTATGACAAGATTGCCTGAAGTCCTCGCGGTGATATCAAGAGCTTCAAGTATCGCCACGCCTGATTTGATAAGCGTGCCGAGCGTCCTCGCAAATTTAGCGACCGCCACTTTCCGGATTAGCATGCCGAAAAGGGGCAGTTTAAGCATCAGCTTGTCTTTCGCCAACTGGCCTTTCCTGGTCTTAAGGAACGAGCGCAGGAAGATCACGGCGCCGGCCACTATGGCAGCCTCAAATATAATCTGCGGAAACTTGAAGAAACTCTGCATGAACTCGCTTATGCCGATGACCACCTTTGTAGGCATTGGAAGTTCATGCCCAAAACTTTCAAAGGTAGTTTTAAAGGTCGGGATAACCGCGACGAGCAGGAAGATGGTAATGCCTAAGGCTATGGTCATGACCATCGTGGGATACATAAGGGCTGATTTAATCTTTCTGGCAAGCGCGTCGTCTTTTTCAAGGTAGCCCGCAAGCCTGGCAAGAATGCCTTCTAGAATTCCGGCAGACTCGCCGGCCCTTATCATATTGACATAGAGGTTTGAGAAAACCGTAGGGTATTTTCCCAGGGCGTCTGACAGGTTAGCCCCCTGGCCGATATCATCCCTGACCCTTACCACTATTTCCTTCAGAGTTTTGTTCTCGACCTGCTCGGAAATAATGTTCAAACTCTGAAGAACCGGAACCCCGGCGCTTATCATGGTCGAAAACTGCCTGGAAAATATTGCCAGGTCTTTTACCGTGACTTTCCTTATCCTGAAAGCGCTCTTCCTACCTTTCTTTGCGGGAGTGATAGTAACCGGCTGGAGCTTCTGGGCGCGGAGCTTCGCCCCGACCACTTTGTCGTTGTCGCCTTCCATGGAACCGGAAACTACCGCGCCGGTAGCGGTCTTAGCTTTATAATCGAAATATGCCATAACTTCCTCCGGTACGAACTAACCCTTTATCATCCGGGCCAGGTCTTTCGGGTCCAGCGAATTCCCCATAGCTTCGTTATAGGTTATTAACTGTTTAATGTAGAGCTGTGAAAGAGCGGAGTTCATGGTCTGGTTTCCCTCTTCCGTGGCAGTCTGCATGGTTGAATAAATCTGGTGTATCTTTTCTTCGCGAATCAGGTTTCTGACAGCCATATTAGGCATCAGCACCTCGATAGCCGCGATACGCCCGCCGGAGTAAGCGCGCGGTATCAGCATCTGGGCCAGGACAGCCTGCAGGACAAAAGAAAGCTGTGTCCTTACCTGCTGCTGCTGGTGCGGCGGAAAAACATCTATTATTCGGTTGATGGATTGTACCGTGTCCGAAGTATGCAGGGTGCCGAAAACAAGATGGCCTGTTTCCGCGATGGTGAGCGCCGCCTGGATAGTCTCCAGGTCGCGCATTTCCCCTATTACTATCACATCCGGGTCCTGCCTCAGGATGTGCTTGAGCGAAGCAGTGAAAGAAAGGGAATCCGTCCCTATCTCCCTCTGGTTTACCAGGCAGTTCTTATGCGAGTAGACGTATTCAATCGGGTCTTCCACGGTTATTATATGGCCTTTCCTGTCCGCATTGATGTAATCAATGATGGAAGCGATGGTGGTTGACTTTCCCGAACCTGTCGGCCCCGTCACCAGCACCAGCCCCTTCGGAAGCTTAACTATGGTTTTTGAAACTATCTCGGGCAACCCAAGTTCTTCGAAGGTCGGAATGTGGCTCGGTATGTTGCGCAGCACGGCGGCAACCGCGCCTCTCTGCCTGAAAACATTCATCCTGATTCGCCCCAGGCCCTTAACGCCGAAAGCAAGGTCAAGCTCGTTCTCGCGCTCGAACTTTTCTTTCTGGTCGTCGGTAAGGACGCTGTAGATGAGTTCCTGGCAGACTTCGGGGGAAAGTTTTTCCGTGCCGAAGGAAGAAATATCTCCGTCGACTCTTAAGCCCGGGGCCGCTCCGGCTGTTATGTGAAGGTCAGACGCGTTCTTGTCGAATAACGCGCGCAGGAGATCGTTTATGGAAGCCATATTACCTCCGCCGGACTAATCTATCGTTGTAGCCCTGAACAATTCTTCTATGCTCGTGACTCCCTGCCGCACTTTCCTGATGCCCGCCTCGCGGAGCGTCACCATTCCCGTATCAATAGCGATTTTCTTTATATCGGAAGAGGAGCTTCTTTTCAATACCGCTTTTCTTATTTCATCGTTCATGCTGAGCACTTCATATATTGCGGCCCGCCCCTTATAGCCGGTGCTGTTGCAGTGCGCGCACCCCGTCCCGCGGTAGAAGAGTATCTTTTCGCCTTCCTTTGGCTTGATGCCAAGCTCTTCGAGCAGCTCGTGCGAGACCGCGTAGGATTCCTTGCACTTGGGGCAAATCTTCCTGATAAGGCGCTGGGCTATTATCATTATTACGGAGGAAGATATAAGAAACGGCTCTATGCCCATGTTGTCAAGACGGGTAATGGCCCCGGGAGCGTCGTTGGTGTGAAGCGTGGAGAGGACAAGATGCCCGGTCAGTGCGGCGTTAATGCCTATTGAAGCGGTCTCTCCGTCGCGGATTTCTCCGACCATTATTATGTCGGGGTCCTGGCGGAGGAAGGATTTCAGCCCGTTGGAGAAATTGAGCCCTGCTTTTGGATTCACCTGCACCTGGTTTATTCCCTTCACCACGAATTCTACAGGGTCTTCAATGGTCACAATGTTGACATCAGGGAAATTGAGCAGGGAAAGAGTGGAATATAGCGTTGTTGATTTACCTGAGCCGGTCGGTCCGGTCACCAGTATCATCCCGTAAGGCGCGTCAACGTTCTTCTTGTAGATCTGCAGTATGTCCTGGTCGAAACCGAGCTGCGTCATGTCCAGTTGGAGGTTGCTCGAATCCAGGATACGGATAACCACCTTCTCGCCAAAAACGGTCGGGAGTATCGAAACACGCATATCTATTTCTTTTCCGGCAACGCGCAGTTTTGTCCTGCCATCCTGCGGTTTCCTGCGTTCCGCGATATCCAGCTCAGAGATAATCTTGATTCTGGAAACAAGCGCGGCATAAATCTTTTTCGGCGGAGCGGTCTTTTCGTGCAGCACGCCGTCAACGCGGTACCTGGCTCGGCAGCTCTTTTCGTAGGGTTCGAGGTGAATGTCGGAAGCCCCTTCCTCAATGGCTTTCTGCAATATCGCGTTAACGAGTTTTACGATCGGCGCATCTTCTCCGGCTTTCGCCAGTTCCGCGGCGCTCGCCTCTTCCTCCCCTTCAATGACCTCGATATCCTGCACATCCTCAAGGTCCTTCATCACGTCTTCCATGTCCTGGGAACTCGTGCTGAAATACTTTGTGATCGCTGCCTTGATCTCGGCTTCCGTCGCCAGGGCCGGCTCCACGTCAAAACCTGTCATAAGTTTAATATCGTCTATCGCGGATACGTTCAGGGGATCGGCCATCGCTATGGTGATCGTATTTCCTTTTTTCGCGATGGGAATGAGCGCCTGCCTTTGGCAGACATTCTCGGGAACGGATTTCACGATTGCGGGATCAAGTTCACCAAGCTCGGAGAAGTTAACTGAAGGGATGCTCATCTGGGTTGCCATGAAGGCGAGTATGGCGTCTTCGGTGCTGAATCCAAGTTTTACGATAGCCTGTTCAAGGCGGATACCGCCTTCTTTATGCTCTTTCTCGGCCTGCGCCAGTTGATCTTCTGTGATTATTCCTTCATCAACCAGCATCTGGGCTATTTTTCTCTTCATTGACATATTTCAAAGCCCTCCCGATACGGCAAGCAACAAATCACTTAAGGCTAAATCACAAATCACAAGCGCCAAGTCACTTAAAGCTAAATCACAAAGTCCAAACACCAAATCACAAATAAAAATAAAAAACACAAAACACAAACTGACTTGATAATTACTTGTTTTTTGAATTTTACTTTTTTGTTTTTTGGTATTTATTTGGCGCTTGGTGCTTGTGATTTGATGCTTTAATTTAATAACTTTTTTATTTCGCTCATGAACTCGCTTATGTCTTTGAACTGCCTGTAGACCGAAGCGAACCTTACATAAGCCACATCATCGAGTTTCTTGAGACGTATCATTATCATATCGCCGATAATCGTGGCCGAAACTTCTTTTTCCAGTTTTGATTGAAGGTCGCGCTCGATATCCGAAACAACCGCCTCCATGGCATCAATGCTGACTGGCCTCTTTTCGCACGCTTTCTTTATCCCGTTCAGTATCTTGAACCGGTCAAAGGCCTCGCGCCTCCCGTCCTTCTTGACCACGACAGGCAGAAGCTGTTCAACTTGTTCGTAGGTTGTGAACCTTTTGGAGCATTTCAGGCATTCACGCCTTCTTCTGACGGATTGCCCGTCTTTGCTTTCCCTGGAATCAAGGACCTTGTCGTTCTTAAAACCGCAAAATGGGCATTTCATCTTTTTCCTTTTGTGGCAAAAGAGTTTGTACTGTTTAATATTATAACTTGAATACCCTGCAAAGTCAATTTCGCTTTCCCCGGGTTCCGGCGGCCGTTAGCGGGCCAACCTGACGGCAAGTCTAACCGCTTCAATGAAACTGCGCAGGCTTGCTTTACCCTTTCCGGCTATGTCAAACGCGGTGCCGTGATCCGGAGAAGTGCGGATTATCGGAAGCCCCAGGGTTACATTCACGCCGTCTTCGAAGGCTTCCATCTTTAGGGCTGGCAACCCCTGGTCGTGGTACATGCAGACGACAGCGTCAAAATCGCCTCTCTTTGCCTTATAAAAAAGCGCGTCCGGGGCAACAGGACCGGTGATTGCGACCTGTCCGAATTTTCTGCCGGCAGACTTTATCGCAGGGAAGATAATATTGCGCTCTTCCCCGCCGAATATGCCGCCGTCACCTGCATGAGGGTTGAGCCCAGCAACTCCAATCCTCGGGCGTTGTATCTTCAAACCGCCCCTGAGGTATTCTGCGGTGAGCCCTATTTTAGAAATAATCCCTTCTTTGGTAATCAATTCCGGCACATCTTTGAGCGCCGCGTGTGTCGTGACCAGCACGACCCTTAAGTCCCCGCCGCAGAGCATCATCGCGAATTCGCGCGTTCCGGTAAGTTTTGCGAGAAGTTCCGTGTGCCCGGGAAATTTCACGCCCGCCCTGCTGAAGCTTTCTTTATTTATGGGAGCGGTTACCACGGCCGAGACATCCTCGACAAGAGCCTGTGCGACAGCCTCTACAATGTACTCGTAGGCCGCGCGCCCGGCAGCCGCGCTGACCCTTGCGGGTTTGACCGGCGCCTTGATATTATTCATATCGCATATTTCCGCGCCGGAGATATCCGCCTTGAATTTCCGCGCTTGCGCTTTCAGGAAAACCCGGTCACAGATAATAACAGGGAGACAATATTTGGAGATAGTTCCGATAGATTTGACGATTACCTCGGGTCCAATCCCCGCCGCATCTCCCATTGTGATTGCTATCCGTTTCTTTCCGGACATAACAGCTCCTTCAGAAATTGTTCGCGCCGAGCATCCCGCCCAGAATACTGTGCGCGTCTTTCAGAAAAGCGAGAAATTTGAACTGGGGTGAAATAGCCGAAAAAACCCCGGCAATGACCAGGACATTCGCAAAGATCACAAAAGCATACGAGAAAAGATAACCTGATTCTTTAAAATCCGACTGTTTCTGGGCTATTGAATGGATGGTAAGTATTATATGAAAACTCAGGGTGAATCCCACGAAAAAAACCGCGTAATCGTAAAATTCCTTTTTTATTATGAGGCACTGCAGCAGGACCACCACCGTGTAGAGCGGAAAAAAATAGGGAGCAAGAATTATCAGGAAATTGGTGCGGTTAACCTTCACATTCCCGCCATTCCCTGTTACATGGAACTCGGAAACTTTGCCCCCGAAAATCAGAGTCCAGACCGCGTGCGTGAATTCGTGCGCCATTACATGCATAAAGACCGGGCGGTAAAGAAGGATATGCAGCAGCAGGTAGGCAACAACCCCCGCAAGAAAGAATATCTCGGTACGCTGCGGCGCCTGCAGCAATATCAGGGAATGAACAAAAGCCGCAATTAACAGAAGGCTCACTGGGAGAAGCAGCAGGGCTATAATGAATTTGAATTGCTTCATTCCTCAGCCTCTTTTTCCGGCTCCGATTGCTTAACCACCACGCAGAATTCGCCGAGCACCTTTCCTTCTTTAAGATGCGCCTTCACTTCGTCGGGAGTGCCGCGAACTACCTCTTCGAATTTCTTGGTGATCTCGCGGGCAAGAGAAACAAAACAATCCCCGTAAACCTTTTTAAGGTCATCAAGCGTGTCCAAAATACGGTAGGGTGATTCAAAGAAAACCACCGGAAGTTCTGATCCTTTGTAGATTTCCAGTTCCTTCCTTTTTTTGGAAGGCTTCTTCTTGAGGAAACCGAGGAAGATAAACCTGTCCGTATCAATGCCGGAGATAGAAAGAGCCGCCACGACCGCGGAGGGCCCCGGAACAGCCGCTACATTTACACCGCGCTTTTTAGCTTCGTCAACCAGAAGCCAGCCGGAATCCGAGATACATGGTGTGCCTGCGTCGGAGACAACGGCAACATTCTTTCCGGAAAGCAGGAGTTCAATCAGGTAATCGCCCTTGCCCTCTTTATTGTATTCGTGGTAGCTGGTGAGTTTTTTCTCTATGCCAAAATGCTTGAGGAGATTGCCTGTTACGCGGGTGTCTTCCGCAGCCACTATATCGCATTCTTTCAGCACGCGCATGGCCCGAAGAGTAATGTCTTCGAGATTGCCTATGGGAGTTGCTACGATATAGAGAGTGCCGGGAGTCATTTATTCCCCTGAGAGGCGCTCTCCTCATTTGCAAGGAGCATTTCCGCCCGCTCTTTGTTCAGCTTGTATTTCTCAAGTCCGGGGTTCAAGGTCATCGCGCTGCGATGACCAACGACGCCTTTTTTAACAGGGAAGAAAGCTCATTTGTTCGGGCTAAAGAAACGCTCGTAAACTATCCAAAGTATTCTGCGGGAAACCTGTGCCCCGCGCTCCTTAACCGGTCTTTCCTGAAAATCCGCTCCCTTACTCTTCTTCGTCCTTTGAAGCAAGCCGCGCGACTGCCGTCGCTTTGTCGCCTTCAGAAAGACGGATAAGCCTAACACCGGAGGTTGACCTCCCGGTCTGGCGGATGTCGGAAACCTTGCTCCTGATTACCACGCCGCTGCTCGTCATCACCATTATTTCGTCTTCCTTCGCTACTTCTTTGATCCCGATGACCAGGCCGGTCTTCTCGCTGGTCTTAATATTAATTAGCCCTTTGCCTCCGCGCCCCTGAACTCTGTAGGCTGAGAGGTCTGTTCTCTTGCCAAAACCCCTCTCGGTCACGGTGAGCAGGCTGGACTTGTCAAAAACGACTTCCATTCCTATCATAAAGTCGCCCTTGCCGAGCTTCATGCCTTTCACCCCTATTCCGGAGCGGCCAATCTCTCTTATGTCTGATTCTTTGGAACGGAGCGCGTAGCCGTCCCGTGTTGCCGTCACGACATCCTGCTTGCCGGTCGTGATCTTGACCGCGATAAGTTCATCGCCGTCGCGCAGGCGCAGAGCGATAATACCCGTAGATCGCGGATTGTTGAACTCGGAGAGGCGTGTCTTCTTAATCATGCCCTGTTTCGTGGCCATTACCACAAACATAGTATCCTTGAACTCTTTAATGGCGAGCGCGGCCGTTATCTGTTCTTGGGTCTCAAGCTTTATAAGATTGACTATGGGCCTCCCCTTGGAATATCTGCCCGCCTCAGGTATCTCATAAACCTTAAGCCAGTATACCTTGCCCCTGTTCGTGAAGAGCATAAGGTAGTCCCTTGTCGTGGTCACGAAAATATCCTCGACAAAATCATCATCCTTCGTCTCGGCGCCGGTTATGCCTTTACCCCCGCGCCTCTGCGCTTTGTAGGAAGTGACCGGCAGCCTCTTCACATAGCCGAGGTGCGACATGGTGACAATAACATCTTCTTCTTTTATCAGGTCCTCGATGTTGATCTCCGCCTGTTTGGCTATTATGTGGGTCCTTCTCTCGTCGCCATAGCGCGTCCGGATATCAATGAGCTCTTCCTTAACTACCGCGAGCACGTTCTTTGAATCGGAGAGAATGTCTTTGAGTTTTTCAATGAGCTTGAGAAGCTCTTTGTATTCAGCTTCCAGTTTCTGGATCTCAAGATTCTGCAGCTGCCTGAGACGGTAATCGAGGATGGCCTGCACCTGCACCTGGGTGAGCTTGTACCTTTTCATAAGCTCGGCTTCGGCATCCTTGGAAAACCTGATTATTTTTATTGCCCTTTCAAGGTCATTTATAATAATGAGCAGGCCTTTAATCAGGTGGACCCTTCTCTCTGCCTTGTCGAGGTCGAATTTGGTCCTTCTTATAATAACCTTGCGCCTGTGTTCGAGATACTGGCTCAGCATTCCCTTAAGGTTCAATATCTGCGGCTGCTGGTCCACAAGCGCCAGCATTATAACGCCGAAGGAAGACTTGAGCGAAGTGTGTTTGTATAGATTGTTGAGTATTATCTGAGGGTTCTCGTCTTTTTTCAGTTCTATAACAATGCGCATCCCGTCCTTGTCCGATTCATCTCTTATGTCGGAAAGGCCTTCCAGTTTCTTGTCGCGGACAAGATCCGCGATACTCTCAATAAGCCTGGCTTTATTCACCTGGTAGGGGATCTCATAGACAATAATTCTCTGCTTTCCGCCCTTCATCTCTTCTATGCGGGTCTTTGCCTGAAGAGTTATAGAGCCCCTGCCCGTGCTGTACGCGTCCTTTATGCCGTCGCGGCCGAGGATATAGCCGCCGGTCGGAAAATCCGGACCGGTGATTATGCCTATCAGCTTGTCAATCGTTATATCCGGATTATCAATGAGCGCGATTATTCCGTTTATTACCTCGGTCAGATTATGCGGCGGTATGTTGGTAGCCATTCCGACCGCGATGCCTTCCGCGCCGTTCACGAGCAGGTTGGGAATCTTTGTCGGAAGCACCTGCGGCTCTTCCCTGGACTGGTCGTAGTTGGGAATAAAATCAACGGTATTCTTTTCTATGTCAGCGAGGACTTCATCGGAGATTTTAGCGAGCCTGGCTTCGGTGTACCTGTAGGCGGCAGCGGCATCCCCATCAACGGAGCCGAAGTTTCCCTGTCCGTCTATAAGAGGGTATCTTATCTTGAAATCCTGGGTCAGCCTGACCATCGTATCGTAAACCGAAAGATCTCCGTGGGGGTGGTATTTACCGAGAACTTCACCGACGACCATTGCGGATTTTCTGTAGGGTTTACTGTGGGTAAGGCCCATCTCGTTCATGGCGTAGAGTATTCTGCGCTGCACAGGTTTCAACCCGTCGCGCACGTCAGGCAGGGCCCTGCCCACGATAACGCTCATAGCGTAACTTAAGTAGGATTCCTTTATCTCGTCTTCGACATAAATAGGTTTGACTTTTTCGTTCGGGCCTATTCTGACCGCAACTTTAGGTTTGACGGCTTTTGTTTCCGCGAGTTCTTCCTGCACGGGAACTTCTTTTTCCTGTTCCTTGGCAGGCAGTTCTTTCTTCTGCAGGGGCTTGGCCTCTTTAGCTGGTTTCTTCTTCTTTTTAGACAAACTGTCCTCCAATAAAATACTGCGGCCTGAAGGCCGAGAGTATTTTGTTTTGGTTGGTAAAAATATATTTCATGCCGAATTTCCGCCGGGGACGAGACCTCGCCGGCCGCTAAGCGGCCTGGCGGGCATCCCCGCCATGAATGGCGGGGTTTTCTTCGGCATAAACGAAATAAACTTATCCTGACTTTACACTGTGATTTTAGCAGGAAACGCTTATAATATCAAGAATTTTGCGATTTTTTAGGAGATTTTATTGCATGAAACAGGGCAGGGAGTCATCCATTTAGCGCGTAAAAACGCTATTTTTTTAAGCCTGACTCCGTTATATTTTCTTCTTTTTCGAGTTCATCATTAGTGTAAGCCTTGAAATATTGGAGAAAGTAGGACTTGTCCTTCTTTAAATTAGACGGAGAAAGAGACCAGATCGCTATCCTGTCTTTGAGAACAAGAGCCCCGCCTCCGTTAGTGCTGACACCGGCAAGGTCTACCTCCAGATCGCTATGACCCGGTCTGGCCAGCAACATGGTATCGCTCCGATCCGCGTACTTAATCGGCGATTTAGGTTTGATAACAAAGTTAAAGCTAAGTGGCTCGTCTAAAGGGTTGAAGATACCAATCTTCAAGACATCATAGCCGTCCCAGACCCCCCGCTTCGGAGGGCATTCCGCTATGCAGCCGCCGCCGTCTTCTGTGGCGGTAACCTTAAGCGAGACACCGCCTTTTTTAACAGCGTGCTCTTCCGAGAGTGAAACCTCGGATTTGATTCCGTCATTTGTGGTCTCACCTTTGTCTAGCTTTAGTACATCCAGTTTCTTTGCGAAACCAGGAGCCGCGCAAAGGAACACCGTAATAAGAACGGCAGTCAACAGCTTGTGTTTTTTCATGGAATCCCCCGGGCGGTTCAACCGCCTGTTGCTCCGGCCATTACGGCCGCCGGCTGGCTTTTCTCAAGCCTGAAGTTATTCACGTAAAAGACTTCCGGCGTTATGCTGAACTTATTCTGCGTAAAATACCACTCATGAACGTTCCTATCCCAGCGGTACGATTCGCCTGTCAGTGAGGTTGCGCCCCTAAGATCTATTGCAACGCTTGAATAACCTGACCGAACACCTGCCGTATAGAGAAAAATCTTTCCCTTACCTGCATCGGGCAGGGCGCGGACACGGAAGTCGAAGATAAGAACCTTCTTCCCAGGATTGTAAACATCAAAACTGAACGTATCATATGTTTTCCACATGTTGACCGCGGCAAAATCCTCGCCGACCGCCCATTTTGCGCCGTGCGGCTGCACTCTGATCATCTCTTTTCCGCCAAGCTGAACGCGCGCCGACCCGGCATTCACAATATTTGGAGGCCTGGACCAGGGTTCAAGGACATACCTCACATAGTTCCCGTAGGCGCTGATATCGACAGGGGAAGTTATGCCGGAAGAGTTAACTTCCTTAAAACAGCCGGCGGCTACAGATCTGACTCCCGACTTTTCCGCTGCAACTCCGAGGTTCATCTTCACGGCCGCTTCAAACTTTTTGTCATTCTTTTTGTCATTCTTTTTTACATTCTCGTTCTTAAGCTCGTTGAAAACAAGTGCGGATTCAAGCCCGTAGCCGGATTTTGAGAGTGAAACGCCGACGATGAATCTTCCGTCCCTCGTTTTTGTCCCCCCCTTGCCGGCAGTTTTCACGACTTCAAGATAGTCGAGGGATTTGACCAGGGCTTTCAGTTTCTGGTCTCCTTTCAGATTAGCTGACCTCTGATACGCAAGCTTGCTCTCCTTTGCTCTTTCCGCGAGAAAAGCCGAAAGCGAGGCCGTGTAGGCGTCAATACCAGGCTTTGTGCTTATCCCGGAATAGATGCGGACAGCGTCATCGTAATTCTGAGTTTTTTCGCATTCAACTGCCGTGAGAATTTCATCCTGCACGCGCCGGACATTGTTGCAGGCAGCCTCAACAACAACACCGCTGCCAAAGATATTATTAAAGAATTTTACCGCGCCGCCGGAAAGGCTCCCTTCGGATTTTCGCCTGATAATGTCTTTAAGAATAGCTATCATCCTGACATTATCGTGTTTATCTATGGAATACAGGGCATTCTCCAGCGAAGCAACGGCAGTATAATCTATGCTGTCGTTTGAGAGCTCATCAGCCTGCTGGTGCTGAAGCGCTGCCTTGACCACGGGCTCAGAACCGCCGGAAAACGAATACTTGGCGAAATCCAGTATCTTGGTGTAATCGGATACGTTAATAACGCTGTAGACAGCGTCATAGCCGAATACCACCGCAAGTACTGCGGCAACGGCAAACGCCGACCTCAGAACCAGCCTCGGAAAGAATCCCCGCCTGTACCTGCTTTCTTCCCGCTCTATGCTCTCAAATACTGTTGAAACCATACCCGGGTATTCAGCGCAGCCGCTATCCTTAAGGAGCAAAACTTTCGCGCCAGTAAGTTCGGCATATTCCAGGCAGCAGGGAGCGCAATCCTTAAGGTGCAGTTCCAGAGCCGCTTCCTCGGCAGAAGTTGCTTCTCCCGCAACCTTCCGGGTTATCAGTATTTCACATTCTTTACAGTTCATGTTCTCCCGTCACTTTTTCGTATTCCTTCTTGAATAGTTTCAACCCATAGTGCAGCCTTGACCAGACCGTGCCTTCCGGAATCTTGAGCAGTTTCGCTATCTCGGCGCACTTGAGCTCCTGGTAAACCTGAAGGACCAGAACCTCTTTGAACTCCGCCGGCAGGGCATCGAGCGCTTTTCTGACAAAGTACGCAGTGTCCTTTCCGGCAACTGTGTCTTCGACCATATTCCGCCGGGTTCCCTTGTTTTCCGCGAACTCCAAAGGTGTAAATCTTACCTTCTGCCGCCTCGCTATCTCGTTTATATAGATGTTCCTCGCCACCGTGTACATCCAGGTCGTGAACTTGCTCAGCCGGCGGTAGCGTTTTGCGGATTGAAATATCTGCACGAAAACCTGCTGCGCGTAATCCTTCGAATCCTCGATATTTCTGAAATAGCGGTAGAAGTAGTTTTGCAAAGGACGGGTGTGACGTTTGACCAGTTCCTCAAAGGCTTTTTTTTTGCCTTTTCCGGTTAGCAGCATCAGGTCTTCGTCATTCTTGTCGGTAAGTTGAGGCATTGAGAGCTATATTAACACTATCAAAAACCGTTGTCAAATATACATAACCGACAAGCCGGTCCGTATAATTAAACAAATCAGGCGTGTTTTCCTTCAAAATATGAGCTATGCGGCTGGTATAAGCGCGCCTGCTTTCGCAGGCCGGGAAAAGAAAACCCGGGCATAAACGCCCGAGTTTTAGATATCAAGCAAGGACCGTTCTTTACTCGGCTTTTGTCACAACAATGCGGTGCTTAACCGGAACCACCCTGGCTTTTACCGATTCCGAAAGTTTCGCCTGGAGCCTGAAGTTCTCTTCCCTGTAGGCTTCCACTGCCGGGAATATCTTTAACATCCTTGACTTTGCTTTCAGTTCGTCGGGGAGCATTTCCGTGAACTTCTTGATCATGTTTGTTTCATAATCCTGTTTTGCGTAGACCGCCTTTTCCACGTCCGCGAAAGCCTGAACGAACGGGTTCTCGGTGAACTCCGCCGCGAGATTTATGCCCTTTGAAAGTTCCTGTTTCGAAAACACCTTCTCCTGCCCGCCCCACACCACCTTTGCCTTTTCCCAGGCAAGATTCTTCACGGTGAGAGTAAACCGGTTGAGATCCTCGTTGAAAGGAATAAAAGGGAGCATGTTTTTAGCGCTGCCCGCCGATTTGCCGGTGAAGCAGTAGGGATATTTTTGGCTTTCTATCTCCGCGGAGCCGCCAGCCGAGGAAATAACTTTCTGCCCTTCGGAGACGGCCGCGCCGCCGTTCATATCAATGGAAATCGAGCCGATATTGCCGTCAAACCCGAGGCCTTTAAGAAAACCGTAGGCTATGACGAGGTGTCCGTTCTCGTCAGGATGGACGCCGTCCTTTCCGCAAACATCATATTCCTGGCCTAATTTCTGCTTTGCTTTTTCCATAGCCGAGGCTAGGAGGAAATGTATGTCGGCAAAACCGGCCCCGTTCTTTTCAGCTATGCTTTTGCAGAGATCCGAAAGCTTGCCGAGCGTTTCATTATATACCTGCGGCGGGCAGCCGGTCGCGCTCTTAAAGTAGAAAGTATCCACCGTACCGGGGGAGCCTACAAGCAGGGACGCGTGATACTCCTTAACGATTTTCGCGGCGATGGCCTCCATAGCGTCGGCGTATCGCTTTCCGGTTGTTTCATTGTAAGGCCCGTAGCCTCCGTCATTCATCCCGTAAAAAAGAGTTACGACTGACGGCTTGAACGGTTCCAGGTCGGTCCGCATCCTCCTGAGAAAAGACGGCGCGACCTCGCCGGACCAACCGAGCTGAAGGACCTCGGTTTTCAATTCCGGATAACAGGCGGCCAGGTAAACCTCAATAAACTTGCAGTATTTCTTTGCCTCGGTGATTGAATCTCCCACTATGCAAAGCCGGTCTCCGGGCTTTATTTTTATTTCTCCCGTCACGGCGGATAAACCCAGCAAAGCAAGAAGCGCAGTAATGATTATTGTACGCATAATTCCTCCTTTGTTTGTTCAATGTTTGTAATGTAAACTGGAGCATTACTTGCGCCTTACATTATGAACGTTATTCTGTTATGCCAGACGGAGTCTGGCATGAAAGATATCTTTCCCTACAGAACAAGACGCACGAAGTGCGGCTTACAAACGTTAAGAACGTTAGTAACGTTATAAACCATTTAATTTTTTATTGTTTTAAAATATTTCCCATACACACACAGATTTTTTAACGGCGTATCAAGAGGAACTGCGCACTCCGGTCCGATTACTTCAATGCCTGTTCTGACCTTCTTTTCAATATCGGCAATCACGTCCGCTTCAGTGCCCTTGCGCAGCAATTCGGTATTATTAGTGCCTCCGGCAAGGCTCATTCTGCTCGCGGCTTTTCGCATTTCCGCGTCATCGTTTTTTGAATCATAATGGAAGCAGGCAAGTCCTGTTTCGTTTATATATTGAATGCGGTCAAGCGTGTACCCGCAAATATGCAGTATAACAGGAACTTTAATTGCCTTTGCCATCTCTTTATGAATAGGCAGAATATAGTCCCTGTAAGCCTCCGGGCTGCAAAGATCGCGGGTGCAGTGGTCGGCAAGCGTGATGCAGTCAGCCCCGGCTGCGATCTGAACCTCTGCGAACTTGAGGGTAAGCACTTTTAATTTTTCCAGGAGTTTTTTTGTCTTATCGTGGTCCGTAAAGGAGCCCATCAGGAATTCTTCCATACCGACGGTGTGATACGCCAGAGTCCAGGGGCCGAAAACCTTTCCGTTTATCGCTGCCGCGCCGTTTAGTTCCTTCTTCATAATACGAATCGCGTCCGGAACAACCTTGGCGTATTTGTGCTCAAGGAATTTGCCTGAGATATCAATATCTTCAGGTTCCTTCCAGATAGTATTTTTTGTGGAGGGCATGTTGTCTTTACGGCCCCAGTCAACTTCCACTCCGGAAGCCGCGGACTCGTAAACAACCGAGAAATACGGCATTATATTATCAAAGCCCATCACCGTGTGCCCGGCAAGCGCCAGGCCGGCCATTTTTGCGGCGTCCGTGTGAGCTTCCGGGAAAAAAAAGCCGGTCTTGTCCATAAGTTCCGTGCAGACTATTGAAACCGGATTCCCGATAGACGGCCGCGGAGTCTTTTTGCCCTGTATGGCGTTAAGGTATATCTCTTTTTGTGTCAAACTCCCCCCTCAAAGGCGGATGCTCGGAGGCGCGGCAAAGACAAGAACCATTTTTTGCGCCTCTGCGCTTCCGCTCATCCGCGCGTCATCTTTTTCTTTACTTCCTGCTGCCTCTTTTCGTAAGCGGAACACCCTTCTCGCACATCGGGCATTTTGACGGATCGTATGTCTTGATATCCAGCACAGCAAGAGCCTCCTTCCTTACCCCGAACTCCGCTTTTCCGTTGCTCCTGTCCACGAGCAAGCCTACGCCGGCAAGCGTCCCTTTGTGGGCCTTTACCACTTCTATTACTTCCATGACTGAACCGCCGGTCGTTATGACATCTTCAACTATAAGAACTTTTTCTCCCGGATTAATGAAGAAACCGCGCCGGAGAGTCATCTTCCCTTCCTCGCGCTCCGTAAATATGGCGCGCGTTCCCAGTTCTTTGGCCACTTCATGGGCAAGCAGAATGCCCCCGGTCACCGGCCCGACCACGACCTGGATGTTATCGTTCTTGAACCTTTTCGCTATCTCTTTGCAAAGGGCTTCCGTGTATTTCGGCCATTGCAGGACCTGGAATTTTTCAACATATTGATGGCTGTGAAGCCCGGATGTGAGTTTGAAATGCCCCTCCATTAACGCACCTGATTTTTTGAATATTTCCAGTATTTCTTCCTGTTTAAGCATAATTGCCTCCGGTGAAATTTTGAAACATTGTTTATTATAACAGATTTCCCGCATAAAAAAAGAGCGGAGAGCAGCGCTCCCCGCCCGTAAGTTTCCGCAACAACTTCTTACTTCAATTCCTGCCAGATTTTTACGCCCGCCGCCCTCTTCAGGGAAAAGACACTCATTACATAGGCGTACTGAGCCTGTGAAAAGAAAAGCCTTGCCCTGGCAAGAGATGTCTCGGAATTTATCAGGTCCAGGTTTGTGATAACCCCGTTATCGAACCTGACATTGGCCTGGGACATCGCCTCTTCGGCTAGTTTAACATGAAGCCCGGCCGCCCTAAGCTTCTCGTAGCCGGTATTGACGTCGGAGATCGCCTGCCGGACCTCGGTTTTCACGCTCTCTTCAACATCCATGCTTTTAAACTCCGCCGACGCAAGGGATGATCTTGCTTCGGCTTCCATTCCAGCGGTCCTGCCGCCGTCAAACAGGGGTATTTTTACTCCCGCAGTAAGAACCCAGTTATTTTGAAGAGTGTAAATGTCCATTAAAAAACCGTTTTTATACCCAAAGGTGCCGCCAACGAAGAGCGCGGGATTGTCAGAATTGTTTGCCACAGAGAGCTGCGCTCTGGCAATCTGCTCACCCTGTTTTGTCATTACGCACTCAGGCCTTGAAACCAACGCTTTGGCTATGAGAGAATTTTCGTCTATGTTAAGTTTATCCTGAAAGAATTTCCCCTCAAGCTTCGGATCAGAAACGGCGCCGATGTTCTTCTTAAACTGCAGGAAGGTTTTCTTGAAGGCATTATCAAGGTCGGCCTTCGCGTTCTTCGACTCTTCAAGCTTAACCTGAATTGTCAGCGCGTCAAAATCAGTTGCGCTCCCAAAGCTTACTTTCTTCCTGGTCTGGGACATATATTCCGTAAGCGAATCTATCTCCTTTTGCTGGACATCAGACTGTTGCGAGAGGAAAAGCACGCTGTAGAAAAGTTGTATGGTCTGGTAAGAAAGCATTGTTTTTGAAAGTTCAACGGCATTCTGCGCCTGCGAGAGCATCTCGTTTGAAAGGTCTATCTGCGAACCCGTCCTGCCCAGGTCAAGCAAGGTATAGCTCAGTCCGATATGGAAATCATAATTGTCTTCAGGGTACAACTGCAGGGTTCCAAGCGGGCCAAAGGCAAGCGTCGGGTCCGGTTCCACCCTGGCATAGACCCCTTCAATTTCAAGAGAAGGCCAGCAGGCCGCAAATTTCTGTCTCAGCCTTGCCGCCGCGGCGTCCCTGTCCGAAAACGACTGCTTTATTGTAGGATAGTTCTTGAGCGCGAGCTCAACAGCCTTCCCAACCGTCAAGGGTTCCCCGGCGGCGCAAAAAGCAGAAACCGCGAGTACTGCGGCAAGTGCCAAAATATTCCTTTTCATTGTTTTCTCCTGATCAAATTAAACTACCGCAGCCTGAAGACCGGCGATATCATGCTTGTCAGTGAAACTGACAGAACGATATCGTGACCTATCAGGAAAAGCTCTGCTTATTTTGTCTTGGTATGCATACTTCTCTCAGTCCAGAACGACAACTTCCTCCGCCACTGAATCATTTTTCTTTCCGGCTCTTAAAATAAAGACAGGTACAAGTATAGCGAGCGTCACAATAGCCGCGATTATGAAACAATCGCAGATTGCATGCACAAAAGCCTGTTTCTGAATTTCGCTCATTATCAAAGCTCCGGCCTGGGAACCGGCAACGCCCGGCGAGCTGTTAAAATCCCTTGTAAAATGGCCGGCAATTCCAAAATAAGTATTTCTAAATATTGGACTTGACGAATCCAGGCTCTGCCCATATATTGAGGCATGAAATACGGTGCGCCTTGTAAGAATTGAGCCAAATATCGCAATCCCGAAGCTGCCGCCTATCTGCCTGATAACATTTATCAGGCCTGAAGCCTGGGCCATTTTATCCCTCGGTATTTCCAGAAGGGACACCGTGGTCAAAGGCGTGAATATCAGCCCCATCGCCAGTCCGCGGATAGCGAGCAGCATATACATAAAGGGCTTCTCCGTCTGAAGCGTAAGCTGGGAATTAAGATAAAGACTTATGACCAGCAATATTATACCGATAGATGCGGGAACTTTCGGGCTAATTTTGTCAGCGAGTATGCCTGATATGGGCGAAGCAAAAGCCTGCAGTATTCCGACAGGCAGGAACATGCTGCCGGCCATTATCGCAGTATATCCCAGGGCATTCTGCCAGTAAAGCGGCATAAGAAAAGTGCTCCCAAACATTCCTATTCCGAAGATGAACATTATGGCGTTACTCGCAGTAAAATTGAAGTTCTTGAATAGCTTTATCTCAATGAAGGGATGCTCTTGGCGTGTTTCAACAATCAGAAAAATTATCAGACTGACAAACGCTATAGTGAAACAGCCAACAATGAAAGGAGAAGTCCATCCCCCCGTGTTCCAGGCAGCATTGCCTTCGGAAAGACCGAGAAGCATAGAAGTCAGGAACGCAGTTATTGACAGGAATCCCAGAAAATCAAAATCCCTTGTGTTATCGGTCTTGTATTCCCTCTGTATGATAAGCGTTACCAAAAGTCCGAAGATGCCTATCGGAACATTCACAAAGAAAATCGCCTGCCAGCTGATGTTGTCTACAAGGTAGCCGCCGATAAGCGGGCCGAAGGATACAGAGGCCGCGGCGGCTATTCCCCAGAACCCCATTGCCATGCCGCGCTGTTCCTTTGGAAACTCCCTCATAATGGTAGCCAAGCCGACCGGCATCAGCATGCCGGCGCCAAGCCCCTGCAGGAGCCTGAAGGTGATTAGTGAACTCTCGTTCCAGGAGAGCCCGCAGAGGAAAGAACCAAGCGTAAATATGGTCAGAGCCGTAAAATAGGTTTTTTTATAGCCAAGGTGGTCGGCAATCCAGCCTGAAGCCGGGAGCATCACGCCCAGCGCCAGGTTATACCCTGTCATAATCCATTCAATGGAATCAATGGTCGCTCCCAAAGATGCCATTATCTTGGAGAGCCCGACATTGACGATAGTGGAATCCAGCACGGCGACAAAAGTGCCGATCATCACGTTAAGAAGCACCCACCATTTATAACTGGAATGCTCGTGATGGATAGAAGGTATCCTGGCAATAATACCCCTCTTTATGGCATGGTGAGGAGAGGCCATTCTACTTTGTCTTAACCAGCACTTCCACTGACATTCCGGGCAGCAGTTTCCCGGGATTCTTTTCAATTGTTTCCCTGTCAGGCGTTATTTTGATAGGTATTCTTTGGGTAACCTTTGTAAAGTTTCCCGCGGCGTTGCTGGAAGGAATCAGCGAAAATTGGGAAGCGGTGTTCGAGCCAAGCTGGCTGACTTTGCCGCGCAGTTTCATCCTTCCGTAAGCGTCAACAGTGATCTCGGATACCTGTCCCAGAGCCAACTGCGAGAACTTCGTCTCCTCCAGGTTCGCCGTAATCCAGATGTTCTTTACATCGTATACTGTATATATTGCCTGGCCCGCGGTCACGACATCCCCCGGCAAAACCCACCTCTTAGCCACCACCCCGTCCATCGGCGCCTTTATCTCGGCATTCCCAAGTTGTGTTTCAATGACGCCGAGTTGCGCCTTCGAAGTCTGTATCTGAGCGACCGCAATGGAATCCTGCACCCTAGCGGATTGCAGGGCTTTTTTCGCGTGATCGTACTGTTCTTTCGCGACTATCTTGTTTTTGTACTGGGCCTCAACGCGCTGGAAATCTTCTTCCGCCTTGGAGAGGTTAACCTTCGCGAGTTTGCTGCTTTCCTGAGCAAAGGAAACAGACGCTTTCGCCTGTTCCTTCTGGGCAAGCAGGTCTGAAGTGTCGAGGATAGCTATCACCTGGCCGCTAATTACATTGGCGCCTTCCTGAACTGTGAGCGAGGCCACCCGGCCGGGGTATTTTGAACTAATGGTCGCCTTGTCGGCGTCAATGAACGCGTCATCGGTATACACTTCTCTTCCTGACTTCAGGTACCATAGCACGTAAAGCACCGCGGCAACCGCGACCAGCCCCAGGATAATTACTATCATCCTTGTTTTGGAACTCGGCCCTTCTGTTTTTGCTTCTGTCTCCATGATTGGATCCGCCATTATGCCCCCTTCCTGTGCGAAGCCTTTCTTACCTTCGCTATTTTATTTTTAATCAGATTTATCCGCTTCACATAACCGGTAATATAGCTGTTAAACTGCGCCGTGCTTGCCAGTATCACCATACCGTTGTAGGAGATTACCAGCATTTTATCGTTCTGTTTTAGTTTCAGCTTATTCCTGACTTCCTGAGGCACTACAACCTGACCTCTCGCGCCAAGAATAGTGGTCCCGTGTATTTCGCCGCCAAGCGGCCCTTTCAGTTCAGGTCCTTTCATTTTCCCTCCGGGAAGCGGTATGATTAGTATGATTAGACGTACAATTGTAGCACTTCCGGTACGGGAAAGCAACGGAAAGAGTCCGGGTTTACACAGTCACATTCAGGAGGATTTTCACAAAATAACCTATTACGAACGAAACCGCCGCCACCGAAAAGCAGATGAGGGTCATCTCCCAAAATCTTTTCTTGAAGGAAAGATTTTTGGCGACGGAAATGTAAAAATTGAAGATTACTATTTCAGCAAGCGCCAGCGCCATGGTGGCGGCGAGCGCGAGGAAGTAATCCTTAAAAAGCAGGTACGGCGCGACCAAAAGAATAACGGTAAAGATATAGGTAACGCCGGTATAGACCGCGGATTTGTAGGCGTTTCCCGAGCTCTCGTGTTTGACCGCAAGATACTGCGAAGCGGCCATGGAAAGCGCTGCGGCTACTCCGGTAATCAACCCAGCCAACGCTATTAATTTCGAGTTCTGCATGGCAAGCGTAAGGCCTGCAAGCATGCCGGTCAATTCCACCAGGGCGTCGCTTAACCCCAGCACCACGGAACCAATATATTGAAGCTTTTCTTCGTTGATAAGGTCAATGAGAGCGTGTTCGTGCTTTTCCTCATCCCGTATTATTTTCGAGAGAGTACCAAGCTCTTTCTGAAGCTCCGCGTAATTCTTCTGGGCGTTCCCCTCGTCCTGTTCCATAAGGCGTATGCCGAAAGTAAGGCCGAAGATTCTGGCTATCCAGAAGAACCTGAATATTTTCCGTCTGTCAGGAGCAATTTCCGCGCCTGTCAACTTGCGGTAAAAGTCATAATGCCGCTTCTCGTCCCGGGATATTCCTGTAAAAATCTTTGCCGCTGCCGGGTCTTTCACGGAAACTGCAAGACGCGCGTAGACAACGGCTTCAGTAGCCTCGTTTTTCTGCGCCTTAAGCAGCCTGACGAGAGTATTTTTGCCAAACTTGTCTTTCATTATTCTCCTATATGAAGGTAAGACAGAAGGGCTATCAGCCCGAATCCCGCGACAATACAGAGGAACTGCCCGAGCGATTTCCACACATTATGCTCGGTCTTAAGTTCAGGTATCAGGTCTGCGCCGGCAAGATAAATAAAACCGCCGGCGGTTATCGGCAGAAGCGCCGTCCTAAACCCTTCGTTCACGCTGCCTATCAGAAGAGATATGACAGCGCCGAGCACAGAGAGGAGCGCGGTGGAAAAATTGTAAAATAAAGCCCTCTTCGGGGAAAGCCCGCCGTGCACAAACGCCGAGAAATCGCCTATCTCGTGCGGCGTTTCGTGCATTATAACCGCAAGGGCCGTCGCAAAACCGATCCCGGAGTTCACGGCAAAAGATGCGCCAAGGATAATACCGTCAATAAAGTTATGAAAAAGATCTCCCGCAAAGATTATCGGGACATACGGTTTTACGCTGCTATTCCTGGGGCCGTGGGTTATGGACCAGTTTATGAACTTTTCTAAGACGAAAAACGCAGCTATCCCGGCAAAAACCAGCCATGCGATATGCAGGGGGTTTGGTATAACCCTATAGGCTTCAGGAAGCAGTTCAAAAAATGTGTCGCCAAAAAGCCCTCCTATAGCAAAACTGACCAGATAAATCAGTATCTTTCTGAGAACTTCCTGATTGAGAGAGAGCGTAAAGATTCCTACAATCGAAACTGAGCTCACCACAGCGACGCTGCCAATTGAATACAACCATTGATGCATGCTGTCTCCTCCGGCAAAGATTTTTAGGTTCTGCGCCGCCAAACTAGTTAGGCGTTAAAAAAAACCTGCGGGTAAACAACTTCTCCCTTAATGCAGTCCAGAGCGTCCGGCGCCAGCTCAGCCACCATGAAGGCGCTCTCTGAGTTAAATCTTGAACGAAGTCCCTTATCAATCGCAAAAGTAAAACCGAACCTGCTGTAATAATCAGGATGCCCGGCGGCAAAAACGGAATTATAGCCGTTGATCTTGGCAAGTTCCATGCCCTTGCGCATCAAGAGGCCTCCAATACCCTGCTTCCTGGCCTTTGGCAGGACCGCGAGCGTTACCAGCGCCAGTGCAGGGACCTCTTCGTCCTTTGTCTTTACATGCACCTCTGCAAGAAGCAAATACCCTTTAATCTTCCCGTCTTCCTCGGCCACCAGGGAAAGATCAGGAATAAACCCGTCTGCCCCGCGGAGTTTTTTAACAAGCTCTGCCTCGGCCTTTCTCCCGAACGCGCGCAGGTTTACTTCATAAACTGCTTTAAAATCAGCCGCCGACTCCTGTCTGATTGATACCATAAATCCTCCTGCAATTCTTGAGGACCAAATCACTTAAGTTCAAATCTCAAATCACAAGCACCAAATCACTTAAATTCAAATCACAAATCTCAAGCACCAAATCCCAAATAAAAATAAAAAAGACAACATACAAAAAAGCTTTGAAATAACTTATTTTTTTCTTTTATGTTTATTTGGTGCTTGGTGCTTGGAATTTGGTGATTGATCTTCTTTTGTTTCGAATTTCGTGCTTCGAATTTTGAATTTTTTCTTTTAGTTCTTATCTACATTAATATTCTTTCCAACTCCGCCCTGCTTTTTGCCGGCATCTTTTCAAATCTCGTTATTTTGTACCTGCACTTTTCCATATCGGTAAGCACCATGCTGCTGTCCGCCTTAAATCTGATGCTCTCTCTCGTGGAACCGAGGAAGAATCTCTTCCTGCCTCTGTCCGTCACCGCGTGAACCTCGAAGAACCAGTATTTGTCCAGAATCCTGTCAATGGACTTTATCTCAGGTATGAAATATCTTTTGTTCAAATCTTCCCTTACAACCTGTTCCGCGGAAGAAGGCAGGTCCTTCAGCCGGCTTATTATTCCAATCTGCTCCTGGTCAGTCCCTTTTTTTACAACCGCAGAAATAAAATTCTCGAGATCGGTGAAGGGAAAGAGCAGAAGGAAATGGACATTTTTGAACGCCTTCCCGTCTTCCCGGGTAAGGGTTATACTCCCATCCGCCTTCTTCTCTATCTTTATCTTTTTCGGATTAAGCACATTCATCTATTCTCTCCTGCATCCGCCTTCTGACTTCTGTCCTCAGTCTTCTGTCCTTTTCACTTGCGCGTCCGCTCATCCGCGCCTCTGCGCATCAACCTTATCGGCCTTTAAGCATCCAACCATCTGACCCTGTACCACTCACGTGCGTTCGGGTACAGGGCACGCCCTCCAACCTTCTAGACCGCCTTTGCTTTTGAAGCCTGTTTACTAAACTCTCTCTGCATCGTTATCAGCTTATGAAACAACCCTTTCTTGTCCATCAGTTCCTTGTGAGTCCCTACTTCAACAATCTTTCCGTCCTTAACAACTATAACCCTGTTGCAGTTCCTCAAGGTGGAAAGCCGGTGGGCTATCGCTATGGTCGTCCTGCTCTTTGTAAGCTTTTCCAGAGCATCCTGTATCTTTTTCTCGGTCTGGACATCAACGGAGGAAGTGGCCTCGTCAAGTATCAGGATGCGCGGGTTCCGGAGGATTGCCCGCGCGATGGAAACCATCTGTTTTTCCCCTCCGGAAAGATTGTTCCCTCTTTCTCCGACGTCGGTGTCATAGCCGTCCGGTTTTTTCAGGATGAAGTCATGAGCGTTCGCCGCCACCGCCGCGGCAATGACCTCTTCCTTCTTAGCCCCTGGCTTCGCGTAGGCGATATTGTCGTAGATGGTACCGTTGAAGAGGAAGGTCTCCTGAAGGACTATTCCTATCTGGCTCCGAAGCTCCGAAACTTTTATGTCCTTTATGTTCCTGCCGTCAATAAGCAGCTCGCCGTTGTTGACATCATAGAGCCGGCAGACCAGGTTCACAAAGGTGCTCTTTCCCGCGCCGCTGCGCCCCACAAGCCCTATCATCTCGTTCGGCTCTATCTTTACGGATATCTTCTTAATGACCGGCTTGAACTTGCTGTAGCCGAAACTGACGTTTTTGAACTCTATCGCGCCTTTTATGTCGACGCTCCCGCCCCCGTTCTCCGGATCCTTTATCTCCGGCTCGGTATCAATAACATCAAAGACCCTTTCCGCGGCCGAGAGCGAGTTGCCGACATTCTCCACCATCCTGGTAAGGATGAAGACCGGCCTGTAAAACATCGCGAGATAGCCTATGTAAGCCATCAACTGGCCGATGGTCATCTTTCCGCCGGACACATAGGGGCCGCCGATAACATAAGCGAGAATAGTTCCGAGGGTTATGAAAGCGTGAAGTATCGGGTGATAAATCCCCCACTGGTTAGAAACCTGGATGCCGGCGTCGCGGAATTCCGCGCTCCTCTTCTTGAACTTCGCGACCTCAACCTTCTCCTGACCAAAGGCCTTAATGACCCTCATGCCTGAAACAGAGTCATTCACAAGCGCGGAGAGCATCGAGCGCTTGTGGTAGAACCTTATGAAATAATACCAGACCCGCGGGAAAACCAGCCCCAGGAAAATCACGGTAAATACCATGGGGAGGAACATGTAAAGAGTCAGCTGCCAGTTCAGTTTGAAGAGGCAGTAACCAATGCCGAAGAAATAAAGGATGGCTTCCACCGTGAGCGGAAAGAAATCCACCAGGAACCTCTGCACTTCTCCGGTATCCTGGTTTACCCTGGAAAGAATGGCTCCGGTCTGATGCTTGTCAAAATACGAAAGTGAAAGTTCCTGCAGTTTCTCGTAAATAGCGGACCTGACGTCAAAAGCAGTGCTGTAGCCGAGCTTGCCGGAGAAACGTTCCGAGAGCCCCTGGAAAAAGAGCTGGGCCATGCTCGAAAGAAAGAGCACGGCAGTAACTATATAGAACCAATCCCAGTAGGGAAACTTGGCGTCTGAAGGACCGGGCGCAATCCACGGCAACAAGTGGGAAAAAGGCATCGGCCCATGATCATGCCCGGTGTAGAATACATAGTCAAGAAAGAGCCTAGAAAGATACGGCGTAACAAGCCCGGAAAGCATAAGGAAGAGCGTGCAGGAAATAACAACCAGTATCGTTCCGGTATGCGGTTTCGCAAACCTCATCACCCGCATCAGAGTCTTGGATTTATCGGTGCACTGAGGACACTTGTTCATATAATCCGGAATAGGCTCGTGACAGTTCTCGCAAATTATCTTTTTTGCCGCGCTTTCCTTGGCTGTAACCTTTCTTCCCTTCGCAAGCTCGTTTATATCGTCGGCTGCCTGGAAGAAATCCGGAGTTTTGGCGTTGGAAAACATTATAACGCGGTGAACAGAGGACCCTACGGTAAGTTCAATAACGCCGCTGCCTACCAGGTCTATCGCTTCTGATTTTTTTACGGATGAAAGGTTTATATCGTGAATGGTATTGCCCGATCCGGAAAGGACTACTACGCGCTTTTCCGTAACAAAGAGCCATTCCTCTCCGTATTTTGCCTCGCCGACAATATCCGAGCGCAGCGCGATAAGGAGCTTCTCTTTTTGATGGGCCTTGCGGAATTTTTCCTGCAGATGTTCCGGTATCTTGTCTTTATCCATTTAGAACAATTATAGGTTAAAAGAGGCTTCTATTCAACCGGAAAAACCCTGAGTTTCCGGAACTGGTTACGGCTGTTGCAGCTCTTCGAGCACGCGTTTCGCCGCTTCTTTCGGGTTTTTGGCTTTCGTTACGGGACGGCCTATCACTATGTAATCGGCTCCGGCCGCGATAGCTTCTCGGGGAGTTATAATCCTTTTCTGATCATCACCGGCAGCCCACGCGGGGCGGACGCCCGGAACCACCAGTTTGAAATCCTTGCCGCAGGCTTCCTTTATCGTCTTTATCTCTTCCCCCGAGCAGACCACTCCGTCAAGCCCTGCTTGTTTCGCAAGCTTCGCGAGTCTTAGAGCCTGCGCGTTCGCGCCAAGAGTGAGACCTAGCTCTTCCTTCAATACCCTGTCATTCATGCTGGTGAGCACCGTAACCCCAAGAACCAGGGGTCTGTCCTTTCCGGCCTTTGCCGCGGCTTCCGCAGCCTTCTTCATCATATCTATGCCGCCGGAAGCGTGTACATTGAACATCAGGACGCCAAGAGCCGCGGCCGCGCCTGAGGCCTGCCCGACTGTGTTTGGAATGTCGTGGAATTTGAGGTCAAGAAAGACTTTCCCTCCGAGGGCGGTCAGTTTTTTAACTATGCCGGGACCTGCCGAGACAAAAAGTTCAAAGCCTACTTTATAAACACCCGCAAATTCGCTTGTGCGCGAAACCATATCAAGCGCCAAGGTCTCATCGGAAAAATCAAGTGCTATGATAATCCTGTCTTTTAGTTCCATACTACCCCCGCAGGGCAGCGAGCCCGGACATTATCATTTTAATTGCCGTATCAAATAACTGCAAGGATAAAATCTCTAAACTTCAGCCCTGCTATTTCGCATTTTTACTCTTATTTATCAGCGCCGCTATTCCTGCCGCAAATTTATATTGGGCTTTCGGTATAGTAAACCCTGAAAGCAGCTTCTTCGCCGCGAAAGCCCGGTTTTCTATCTCAAGGAAATGCCAGCCCTCAAGGTAGGAGGCCCACACAAACATGCGCTGGGGGTCTTTCTTGCATTTGGAAAGCACTTTGTTCAACAATTCTTCGGCGCGGTTGGATTTGCCCAGGATGCTTAAGGCCAGCGTATGATAAATAAACCTTTCTGACGCGAAATAGTAAGCCGTAAACTCTCCTCCGATCCACCAGGCGGATTCCTCATCCCTGGCCTTTATCTTGTAAAGCGCCTCTTTGGCCGCGGCAGCGTCGCCTCTTTTACGCGCAATCATATATCTAATGAACCAGCTTCTGCTCTCCGTGCGCCAATCCATCTTTGGTACTCCGATGTTCTCGGGATAAAGCATCGCTTTTTCCGCACAACCGGCAGCTTCATCAAGGTCATTGCCTTTTATCAGTTTCTCTGCCTTGCCGTTCCAGGCGTCCTCATATATTTGCCGCGAGAGAAACTCTCCTTCCCAGGGATAGAACTGTTTTGACGAAAAGTATTCTATTGCTTCGTCGTAGCGGCCGGAATCTACTATATATTTGGCTTTGCGTTCCATGGCCTTGGGATGTTCCAGCGCCTCTTCTAAGACTATCTTCGCGAGCCTTTTCCTGACGGGCTTATATCCATAGATGGAAAGGAACTTGTCCCCTTCCGCATATATCTCCCAATCCTTCGGATTATATCTCAGCGCCTGCTCATAGGCCCTGGCCACCTTATCGTAATCCTTTCTCAGGCGCACCAGCCCAAGGGCAATGTTCCTGTAGACCACCGGACTCTTTGAACCGAGTTCTTTCGCTTTATTGAAATACTTCAACCCCTCATCGTAGCGCATGCGGCTGAAGAGGAAATTTCCCAGATACTCGTAAGTATTCGGCAGGCGCGGATGCACTCTGGCCGCGCTCTCAAGTATTTCCACGGACTCGGCCTGCCAGGGGAAGCAGCGCTTGCCTTTTGCCAGCGCTCCGGCCCGGTAGCTCTCCCTCGCCTCTTTGAGGCGCCCGAGTTTCTCAAGCGCGTATCCCTCATAGTAATGATAGAGCGGGTAGTCCGGATATTTTCTTTTGGCAAGTTTAATGACGCCAGCCGCTTCCGCCCAAAGGCCCGTCTGCATGTAATCAGCGGCAATTTCAAGAGCCGTCTCCCTGCACCTGTGGAGGACCTGAAGCAGGGCAGAGGTGCTCCCCGGGCCGTTCCCGAGAATCTTCATTTCGTTTAACAGCAGGCCATCAAGCGGTTCATTTGGCAGGCAGTCCGACACAATATGCGCGGCTTCCTTAGTTTTCCCGGAATGGCGCAGCGCCGCCGCATAAAGCCCGGCGACTTTCGGGTTATTGGCGCGCTTTGACCAGGCTTTTGCAAGTATTTCAACGGCTTCTTCAAAGCGGCCTAAAACAAGAGACATTTTGCCAAGCTCCAGCAGAGCGGGCGCGCTAAAATTACTGTCGTCCCGCAGCTCCCTGAATGATTCTTTTGCCGCTTCCATCCTGCCGAGGCGATTGAGGGCTATCCCGTAAAAGTAGCATACCTCCCCGTTCGCGCCGTTTACGTTTAAACCCTTTATCCCGGCAAGCAGTTCGCCGGCGCGGCGGTAAAGCCCTTTTTCCAGGGCAATAACTGCAAGCCTGAGCATTGCCGGCGCATATTTGGGATCTTTGCCCAGCGCCTCCCCGTACTTCTTTGACGCTTCGGCGAAGAACCTTCTCTTCTCAAGGGTCACTCCTTCTCCGTAGAGGGTTTCAACCAGCCTGCGGCTTTTTTTTGCCGGCAGGTCGGGAAGCGCTTCATAGCTCCCGAGCTTGGAAACAACACTCTCGTACCTGAGTATTTCCGAACCGCCCTCCGAGACGGAGAGCGTGATTTTTTTCCCGCCGAGATTCGGCGGAAAAGGAAAAGATTCCTTAAAAACATTAAGCGGCGTGAGAGTCCTCTTCCCGGAGTAATATTTCTTCCCGCGCGCGGAGACGATAATAAGCGCTCCCTTGATCACCCGGTTCGCCGAGATTGTTAGGTCCATTGAAGCGGTGCTGTGCCTCTGGACCAGGTTAACCGCGGCTTCTTTGTTGGCGTAAATAAAACCGCCGGTCTTTCTTACCGGCATGTAATACTGCTTGAACTCGGAGGTACCGCACGGGTTCAGGAGCTCCCAGCGAAGCTGGGTTTCAAAAGGGCCGGACTGGAATTCGGCGTAAGGAGGATTATCGTCGGTCAGGAACTTTCTCCAGCGAAGCCCGTTTACGGAACCCCAGGTAAAGAATTTCTTCCCGGAAACCTCGTGCCGGTCGGCGTAGTGAACCATACCAAAATCGTAGTCTTCGTTATAATAACCGAAAAAGTCCTCCGGAGAATTATGCGCGAAGCCTTCGGAGCCGTTCTTGTTGTTCCTGTAATAACTTAGATCCATTCCGTTGTGCACCGGATAATTAATCCTGTTCCCCTCTCCGCCTTTTAACTTGTTTGTCGGAAAGATAAGGTGAAGGCCTTCTGTGGCGTCCACGGCCGCGTTAGCCCAGTAATAGTACCTCTCGGGAAGCACCCCGCGGTTGTTCAATTTCACAGAGAGCTCCAGGGCTGAAAAACCCGGATAAAGTTTCACAAGAACGGTCCACCTCATTCTCGTCACAAGGTCTATATTGCCTACCGCAACACCCTCCGAACCGTCATCGCTTTTTATTATTTTACTGTCTATGGTTTCGTAAGAGGTAATTGAATGGCCCATGGGGAAGTTAAGCTCCAGACCGCAGGCAATCCAGGTTCCCTTGGTCTGTATGAGGGCCGGTTTTATTACCCTGTTCTTATAGAAAATATCCCTGCCGGTAACCTTGTCCTCGCAGGAATAGACCCTGCCTCCGAGTTCCGGAAGCACTATCACCTTGAGGAATTCGTTCTCGATGAATACCGCCCGGTAGGTTTTATCCTTTTTTGTGCCTTTAAGGTGTAGACGCCTGGTGTAGGGGTACATTCTAAGGTTGCCTTCAACAGCAAGGTCGGGGTTCTCGTTCTCCTCTCCGGTCTCATAGGTAGGAATTACAAGAGGGCCTTCCCATACTTTAACAGCCTTCATAAGAACTCCTTGTAGGAAATTCGAATTAAGAAATCTGAAATTCGAAACAACTGGCCGCAGAGAGAGATTAATATGATGGCTGTTTACTGTATCCTCTGCTGTGCGTTTATGCACTGCTTTTCGAATTTCAATATTCGAATTTCGAACTTGATCCTAATTTCTCGGTTCGTTCGGGTACCAGAACCAGAGCAACAACCTGAACCTTCTGCGCAGGGTCATAAGGGCCTGCTCGGTTTCGTCAATCCTATTCTCTATGGCCGTCTTCTCGGCTTCCAGGTCTGTCTTGGCTTTGGCCAGCTCGCCAATCTTCGCGTTCAGCCCCCATTCCTTGGCAGCAAACAGGCCTTCTTTCTCCGAGAGCTCGCTTAAGTGCGCGGTCTGGAGTTCTTCTCTGGCTGTAATCTCTTCCTGAAGTCTCTCCTTCGCCTTCTTATTCTCTTCCTCTCTTATATGAAGATAATTCTCAGTCTCTATCAGGCGCCTGCTCTGGTTCTCTATTACCGCCTGCAGTTCCTTTATGGAGTTGGAAGACTCTTCGCGGAGCCTCGCGATCTCGGCTTCGAAGAGGGCGATACGCTCGCGGTCCCTTTCATTCGTTTCCTTCTGCTGTTTCCACTGGACCTCGCGGAGCGCGTATTCGGTCTGCATCGACTTGACTTTCTGTTCTTTCTCGTTAAGTCCCGCTTCCGTCTTTCCAACCACATTCTTAAGCTGCAGCTGCAGCCGGTTGATGGCTAATTTTAACTCCTCTTCCTTAATCTCAAAGTCCGCCCTCGCTTTCTGTTCCAGCTCGGAGAGCATGGACCGTATTCCCTGAAGCTCCTTCTCTTTAATTTCTATATGCCCGGAGAGTTCTTTTATCTGGGTGCTCAATTTTGTCTTGACACTGAGCAGTTCCAGGTCTTTTTCTTTGGAGACCCTCTCGGTCTCAGCGGCCCGCGCAAGCGCTTCTTCTCGCGCCTTTAAGGCATCGGAGGAACGGGCGGCGGCCTCTTCGGCCTTAAACTTGTACTCACGCTTGATTGCCTCAAATTCCGCTTCTTTCTCTTTGTATTTTTCGGTGAAGCCCGAGCCCGATGCGAGCTCCGCTTTCAACTGTTCATTTAAGCCGATCACGTCCGCCAGTTTTTTCTGTTCTTTTATTATTCTCTCGGCATACTCCCTCGCCTGTGAATCGGAAGCCTCGAGTTTCGCGGACAAATCCTTAAGCGCTTCGGCTTTTTCTTTGTTGACCAAAGCGAGCTGTTCGTCTCTTGCCTTTATCTCGCTTCGCAACGATATAAGTTCTGTTTTGAACTGCTCCACCCTGTAAAGCTGGCGTCCCGCCTCCAGCCTGAGCCTGGCCGCTTCCTGCCCTGCGGCTTCGATGCTTTCGGGCTTTGCCGTGTTAAAACCGGCAAGCTTTGATTCAACGCTTCCGGAAAGCAGCTCGTACTCGCGCTCTCTCTTCTCGTACTCATCCTTCAACTGCGCGGACCTGAGATCGGCATCGGCGCGCGCCTTTCTTGATTCAGCTTCCTTCCTCTCCAAAAGTTCAGTGAGCTCGGCGAGCTGCTTCTCTTTTTCCCTGAGAGCCCGCGTTTCTCTGTAGAGTTTATCTTCGAAACCGCGTTCCGCGGTTCTTAGCGCTTCCGCAGCAGCCTCAGACTCGCGCTCCGCCTTCTCGGCGGCTCCGGCAAGCCTTGCCCTCTCAGATGCGGCCCTTAAAAGGTCTTTTTTCAAAGCTGACCTTTCTGATTCCAGTTCCGAGATATTCTCCCGCAGCTCTTCAATAGCCCCGGCTGACGGTACGGCTGTTTCCCCGGACAGGCGCTCGTATTCTGCGTAAAGCTCGGCGTACTGTTCCTCTGAAGACAGCCTGGCCTCTTCGGCCTCTTTCCTCGCGCGTTCAATCGTGTTATGCCTTTCTGTAAGTTCGGCAAGCCTGGCTTCCGCTGCTTCTCTCTTTAACGTTATCGCGGAAAGTTCGCGTTCCAGACGCTCTTTCTCGCCGGAGGACTGTTTAAGCAGAAGTTCCGCGGAATCCTTCTGCCTTAGAAGAGAAAGGCGCTCTTCTTCCGCCTGTTTCCTGGCGGCAAAAGAAAGCGCAGCTTCCGTTCTAGCCGCTGCCAGTTCCCTGGCCGCGCGCTCGAGTTCTTCGCGGGCCTTCTTTGCCTCAAGCTCCGCCCTGAATTTCTCCTGTTCCAGACGTCCCGCCGTATCGTAGAAAGCTATCAGTTTTTTCCGCCTTTCTTCTCCCAGCTCCCGAGCCGCTCTCAGTTCCTCGTCGCGTCCTGCCGGCAGCGGGCTTCTTTTTTTAAGTTCTGTCTCGAGCGCAAGTACCCGTTCGTTCGAATGCGTAAGCTTAAGATCCCGGTCAAGTTCAAGTTTCCTGAGCTCAGCGCGCAGGGCAACAAGCTCCATTTCATTCGACGATGAATCGCGGATAAGTTTCTTTAACTGGCTGTCCTTATCGGAAAGCCGCGATGAATAGTCGTCCTCAATCCTCCGCTTCTCCGCCTTGATAGTTCTAAGTTCCGCCTCAAAACGGACCGCGTCTTCTCGTGCCGCTTTCGTGTCAGCCGTTGCCGCGGCAAGCCGAGCCGCGGCCTGTTCATGCCTGGTCATAGCGTCCGTTGCCCGGCCTTCCTCGCGTTTCAAGGCAAATTCGGCAGCCGTCAGCCGGCCAAAGAGGTCCTGCCTTTCTGCTTCAAGTTTTCCGCGCCATTCGCGGTCTATCCCGTCGAGCTTATTTTGAAGAACCGCGATCTCGTCATTTTTCAAACCAAGCTCGCGTTTTATCTCGTTTTCCCTGTGGTTTAGATTCTCAAGCAGCCTGTTTTTCTCAGAGTTAAGCTGGGACCGGACTTCCTCCAGTTCCCTTGCCTTCTGCTGGGTTTCTGACTTTGCGCCGAGAACTTCCGTGGCCTTCTGCTCCAGCCGCTCTTTCCAGACATTATCCCTGCCTGATAGCTTTTCTCTGAGTTCCGCGACAGCCTTTTCCGAAGCATCTATTGCCCTGCGGAGTTCCTTCTCCTTCTGCGCGCCTTCTCTCGCTGCCGCATCTTTCTCCGCTTCCTGCCTGCGAACGCGTTCTTCCAGCCCCTTGATTTCGGATTGAAAAACCGCGCTAAGCTTCTTAATTTCCCCTTCTTTATTCTCTATAAGCGCTTCCAGTTCATCACTGAGCTTTGCTATTGCCGTGTCTTTCTTTTCATGTTCTGAAAGCAGGAGCGCCATTCTCTCTTTATGCGCGGCTTCGGACGCGGCTGACAGCTCTTTCTCGCGTTCAAGGAAGGCTCTGAAATCCTTCTCCTTCTTTTCAAATTGCGTCCGTACTGCCTTCAGCCAGCTTTCGCGCTCGGCCCAAACGGTCTTTTCGCGCTCTTTCATCTCCTGCTCGGCGCGCGCAGCTGTTACCCTGCTTTCCAGTTCCTGCGCTTCAATCGCCTTGAGGAAATGCTCTTCCTTTTCCTTGAAATCCCTGCGCAATTCCTCGGCCTCTTTTTCTTTCAGTGATATCAAGCCGAGCAAGCGGTCCTTCTCAACCATGACCTTCCTGGTACGGTCCTCTACCAGTTCTTCCGCGCGCTCTTTCATTCCGGCAAGCTCTTCTTCTTTCTTTTGCGCAAGCGAGCGTATTTTTGATTCCTGAAGCGCGAGCTCCACTTTAAGGACTCCTGCTTCTTCTTCTTTTGATTTAAGCGCGGAGAGCCAGTTTTTTTCGCGTTCGGCCAGCAGTTTTTCCTCGGCCGCCTTGAGCTCTCTCAGCGCTTTGTCCTGTTTATGTTTTATTTCCTGCTCGCGCCTGACCCAGAGTTCCTGAGCTTCAAGAATCCCGGCATCACCGGACAGCGCATTTCTTTTGAGCTTGGCATCTCTGTGCCTGAGTTCATTCAGCAGCCTTGCTTTCTCCGCGGCGTATTCCTTCCGCAGGCCTGATATCCTTTTCTCAAGAGAGCGCTGCTTCAGGGATAAGGCAGATTTGACCGCCTTAACTTCATTCGCTTTTTCAAGAAAGATCCTGCTGAGTTCCGCTTTCTCCCTGGCAAGTTTCTTTCTTTTCTCGCCGGTAACGGCACGCACGTTCTTTTTCAGTTCGCTGAGCCGGGAACTGTTTGCCGCAATGGATATACCGGCTCTTCCGGTGAGACCGGACGATGATTTCGTGCCCTTATCCGCGGACGAACGGTTAATGTTCGGCGGTTTTGTAGAATGTTTATCGTCTGCCACTTTCTCTCCGTTTACTGCGCTAATTCAATTATTAATGCCTTATCTGCGATATTTCCCATAGTAAAATTATATAGGAGGAATACTTTCTTGTCAATGGCTAAGAGCCAAGCTACAGGCAGATATATACCTGTCATACAAGGAGAAAGAGCCCATACGTCTCCGCGTTTATCAAGTAAATCACACAATTTCAATAACATTAAGGTGTTTTTGACCGTTTAGCAAAAGCCAATGCCCGTCATTTTGCCGGATTTTCTGCTTTTATAATACCCACAGGAAACCATCCATCCTCCTGAACGCCTTTTATGGCAATTTTTACTGCCGGAGTTTTTGTTTCAATATTGACAAGCGCTGTTTCAACCTGAATATCTACAGCGCGCGTGAAATCCGGGCTCAGTTTAATGGCTTCGGAAATCCAGGTGTCTCCCGGAAGCCATTTCGTAATGTCCTGAGAGGAAAGCGAAATCCCGCTCTTTCCGTCCTGAGTGAACCTGAAAGCCAGCGCATAGCCCTTCCTATATATGGGCGCGACTCCGGCATTATCCATCCACATTTCGTAAACAAATTTCCCCTCCGCGGAGAGTGATTTGTTGTACCGTATCTGCCGGAGCACAAACCTGTATCCAAGTTTCTTCTCGAACTCAACTATTTTTGCGAAATATTCATCTGGGATCACGGAATACTTTGGCATCAGTACCGTGCAGTGGTTCTTCAAACCCTGCGCTATGATAAAATCCAGGTACTCAAGCGGCATATTCCTGTCCCTCCATCCGGCGGGATTATGGCAGGTCTCAAAGACGACCGGCCTGGTCCTCCAAGCCTCCCCGGCCTTTCCTTCATAGATGGCTTTCGGGTAATAGTCGAATGTGTGATTCCAGCCAAGGCCGTCAGGCACATATCCTTTACCCGCATTTATCATATCTCCAAAACAGTCGCACCTCCAGCCCAGCCCGACGCTTATCCCGTAATCGTACTGATGCCCGTCAATATTTGAGAGCAGTATCGAGCTGTCAAGGTACCTGGCGTACATGTCGACAAACTTTTCAATGTTCCGGTTAAGCATTATTCCGGCGCCTTCACCCCAGGGTCCGAGGAAAGCAACATCAAAAGATTCCAGAGCCGGATCTTTCCCGAACTTCGCGGCAAAAGCTTTTATTACCGCGCTCCAGAGCTCAAAGTATTCATCGCTGTCGTAGTCAGGCTCCAGGCGGTTGGCTTTTAAACCCATTTTCACCGGGGCAATTTTAGCGTACCAGGACGGAAGGTCATCCCCGGCCGGCATTAACCGTACCTGCAGAGTCTGTCCTCTGGCTTTTGCGGTTTTAAATGCGCCTTCCACCATGCTCCAATCATATTTGTCGCGTTCAGGCTCAAAAACATTCCAATACCAGCGGCAGTAGGCGACCGTGGACGGCAGGTAGCCTTTTACGGTCTTAACATCCGCTTTCCCCGGGTCAAATTTCAAAGGGCCTTTTTCCGACCATTTAGCCCCCGGAAAGAGTTCGTCTCCGTTGAAGTTCTGGAAAGTCGCTACGCCGCGGTGCGGGTTTAGCAGAGTTTCGCTGCTTGCTTCAGGCCTAATCTTTCTCAGGGTGACGCTGTCAGGATAGGTCCCGGCCGGATCTGTTTTCATGAAATAGAACTTTGAAGGTTCAGTTATTTTCGTATCCGCGCAGAAGACAGACCCGCAGGAAAGACACACAAGCAAGGCAGCTGTAAAAACCAGTTTTTTCATAATCTCCTCTTGAGCAGTTTCCGCAATTACAGGAAAGATACGCTGTGACACTTATTTCCGGGGGCTTCTTACGTCGTAAACATAGAGCGTTGCATCATGCCTCACATACAGCCTGCCGTCGAGAACCAGCGGATGAGCCCAGCAGGGTGTGTGCTGGTCAACCGGCAGTCTGAATTTACTGATTATTTTACAATCCATGTCTATCAAATAAAACATGCCATCCTGCCGCAGGTAGTAAAGCATGCCGTCGGCCCAGGTCAGTGAACCGATGCGCCCCTTAGTTTCGAATTGGGTAGTTTTGTATGCCGCAGTCGCCAACTCTTCGCCTGTTTTTGTGTCAAGGCAGACAAGGCCCTGCCTACTGCTATAATTATCGCCCGCGTAGATTCTGCCGTTTTTAACAACCACCGCGCCGAGCACGCTGTCGGGCAGTTCGCTCGACCAGATCTGTTTCACGGCAATGCCGCCGGCGTCAGCGGAAAGTTCAAGACATTTTGTCCCGCATTTGTAGGAACTGGAAACATATATCCGGTTGTCAGCCATAACCGGAGTCATAACATTCATCCCGAGAGATTCCTGTTTTGCCGACCAGAGCATCTTACCGCTTTCAAGGTCAAAAGAAACGACATATCTCGCGCTCATCGTGACCAGTTGTCGTATTCCGTTGAATTCGATTACCGCGGGCGAGCAATAGGCGAGAGTGTCCGTAAACCCGCTGGTGTTCCAGATTTTTTTCCCGGTATCCTTGTCATAAGCGTAGATAAAATCTTTCTTGGCTACGGACACAAAAAGCCTGTTTCCGTCTATGAGAAATGATTCAGAAAATCTCCAGCCGGGGGTTCTTGCGCCGACTTTTGAATCAGCAAGATCCTTTTCCCAGAGTTTGGAACCGTCTTTCGAGCTGAAACACCCGATCAACCCCAGCGGGCTCAACTCATAGACCTTGCCGTCCGCGACCGTCGGCGTGCCTCTTGTGCCTGGCACCAATTTCGGATCTGTCAGCGGCTCTCCCAATTCCGATTGCCAGAGGAGCTTGCCGGAAGAATCAAGCGCGTATACCATGGTGTTCTTTTCAGTGCAGCCCGCTGTGTAGATTATGCCGTCAACAACAGAAACCGACGATAGACCGTTCCCGATGCCCGCATATTTCCAGAGCAGCACCGGTCCGCCCTCAGGCCAGATTTTCAACAATCCTTTATCCGGGGAGATATTATCTCCCTTTGGGCCGTGAAAGTTAGGCCAGTTTTCCGCTGACGCCTGCAAGGAAAATAGCAGCGTGAAAAGGCCGAGAATAATATTTTTTGCGGAAGGCATAATCATAGGTTCTCCAGGAACATCGCCCCGGCGCTCAGTAGGAAGCGTATTCTTTACCGGCCAGGTCTTTCCCTTTCACATTGAGTCCGACGACACCGGTGACGGGATTGTAGAACCAGCCGCCTGTGCCGTCAAAGCCCGGAGAAACTTTATTGCTTCCTGTTATCAATTCAACCGGCAGCGGAGACAGGTATTCCTTAAAATCAGAATCCAGATTCTTAGGGTACTCTCCTTCGCTTTTGGAATAGTAAAAGGAAAGCGAGGAACGGATGCGCAAAAGCGCCGTGCTTGTTCTCATCTCTTTGAGCTTTATTAATTCTTTTCCCATCGCCGAGTTCGGATCGGCATTCATTTTAGAGACCGGAGTATTCTTTTCGTCTTTTAAAAGGACAGAGGTTTTTTCGGTGAGCGCCTTTGAAGTCGCCATCAAGTCATGTGTAATAAGCGGCGCGACTCTCTTGTATTTCTTCCAGGCTAAACTGTCGAAAAAACCAATCAACTCCAGAACTTCGGCGTCACTGAGGTATTTGTCATAGGCTAATATCATCAGTTCGTGCGTCTTGTCCATCTGCTCTTCCTGCAGGTCCTTAAGAAGGGGGTCAGAACCCTTGGTATCAGGAGCATAACCCGTCATACCCTGAAGCTCCATCAGTTTTATTATGTTCGCCCGTTTTTCCTTATCAACCGGCTTTTGGGCTTCAGCATTGAGGATACAGGAAAGAAGGACCGCAGAAAAGCAAAGCAAGAATAGTTTCCGCACAACACCTCCACTCGCAGAGCCTAAACCTAAACTACCTCGGGCTCGTCCCTTTGGGAGCGTCTTCCGGCGGCTCGTAGAACTTCTTCCAGTCCTCGCCAAGCAAAGGATTCGGAATCTTCTTCTGAGAGACTTTGACGAACTTTCCGCCTTCGTATTTTATCGTATCAAGCCTCATCTCCGCCGGAGCGCCATCCTCATCTTTCCCGGGGGGAATACCGGCTCCGACCTCGAATACTTTTCCTTTGACTCTTCGCGCTATCCCTTCGCGCCCGCCTTCAAGCCTGCCTGCGAGTTTTAGATTTTCACCGGAAGGTTTGTAAATAAAGAGGAACTGCGTAAAACCGTCATGCGCGGCAGCGTTGCATCGGATCAGGACTTCGTTTACGCCGTCGCCGTCAAGGTCGTAGAAATCCACAGGCCAGAGATGCATTAAAGCCATGCCCTTAATATCCAGAGACAGCCTGTTCCCTTTTCCGGACGGCTTGCCTCCCTCCAGTTTTGTGTAAGCGATAAAGGGCGGCTCCTCCGTGGAACATTCCGGCAGGTCGGCAAAGAATTTTATTCCGGTGCTGCCAAAGACGCCCCAGCGTTCAAGCATCGGGGAAGCCACGATATTTAGAGCGCTTTTACCGTCGCTTACAAGGGTGATACACATGCGCTTTCCGGCTTCGTCAACTCCGGCAGGCGGGCAGCCCCAGAGGGTCGCGGGCGTTTCAAGCAGGTATTCCGTGAAACTCTTTGAAAAAGCGTAAGGAGCCTGAACGCTCATACCTAGCCCCGCTTTCTTGAGCAGGTCGTTCGTTTCTTTCCAGTATTCGCCCAGGTCGGAAGCGTTGGAAATCAGCCCCATGGCCCGCGACAGATAAAAATCAATGTTCCGCTCGTCCTTTTTGTCAATTGCCTTAGATGCCTTTGAGAGCGATGTTTTGAGTTCTTCAATAACGGCAGGAGCGGATTTTTTCGCAGATGGAAAGAGCGGAACAAGGAATATCAAAAGAATAACCTGGCAGAGTTTTTTTATTCTTTGGGGGAGGAACCGTCTAAGCGTCATTTCTTGACAAGATCAACATCATCAATGTACGCGTTCGTATTGCCGGCAGCAGTACCCTTGTTCTCAATCACAAGTCTGTCCAGGGATGATATATAATTTGCAGGAGTAATCGTAGTGGAATAGAGCGAGCTTCCGCTTGTGTTGTTAATACTTAGCATAATAGTGCCTGTGTCGGTTTCATATGATATTGCAAACTGGTACCAGGTACTGGCGCTGGGGAGGAGCCCTCCGATGGCAGTTTGAGCGCCATTGTTATTCTTATAGTAAAACGCTGACGATGCCACTCCTATCTCCGGCCCGTTCCCATAGCTATCCTGGAGTTTCAGAGAGTTGCTGGCCGAACCGTAATTGTCGATATAAAAATATGCGGATGCCTTCGCGCCTTTCAGCGCGTTTAACCCGGTATATTTCATCTGCGCGTCATCAGATGCCGAGTAAACTGTCATCTTGCAAGACTGCAACCCGGAATGGTTAAAACCGGCTTGTGCAACATTTACTGTGCCGGTTCCGGCGGTGCTTGTCAACCAGGGAGAGCCCAAACTGCCCTGAGACAGTGAGTCAAAATTACATGGAAAATACGTTGAAGGCCGGCCGGATTGAAGGGTGAAATTAATATTATGCATCGAGGCGTTCGGATACAGCGTGACATTCTGAGTGGAACTCGTGTACCAGTTGCAGGAAGCGGTGAGAGGCAGATTCCCCGCGGGGGCGTTGCTGAAACTATAATGGCCGTCCGAGCCATTAGGGGTGGTGGTAAACGCTCCGTTGTTATACGAAAGGAACGCGGATGCCAGACCGCCGCTATTGCTATCCTTCACATACCCTTCCACAAAGCCTGTCCCGCCAGCGTTATAATTCGGGTCGAGGACATTGCTTCTCGAAAGGGTTTTGTTGCAGCCGCAAAGCAGAAGCGCAGCCGCAAGGAAGGCCGACAAAACTATTTTTTTCATTTTACGGACCGCCTTTTCGAATTCCTTTAAGATATTTTCACTATATATTAACACAGCATTCCTGATGTGTAAATGCTATTTTTCCCGCGTCGGTTCCGGCGCTTTTGCGCTGAGCGTCAAATCCCCTGCAAAATAAAAGGCTTCGTTAATGTCGGTGTCCGTCTTGCTTCCGACCCTGACGCTGTAATTTTGATTGTGCGTGTAGGAGGCTTTGAAATGGACCGAATAATCAGGGAGCTCCCAGGCGCAGTCATAGTTCCTGTAGGTGTTGCTCATTCCGCCAAGTTTCCCTGAAATATTTTCTGAAGTTTCCTTGAGATAGGGCTCCCGGGACTCGCCGAAATGTAGCTTCAACGCTTCAAGCGCCGGCAGGTCAGAGTCCCTGTTGTTGCGTTCAATTTTCAGGATAAAAGAGGAAAGAATCCCTCCGGCGCCCGCTTTTACTGAAAAAAAGGATGGGACGCCTAGGAACATGACCCTGCCGCTCCCGAGCCTCAGACCGCCGGAAAACTCCATAATCTCCGCAGACTTTACGGCATTATCCAAAATCTCCTGCATGCCGGTTCCCGGCCTAAAGACAGAAAGGAATTGTTGAGAGGAAGGCTGCGCGGAATGTTTCTGCGCGGAGACGACAACCAGTCCCGCTCTCCGCAGGTCACCGCCGAAATAGTCCAGCACGACCCTGCCGCCAAAAGACCTTCTCCTCAGGTACGGCGAGAGTTTTCTGAAATCATCGCGAGAGGCCGCGTCAATGAGGATTGCCGCCTCCGTTTCATCGGACAGGCAATCCGGATTGGGAGAAAAAGCCCCTATACCCGCGGAACCGGGCCTGTCCGCCAGATACGAGACAAAGCCTGTTCCCGCGAAATAGAGCAAGGCTAAACCGGCGGGGATAAGAAAAATGTTCCTGATTGAAGAGGCATATTTTTTCATAGTTCCTGAGGAGCTCGTATCTTTACTATTGAACGGCGGGCGCGTCTTTTTTTGGCATGCGCCTTTTCAATATATCCATAAATGTGCTTATTTCCTTAACACCCAGGAGGTGAGCTGAAACCGAGAATACGCCTATCCCAGCCGGCACGCAGACCAGAACCTGCAGCAGTCTAAGCCATAATTTGTGCGGCTCGCCGAAGAGCGCTGAGAGCCAGTAGCAGGCCAGCCCCATAAGAAGGGAGGCCGCGCCGATCCTTGCAAAAGAAGAAAATATCTGCTTTTCTTCAAGGGGCCCGAGCTTTCTCCGGAGCATAATGAAAAGCAGGCCAAAATTGCAAACAGAGGCTACCGTGTTCGCCGCAGCCAGGCCGATAAAACCGTACGGCCCCATAAGAATCATCGAGAGCAGTACATTTATTATTATTGAAGTGATGCTGATGATAACGGGCGTTCTCGAATCCTTAAGCGCAAAAAAAGTCGGTGTAAGCAGTTTTATCAGCGACGCGAAAAGCAGTCCGGCCGTGTACCAGGAGGCGGCGCGGGCGGCCATCAGTGTGTCATGGGTTCCGAACATACCGTGCCGGAAAAGAAGCGCGTTTATGGGATAGGAAAGGACAATGAGCCCGGCAGTCGCCGGCAGGGCGATAAGCATGTTCAGCCTTATACCCATAGAAACAGTATTTTTTAATTCAGCGGATTCATTCTTCGCCGCGTGGGACGCGATAAGCGGAAAGATTGCCGTGGCAATAGAGACGCCAAAAATGCCCATTGGCAGCTGCATCAGCCGGTAGCCGTAATAAAGATAAGTCACCGCCGCGGCCCCAAGTATGGAGGCCATTATTGTATTGGCAAGCACCTGCACCTGACCGACGGAATTGGAGAGCACCGCCGGAGCCATGAGTTTCGCCATCTGGATTATTCCCGGCTCCTTCCACTTTAAGGACGGTTTGAAACGGAACCCCTGTTTAAGCGCTTCCGGCACCTGCACCGAAAGCTGGACCAGTCCGGAAATGACCGCGCCGGCCGACCAGAGCACTATCCACCTGTCATAGTTGCCGCCCTGCCTGCCGAGGGCCATTATAAACCCGCCGGTTCCAATCATGACCAGGTTTCCGACAGCCGGCGCGAGCGCCGACATTGTGAACTTCTTCATGGAGTTCAGCATGCCCATAAAAACCGCGGCAAGCCCCATGAAGGCAATGAACGGGAAGAGTATCCTGGTGAGCTTCACGGTTAGCGCCTGGGCGCCGGGCGCGAAACCGGGAGCCATAAAAGAAACTATTGGGCCCGCGAAAACCCAGCCGAGCAGCACGACCGCCGAGAAGATCACGGTGAGGAGCGTCAGGACAATTGAAGCGAGGCGGAACGCCTCCTCCTTCCCTTTTTTCTCGAAGTATTCCACGAAAGAAGGGATAAAAGCCGAACTTAAAGCCCCTTCAGCAAGCAGGTCCCTTAGCATATTCGGTATCCGATACGCTACAAAGAAGGCGTCAGAGATCATGCCGGCTCCGAAAAGAGCTGCATTAATAGCGTCTCTGATATAACCCAGCACGCGGCTTAGCGCCGTAAGTGAGCTTAAAACCCCGACCGAACGGGTTATGTGTCTCGTTTTTTGGTCCATTTTCCCTTTAACAGCCTGAAAAGCGCCATTACCGCGGTATTAAAGGCTGCTTTCTTGACTTTGACCGGCTCTTTTGCTATACTACATCTGCTATTTTTAAAATCTCAGGAGGTGTATTTTGCCGGTAACAAAATCAGCGACAAAAGAAGCAAGAAAAACAAAGAAAAAACACTTGAGGATGGTCTCATTCAAGACCCGTTTGAAAACCCTCAATAAAAAAATTCTTTCCTCAAAGAAAGCCGATGAAGCCAAAAAGCTTCTCGACACTTTCCTTCCGGAGATTCAGAGATGCGCCCTGAAGAATGTGCTGCACAAGAACAAGGCGAGCAGGATGATCTCAAAACTCCAGAAGCACGTAAACTCTCTCACTAAAAAGCAGTAAGATTATAAATGATACGTTCGATGGCAGGCTGCGCGAGCATCCTGCCTGTTTTATAAGAAATATCGGCCTTCGCGAGAATCGTGAAGGCCTTTTTTATGTCGTTTTCCGTGAGGATCTTTCCGTCTTCGCTTATACGTTTCCCGATATAAGGAGACAGGCCAAGCTTCCCGCAGGCCGCGTCCCTGCTCATCCCTGATTTTTCCAGCCTTCTTATATTCCAGAGATTCAGGTAATTGTGATTAAGCGCCCCCATGACGACCAGGCAGGCGGTTTCCGGCCTGTTGTGGTCGAATATATTATAGAATATCTTCATGGCAGCCGAGAAATTTTTGGAGATGATGGCTGTCGAGAGGTCCCAAAATTCGTTTACATCCGTATCGCTCACCAGGTATTTGACGTCCTGGATTTCTATCCTTTGTTTTTTTCCCGCGAAAGTGATAAGTTTCTCGGCTTCAGACTCAAGCTCCCTGACTTCCCCGTTAGCGCGGTCTATGACAACTGCGGCGGCCTCGTCCGAAATGGTCTTTCCCGATGCAGAAAGACGGGCCAAAAGCCTGGACTTAAGGCTTGCTTCGTCTGACGGATTGAAACAGAGAATTATCTCACAGAACCTGCTGAACTCGGAGTACTGCTTCTTGCTCAGGTCCTTTCCTCCGGAAACCGTATCCTTTGTCAAAAGAATAAGACAGGCGTCATACTTGGCCGGGTCTTTAAAAACCTCCTGCAGATACGCGGCAAGCCTGTTGCTGTTCTCGATATAGAGTTCCTCGTAATTCTTCAGTACGAGGACTCTTTTTTCCGCGAGGAACGGAGCGGTCTTCAGTTTTTCGTCAAGGTTCAGAAAATAATCAGCCGTCAGATCCGCGCAGTTAATGGATTCAAAGTTGAGATCTCTGGCGCTCTTGTCAGGGAGGATTTTGTCTATAATCTCCGCGGCCCTTTTTTCTTTTGAAAAGCTGTCGTCGCCGGCTATGAAATACGCTGATTTGATTTTAATAATTTTCCCAACCATAGATAACCCTGTTAAGGCAAGCAACTGCCATATTGTTGAAAATTCTCTGTCTCGCTTCGTTCTCGGTTTCTATGCGCGTTGTCGCAATGTTCGCGCTCCCGCCGGAAACGTTGTAGGTGGTCGTTCCCCCGGTTATGCCTCCGAGTTCCTTCTGCTCCCAGCTGATCTTACCGGTAGCAAGGTCGGTAAACTTAAGATCAAGCACAATTTTTAGCTTATACTGGACAATAACATTGTTGACATCATAGAGCATCGGCTGGAGCAGGTATTGCCTGATAGTTCCTTCAAGGAGCACATCGGCCTTGTCTCTGGAAACCACCTCCAGCCTGCCGTCCACCATGAACTGCTTGATGACCGAGTTCGTAAATCCCGTTTCCAGGTCATACTGCGTTGTCTTGTTCGCAAAGGTCGGTATGGCTATCTTTTTTACTTTTTCTGAAAGCACCGGTTTCATTGAGGCGCAGCCGCAAAGCACCGAAGCCAGAACCGCGATTAGTGCAAGTTTTTTCATAATTCCTCCGTTATATATTCCGACGATTTTTTAGGAACCGGCAACTATGTTGACCAGCTTATTTTTTACGACTATCACATTCTTCGGCGCTTTTCCCGCCAGCGCTTCTATTATTTTGGCGTCCTTGAGGGCAAGTTCCCTTACTTCTCCGTCACTCATCCCTGCGGGAACTGTTGTTTTGCTCTTAACTTTGCCGTTCACCTGGAGAACTATGACCGCGCTGTCGTCAGTTATGAAAGCCGGATCATGGACAGGGAACTTCTGCAGGAAGATGCTGCCCCTGCCGCCCGCTTTTTCCCAGTACTCCTCCGCATTGTGCGGCATAAAAGGGGCCAGGCAGAGCAGGATGTCCTTCATAACAAGACCAAGGACCGCGTCGAAGTCCTGCTTCGGCTTGCCCGCGGCCGGTTCCTTAAGCGTGTACAGGTAGTTTACGAATTCCATGAGAGCCGCTATGGCCGTGTTGAAGTGGAAACTATTCTCAATGTCATCCCTGACCTTCTTCACCGTCTTGTTGAGCGCGGTATAAAGTTCGCGCGCTTCCTTTTCAAGTTTTGAGCCGTCAATTTTCTCCGCGGCGTTCTTTAAAAGCTCCATCCTCGGGTCAATAAACCTCTGGACTCTCCCGAGGAACCTGTGAATGCCCTCTATCCCCTGGTCGCTCCATTCAAGCTCCTTCTCCGGGGGCGCGGCGAACAGAATTAGCCCGCGCACCGTGTCCGCGCCGTACTTTTCGATGAGCGGATCGGCGAGCACCACGTTGCCTTTTGATTTTGACATCACGGCGCCGTCTTTCAGCACCATGCCCTGGGTGAAAAGATTTGTAAAAGGCTCGCTGAACCCGATATAGCCGAGGTCAAAAAGCACCTTCGTGAAGAACCTGGCATATAGCAGGTGCAGAATTGCGTGCTCAACCCCGCCGACGTACTGGTCTACCGGCAGCCAGTAGTTTGCCTTCGTTTTCGAAAAAGCTTCTTTATCGTTTTTCGCATCCGCGTAACGCAGGAAGTACCACGAGGAACAGATAAAAGTGTTCATCGTGTCAGTTTCCCTTTTCGCCGGTCCGCCGCATTTCGTGCAGGTTGTTTCCAGGAATTCTTTTACCGCGGCCAGCGGTGAAGCCGCTCCCGTAGGCTTGAAATTTACGGTATGCGGAAGTTTTACGGGAAGGTCTTTCTCCGGCACCGGGACTATCCCGCATTTATCGCAATATATAACGGGTATCGGCGCGCCCCAGTAGCGCTGGCGAGAGATCAGCCAGTCGCGGAGTTTGAATTTCACGGTCTTGGTGCCAAAACCTTTTTGAGCTATCCAGTCCGCGATGGCTTCTATGCCTTTCGCGCTCAAAAGTCCGTCGAACTGCGCCGAATTTACCTGCACGCCCCTGCCAACGAAAGCTTCCGTCATGGAAACCGCGTCAAGTTTTTTGCCTTCAGGGTTTATCACTACCCTTACCGGCAGCCCGTACTCTTTCGCGAAAAGGAAATCCCTCTGGTCGTGCGCGGGAACCGCCATTACCGCTCCCGTGCCGTATTCAAGCAGCACATAATTCGCGACAAAAATCGGAACTGCTTCGCCGTTAACGGGATTTGCCGCGTGCCTGCCGATAAAAAACCCTTCTTTTTTTGAAGCGTCGGAGGTCCGTTCCATTTCAGGGGTCATCTTAAGCTTTTCCGAGAAGGCATTCACTTTAGCCTCGTACTCGGTGCCCTTCACAAGTTTTTTTACCAGCGGGTGCTCCGGCGCGATCACAAGATAGGTGACGCCAAATATAGTATCTATCCTCGTGGTATAAACCGGAAGTTCATCGCCGGTTTCTTTAACCAAAAACTTTATTTCAACGCCGAAGGACTTGCCGATCCAGTTCTCCTGCATAATCTTTACTTTTTCCGGCCAGCCGGAAAGCCCCTTTAAATCTTCGAGCAGCCTGTCGGCGTAATCGGTAATCTTGAAGAACCACTGGTCAAGTTCCTTCTTTATCACGGGAGTCTTGCATCTCCAGCAAGCCCCGTCTATGACCTCTTCATTGGCAGTCACGGTCATGCACTTGGGGCACCAGTTGGCCTCTTTCTTCTTTTTGTAGGCCAGCCCTTTCTCCAGGAATTTCAGAAAGAGCCACTGGGTCCAGCGGTAATAATCCGGCTCGCAGGTTGTAACCTCGCGGGACCAGTCATAGCAGATGCCGATATTTTTCAGCTGCTGCGTCATCACCTGAATATTATTTTTGGTCCACTCGGCGGGGTGCACATTGAATTTTATGGCCGCGTTCTCGGCGGGAAGCCCGAAAGCGTCCCAGCCCATCGGGTGCATGACATTGAAGCCCTGCATTTTCTTGTAGCGCGCGATAACATCTCCGATCACGTAATTCTTGCAGTGCCCCATATGGAGCTTGCTGCCGGAAGGATACGGGAACATCATCAGCACATAATATTTTTGAGCGGCTGAAAGATCTTCGGCCTTAAAAAGACCGGTCTCTTCCCAGTATTTCTGCCATTTGTGTTCTAAACTCATTTTTTTCCCTTTTAAGGCCGTTCAAATTGACGGGCTTTGCTGCTCGTTACTTCTTTGCGGCAGGGTCTTTCTTTGCCTTCGGAACCGGCTTGCTTTCGGTTTTCTTTTCCGGCTTGCTCCCGGCGGTTTTTGCCGGTTCACCCGCGGCCGGCTTGCTTTCTGTCTTCGGAGCGGAAGAACTCTCCGAGGATTTATTTTTGTAGTCGTTCACATAAAATCCGGAACCTTTGAAGACAAAACCTGCGGCGCTCATCATCTTGGCCGCGGTCCCGCCGCATTTCCCGCATTTCATAGTCTTTACATTGCTGCCCTGCAGTTCTTCAAACTCATTTCCGCATTTTTTGCAGCGGTACTCGTAGATTGGCATAATCTTCTTCCTTCTGTCAGGATAACAGCGACACTATTTCTTCTTCCCCGGCCGAAGCCTTGAGAACTTTTTTATCTTTGAAGAACGGGTCGTCCACGGAATTGCCCAGCCCGCAGAATATAATCCGCTTCTCAAAATTCTTGTCAGCCTTGACTATATTCGCGTACAGGTCGCGCGGTTCCATGTCCGGCAGGGAGCAGCCAAGGAAGACATAATTGTAACTGCCGAGCGCGAGCTTCTGCGTGGCAGACTTGCCCGTTCTCGCGATGTAGAGCGTAAAGCCCATTCCGTAAAGCATATCCCCGAAGGCCTTAATCACGCTCCCCTCGTCATCCACTATCAGTATGTTGCTTTCTTTCTGGGCGGGCTTAACAGCCTTTTTCTCGGGTTCTTCGATAGGCTTGAAGGCCGGCGCCGGGCCTGACCGTTCAAAGTTCTTCACGATGTCTTTCTTATCTTCGCTGGCAAGCGATTCAAGCGCTATATTCTTCTGCAGCGCGTTCTCCAGGTCCCTGTTCAGCGCGCCGTTGCGCGCTTTCAGCTCATCTTTATCTTTTTCCGCGGAAATAAGCTTTTCGCGGAGGACTGCTGCTTCAGCAGAGGCTTTTTTCGCTGTTTCCTGATCCTTCGCGCTTGTAATGTTTTGCGCCGCAGCCGCTTCGGCCTTCCGGAGCGCATCTTTTAAGCCGCGAGCTTCCGACGCTTTATCCTCCAGGTCCTTTATCTTCTCTTCATAGGAGGCCTTTGAAGCCTCGAACGCGTAGGCGTCTCTCTGTCCCTTCTTTGCTTTTTCCTGAAGTTCTAAGAGCGAATTTTTTAATGACGCGTTCATTTCGGAGAGAGCCGCGGCTTCGGCAGTCTTCGAATCAAGCTCCCTTACTTTATTTTCCAGCGCCCTCCGTGCTTCTTCCGAACCGGAGGCCGACGCGCGGTCGCGCCTCACAGATTCCTGAAGATCACTGAGCGATTTTCTCAGAGAAAGATTGGTTTCCGAAAGCGACTGAGCCTCTTTCGCTTTTATTTCAAGCATATTTATTTTTGCTTCAAGCGACTTTCTGCCCTCTTCCGAACCGGTTACCGCAGCGCGGTCGCGCTTTACCGACTCCTGCAGCTCCTCCAGCGACTTTCTCAGTGAAGCATTGGCTTCCGCAAGCGACCGTGCTTCAGCCGCTTTGGCTTGAAACTCGCTCACACTTGCTTCAAGGGCCTTCTTCGCTTCTTCAGCGCCGGTTACCGAAGCGCGGTCCTGTCTCATCAAGTCCTGCAGCTCAAAGAGCGATTTCCGAAGAGATGTATTTGTGACGGAAAGAGAGCGCGCCTCGTCGGCTTTTGCTTCCAGAGCGCGGATTTTCTCTTCATAGGCGCGTTTCGAAAGCTCAAACTCCGAGGAAGAAGAAAGCCCCTGTTTCACACGGCCCTGCAGTTCGGTGAGCGCTTTCTTGAGTGAAAAATTCGCCTCTTCCAGCTCGCGAGCCTTTTCCTGCAGGTGTCTCTTTTCGCCTTCAAGTCCGGAAACCCCGGGGTCCTGCTGCGAGAGCCTTATTCTGAGCTCGTCAGCGGTCCTTGAGAGCTCCCTGTTCTTTGACTCCAGATCGTTCATTGTTTTTCTGAAATAGTCTTTTTCTTTGTCCGTGGTTTTTGAGGTTTCCTCAAGCTGGTTCAGCCTGTAGGAAAGGTCCCTTTTCTCTTCCCGGAGCCTGAAAAGCTCGTCAAGGTTGACATCCTGCCCTGGACTCTGGGCAACTTTGCGGTTCAGCTCCATTATTTCAAGTTTTAGCTTGGACTTCTCAGACTCGAACCTGTCCATCAGCTTGAAGGTAATATCCTTCGCCTCGTTCTCGAGCATCGCTATCTTATTGAGCAGCTGCGCTTTCTCTCGTGAGACTGCCCGCACTTCTTCCGCCATCTTGAGTTTCGCATCCTCAATTTCTTTGACCTTTGAGAGCATGCCCTGCTTCTCAAGATTCATCCTGGAGTTAAGCGTCCGTTCCAGTTCCCCGCGCTTTTCTTCAAGGTCGCGCATCTTTTCCGCGAGCAGCCAGCTTTCGTCAAGCGCGACTTTCAGCCTGGCCTCTGACTCGGCCCTCGCTTCCCTTTCCTGCTCCAGTTTTGCCGCGTAGGTTTTGTGATCTTTCTCCGCCTCTTCCCTGGACATAACACTCGCCGTGAAAGACAACGGGCGTTTCCTGTTCGCATCCATATCCGCCTGCAATTTCCGGAGCGTGCTCTGCAGGTTGGCGTTCGTGTTCTCAAGCGAGAAAATCTTATCCATAAGGTCCTTACGGTCTTTGTCGAAAAGCGGGGCATGGGCAGGGCCGGAAGCCGGCGGTTCCGGTTTTTCATCCGGGGTGAACATAAGCAGAATCAGAGTGAGTACCGCTATTACACAAGCGGTAAATATGACCGGCTGGATCCAGGGCGCCTGCCGGGAGCCTCCGGAAGCATCAAGCGTAAGATTCCCGGCGGCCTGGCTTTCAAACTCGGCCGAGTTCACAAAAAGGCAGAAGGACATGTTCGCTGTCTCCACGGGGAAAGTAAATGCCCTGTAAGGCACGCTCTCGATATCAACCCTGGAGACGCCGGCTTCTTTTGAAAGGTATGTTGACTTTACAAGCCCGGCCAGGGTTCCTGACGCGAGCAGGGAAAGATCCAGTTTTCTCTCGCTTTTTTCCTCGGGCGAGCATTTTAGCACCTTGTATCCGAAAGGAGAAGTTGAGAGAAGTTTTCCGTCAAGACTCATAAAAACAGGGAAAGCGTTCGTGTACTTGAACTTTTTGTAGAGTATGCTCTCAAAGAGGTCGTTTAAAGAAACCTCGGAGCCGATTACGCCCCTGTAAACACCCCTCGCATAAACAGGTACATAAAAGGTGAGCGCCCAGGACCTGGCTGAACTGCTCCAATAGGGAGAGCTCCAGGATTCCAGTTTCTTCTGGTTATACTTTGGACCAAGAAGGTTGTAGGCGGAATTTTCATCGTTCTTGAAAACCAAATTAGGCTTAAAGAGTCCAGCCTTTGCGAGGTCGTCAAGGTTGGCCCACGGGTATTCCCGCAGAGAATCCCCGGTCATCAGGTAAAGCTGCTGTATCTCGGGGGAGTTCTTCCGGGCTCTCTTCATCACAAAATCAAGGTGCTCGCTGACCGTGAACTCCTTCCTGTTTATTGAAGTCACGGGTATTCTCGATGGGACGAAAAGGACAGAGTCCCCGTCATTTTTCGGGTTCCAGTAGAAACCAAACTGCGGATTTACGGAATATTTCCTGTAATTGGGCTCCGCAAAAAGGCCAGGGTTGCCGTAAAGGTTCTCGGCGAACTCGCCGACGCTCCGCGTCTCGGTTTCTATTTTGCGCAACAGTACTGTGACGTACCTGGCGTTCTTGGTAGCCTCTTCAATGCCGAGCCGTTCCTCGCTCTTTAAAAGGACTTTCGCTATATCAGCAGTCTTGCTGTCTTTCGCCGGAGTAGAATTAAGATACGCAAAATAAAAAAGGATGAACGCAGGCACAAAACCGGCGACCAGCAGGAACAACAGCAGTTTTCCTTTATTCATATCGCGCCCCGTCAGCTCCCTTTAAATTTTACTCAATGAACCCGTCTAAAGGTTCTTCAGTATTTTCTTTATAATATTGGTGGTGGACCGGCCCTTGACATAGGGAAGCGACTTCACGTTCCCGCCGTTCGCCAGCACCACATCGCTGCCAATTATCTTTTCCGGCGCCCAGTCTCCGCCCTTCACCAGCACATCCGGAAGCACGGACTTGATGACCCGGTACGGCGTGTCTTCCCCGAAGACCACTATGTAGTCTATGAACGGGAACTCTGAAAGCAGTTCCGCTCTTTCTGCCTGTGAAACCACCGGACGGTCCTTTCCCTTAAGTTTCCTGACCGAGGCATCGCTGTTTAAACCAAGAATCAACTTATCCCCGAGCTTCCTCGCGGATTTCAGGTACCTTACGTGCCCCACATGCAGGATATCAAAACATCCGTTCGTGAAGACAATTTTGAAACCGGCTTTCTTATCTTTTTTCACGGCCGAGACCAGCGCCTTAAGGCCGAGTATTTTCCTGCTCACCATTCAAGCACCCTTTGAGGCAAAATTCAAATTCTAAACTCTAAATTCTAAACTCTAAACCCTTCTTGCTTTTGCCTCTTTTTTAGAATTTAGAATTTAGTGCTTAGTGCTTGCCTTTAGCATTTTCTTTATCTCTTCAATGCTCACTGACGCCGCCCCTAATTTTCCGACAACCACCCCTGCCGCGACATTTGCGAGGTACGAAGCTTCAGCGAGATTTGCCCCGGCTGCAAGCGAAAGCGCAAAAACGCTGATAACTGTATCCCCGGCGCCGGTAACATCAAATACTTCCTGCGCGAAAGTAGGTATATGTATGGGAAGCTTGCCGCGCCTGAAAAGCGACATGCCGTGCTCGCCGCGAGTAATAAGCACCGACTCGCAGCCTACGCGCCTGAGAAGTTCCTTTCCCGCTTTGAGCAGGGTCGCTTCGTCTTTAATCTCTAAATGGACCGATTCTGAAGCTTCTTTTGTATTAGGCGTTATGACCGTAACCCCTTTATACATAAGGCAGTGTGTAGGCTTCGGATCCACTGCCACGGGGATCTTTCTCTTCCGGGCCATTCTTATAACTTCCCTGAAGATGGAAGGAATGACGACGCCTTTCCCGTAATCCGAGATTATGAGCGAATCAATTCCGTCTATTACGCTTTCCACGAAAGAAATAATGGAGCGCGCGGTTTCAGCGTCGACATGCGCTTTCTTCTCGCTGTCAATTCTCACCATCTGCTGTCTCTGCGCGATTATCCTGGTCTTAAGTATCGTAGGCCTGTCGCCTGCCTCGACAACGCCGCGGAGTTCCACTCCCTTATCGGCAAGTTTCCTTTTAAGAATCTTTCCGTGCTCGTCCCGGCCTATAACCCCCGAGAGCAGCGCCTTCCCGCCCAGGTTTGCAATGTGAGACGAAACATAGGCGGCGCCGCCCGGAATGCTCTCTCTGGATTCAACCTCCACGATCGGAACGGGGGCCTCGGGAGAGAGCCTTGAAACTTTCCCGAAAATATATTCGTCGAGTATTATATCCCCGAGTACCAGCACCCTCTTGCCTTCGAAATTCTCAAGGATCTTCTTCAGCCTATTTTTGTTCATTCAGTATGCCTTCCGTCAGCTTGCAAATGGTGTGAAGTATTACAATGTGCGCTTCCTGCACGTGCCAGGTGTCTGCGCTGTTGACGTTCATCAAGATGTCGGAGAGCTTTGCCATTTTGCCGCCGGTCTTCCCCGTAAAACCTATCACCTTCGCGCCGCGTCTTTTTGCCTCTTCTATGCCCCTTAGCACATTCGGCGAGTTGCCGCTGGTGCTGATGGCTATAACTATGTCCTTTTCGCAAACAAATGCTTGCACCTGTCTCGAGAACACCTGTTCAAACCCGTAGTCGTTCGCAATGGAAGTAAGTATTGAAGTGTCAACCGTCAGCGCAATCGCAGGGAAACCTTTCCGTTCCAGATTGAACCTACCTACGAATTCGGCAGCAACATGCTGCGCGTCCGCCGCCGAACCGCCGTTGCCGAAGAGCACCAGCTTCCCGCCGAGCAGCATTCTTCCCGCGATAAGGTTTACAGCGGAATTTATCTGCTTCTTGAGTTTCACAGCGCCGGCGACCACTTTTACGGCGTTACCTATCTCTTTTTCTATGTTTTTCAGCATAAGTGTTGTACCCTTAGAAAGAATTAATATTGCCATTATTATATCAATTTTTTAGTGATTATTTAAGTGAAAATGCTTAAGAAAACTGCAAAAGTCATACTATTGACCAGGGTTTCTCATTCCGGAATAACAGCGTCAATAAGCTTTGCGCTTACAGAGGAAACAAAGACCTTGCTTTTCATCATAAGGGGTATATGCAGTTCATCGTCTGAAAGCCAGATTGTTACCTCCCCTTCCTGCTTGAAAATGCTTTCAAAATCAAGGAGCGGCGCGACGACGACGGCATTGTAGGTTCCAAGCGGTATCCTTACTTTCTCTTTCCGGAGTATCCTGACTTTGAGATTGTTCACTTTCCCGTCAGCGTAGACCGGAAGCACTACATCTTTGCCGGGTTCAAGCTCCTGCGTCCTGAAGTAGAAGAAAGCCGAGAGTATATCGTGGCAGAAATCGGGTAAGCCTGTGAAGGATTTCGTCCCGCTCTTTTCTATCTCTTTTACACTCCGGCTTGCCGGGTCAAATTCCAGAATCACATCTTTCTCGTAATTGCCTTCGCGGAGGGATTTTATCATGCGCCGCGAGTAGATCCCTTCCGCGTCAAAAAAAGTTTCCACAAGATCGTCAACACGCACGAGGGCGGCAACAAGCGGGACAACTTTTGTTTTTGTGATAATGTGGTAACACTTCCTGCCTTTCAGCTTTACAAAATCGCCGATCTGCACCTCTGCGGTAGCCGCCGTGAGGCCCAGATAGGATATCGCGAAGGTAAGTTTCTCACCGGGTTTGAACGCTTTGTTCTCAATAATTCTGGTTTTTTCCGCGGGGACCGCCGCGGCCGCCGGGTTTTGGGTTTCAGGCGCGCGTTCTTTTGTGACGCCATCCGCGGGAGTTTTGATTTCCGGGGCGCTTGCCGCGGGAGCGGGTTTTTCCGGAGCTTCTTCCTTCGCTATCACCGGAGTCCAGTCCCGAACTGTTATCCCCGCGCCCTCTTTTATCTCAACTATCTTCTCGGCCCTGTCCTCAACCGTTACAACCTTTCCCCTGGAGGCGCAGCCGGAAATAAGAGCGGCAAGAATTAACGAAAATACAGCGGCTGAAAGGACGGAAGTTCTTCTCATGAAGGCTTCCGCGCGGAGCCGAGCAGGGAAGTTATTTTCCTCAGGACCTCATCCACGGAAATACCGTCCATGCAGTTATAATCAGGACAATCCGGGTTGCAGCTTTCGCATTCAGTCGGCTTCGGCGTGACGGAAAGGCCGTTGTTGCCCCAGGCCCCCCAGCGGGCCGGGCTGACAGCTTTGGTCGGGTTGAAAAAAGAGAGCGTCTTTGTGCCGACCGCCGCCGCAAGGTGCATCGTGCCGGTGTTGCTGCTGATATGCAGGGTCACTCCCGCGAGCACGGCCGCGACCTCTCTGATGTCCGCTGTCCCGGGAAGCACCGGCGATTTTACGGCGAGTCCGGAAAGGATTTCCCCGGTAAGCCGCTCCTCGCCTCTGCCTTCCACGAGCAGAACGGAATAAGTCCCGTTCTTGATAAGGCTCTCCGTCAACACGCGGTATTTTTCAATAGGCCAGTTTAGGACCGAAACCGCCGCGCCCGGATGGATGCTGATAATACTCTTTCCGGCAAGCCCGTTCTTTTCAAGGAATTCCAGGCCTGCTCTCTTCTCCGCTTCCGAAAGATAGAGTTTGATCTCCCTTGAGGAAGTGTCCGCGGGAAACGGGGCAAGCAGGTCAAGGTTATACTCGAGTTCGTGTTTGAGAGAGTTCTTCCTGTGCAGTTTTACCTTTTCATTGAAAAGAAAGGAATACCAGCGGTAGGCGGTGCCGATTCTGACTTTGACTCCGGCAAGTAAAAGCGCCAGGGCTATTCCTGGACGCGGATAAAGCATGACCGCGGCATCGTAATTCTTCGCCCTTATGATACGGGAGAGAGCAAGAATTCCGCGCGGGCCTTTATGCGCTTCCGGATCAAAAATTACAAGTTCATCCAGGCCGGGATTTCCTTCGAGCACCTTTCGGGTGTATTCCCTGCAGAGATATCCGATACCCGCTTCCGGAAACGTTTTTCTGAGAGCCGTAATCACCGGGAAAGTAAGAATAACGTCCCCGATCTTGTCGGTCCTGCAGATAAGTATTTTTTTCGGTTTTATCTCTGACATTTCCAGTATTATAACAGTATTTCAGGCCTTTTGCCTTCTAAAAACACCCAATTTCATATTGCTTTTTGGGGGCTTATATAGTAAACTTTACAGTCTATCGAGAGCTTTTTACGCTGAAAGTGCCGGTGTAGCTCAGTCGGTAGAGCACGGGAATCATAATCCCTAGGTCGGGGGTTCGAGTCCCTCCGCCGGCACCATTAAAAACAATTGCTAATTGCTAATTACTAATTGCTAATAGCCTTGATATTCATATTGAGGGACGAGAACCCACATTCTTGGCAGGTTCAACAAGCTTCATTAATACAGGTTGCTTTTGGCAATATCGTCAATAATTGGCAAACAGGAAATTCCGTGAATGCGTTTTGATGCCGCTCAGTACCCCAACTCTATGATACTAACGGTAAGCCTAAATAGCGCCCTTCAAAAAGTTCTTGTCTTTGACGACTATATTGAAGGACAGGTTCTGCGCACGAGCGAATTCCACCAATGCGCGAGCGGCAAAGGCGTAAACGCCGCGAGAGCCGTAAAGAACCTCGGCGGGGAGGCAGTCTGCTGCGGATTCGCCGGCGGCATGAACGGCGCGCTGCTGAAAACCCTGCTCAAGCAGGAGGACCTGAAAGAAGCCCTCACCGAAACCGAGACCAACACGCGCGTCTGCGTGACCGTCGTCAATAAAAAAACAAATCTGAATACCGAGCTTATAGAACCAAGCGGCAAGGTAATCGCCGCGGAAGTGAAAAAATTCCGCTCCACATTCACGAAACAGCTCAAGAAAACAAAACTTGTCGCGCTCGCAGGCACGCTTCCCCCGGGGTGCCCGGAAAACATTTATACAGAACTGACCGCGGAAGCCTTAAAAGTGGGCGTTCCTGTCTGCGCCGATATCTGCGGACCCGCTATCCTCAAGTCTTTCAAGGGCAAACCGAAACCCTTCCTGGTAAAGATGAACAATCACGAGTTCAAAGAAACCTTCGGAGAGAGAGCGCTCAAGAATGTCATAGCTGAACTTTTGGCCTCCGGCATAGGCATTTTCGCGGTCACTTTCGGAAAGGACGGGATGGTAGCCGCTTCCAAAGAGGGCATCTTCCTCGCTATCCCGCCGAAACTCGTTCCCGTAAACGCCATCGGAGCCGGGGATTCCCTGCTCGGCGGTTTTTGCCGGGCTATTGAAAGCGGCTGCGGGCTTGAGGGAATAATCCGGGCAGGAACCGGTGCCGCCGCAGCAAGCGCTTTGACGCTTCTCCCCGCGCATTTCTCGCGGGAAAGCGCGTCTGATTGCTCAGATAAAACGGGCATCAAAAAAGTATGAAAACTCTTTCCGCCATAATTGAGAGCTTGCGCCCCAAGCAGTGGACCAAGAACCTGCTCCTGCTTGCCGCGCTTATCTTCTCCTCAAACCTTTTCAACCTTTCGATTGCCGTGCCGGCGTTCGAGGCCTTCTTTGTCTTCTGCCTCATTTCCGGAAGCGTTTACCTCTTAAACGACCTCATTGACAAAAAGCAGGACCGCCTTCATCCGACCAAGAAATTCCGGCCCATTGCGTCGGGGCGGCTGAACACCGGCGCCGCCTCCGCGGCTTGGATAATCGCAGCTGTTGTCTCCCTCGGCTGGGCTTTCGCCCTGAACTCTTCATTCGGGATGATAGTGCTCTCCTATTTTTTAATGCAGGCGCTTTACTCGCTGCTGCTTAAAAACCTTGCCATCGTTGATATTTTTATTATAGCCCTTGGGTTTATCCTGCGGGTAATCGCCGGCGCCGTGATTATCAAGGTTCCCATGTCAACCTGGTTCATAGTCTGCACGATGTTCCTTTCTCTCTTCCTCGCGCTTGGCAAGAGAAGATTTGAGCTTGTATCTGTTGAAGCCGGTGCGCGCAGGGCAAGCCTCAAAGGCTACAGCGTCGGGCTGCTCGACCAGATGATGACCATCGTCACGGCCTGCACGGTTATGACTTACACCCTCTACACTCTGGCGCCGGAGACCGTAAGCAAGTTCCACACTTCCAACCTTATCTACACGCTTCCCTTCGTGCTCTTCGGAATCTTCAGGTATCTCTATCTTATTTACACCGAGGGCAAGGGCGGCAGTCCCGAAGATATCTTGCTCTCCGATAATCCCCTTATAGCCGACATCCTGCTCTACTGGGCCGCAGTCTGGTTTATCCTGTACAAACATATTTAGTCCGGGAGGACTCATAGATGCGCTTTAACGATGTAAAGAAATTATCCGAACTTGCCGCGAAACAGCTTTCCATCAGGGAAATAAAAGAACTCTCCATGCAGTTCTTCCAACACGAGAAGGAATACTCTTTCTCAAAACAGGCAAATTCCGCCCGGCTGGCGTTTGAGCTCTTCAAAGAAGCAGGCGCGGAAACCGAATTGCGGAATATCAAGGCGGACGGCAAGACCGCCAACATGGACTACATAATGCCGCAGGCCTGGGACGCGTTTGACGCGAAGCTTGAAATGCTCTCGCCCTTCAAAGAAACGCTCTCCGATTACAAAACTGACCGATTTATGCTTCCGATGAGATGCCCCGCAACTCCGGCAGGGGGAATTACCGGAGAACTAATCCTGGAGAAGGACGCCGACAGGAAAAGCGTCCGCGGGAAATTCATCTTGAGCTCCACCTATAAGATGTTCGGCTGGGATAAAACGAAACTTATCAAGGAAGGCGCCGCCGGGATAATTTCTTCCTGGTCTGAAAGCGGCGACAAGCTCCCGGATTCTGTCTTCTGGACGAACGGCTGGAGCATGGGCTCCGGCTGGTATCACACGGCCGATGAGCCGAGAATTCTGATGATGAATATTTCCGTCAACAAGGGCAGGCGGCTTGAAAAACTTTTAAAGAGCGGCAAGAAGGTTGTGCTGAAGGTTTTTGCCGATACAAAGACCTATAACGCGACGCAGCATACCGCGACAGCGCTGATTAAAGGCAGCAGCAGGAAAGAAATAGCCATCGCCGGGCACCTCTATGAGCCGATGCCTTCGGATAACTGCATCTGCTCCGCCTCAATGACGCTCTTTGTTTCAATAATTAACCGGCTCATCAGCGAAAAAAAGCTGCCGCAGCCGTATTACTCCCTTAGATTTATTCTCGGAGCCGAGAGATACGGCATTTCCGAATTCTACAAGGACCCGAAGCGCGCCCGCAGGGTCATAGCCAACATGAACTTTGACGGGTTCTGCATTGACTATAAGAAAGCAAAGGAACCCTCGGAGGTCCGTTACGCGCCTGTCAGCAACACGAGTTTCATTGATATCCTGCTTGATAACCTCGTGGAAAAATACAACAGTGCTCCACTGCGCCATGTGCGCGGAAATTTCTCGGACGATACCTTTATGTCAGACCCTCTGATAAGCGCCCCCTGCTGCTGGTTCTGGCAGCCGGAAGGGCCTTACCATCACAACAGCGAAAACACCTACGAAATCGTTGACTGGAAAAGAGCCCTGGAGAAATCCGAGGTCGCGCTTGAATATATCCTTACGCTCGCTTACATGGATCCTCAGGCGGCCGGCGGGTATCTTCCGTCGGTAGAAAAGGGGCTGGCCTGCCACATTGACCTTGAGTTCTCGAAACTCCTGAAACGGAGCGGCAAGCTTAGCAAGAAAGAACTCGTCTCAAATATGTATTTTGTAATCGGCTGGCAGCTGCGCCGCCTGGAATCGCTGTCCGGATTCGGAGCATCCCGTATAGAGATGAAGAAAGCGCAAATACGGCTCGGGAGGCATATAGAAAAAGCCCTTGAGATATTCGGCAAGGCCAAAACAAGGGGTGTTAACAATGAAAACCTTATATCTTCCGAAGAACGCAAAGCGGCAAACATTATTCCCTTCAGGCTTGCAAAATACCCGCCCTCGGATATGGCAAAGGAAAAAGACCTCCTGAAAAGGCCTCGCAATGCCCCGTCTGCGGAGAACTTCGTTGCCTGGATGGATGGGAACAGGACACTCTGGGATGTCATCAAACTTCTTGAGATGGACCTGGAGAAAACATTTACAAGCGGGCAGCAAAACACTTACATCAATTACGCGCGCGACCTGGAAAGGCTGGGCTACATAAAGTTCAAGTACAGGACAGTTATCGGCAGGAAAGAAATAATAAGCGGACTGAAACTGCTCGGCATTAAAAAGGGCGACCGCATTATGGTTCACTCCTCCCTCGCTTCTCTAGGCAAAGTGAAGGGCGGGCCGGAGGCTGTTATTGACGCGCTCAAAGCGGCTGTCGGGAAAAGCGGGCTTCTGATGATGCCGTCCTTCAACCACGGAGACGCGGCAAGAAATCCTCCGTACTATTTTGACATGAAAAAGACGTCTTCAAAGAACGGCGTTATAGCGGATACTTTCTGGCGCCTGCCGGGAGTGAAACGCTCGGTTGACCCTTCCCACGCCTTTGCCGCCTGGGGCAAGAACTCGGAGCAGTACCTCGCCGGGCACCGCTATACAAGCACAATGGGACCCGGCTCGCCGCTTGAACTGCTGGAAAGGGGCGGCGGCAAAGTGGTATTGCTCGGCACAGGATATGCTCCCAACACCTTCAGGCATGTCGTTGAGATGACGAATAATGTAAAATGCCTCGGCCAGAGAACCGAGGAGTATCCGGTTAAACTTCCTTCCGGAAAAATGATAAAGGCCAGGACCTGGTCCTGGAGGAACGGCGGCTGCCCTCTCCTTGATGATGTCTCGCATTCGGAACGGATTATGAAGGAACGCGGGCTGGACAGGCGGGTAAAAATCGGGAACGCGGAAACCATTGTATTTAACCCGGCAGACTTTCGGCGCGTTGCCGAAGAACTCTTGGCGAAAGGAGTTCCGGGAAAGCCCAACTGCAAGGATTGTAAAATGAAGATTGCCTTTACGGGAACGAAGGAAGGAGTATTGCCGCTAAAAAAAGTTTTTTAAAAGGCGCCCTATTTCAACCGCTTTTCCGCCTCAAGGTAAACCTCATCGTTCCTGCGCGGCCCGACAGCAACAACAAATACCGTAACAAGTCCTTTCTCGACCCGGTATGTTACCCTGTAATCCATCACCTTTAACTTCATATAACCTTTTAGTTTTTTTCGGAGGGGCTTACCGTACTTCTCCGGCTCGAAAGAAAGCTTTTTTTCGATTACCACGATGATTGCTTTCCTTATTTCAGGAGAGAGCTTAAGCATATCGTCTATAGCCGAGTCAGAAAAGACGATGTGCCAGATCATTCAATCCCCAGTTTCTTCTTTGTTTCATCCATCGTCAAGTATTTGACCGGTTTCTTCATCCTCTCTTTCACGATATCCGAGAAATACTGATCTTCCGCCTCTTCCATTAAATTCTCATATTTCTTGAATTCCTCAATAGACATTATCACAGCGACAGGCTTATGCCTTTTTTCAATAATAACCCGCCTTGTCATTGCCTCAGCCAGAATCTTATCAAAACTCATTCTGAGTTCAGACGCGCCGTAATAGGTCGCCGGTTCCTCTATCCTTCTCATCTCCGCCTCCGCTGAATCATCACAATGTCGAATTCGCTTCAAGCATTAACAGCATACCAATTGTCATTTGATTTGTCAATTGTATTGTCAATTGACATGACATATATATTTGGGCGCTAACTGAAATATGCAAAACGGTATCGGCTCTCCAATTGTCAGAAGTGACCCGGGTATATGGCTTGAAAGGAGCGCATAAATGGATTAAAATGAACAAATGGACTTCAAACTCGTATCCGAATACAGCCCCACAGGGGACCAGCCTCAGGCGATAGAAAAACTCGTCAAGGGCATCAGGGCAAACGAAAGAAACCAGACTCTCCTCGGCGTGACAGGATCCGGCAAGACCTTTACAGTGGCAAATGTCATTGCCGCAACGCAGAAACCGACGCTGATAATATCCCACAACAAGACCCTGGCCGCGCAGCTCTATGGGGAGTTTAAATCCTTCTTCCCGGAAAACGCGGTAGAATACTTTGTCAGCTACTACGATTATTACCAGCCCGAGGCTTATCTTCCCTCCACCGACACTTATATAGAGAAAGACGCTTCCATAAATGACGAAATAGACAAACTCCGCCATTCCGCGACAGCTTCCATTCTAACTCGGCGCGACTGCATCATTGTCGCGAGCGTTTCGTGCATCTACGGCATCGGCTCGCCCGAGACCTATCAGAACATGCACCTCGCGCTCGAAGAAGGGCAGAACCTGCATATGGACCAACTGCTCTCAAAACTCGTCGAGATACAATACATCAGGAACGACATGGACCTCTACCGCGGAACCTTCCGCGTGAAAGGCGATACCATTGACATCTTCCCTTCGGCGGCGGACACGGTGATACGCGTGCAGTATGATGGCAACACCATAGAAAAAATCACGGAGATAGACGGGTTCTCCGCGGAAGTGAAGAAACGGATGAAGAACGCCGTCATTTTCCCCGCGGCGCACTGGGTCACCCCTCCCGACCAGCTTAAGGCGGCCGTGAAAAACATTGAAGCAGAACTTGATATCCGGCTCGCGGAATTGAAGAAGCTCAACAAGCTTGTAGAGGCGCAGAGGCTGGAACAGCGCACCCGCTTTGACATGGAGATGATGCTGGAGGTGGGTACCTGCAAGGGCATTGAGAACTACTCTCGCCACCTTGACGGAAGAAAGCCCGGGGAGCCGCCCTTCACGCTAGTGGATTACCTGCCGAAAGACGGGCTGATTGTGGTGGATGAGAGCCACATAACCCTGCCTCAGATACGGGGCATGCACGAAGGCGACCGCGCCAGGAAGACAAACCTGGTTGAATACGGCTTCCGCCTCCCTTCGGCAATAGACAACAGGCCCTTGAAGTTTCCGGAATTTGAGAAGAGGATTCCCCAGATACTATATGTCTCGGCCACTCCCGCCGATTATGAACTGAAGGCCTCAGGTAAGCCGATTGAACAGATAATCCGCCCCACGGGCCTTATGGACCCGGAAGTTTGCATAAAGAAAGCCACCGGGCAAATAGACGACCTCATCGGCGAGATAAAAACCGTGGTGGATAAAGGCGAGCGGGTCCTCGCCACGACGCTTACCAAGAAAATGGCCGAGGAACTTACCGACTACCTCAAGGATATAGGAATCCGTGCTAAATACCTGCACTCTGACATTGAAACCCTTGAAAGGATAAAGATTCTGCAGTCTCTCCGCGCCGGTGATTTTGATGTCCTTGTCGGAATAAACCTGCTCCGCGAAGGACTGGATCTTCCCGAAGTATCTCTCGTGGCCATTCTTGACGCCGACAAGGAAGGGTTTTTAAGGTCCGAAACCTCTCTCGTCCAGACTATCGGCCGCGCGGCGAGGAATGTGGCCGGCCGCGTCATTCTTTACGCGGATAAAATGACCGGCTCCATCAAGCGGGCTGTTTCCGAGACCAACCGCAGGCGTGAGGTGCAGAGGACCTACAACATCAAGCACGGTATAACCCCGGCGACAATAAAGAAACAAATAAGAGAGATAATGAACAGCGTATACGAGCAGGATTACTTCACCGTGCCGATAGCGGCGGAAAAAGGCGGCGAGTACCTTACCGCGGACGAAATCCCGAAACTGCTCTCCGAGCTTGAGGCCGAGATGCAGGGCTACGCCAGGAAACTCCAGTTTGAAAAAGCCGCGGCCGTCCGGGACAGGATAAAACATTTCAAGTCTCAGATCGGTAAAATGAACGAGAGCGGGTTTATTCCTTCAACGCTGATAAAGGATGAACCGCTGTCTTATGCGGAGAAAAAGAGCAGGGCTAGAAGGATAGGGGCGGTAAAAGCGAAAAGGTACAAACGATAATTTTGGGCTTGAGCAATTTTATAAAGGCTGTTGTGCGCCGGCTCTGCAACCGCTCCGCGGATTGCTAATTGCTGATTCAGACTGTGTCGTAATTATTTTTAGAACCACCGTTCTTTGACAAATGGAAGCAAGAAACTATTTTTAACCGAACTTTACCATTTTTTTCATAATATTTTCTTTTTGGACGGAGATTT
>Ga0118677_10000197_pt1 | contig 125319 bp, 78 predicted proteins | sample AliMusrvi5mmetaG_FD_86154 | JGI IMG/M metagenome (GOLD analysis project Ga0118677, IMG submission 86154) | reverse complement strand
CGCGCGGGTTTGCCGATTTGAAATATATCGCCTCAGCCAACCTGTCAGACCTCCGCGGGTAAGCCCGCACACTTTCATCCCATGCGCCCGCCGCATCTACCTTGCCAGTTTCGGATAGATTAGGACTTCGTTTTGTTCGGCAAACTCGTCCTGCTGGCAGAGGCCTCTCTTGCGGTTCGTGTTCCTCGGGCCGGGACTTTGCCTCCGGCTTCCTTCAGATTCCGCCTCGCGACGGACACCCTTGCCTTTGGCTAGCGGTAGGTTCTATCAACCCCCGCAGGAGACTTTCACCCCCAAGTGTGCGCGCGTGCCGCGCGCACCGAAAACAGGGTCGGGCACACCGTGCCCGCCCTTCCGGACCTCAGCTTCGCTGCTAACGCAAGGCTCAGCTTCCGGTACGGTTTCGCTTATCCAGCTCCCCCGTCACCTGCTCCAAGATGTTGCAGCCATCCTTATTTATAAACGACTATTGTATAAATTAAATCTGTCCCCACCCCGCACTTTTTCCGAAGCGGCCAAAGTGCGGGGCAAGCCCTCGTTTATGATACATCACAATTACCCGCCCGTCGGTCGCAGCCATGCTTACTTGAAAATTGTGGCACACTAAAAAATGAAACCTTAAATTGGTTCGTCTCACCGGCGCAAGCTGGTGTCCAGTTTTCGGTGACCTGCCGATCTTAAGCGCCGTGAAGGAGGCAAAAGAGGCAAAAGGTGCCATCTTTTGAATCCTTGCAAAAAAATCAAGTTTGCCATGGAGATTTTCATTGGTGAAAATGTGGAAATGGTAACAGCGTTATTGACATGATTAGCCGCTTGAACTACAATATCGCCGGGAGTTTGGGATCCGTTAATCGAAAAAACACTCATTCAGTCAGCAACGGCCCATATGTAAATGTGTAAAAGGTTCATGCTTCCTTTTAAGGTCAAAAGGTAGCTGCTACCTTTTGAATTATGAGCCGATTTACGGATATATTGATGGTATCGCCGCTGGCGGACGGGAGGACGTGGGTTATACGGAGCGAGTTCGGTTACGACGTCGGCGCGGAGGGCCGCGGCGACAGGATAGACGTGGGGCAAATACGGCAACACCGTCGTGATCAACGACTATCTCTACTGGCCCCAAAACCGCTCACGTGTTTTTCAGAATTAGGAAGATTGGAAGCAGCAGCGTCCCATATCCCTTGATACACGAAAGAGCTACTTGCGCGGAGTATGATGAACACGTCCGCCGGCCGCGCTATGCAAAAGTATTTCGTTAATGAACGTCTGGTAGCCGATACCGCGATGTTTCGCCTGGGCATGAGCCCATTCCAACGCTATTGGATGAAGGCGGATGTGGACATCACGGTATTTAGCGAGACCTTTGGGCGGGCGGCCCCGGACAGGACGTTTTACATGCAAAGTATCCTCGATGGCTTTTTTAAAAGCCAGCGTTTCCTGCGGTGTGACCCTCCGTGCTTTTGAAAAATCAAATTCCTTTGCTTTCTTCATATTTATAGTGTACACCATAAATCCGGTATAGTCAAGATGAAAAACTGCGGCCTTTTAAGGCTGTCCATCCGTACACCTGCGGCAACTCCGACACCCCCCTAAAAAATCAAGTTTGCCATGATGGTTTTTATTGGTAAAAACGCAAAAGCAGTAACGGTGAGCGTGATTGACATATAGCGTCTCTAAATCTATAATATCGCCGGGAGTTTGGGATCCGGTAACCGGAATATACGCTCATTCAGTCAGCAACGGCCCATATGTAAATGTGTAATAGGTTCATGCTTCCTTTTGAGGTCAAAAGGTAGCTGCTACCTTTTGAATTATGAGCCGATTTACGGATATATTGATGGTATCGCCGTTGGCGGACGGGAGGACGTGGGTTATACGGAGCGAGTTCGGTTACGACGTCGGCGCGGAGGGCAGCGGCGACAGGATAGATGTGCCCATTGGATTCAAGACCGATTTTGCCTCGGTCCCCAGGCTATTCTGGGCCATATTCCCGCAATGGGGATATAAAAACGTTGATGTTGATGATTCTTATGTGAAGCGTGAGGTCTTTTGTTTAGCTTTAACTACTAATGAAATTGTGGTTACTAAGTATGCCCTCTTAAATAATGGGGAAACAGAGAGATGGTATAAGTTAATCGGCAATCAAAACATAAATTCAACACGGAAAATGCAAAAAGGAAAAACAGAAGAAAAGATATCTGATCAGGTTTCAGAAGATATGCTTTTTGGATATGCCCTTAAATTGAGTGAAAGTCTTATGCCATATTGAAAATCTAATGGGGTGAACGGGGACGCTTTGTTCCTATCGGATTCCGCTGAAAAACCCTATCTGGCACAAAATGAGTGTGATCCAAGCGTGTTCCTTAAGAAGTAAAACGACAAGGGCTTTAAACAGAATTATTCTTCTGATAATAAGGGTGGGTGGATATGGTTTCACCTTCGATTTGGGCGGGTAAAGATATATTTTAAGTATTCAGGGGAAGTTGGCATTTGAGAGTGCCGGCGGGTATCGATGGCGGGGTGGCGGCCATGGGTCGGATCGGGCCGAGGAAGAACCGGCACTCGCCCCGCACTTTGGACGCAACGCTTCGAAGCGCCACGATCTTTCAAAGTGCGGGGCAAGTCGCCGGGCTGGCCGCAGGCTCGATCCGACCCATGGCCGACAGGACCCCGCACTTTTTCCGAAGCGGCCAAAGTGCGGGGCAAGCCCCCGAACTTGCAGCCGCCGGCATTATCGCAATAAGATTTATGGACCCCCGACAACAGATTTCGGAGGTGACAGATTCGGATTTTGTGGGAACGACTATGGATTTCGGGGGTGACGGAGGGGTTTAGAGATAAAGAAAACGGGCGGAGCTTATTGGGCTCCGCCCGTTTTTAGTAAGACTTCTCCTACCTGTTACACCAGGCCCTGGGCCATCATCGCTTCGGCCACTTTCTTGAAACCGGCGATGTTCGCGCCTGCCACGTAGTTCCCGGGCACGCCCGCTTCCTTCGCCGCCGTCACGCAGGCCTCATGGATATTCACCATGATGCTGTGCAGGTGCTTGTCCACCTCTTCGCGGCTCCAGCTCATCCTGATGCTGTTCTGGCTCATCTCCAGGCCCGAGGTCGCCACGCCGCCCGCATTGGACGCCTTGCCGGGCGCGAATAGCAGCTTCGCCGCCATGAACGCTTCCACGGCTTCCGGCGTGCAGGGCATGTTGGCCCCTTCCGTCACGCAGACGCAGCCGTTCTTGATCAGCTCTTTCGCGTCGGTCTCATTAAGCTCGTTCTGGGTCGCGCAGGGCAGAGCCACGTCCACCTTCACGCACCAGGGTTTCTTGCCGGCGTGGAATTCCGCGCCTTTGAACTTGTCGGCGTACGGGGCCACGATGTCCTGGCCGGTCGCGCGCAGGTGCAGCATATATTCCCACTTGTCGCCCTTTATGCCATCCTTGTCGTAAATGTAGCCGTCGGGACCGGAGATGGTGACGACCTTGCCGCCGAGGTCGTTGACCTTCTGCACGGCGCCCCAGGCCACGTTGCCGAAGCCGGAGACCGCCACGGTCTTGCCCTTGAAGTCGGTGCCTTTGGTCTTAAGCTGCTCCTGGGCGAAATACACCACGCCGAAGCCGGTGGCTTCCGGGCGTATCAGCGACCCGCCCCAGGCGAGGCCCTTGCCGGTAAGCACGCCGGTGAATTCGTTCTTCAGGCGTTTGTACTGGCCGAACATATAGCCGATCTCGCGGCCGCCCACGCCGATGTCGCCGGCCGGCACGTCCGTGTCGGGGCCGATGTGGCGGAACAGCTCGGTCATGAAGCTCTGGCAGAAACGCATGACTTCGGCGTCGCTCTTGCCTTTGGGGTCGAAGTCCGAACCGCCCTTGCCGCCGCCCATGGGGAGGGTGGTCAGGGAGTTCTTGAAGATTTGTTCGAAGCCCAGGAATTTGAGGATGCTGAGGTTCACCGAGGGGTGGAAGCGCAGGCCGCCTTTATACGGGCCGATGGCGCTGTTGAACTCTATGCGGAAACCGCGGTTGATCTGGTATTCGCCCTTGTCGTCCTGCCAGGGCACGCGGAAAGTGACGGCTCTTTCGGGCTCGACTATTCTGTCGAGGACTTTGGCCTTTATGTATTCGGGGTGCTTTTCGAGGACGGGGGTGAGGGTTTCGAGGACTTCCTTTACGGCCTGGTGGAATTCTTTTTCACCGGGGTTCTTGTTAACGACGCGGGTCAATAAGCCGGACACATAGTCATGGGCCGAGCTTTTCTTTTCTGCGGTTGCTGCGTGTGTGGACATAGGAACTGCTCCTTTTAGTGGGTTTGGGGTTCTAGATACTGCGGTACAAAATCTCTGACTTCTATTATTATGTTACAAACCTAAATTTGGGTTGTCAACTCACGGGAGCTGGCCTAAATCTTCCGCTAAGAAGCCCGCGCAATTAGCGAGTGAACCTCACCCATCGGGCGAAAATGGGAAATAGCGGCGAGTTGCAAGTTCGGGGTCCTGTCGGCCATGGGTCGGATCGGGCCTGCGGCCGGCCCGGCGACTACGCGCCGGTTCCTCCTCGGCCCGATCCGACCCATGGCCGCCACCCCGCCAGTGATACCCCGCCGCTATCCTTATTTAACAAACGACCAGTAACTATTTTATATGTTCCCGCCCTTGTTTATGACACATCCATATTTACCCACCCGTCGGTCGCAGCCAGCTTATTTTAAGGCGGGATATTTATAACTCAAGTGCTTTTCATTTTGTTTGTGTGCCCTATTTGCCTTATTGTGGCTGATCCGGTTTGGGATTTTCGCTTTTCCTCCTTCGTGGCTTTGTGTGATGATACTGTTTTAGATTAACCACAAAGGTCACAAAGTTTTTGCACAGAAAGTTCACGAAGTTTATACAAAAATAAGCTTTGTGCCCTTATCCGTTCCGAACTTGGTGTCCTTTGTGTTTAATCCCCTCTTATTTTTCGCTTCTTCTTCGTGCTTTGTGGTTAATTATCGGCCTTGCGGGGCAAATTTGTACAATCTTTTTATGAATTATCTTTACGCGCTGGGGGCGGCGGCGCTTTTCGGGGCTTCTACTCCGGTGTCTAAGACGATGCTGGCCGGGGTGGGGCCTTTTATGCTGGCTTCGCTTTGCTACTTCGGGAGCGGGCTGGGGCTGGCCATATGGAAGCTGGCGGCGCTAGCGTCACACTCGCCGGGTTCGGACGGGGAGCCGGCGCTTACGCTGAAGGATTGGCCTTATATCGCCGGGTTCATTCTGGCCGGAGGCGTAGCGGCGCCAGTGCTGCTCTTTAAGGGGCTGCTGCTGACCACTTCTTCCGGCGCGTCAATAATGCTGAATCTGGAGCTTATCTTTACTTCGCTTATCGCCTGGCTGGTGTTTAAAGAGCATACCGGCGGGAGGTTCTGGGCGGCCGCCGCATTTATCGCGGCCGGGGCGGCGCTGCTGAGCGTGGATTTCTCTAATTTCACGCTCTCGTTCGAGAAGGGGTCGGTGCTGGTGGCGCTGGCGGCTTTTTTCTGGGGGGTGGATAATAATCTTACGGCCCGGCTTTCGGTGAAGGATCCGGTGGCGATAGCGCTTATTAAAGGTCTGGCCGGCGGGACTATTAATCTTGCGCTGGCTTTTTGGGCCGGGGAAGTGGTCTGGGCTCCGGCGCTCTGGCTGCCGGGGGTGGCTCTGGGGGCTGTGAGCTACGGGGCGAGCCTTGTTCTTTTTATCAGGGCGATGCGGGGGCTTGGGGCGGCGCGGTCAGGCGCGGTATTAGGGGTGTATCCTTTTTTCGGGGCGGTTTTGTCGGTGATATTTCTGAAAGAGCCGCTGACGTGGCCGCTGGCCGCGGCGTTCTTTTTTATGGCGCTGGGGTTCTATCTTGTGGTTTCGGAGCGGCACGGGCACGAGCACGGGCATGAGGCACTATGGCATGCTCATCAGCACGTGCACGATGATCTGCATCACGGGCATAGGCATGGGGAGGAGGTAATGGATGGGCCTCATGCACACGCGCATGTTCACGCGCCGGAGCGGCACAGTCACGAGCATTTGCCGGACAGCCACCACAGGCATATTCACTGAACGCTTTACTCTGTGGTAACAGCGGGCTTGCCCCGCACTTTGGCCGCTTCGGAAAAAGTGCGGGGTTCGCAGGGCCTGCCGGGGGACTGGAACGCGAAAACAGGGTTGAGCACACCGTGCTCAACCTTCCCGACCTCCCGCGCCACGCTTACGCAAGTGGCGCGGTCCGGTAGGGTTTCGCTTATCCAGCTCCCCCGTCACCCGCTCCAAGATGTCGCGGCCATCCTTAATATTCAACAAATAATCCTACAACTGATTTAAATTTGTTCCCGCCCCCGCACTTTTTCCGATACTGGCCAAAGTGCGGGACAAGCCTTGTTTATGGCACATCACAATTACGCATACGGTGTCCGTAGCAAATTATAACAACACCGTAGTCCACCCGCCCGTCGGTCGCAGCCAGCTTATTTTTAATGCAGAACAGTTAACTCAACTGCCGGTCATTTTGTTTGTGCGCCCTATGTGCCTTATTGTGGCTAATCTGGGTTTAAGTTTTTGCTTATCCTGTACATCCATGGCGGGTAGGTCGCGGATGGGCCTCACTCACACGAGCACGCTCCCGCGCCGGAGAGGCATAGTCACGAGCATTTACCGGACAGCCGCCACAGGCATATGCACTGAACGCTTTACTGTAGTAACGGCGGGCTCGCCCCGCACTTTGGCCGCTTCGGAAAAAGTGCGGGGGGTTATAAAATTGATATAATGAAGGCTAATTTTATGAAAAGGGTTCCGCTGATAATTCTTCTGCTTTCCGTACGGATAGTGTGTCCGGCGGCGCCGCTTTTTGCGGGGGAATTCAAGGACGCCGGGAACGCTTTGGCGGTGGACTTTCCGTCCGGCTGGACGACGGGCCATAGCGACGATCCGACGGTCGTCCTTAAGCTGGAGAGGGGGAAGTCTTCTTTTGAGTTCGCCAAATTGGATTCGGAACTGAGCGATTATTATCTGAAGGCGCGCGTTAAGGAACAGGTGGATTCGTTCAGGAGCAAGGGCAACAGTCTCGCCGGAGATATACGGCAGGCGGGCATTCACGGCGCCGCCATGGCCTATTATACCTCCTATGAGTCGATGGGCGTGCAGGTCTACATCGCTTTTTTTACGTATAACGGCGCGTCTTACGCCATCTCGGCGAGCGGCCTCGACGACGACGATTTCCGCGGCGCGGTTTCCAGTATCCGCAAGCCTGGCGAGATCATAGAAGTTCCGAAGCCTAAAAAAATAAGGGTTGCCAGGAAAAAACATCATAAGCCGGAAGAGAGCGTGCAGGCCCCCAAAGAAGAGGAAACGCCCGGCTCGACCATGACGCTGGCGGCGGTGGTCGTCCCCTCGGAACCCGTTACCGCCGCACCCGTGGAGGCCGTGAAGCCCGTGGCCGCGTCGTCGGCCGTGGTGACCGCGGAAGGCGCTAAGCCGACGGCAGGCGACCAGGTCATGCAGTCGATCGGGAACCTGTTTGCGCGGCTGGAACTGAACCCTTCTAAGAGGCCCTTTATCCCGCGCCATCCCCTGCCGATATACGTGTGGGGCGCGCTGATAGCGCTCTGGGTCTCGGGAGCGTACTGGGCGAAGTCGGTGGCGGCCAAATATCAGAACCCTAAACTGCCTCCGCCGCCCAAGAGCGTGCCTCCCGATTTCTTCTTTCCTTTTGTCATCTCGCGGAGTTCCGCTTTGCAGGAATGCGCTTATGACGTGCTCACGCGGCAAAAGCAGCACCTGACGGGATATTTCAATTACGAGAGAGAGATCTATGTGGTCGGCTCGTTCTACGCCGCGCTCTTCTTCCATTTTTGCTGGAGCGTGCTGGACTTCGCCGGCAAGGGCTGGCTGGTGACGAACGCGCTTCTGATGCCGCCGGGCGGCAGGCTCTGGGCTTCGGCTCCGGAGCTTTTCTTCGCGGTCACGTTCCTGGCCGGGCTGTCGATGTATTTCGACAAAAAGCAGGTGCTCCGCCTCTTTGACGCGCAGTCCAACCTCATCATGGAGGCGAAGAAAGACGTGTTCTATTGCCTTATCCGTGACGGCAAGGGCAAGGAAGTGGCGCGGCTGGTGAAGAGAGGCGGTTTGGCCGCCAGGACCTGGGATTTTGTGGACACCGATAATCAGATCGTTTTTACCATCAGGGACGATCATCCCTCGACCCGTCTGCTGAGGAAAATGTTCGGCAGGCTCGGCGGGACTCTGCGCACGCACTACGGGATCTTCGTCGGCGACCGCAGGGCCGGATTTGTGTTCCTGGACCCGACCTCGATCGACAGGTTCCAGATCCACCTCGATTTCGCGTTCGCCAGGCTGGCGCATCCGGCGCAGATGCTGGTGAGCGTCCTTTACATTATTTCCAAAGAGTACGATCCGTTCTATCCGTCGTTGGGATAGAGGGGAAAAGGATAGGTATAGGTAAAGGTAGAGGTAAAGTAAAACAGGAATTTCCTTAGGGTTGCGCTATACCTGTACCTATACTTCTACCTGTTTTAGTAGGAGAATCGCTTTATGAAGATAGGAATTCTTACGGGCGGCGGGGATTGTCCGGGGCTTAACGCCGTCGTGCGCGGCGTTACTAAAGCCGCCCTGGGAAAAGGCTGGGAGGTGGTCGGCTTTAAGGACGGCTATAAAGGCGTGGTAGAGGGGCGGTTCATGCCGCTCGACGATAAGGCCGTTTCCGGCATTATCATCCGTGGCGGCACGATACTTGGCACTTCCAATACCGCGAACCCTTTCGCTTACACGCTGGAGCCGCTGAGCTCCGCTGAGGCCCCGAAAGACCTTTCGGACCGGGCAATTAAAAACCTGGAAAATCTGGGAGTCGGCGCGCTGGTCGCCATCGGCGGCGACGGCACGCTTAATATCGCGTACAAATTCCACAAAAAAGGCTTCCCGGTGGTGGGCGTGCCTAAGACGATCGATAACGACCTTTCGGCCACGGATATTACTTTCGGTTTCGATTCGGCGCTGAAGGTGGCCACCGAGGCCGTAGACAGCGTGCACACAACCGCCGAATCGCACCACCGCGTGATGATAGTGGAGACTATGGGACGCTATGCGGGCTGGATAGCGCTGCGCGCGGGCATCGCGGGCGGGGGAGATATTATCCTGCTGCCGGAGATACCGTATATTCAAAAGGATGTGCTGAAAGCTATCAATGACCGGCGCAGGCGCGGCAAAAATTTCTCGATAGTAGTGGTCTCGGAAGGGGCCAGGCCGGAGGACGGCGAGATGACCGTCAGCCGCGTGGTGGCCGGTTCGCCGGATCCGCTGAGGCTTGGCGGCGTTTCCTATAAGATAGCCGACCTGATAGAGAAAAACATTGACGTTGAGTGCCGGGTGGTGATCTTGGGGCATTTGCAGCGCGGCGGGGTCCCCACGCCCTTCGACAGATGGCTGGGCACCTGCTTCGGCGTAGGCGCGGTGGACCTGATACAGGACCAGAGGTTCGGGCGCATGGTGTCGTTGAGCAAATATTGCTGCCAAAGCGTCACGCTGTCGGAGGCCATCGGGAAACTGCGCCGCGTGACCGCGGACTGCCCCGAGATACGCACGGCGCTGAGCGTCGGAAGCACCTTCGGGAATTCGAAGATCGCGCTGTGATATCGGAACTATGACGGTTTTTTAACCGTTTTTGACAGTTAATAATCAGCCACAAAAAGGCGCAAAAGCACAAATAGAACAAACTTAAAAACTTATTTAATGGATCCCCACCCCACATAGTGGTGTGGCAGGCCGCCGACAGATCGCGGGAATGACTGGTTTTTTCAATCTCTGTCATTCCTGCAAGATGTTGGCAGGAATCCATGAATTCCTGAATAAACAATTTGTGACATATGTGCTTTTTTGTGGCTAAATATGATGAAGTCATACCGGAGTTCGTAGATTTTAATAGCGTGACAGTTTAGAGTTAAAGAGGAAATAATGAAACCTGAAATGTTATACGGGGCGAATACCGCCGAAGAGATCCTGAAGAGCGGCCGGCGGAAAGTCTTCCGGCTTTATGTGTCAGAGGGCTCCCTTGAGGGGAAGGCGAAGATTATTGTTTCTTTGGCCAGGAAGGCCGGCTGCCCGGTGGATTTTATGAACCCCAGGAGCCTGGACCATATGGCAAAGGGGGGGAATCACCAGGGCATTATTCTGGAAGTGGAGCCTGTGCAGACCCTTACGCTTTCCGAGGCGCTGGCCCGGATAAAGGACCCGAAAAAAACCGTGTGGGCCGGCGTGGACGGCATCACAGACCCGATGAACCTTGGCGCGATCATCCGCAGCGCGGCCTGTTTCGGCGTTTCCGCCATAATTCTGCCGGAGCGCAGGACGGTGGGACTTACGCCCTCGGCCCAGAAGACGGCTTCCGGCGCGATCGAAAAAGTGGACATGGTGGAAGTGGGCAATCTGAACCAGACGATAATCGAGCTGAAAAAAAAGAATTTCTGGATCTACGGGGCGGACATGAAGGGCAAGTCCGTGGACAAGATGGATTTCGCGTTCCCCGTTTTCATGCTTATCGGGTCGGAAGGCGAGGGGCTGCACCAGAAGACTATGGAACACTGCGACGAGCTGGTCTCTATTCCGCAGAAGGGCGGGGTGGAGAGTTTGAACGCCTCGGTGGCGGCCGGCGTGCTGTTCTACGAGATCTCGAAGAAACTGTAAGCGGTAACGGCGGGCTCGATCCGCACTTTGGCCGTTTCGGAAAAAGTGCGGGGTTCGCGGGTCCTGCCGGGGGACTGGAACGCGAAAACAGGGTCGGGCACACCGTGTCCGCCCTTCCGGACCTCAGCTTCGCCGCTAACGCAAGGCTCAGCTTCCGGTACGGTTTCGCTTATCCAGCTCCCCCGTCACCCGCTCCAAAATGAGTCTGCAAGCTTAATCAACGACGCAAACTAAATTATATTTGTTCCCGCCCTTATTTATGATACGGCGTAATGACCCGCCCGTCGGTAGCCGCCTCCTTATAAAAACAATTGCCACATCCCCGCAATATTGAATAGGGTGGGTTAATACGCTTCACCATGAATGGGCGGGATTATGATGTTTTAAATTTAAGGGGTGCCGCACAGATAATCTTAAGAAACATCATGCGCGTAAGTTCTTAGTGGAGGGGTTGGCGGGGCATGGGTTCGGCGGGCCCTCGCGCAGTGAGGCCCGGCTTTAGAGCGAAGCATAATTATGCTTCGCGTCCGGGCCGCAAGGCCGGAGGCGTTTTCCTGCGTAGCGAAAACGCCGAGGCGGGGCCGCGCAAAACCGCTATGCGGTTTATGCGTGGCCTGAGCTTGCGTAAGCGCGAAGGTCGAGCGGGAGCGCGTCCACGGTGTGGATGATAGCGTGCCCGACGATGCCCATGCTCCCGTCAGCCCCGACTGTGCTTCTCGCGGAACTTATGGGTTCGCGGGTCCTGCCAGACCATCGGCCACAGCCAGGCTTATTTTTAAATTTGTTATTTCTGGGTCTTGACAAACGGGAATAGTCTGCTATACTATTTTTATAGGAGCGGGATACCTACTAAACAGGTTCTAATCCCGCTCCTTTTATTTTGTCCCTAAAACCGCTGCCCCGGCGGTTTTCTCATTGGGGGAAGGATGTGGTTGACTCCTGTAAATTAACGGCGGGTTTACCCCGCACCTTGGCCGCTTCGGAAAAAGTGCGGGGCAAGCCTTGTTTATGATACTGCGTAATGACGAATACAGTGTCCGTAGCAAAACATAACAACACCGTAGTCCATTCGCCCGTCGGTGGCCGCCTCCTTATGTAAAGCTACAGCCGGATTTGCTCAAAATTAAACAGGGTGGGTAAATACGCTGTATCATGATTGGGCGGGATAAAGATGTTTTAAATTAAGGAGTGTCGGACAGATAATCTTAAGAATCACAATATGCGTAACTTTTTTGCGGAGGGGTGACGATGGGTAGCCTTTTTGAACCCGCAGGCTTCCGAGGGAACGCAAAAAGGCCACCCATCGGCAGGACCCCGACTGGGCATCTCGCATGATTCAATTAGCCAAAGCCGATTGCACGGCATTTCCTTTTGTTGCTATTTTGCGATGAGGATGTAGAGGTCGCCTTCGGCTTTCATCGAGGAGGCTTCGGTTTCGGCGGTCTCGCCCGCGCCCCAGAAGAGATCTATCCGGCCGGGGCCCCGTATGGCGGAGCCTGTGTCGTGCGCGGTCACAAAACGGGTGAAATCTTTAAAGGATAGGCCGCTCGAGCCGGAGACCGGCTTTTTTGATTTCAGCAGCGCGGTGACGCCCAGCGGAACGGGCTTCGGGTCCACAGCTATGGAGCGCCCGGGCGTAAGGCCGGAGCCTATGGCGCCGTAGGCGGGAGTGTCATTGGGCCGCTGCTTGAAGAATATATAGCGGGTATCAAGGTCCACCAGCCGCGGTTCGCGCTCTCCCTGGAGCGACAGGTAGTTGATGAAATCTTTGAAGGACATTGGCGGAACCTCGCCGCAGTCTATCAGCAGCTTCTGCACGCTCTTGTAAGGCCAGCCGTTGGCGCCGTCGAAGCCTACCTTGATGAAATCCCCGTCCGTGAAGCGCAGCAGGCCGGAGCCCTGTATCTGCAGCAGCATTATCTGGGCCGGATGAGCCGACCAGACTATCTCCAGGCTTTTGCCGTCCAGCACGCCGCCTGAAATCTCGGCGCGGGAGTAATACTTTACCAGATTCCCGCTCTCGTCCACGCGGCCATAGTCAAAATCAACGCCCATGTCCGGTGTGGTCTTTACAAGGTCGGCGGGCTTAAGATAGATCGGGAATTTATTCACGGCGTCCGGGTGCCGGGCCGCTTTTATTTCGGCCTCGTAATAGCCGGTGATAACGACCTTGCCGGAGTTGTCGTCCGCGACCGAGCGATAGACCCTGAACTGGTTCTTAAGAATTTTTAGAAGTTCCTCTGGGGACAGGCCGCCCGAGAACGCGTCCAGCAGCAGCTGCGTGGTCCGGCGCATTTGTACGGCGGTATACGTATCCTTGCCTATAAGGATCTTAAAGGTGTCGGGGCGGTTGCGCCAGTAGGTTAAAGTGTCGTTAAGCGCCGCAAGCAGACTGGCGCGGTCCATGTCGTCCGCCGGCAGCGGGAGGATCTCAGCGGATACCTCGGATACGTCCCTTAAATTTGAGGAGCCGTCCGGGTAGGATGACGCCTGTTTGAAGGTCTGGAATTTGGGGCAGGAGTTCAGAATATCGGTTTTTGGCCCGGCGGAGGCGGTCTCAAAAGCCAGCAGACTTTCCGCGCGCGCGGCTTCCTGCGCCGCGGCGTTCAGCGGGGCCAGGGCGGATATAAGGCAGAGCGATAAATAAGCGCGCTTCATATACTGCTTAAAATATACTAAAAATTACGCGAATAAACAAAGGATAATTGATAAAGGTCAAGGAATAGGAGTGAAAAGTTCGAAATTACTTGCTCCTTGTCATTAGTTCGTACCCCGAAAGACGTCGGAGATGCCGGCGAGCTGCATGGAGATCTCCAGCAGGTCCTGCTCGTTAATGGCGCCCGGCTTTTCCAGAGTGAAGAGGAGTTTTATGCTTTTTCGCCAGGTGGTTTCCGCTGTCAGCCGGCCGGCCGGCAGGCCATGCCAGCGGAACTCGTAAGAGGAAGCGCTCTGCGCATAGCCGGCGGAATCCCAGGCCAGCCTGCGGTAGATAAAGATCTTTTCGCCGTCCGGCCGGACTGCCCGAAAGCCGCCGCACATCCAGTTCTTGATTTGCCACCCCATATTAATACCTCCCCGTTCGCCTAAAGGTTCAGCCTTTCCTTATTGATACTGGAATTCCAGCTCCAGCGACACGCAGATGTCCCTGGCAGGTTCGGTGCGGTATATCTTCAGTTTGCCTGATATTATTCCGCGCAGCAGCGAGAATGTCTTATTGAATATCCCTTTTTTTACAGCGGTCATGATAGTCCTCCCGGTTCGTTTACGGAAATAGTGTAGCAGGCCTCAGCGACAGCGTCCTGTCGCGTTGAAAAAAGGGAATTAATTATTTTTTGGGATAAATTATGGATCCTCCCCATTAAGAATGGTGGAGCAGGCCGCCAAAGGATCGTGGGAATGACAGGCAAAAGAGTTAGGAAATTAATATCACACGAAGGCACGAAGCCACGAAGAAGAAAGTGAGAGGGGATTAAACACAAAGTACACGAAGTTCGGAACGAATAAGGACACAAAGTTTTTCGGGGGATGTTCTTCGTGAACTTTCCGTTGATCAACTTTGTGACCTTTGTGTTTAATTCGTTCGGTTTGACTTCGCGGCTTAGTGGCTTTGTGTGAGAAATATTCTGGAAGAAGAAAAAAGTGTCATCACACGAAGGCACAAAGCCACGAAGAAGAAAGTGAGAGGGGGATTAAACACAAAGTACACGAAGCTCGGAACGGATAAGGACACTAAGTTTTTGCGGTATGTTCTTCGTGAACTTTTTGTTGATAACTTTGTGTCCTTTGTGGTTAAATCGGGAAAACTTTGTGGCTTCGTGGCTTTGTGTGATAAAAATTCCGGGATCGGCTTCGGGCTTTTACCCGCCAGTATGACTTCGCGGCTATTTTTCGGGTGTTATTTTTTTCAGGTAGAGCTCGACGCGGGAGCGGATATCGGACTTTAGTTCCTCCGGCTCCAGGACCTCGATGTCCGGGATCCAGTTGAGGATGGTGGGAATGGCTTCCATCAGCTGGGCCAGTCTGGCTTCGAGTATCACGGACCTGTCGGAGTTTTCCTTCGCTATTTTCTGGAGGGGAAAGAATTCTTTTTTGCGGAAAAAATCCGCGGCCGAGGGGCTTATCTTCAGGCGCATCAGTATTTTACGGTCCCTCGCCGGCATGGCGCCCCAGACGCTGGTGGCGTCTTTAATGGCCTTTTCGATATTGTCCGGGGGGGTGAAGGTTTGGGGGGTCAGTTCCAGGCTGTGAATATTGTCCAGGCGGTATTTCACGTATTGGCCTTTTTTTTCGCCCATGGAGAGGATGTAGTAAAAACCGTTGTCCACCAGGATCTTCAGCGGGGAGAGGACGCGCCGGACGGTTTCACCCTTTTTAACATAGTCGATGCGTATGCAGCGGTGTTCCAGAATAGCGGTTTCTATTTCCGGAATGAACTTCCGTATGTCGAGGTTCTTGCCGGGCCTCGGCATGATGATGGCGTAGGGCGACTCCCAGGGGGAGCTTTTTGTCATGCGGTGGAAGAGCGCTTCGAAAGATTTGCTGAAGGCGCCGCCCATACCCTTGAACATCTCGTGCATGAAGATAAGGGCTGACATCTGCTCGCCGGATAAACGCATCTCTTTGAGGGAAACGCCGGGCGCGAAGGAGTATTCCGACTTATCGGTCTGCTCCAGGCCGAAAGTCATGTTGACGCGCTCTATGTCGCGCTGGATGCTGCGCTGGGTGACGGCGAACTCTGCCGCGAGGTCGGGGATGCGCACTTTCCCTTTTTCATTAAGGAGGTTGAGTATTTTAAGCACGCGGTAATATTTTTTATCCCCGGCAAAATCTTTTGGCGACATTCGGCCCCCTTCGGCGGTTCTTTTAAAGAATTATAATATAATAGCGGCGGGGTTAGCCACGAAAAGGCGCGGAAAGCGTAAAATAATAAAATTGTTAAAAAGGTCCTATACCGCTATAATATAGGTATGGCGAAAGGTCCTCAGAATTGGAGAAAACTATGCGTTTGAAATTTACGATCGTTTTGGCCGGGCTTCTGGGCGCTTCGAGCGCGCTGGTGAATTGCTGCAATGCCGCATCTCAGGTTTCTACAGCTCCCGTCACGGAAGAGGTAAGCTGGGCGATCGGCGGCACCACGGTTTCCGCCGCCATTACCATCCCGGCCGGGCGTGGGCTTTATCCCGCGGTCGTCTTCGTCCCGGGCAGCGGTCCCACGGACCGCGACTGGAATTCGATCCTGCTGCCTGGAACTAACGGGAGCGCTTTGCTTCTGGCGGATGAATTGTCCAGAGGCGGTTTTGTGGTTCTCCGCTATGACAAGCGGTTTACCGGCCCCAACGCCAAGGGAAACCTGGCTCTACTGGCCGGCAAGCTCAGCATGAACACCCATGTAGAAGAGCTGGCCGGCGCCGTCGCGCTGCTGCGGGCGAGGGAGGACGTGGACCCGAAACGGATCTTCGTCCTGTCCAACAGCGAGGGCGCTATCCACGCGCTGAATTACCAACTGCAGAAGGAGCCGAAGTTCGCGGGGCTGGTCCTTACCTCTGCGCCGGGCCGCCTCCTTAAAGACCTTATGCGCAGCCAGGTGCAGCCCCAGGTCGCCGCGCTCCCCAATGCCGCCGAGGTCATGGAGCATTACGATAAACTGGTGGATAATTTTTTGGCGGGTCAGCCTTTTGCCGCCGACCCGCTGCTGCCTGAGAGCATCAATCAGCTGATGCACGCCTTCTATCAGCCGCTCAGCCTGCCCTTCGCGCGGGAACTGTTCGAGATCGATCCGGCCGCTTTGCTGGGAAGGGTGCGGGCCCCGGCGCTGGTCCTTATCGGTAAGAAGGACATACAGGTAGACTGGCAGGCGGACGGCGCCTTGTTGATGAAGGCGGCGGGCGTCAATGTCTCCTTTGCTTATCCGGAGAATGCGGACCATGTTTTGAAATATGAGGCCAGGCCGCGTTCCGAACTCACCGCCGCCGACGGCGCAAAATATAACGCCACGGGCAGAACGCTGGATACGGAGACGCTTAAGAGCATTCTTGACTGGCTAAAGCTTCATGCCGCGCCGACAGACGACGGTCAGGAAGCTGCGCCGCGGATCGCTTCGGTAAGCCGGCCATAGTGCCCCGTGAAAGCGCCGGCTATATTTTTTCCAAAAGACGCGTGTGGTTTTCGTTGACTGGCGGCGGATAAATAACTATAATTAATAGATTCGCGGGCGTAGTTCAATGGTAGAACACTAGCCTTCCAAGCTTGGTACGTGGGTTCGATTCCCATCGCCCGCTTACGAATTTAGTGGCTAGTGATCAGTGGTTAGTGGTCAGTAACAGCAAAGAGTAGTTAGTGGTCAGAGAAGAAATTCCGCGATTAACCGACCACGAAACACTCGCCACGAATTGTGTATAAGCCCGCGCGCCACCTTCGTAGCAAGCGCGGGGACCTTATAGAAGGGTTCAGCGAGCGTTCGCGCCTTAGATGGCGCGAAAAGCGAGCGGCGAAAGGGAACTAAGTTCCCCTCGCGGAGCACCGGGCGTCACCTATAAAGCCCGGCGTTATTCGCCCCGATCGCTTTGCGGTGCGAGCGGGGTGCGACAGGTGCTGGGATAGCTCAGTTGGTAGAGCACTTCATTGGTAATGAAGAGGTCGTGGGTTCAAATCCCATTCCCAGCTTACAATTTTTTTGCGGACGCGGAATTCTGTCCGCAAACTGTAAAGTGCGCAGCGGTCTTTGTTCCCAAACGTTAAGTATCCTCGCACGTCAGCGCGCGGATCGAAACTAAAATTCAGGAGAAAGATAATATGGCAAAAGCTAAATTCGACAGAAAGAAACCGCACGTGAACGTGGGAACTATCGGCCACGTCGATCACGGCAAGACCACGCTGACGGCCGCCATCACGAAAGTGTCGGCGAAGCTGGGCCGGGCGAAAGAGATGCTGTACGCCGACATCGCCAAAGGCGGCGTCGTGCGCGACGCATCCAAAATTTTAACGGTGGCCGTGTCCCACGTCGAGTACGAGACGGAGACCCGCCACTACGCGCATATCGACTGTCCCGGACACGCCGACTACATCAAGAACATGATCACCGGCGCGGCGCAGATGGACGGCGCGATCCTGGTGGTGTCGGCCGCGGACGGCCCGATGCCCCAGACAAAAGAGCACGTGCTGCTGGCCAAACAGGTCAACGTGCCCAGCCTGGTCGTATACCTGAACAAGGCCGACCTGGTGGATGACGCGGAACTGCTGGATCTTGTAGAGGTGGAAGTCCGCGATTTGCTGAACAAATACGAATTCCCCGGGGACACTATTCCAATAATCAGGGGTTCGGCGATGAAGGCGCACGAAGGGGACCAGGGTCCTCTCGGCGAACCCTCCATCATCAAGCTGCTGGAAGCTCTGGACAAGAGCATCCCGGAGCCGAAGCGCGAGACCGACAAGCCGTTTTTGATGGCCGTCGAGGACGTGTTCTCGATCACCGGCCGCGGGACCGTGGCCACGGGCCGCGTTGAACAGGGCAAGATTCACGTGGGCGACCCGGTCGAGATCGTCGGCATCAAGGACACGCAGCAGTCCGTCGCGACGGGCCTTGAGATGTTCAGGAAGCTGCTGGACGAAGCGATGGCCGGCGACAACATCGGCATGCTGCTGCGCGGCATCGACAAGGAGCAGATCGAGCGCGGGCAGGTCATAGCGACGCCGAAGTCGATCACGCCGCACAAGAAATTCAAAGCCGAAGTCTACGTGCTGACGAAGGACGAGGGCGGCCGTCATACGCCGTTCTTCAAGGGCTACAAGCCGCAGTTCTTCTTCCGGACGACCGACGTGACGGGCTCCATCTTCCTTAAGGACGGAGCCGAGATGATCATGCCTGGCGACCACACGGAGATAACGGTGGAGCTTATATCACCCGTGGCCATGACGAAAGGTCTGCGCTACGCGATCCGCGAGGGCGGACACACGGTAGGCGCCGGCGTCGTCACCGAAATCATAGAATAGTGTGCAGTGAACAGTGGACAGTGGTCAGTTGCTAAAAGGAGTTCCTTAAAGCTGACCACTAAACACTGATCACTGGCCACTGGTTGCTAATCACTGGAGTTAACATATGGCAGACAGAATTACCATCATAATGGGCTGCACGGTCTGTAAGAACAAGAACTATCATTTTTCCAGAGGCAAAAAAAAGGAATTCAAGATAGAGCTCTCGAAGTTCTGCAGGAACTGCGGCAAGCAGACGGCCCATAAAGAAGTTAAGTCATAACAGCAGTGGTTAGTGTACAGTGGCCAGTGGACAGAAAAACTTTTCTCCATGCTGACCACTACCCACTGACCACTGATCACTGTCGTTTTTACTGGGAGCGTCGGTTAACGGTAAACCAGCAGTCTCCAAAACTGCAACTGAAGGTTCAATTCCTTCCGCTCCCGGAGCAAATATAGCCGGATGGGCGCCGGAGCGGCGATGGCGGCAGCCTCACCACCGTGGCTGCGCCGCGGCAGAGACGGATCATCGGGGCCGGCAAATTCAGTGCGCAGGTGAACGCTAATATGGAAAAAATAACTGGTTTTATTAAAGAAGCTTATCAGGAACTGACCAAAGTTACCTGGCTTACCCGCAACGACGTGGTGCGTTCGACCTTCGCCGTCAGCATTGTCGTCGTCATCGTGGCCGCGTATGTCAGCGCCGTCGATTTCGGTCTTTCGATCCTATTGGGAAGTCTTCTTGGAGGTCGCTAAATGGCAAAAGGGTGGTACGTCATACATACGCGCACCGGTTTTGAAGAACGCGTCAATAAGACTCTCCAGCATAAACTGGACACCAATGAGCTTACCGGCAAGCTTTTCCAGGTCCTCATCCCCACAGAGGACATAATCCAGGTAAAGCACAATAAAAAAGCGGTCAGCAAACGGAAGTTCTTTCCGGGCTACGTGCTTGTGAGCCTGGAACTGGACAATCAGACCTACTGGGCTATAAGAGGCATCCAGGGCGTCTCAGGATTTTTGGGCGATCCCAAGCCCGTTCCCATGGACGAAAGCGAGGTCCAGCAGATCCTCGAGCTCGTCAATACGGCCGGCCTTGAAAAGCCGAAGCCCGCGGTGCAGTTCGAAAAAGGCGAGAACGTGCGCATCATCGAAGGGCCCTTCAAGCACTTTATGGGCGTCGTTGAAGAAGTGAATGAGCAAAAGGCCAAGATAAAGGTCACCGTCACGGTCTTCGACCGCCCCACTCCCGTCGAGCTCGACTTCCTCCAGGTGGAGAAAGTATAGGCGGCAAAGCCGCCTGTCGCAGGACACAAGTTGCATGTCACAAGCCGGACCAGAGGAAGTGGAGACGATCAAGGATAAGGTTTCATTATATAGTTTGTGACTTGTGACCGGTGACTTGAAACTAGTGTTTTAAATCCAGACGTATTATATATTAAAGAGGTAATTATGGCTAAAGTAAAAGTAGTAAAGACGATGATAAAACTGCAGATCCCGGCCGGATCCGCAAATCCCGCCCCCCCCGTGGGGCCCGCGCTCGGTCAGCACGGCGTGAATATAATGGACTTCTGTAAGCAGTTCAACGAGAAGACCAGAAAGCTCGAGCAGGGCGTTCCGATCCCCGTAGTCATAACGGTCTTCGAAGACCGGACTTTCACTTTCATCACCAAGATGCCGCCGATGGCCGCGCTCATCAAGAAAGCGGCCGGCCTTGCCAAGGGTTCCGGCGAACCAAATAAGACCAAAGTCGGCAAAATGACCCTCAAACAGGTCGAGGAAGTGGCCAAACAGAAGCTGGTCGACCTTAACACCAAAGACATCAAGCAGGCCATGGAAATGGTGAAGGGCACAGCGCGCTCGATGGGCGTGGACATAATTCAGTAAATAGTAAATCGGGAATCGTAAATAGCAAAAAGGTGCCAGGCACCTTTTTATTAAGCGGATTTCCGCTCGGAATGTCCGGGCGGGGTGCGACGATCGAGGTAGCGGGGCCTTCCCGCGCAAGAACCTCGGGGGCAAAATGCCCTGGAAAAAACAAGGAGACAACACAATGGGCAAGAGAATAGAGAACGTAAAGAAAGGCCTGGACCTGATAAAAAAATATAAAGTGAACGAAGCTGTGGCGATCATCAAGAAGAGCGCCAATGCCAAGTTCGACGAGACCGTGGAAGTGCACCTGAAGCTCGGGATCGACGTGAAGCATTCCGACCAGCAGGTCCGCAGCACCGTCAGCCTTCCTCACGGCACCGGCAAGACCAAAAAGGTCGCCGTGATCGCCAAGGGAGAAAAGGTCAAAGAAGCCGAAGCCGCCGGCGCCGACCTGATCGGCGGAGCGGAACTCATCGACACGATCTTTAAAGGCGAAATAAACTTTGACGTCCTGGTCATCACTCCGGACATGATGAAAGACGCCGCCAAGCTCGGTAAGGTGCTGGGGCCCAGGGGCCTGATGCCTAACCCGAAGAGCGGCACCGTCACCTTCGAGCTGGCCAAGACCGTGAAGGAGCTTAAGGCGGGACGCATAGAATTTAAAGCCGATCCGCAGGGCATCGTTCACGCGCCGGCCGGAAAAGTGTCCTTTCCCGAGGCTAACCTCGCGGAGAACGTGCAGGCTATAATAGACGCAGTCCTCAAGGTGAAGCCGTCATCTTCGAAAGGCGTGTACATGCAGTCCGTGTACGTGTCGTCTACGATGGGCCCCGGCGTTCCGGTGGACACCTCCGTAAAGCCGTAAATAGGCATGGCGTCCCCCCGGATTCCGGGGGGCGCAGGTCTGTGTTGTGATTCCCAAAAGTGATGCGTTGCTTTTGGGAAATTCCATAAATAAGGGGAGAAACATGAGAAAACTTAAGACGTTGGCGGCGGTAGCGGCTTACACGATATTCTCTTCAGGCGCGGTTTTCGCCAGCGAGGCGGAACTCCGGATCCCGGACCTTTCAAGCGTCAATTTTATGGGCATCTCAGGGCACGGTCTTCTGCTCTGGGGCCTGCTCATCTGCGTGCTGGGAGTCCTTTTCGGCCTGGTCCAGTCGATGCAGATCTCCAAGCTTCCCGTGCACAAGTCCATGAAGGACATTTCGGAGCTCATCTACGAGACCTGCAAGACCTACCTTTTCACCCAGGGCAAGTTCATCGCCATGCTGTGGGTGTTCATCGCCGCTATCATGGTGTGGTACTTCAATCTTAAGCCGGACATGACGGCTTTCAAGATACTCATCATCGTAGTTTTCTCCGTCATCGGCATACTAGGCTCGTACTCGGTGGCCTGGTTCGGCATACGCATCAACACGTACGCGAATTCCCGCACCGCTTTCGCCGGGCTTAAAGGCCTGCCCTATCCGACCATGGCCATCCCGCTGAAAGCCGGCATGTCCATCGGCATGCTGCTGATCAGCGTCGAGCTGGTCATGATGCTCTTCATCCTCCTTTTTGTGCCTGGCGACTACGCCGGCCCGTGCTTCATCGGCTTCGCCATCGGCGAGTCGCTGGGCGCGGCCGCTCTTCGTATCGCCGGCGGCATCTTCACCAAGATAGCCGACATCGGTTCCGACCTGATGAAAATAGTATTCAAGATAAAAGAGGACGACGTGCGCAACCCCGGCGTCATAGCCGACTGCACCGGCGACAACGCCGGCGACTCCGTCGGCCCCACGGCCGACGGCTTCGAGACGTACGGCGTGACGGGCGTGGCGCTGATCACGTTCATCCTGCTGGCGGTCTCGCCGCAGGTGTTCATGAACAACGGCCTGGCTCCGGAAGCGGCCCTCAAAGCCTCGCAGGACTCCCAGATAAAACTGCTGGTATGGATCTTCGTGATGCGCATCGGCATGATCGTCACCAGCGCGTTCTCCTACTGGGTCAACGGCCTGATCACGCACGCCATGTACGGCTCCGTCAAGAAGTTCAACTTCGAACACCCGCTTACCATGCTGGTGTGGCTGACCTCGTTCGTCTCCATCGCCATGACCTACCTGCTCAGCCGCCTGCTTATCCCCGAGCTGGGCGACGGCACGCTGTGGTGGAAGCTCAGCACGATAATCACCTGCGGCACCATCGCCGGAGCGGTGATCCCGGAACTGGTGAAGGTGTTCACCTCCACCAACTCGGGGCACGTGCGCGAAGTGCTGGCGGCCTCCAGAGAGGGCGGCCCCTCCCTTAACATCCTGTCCGGTCTTGTGGCCGGCAACTTCAGCGCCTATTGGCTGGGCATGGCCATAATCTTCCTGATGGGCATCGCTTATGTCGTGTCCACCATGGGGCTCGGCATGCTGATGATCTCCCCCGCCATCTTCGCCTTCGGCCTGGTGGCCTTCGGCTTCCTGGGCATGGGCCCGGTGACCATAGCCGTGGATTCCTACGGCCCGGTGACGGACAACGCGCAGTCGGTGTTCGAGCTGTCAACCATCGAATCGATCCCCGGTATCAGGGAAGAGATCAAGAGGGATTTCGGCTTCGACGTGGATTTCGAGAACGGCAAGAAGTTCCTGGAAGAGAACGACGGCGCGGGCAATACCTTCAAGGCCACCGCTAAGCCCGTGCTTATCGGCACGGCCGTGGTGGGCGCTACGACGCTGATCTTCGCCATCATCCAGATGCTGTCGGCCAAGTTCGGCACCGTCGGACCGGACGGCATTTACGCCGGTCTTTCTATACTGAACCCGAAGTTCCTGCTCGGTCTGATAACGGGCGGAGCTATAATCTTCTGGTTCGCCGGCGCTTCCATGCAGGCCGTCACCACCGGCGCCTACCGCGCGGTGGAGTTCATCAAGAAGAACATAAAGCTCGACAACGCCGAAGGCAAGGCTTCGGTTGAGGACTCCAAGAAGGTGGTGGAGATCTGCACGAAATACGCGCAGAAGGGCATGTTCAACATCTTCCTGGTGGTGTTCTTCAGCACGCTGGCCTTCGCCTGCCTAAACCACTACTTCTTCATAGGCTACCTGATCTCGATAGCGATCTTCGGCCTGTACGAGGCTATCTTCATGGCCAACGCGGGCGGCGCGTGGGACAACGCGAAGAAGCTGGTCGAGACGGAGCTGAACATGAAGGGCACGCCGCTCCACGACGCCAGCATAGTCGGCGACACCGTCGGAGACCCGTTCAAGGACACCTCCTCCGTGGCGATGAATCCGATCATCAAGTTCACCACTCTTTTCGGCCTGCTGGCGGTGGAACTGGCCATCACCCTGGACCCGAAGGTCAGCCATATGTTGGCCGTGCTGTTCTTCTTCATCAGTGTCATTTTCGTCTGGCGCTCTTTCTACTGCATGCGCATCAAGAACTGAAGTGATCAGTGATTAGTGGCCAGTGAACAGTGTCTGACAGGTATGGCGGAGGAGTTTTTATTTCCCCGACTGTCCACTATCCACTGGCCACTGTATTTATGTTCCTATTAAAAAAACTTTTGACCCCGTTCCTGCTGCCGCCGGGGATCTTTTCAGCGCTGGCTTTCTGCCTGGCCGTTCTGAGTTTAAGAAAAGACCGTGAACGGACCCTGCGCTCCGGACCTTTAGGAAAAAGTGCGGGGCAGGCCCGGCACTTTGGCCCGTTTGGAAAAAGTGCGGGGCAGGCCGCGCTCTGGGCCGGTCTCGCGCTGCTTATCTGGGCCTCGTCGATAAAACCCGTCGGAGATATCGTACTGAAGCGGCTTGAGTACGCCTATCTGCCCCCGGCAGAACTGAAGGCCGATGCCATAGTGCTTCTGAGCGGCGGGATACAGGAAGGCGCTCCCGAGCCTTTCGGCATGCTGGAGCTTACCGGGGTTACGCTGGAGCGCACGATAGCCGCGGCTCGTATCTATCGGAAATATCGGCTTCCGGTCATCATTACCGGCGGGGAGTTGTTCGCGGGCAGGTCCGAGGCGGGGGCGATGAAAGAGTATCTCGCAAGCCTGGGGGTGCCGTTGGAGAAGATCTTTACGGAGGAGCGCGCCAGGGACACCTGGGAGAACGCCCTCTTCTCGAAAAAGATCTGCGACGAGAAGGGCTATAATAAGGTCGCGATAGTGACTTCGGCCTATCATATGCGGCGCGCCGTATTAAGTTTTGAAAAAGCGGGGTTTAAGGATGCCGTCCCTTATCCGGCCGCTTACAAAACTTCTAAGACGCCGGTATATTATTACCCGGACTTTCTGCCGGGTTACGGGGAAAATCTTCGGGCCGCGCTGCACGAATATTTGGGGCTTATTTTTTATCGTTTGAGTAACTGATCGCAGAGTTCTCCATTGACTGGCAAAGGCAAAGTTTGTAGATTACATAGTATGTAAACGGTATCGATCATAGGTTAATTCATTCCGCGCATGATGTAATGCGGGGTGCGACAATAGGCCCGCGCGTTTCCTTCGCAGCAAGCGCGGGGACCGCTTAGAAAGGGTTCAGCGAACGAGCCGCCGAAGGCGGCAGAGTGAGCGACGAATGGAAGCTTAGCTCCCCTCGTGGAGCGCCGGACCGATTTCCGCTAGAGGTCCGGCGTTATTCGCCCCGCGCAAGTAGTAAAGCGCGGGGTGCGACAGATAAGCCCGCGCGCTTCCTTCGTAGCAAGCGCGGGGACTACTTAGAAGGGGTTCAGCGAACGAACCGCCGAAGGCGGCACAGTGAGCGACGAAGGGGAGCTTAGCTCCCCTCGTGGAGCACCGGACCGATTTCCGCTAGAGGTCCGGCGTTATTCGCCCCGCGCAAGTAGTAAAGCGCGGGGTGCGACAGATAAGCCCGCGCGCTTCCTTCGTAGCAAGCGCGGGGACTACTTAGAAGGGGTTCAGCGAACGAACCGCCGAAGGCGGCACAGTGAGCGACGAAGGGGAGCTTAGCTCCCCTCGTGGAGCACCGGACCGATTTCCGCTAGAGGTCCGGCGTTATTCGCCCCGCGCAAGTAGTAAAGCGCGGGGTGCGACAGATAAGCCCGCGCGCTTCCTTCGTAGCAAGCGCGGGGACTACTTAGAAGGGGTTCAGCGAACGAACCGCCAAAGGCGGTAGAGTGAGCGACGAAGGGGAGCTTAGCTCCCCTCGTGGAGCACCGGACCGATTTCCGCTAGAGGTCCGGCGTTATTCGCCCCGCGCAAGTAGTAAAGCGCGGGGTGCGACAATAAGGAGGAAGTTTCTTGTATCACGATAATAAAAGGGTAAGAATAAACAGGTTTATAAACGTGGCTCAGGTAAGACTGATCGCGACAGACGGCACTATGATAGGCGTGAAGCCGATCCTGGAAGCGCAGAATATGGCCAGATCCGCCGGCATGGACCTGGTAGAGATCGCCCCCATGGCGAATCCGCCGGTCTGTAAAATAATGGATTTCTCCAAGTATCTCTACGAGCTTGACAAGCAGGCGCGGGAGAACCGCAAGAAACAGAAAGCGGGCGTGCTGAAAGAGATACGCTTCAATCCCAGAATAGCCAAACACGACCTTGAAACCAAGACGAAGCACATCGAAGAGTTCCTCAAAGAGCAGAATAAAGTGCGTGTGACCGTGGTGTTCCATGGCCGCGAGAACCAGCACCGGAACCTCGGCGAAGCGATACTTATGCAGGTAAAGACCGCGCTCCTCGCTGTCGGCACCGTCGAGGGACGCACGCAGATGATGGGCAACAGAATGAGCATTATGCTGACGCCAATCGCCCCGGTCTCGGCGAAGTCTTCGCCGGCGCCGAAGCCGCCCGAGCCGGGCAAGTAAGCCCGGCTCCTTAGAGCGGCCTTCCCCGGACGTAGATGGGTCGGCGAATCGCATCAAAAAAGGGCGGGATCAACCGCCCTTTTTTGCATGAGAGCCGATTTATTTAATATAATATCAGAACTGCCCAGGCGTTCAGGCTGTTTGGCGGGCAGTCTAAACAACCTGCGTCGTTACGAGAGAACTATTATGCCTAAAATGAAAAGTCACAGCGGTGCGAAAAAAAGATTCCGTAAAACTAAAGGCGGCAAATGGCTGCATCGGAAAGCGGGTCTCCGCCATCTTTTAACCGGGATGTCCGCGAAAAGAGGCCGCCAGCTTAGAACGGCCAAAGTGGAAGAGCCCACAAGCGTCGAGGGGAAGCTGCTGAAAAGCTATCTGCCGTACGAATAATAAGCTGTAAGTAGTAAGTATTAAGCGATAAGCAGCTTCAAAAAACTTAATCCTTAGTACTTAATCCTTAACACTTTTAATTAGGAAACTATCATGAGAATAAAATACAGCGTCGCCAGAAACAAAAGAAAGAAAAAGATATTTAAGCTCGCCAAAGGCTATTACGGCGACAAAAAGAACCGTCTCCGGATGGCAACACAGCAGGTAAAGAAATCCCTGACCGCCGCTTATACCCACCGCAAAGACAAGAAAGGCGACGTCCGTCAGATGTGGATCGTCCGGCTCAACGCCGCCACCCGCGAAGAGGGTATGACTTACAGCACTTTCATCAACGGCCTCAAGAAAGCGGACATCCAGCTCAACAGAAAGATGCTTTCGGAGATCGCCATAAAGGATCCGGCGTCTTTCACGCGGCTCGTTGAACTCGCCAAGTCTTCTTTAAAGATACCTGCGTAGGCGCCCCGTCGGGCCTATGGCAGCGCCGTATCGAGGGCTATGCCCTTCGGGCGGCCTCATCTAACGGCTTAAACCTCATGAACCAGGATGACTGGAAAGCGAAACTAGCCCTGATCAAGGATGGTTTCCTTTCCTCTCTTGGGAAAACCGATGCCGCCGGCATCGCCGGGCTTGAAACACATTATCTGGGCAGGAAGGGCGAACTCACCCTGCTTCTGAGGGACCTCAAGGATTTTCCGATAGAAGAACGGAAGCTCCTCGGGGCCCTCGGCAACGCCCTGAAGACCGAACTCTCCGGCGCTTTGGACGCGCGCAAGACCGAGACCGGCGCGGGCGTCGTGGACCTTAACAAATCACAGTTCGATCTTACCCTGGCCGGGTATCCTTTCCCAAAAGGCAGCCTGCACCCGCTCACCGTCACCGTCAATAAAATGTACGACGGCTTTCAGAAACTGGGCTTCTCCATCGCCGAAGGCCCGCTGATCGAGGAAGACTATTTTAATTTCGAGGCCCTGAACTTCGCGCCGGACCATCCCGCGCGCGACATGCAGGACACCTTCTACGTCGACCTCAAGGACGCGCGCGGCAAGGACATGCTGCTGCGCACCCACACCTCTCCCGTGCAGATCCGCACGATGAAGAGCCAGGAGCCGCCGCTGCGCATCGTTTCCGCCGGGCGCGTGTTCCGCTCGGAGGCGGTGGACGCCAGCCATTCCTTCGCCTTCCACCAGATGGAAGGCTTTTACGTGGATAGGAACGTCACCATGGCTGACCTCAAGTGGACGCTTGAGGCCTTCATGAAAGACCTTTTCGGCTCACAGGCCAAAGTTTCTTTTTCGCCTTCTTTCTTCCCGTTCGTGGAACCCGGCGCGCAGGTCGCCGTTTCCTGCGCGTTCTGCAAGGGCTCCGGCGTCTGCCCGGTCTGCAAGGGCACGGGCTGGCTGGAGCTGCTGGGCGCGGGCGTCATTCATCCCAATGTCATCACGGCCTGCGGCTACGACCCGGAAAAATGGAGCGGCTTCGCTTTCGGCGCCGGCATAGAGCGCTTCGCGATGCTGCTGTACGGCATCCGCGACATGCGTATGCTTTACGAGAACGATCTTCGTATTTTAAAACAGATTTAAGCGGTATCACACAAAAATCACGAAGGCACGAAGAAGAAGCGGAACCAAGAGGGGGGTTAAACACAAAGGACACGAAGTTCGGAACGGATAAGGACACAAAGCTTGTTTTTAGTATAAACTTCGTGAACTTAGTCGTTCATTAACTTAGTGACCTTCGTGTTTATTTTGTTCGGAAGTCAGTTCGGTAACTATTAAATGAAAATTCAACATTCCTGGCTGATGGACTTTATCGGCGCCCCGCTGGGCGTGGACGAGCTCGCCGCAAAGCTCACCCGCCTTGGCTTCAATATCGAAGAGATAAAAAAGACCGGCGCCGCTTTTTCAGGCGTGGTCGTGGGCCGGATCCTTAACATCGGGAAGCACCCTAACGCCGACAAGCTCTCTCTTTGCGACGTCGACGACGGTTCGGCGGTTATGAAGGTCGTCTGCGGCGCGAAGAACATCGCCGCGGGACAGAAGATCCCTTTTGCGAAAGTCGGCGCGGTCCTGGCCGAAGGCGTATTGAAAAAAGCCAGGATACGCGGCGTCGATTCCGAGGGGATGATCTGCTCCGCCGCAGAACTGGGGCTGGAAGGTTTCGATAATTCCGGCATTCTGGTCCTTTCCGAAGACGCTCCGCTCGGCGCGGACGTTTCCACGCTTTTCGCGAAACCCGACTGCGTTCTGGAGGTCGAGATCACACCGAACCTGGCTTACTGCCTTTCGCATTACGCCCTTGCCCGCGAACTCTGCGCTTTTTACGGGCTCCCGTTCAGAAAGCCCGCCGTGCCTGAAATGCCCGTAGCCGGTAATGCCGTTCCGATAAAGATAGAAGCTCCGAACCTCTGCCGCAGGTATACGGGCGTGGTAGTGGAGAACGTCAGAGCGGCGGAAACGCCTGAGTGGATGGCCGACCGGCTGCGCGCGATGGGCTCCAACCCGAAAAACAATATCCTGATAGACGTCTCAAATTACGTGATGTACGAACTGGGCCAGCCCGCGCATTGTTTCGACCTGGCGAAGCTCGCCGGACCGGAAATAAGGGTCAGGACCGCCTCGGCGGGCGAAGCGTTCAGGTCTCTCGACGGGCAGGACCTGAAACCGGACGAAACCATGCTGGTCATCGCCGATAAGGACCGGCCCGCCGCTCTCGCCGGAGTTATAGGCGGCCTGCAGTCCGCCGTTTCGGAAACTACCACGGCCGTTCTGATCGAGTCCGCCTCGTTCAACCCTTCCGCGGTCAGACTTTCTTCCAGAAAAGCCGGCGTCAAGACCGAATCTTCCTACCGATTCGAGCGCGGCACCGACCCGGAGCTTACGGTTTTAGCGGCGCGGCGCATGGCGCAGCTGATACTTGAGACCGTTCCCGGCGCCAGAGTGACGCAGTTCACGGATAATTATCCTTCGAAATACCAGCCGAAGACGATAGAGGTCCGCCCCGAACGCGTTAACGCCATCCTCGGCGCGGACATCGCGGAAAAAGATATCTTCGCCTGCCTCAAAGCCATACAGCCGGAGCTGACGGACGCCAGGCCCTGGCTGTTCTCCGTCCCCTCTTATCGCCAGGATATAGACAGCGTCTGGGATATCGCCGAGGAAGCCGCCCGCTATATAGGCTACGACGTTATTCCCGCCAGGTCCGGGATGCCGGTTATGCGCTCTACGGCCGCGCCGTCCTACGAGGTGACGGCCGAGCTTAAGAGCCGTCTGTGCGCCCTGGGCTTCTCGGAAGTATACAATTATGATTTTATCGCGCTGAAAGATTTCCGCAACTGCCTTCTTAACGAAGACGAAGCGGTACCGCTTAAGAACCCGCTCTCGGCGGATTACCAGTTCATGCGCACGGCCATGGTGGCGGGCGCGCTGAAGACTTTGAAATACAATTTAAACCGCGGCCGGAGTTCGGTCTCTATTTTCGAGGTCGGCAATATCTTCAGGAAGACGGAAAAGGGCCACATCGAAGAAACTATCTGCGCGGGCCTGATGTACGGCGCTTTCCCGGCGACCGGGTTCTGGCGCGGCGGCGCCGCTCCGGCCGATTTCTACCATCTTAAGGGCGCCATGAGCGCGGTTTTCTCAGGCTACGGCGGCTTTCGGTTCGAGAAGACCAAAACCCCGCCGCCCTATTTCCACCCGGGCGCGGTGCTGGCGATGCGTCTGGGCGGTTCGCACGCCGGCCATCTGGGCCTGATCAACCCGATGACGGCGGTCAACAGCGATTTTAAGGACAACCAGATCTGTTATTTTGAGCTGCCGGTCAAAGCGCTGGTCTCGGCTTATAAGCCCGAGTTCTGGGCCAGACTCGCCCAGATAAAGCCGGTTTCGGCGTTCCCTAACATCTGGAGGGACTTGTCGGTGGTCGTCGAGGACAGGATAGAATGGGGCGATATCGAGAGAGAGATAGCCAAAGCCCCCGACTTGTCGGACGTGAAGCTTATCGACGTCTACAAAGGCAAGAGCATCGGCGAAAATTTGAAGAGCATAACTATACGGTTCACCTTCTCCTCCATGGAGAAGACGCTGGCGGACGCGGAGATAAACGCGCATATCGCCGCGATCCTGCTGAAGCTTACCATGAACTTCGGCGCCAAGCTCAGAAGCTGAAATTCGATCGATTTGAAAGCCGCCCCGCGCAACCCCGCGATTCTCATCAGCCCGGAAGGAACCGCTTTCAACCGCGCGTAAACAAAAAACACATAATTATCCTCTTTTTGACCCGCTGAAACCTGTCCCTTGCCGGGCCGCCGCGTTTTTCCAAAAAACAGCGGGTCCGCTGGGTCTTAAGTATTTAGAGCTTATCCGCAAATAGCATCTTGGCTGCAATTTCAGCTTTTGGCCTGCGGCTTCGTTGCTCGTCGCTTACAGGCTCTGGTCGAGCCTGCTCGCTCCTCGCGCCTCGCCTCGGCTCAAAATCTGAAATTTCGCTTTAAGAGCCTATTCGCGGATAAGCTCTTAATAATTTCATTGGGGGGAGCGGCAGTTAGTATGCTAAAATTAAGAGTGGATTTCTCCCGTTGAAGGCTTCACTGAAGCTTATACCGCTGCGTTTGCACCATAGATAGTAAACAACGTGAATTTGAATATGAATCTTCTACAGGCAAACTGGCGGCGGCCCTTATTAATAAATAAATCCCGATATTGCGGTTTAGCGCTTTTTCTATTAATTAGCGGCCCCGTTTATGCCGCCGGCCCAGGGACCGGCGCCGCCGATTTTCTTAAGATCCCGGTCGGCGCCAGAGAGACTTCTTTGGGCGGAGCGTTCACGGCCGCCGCTGAGAACGCCAACTCGGTTTATTACAACCCGGCCGGCCTGGGCCTGCTGCAAAATCCGGAAATATCCCTGACCCAGAATAAATTCGTGGAAGGGATCTCTCAGCAATGGCTTTCAGCCGCCTACCCCTACAGATCCGGAGGTTTCGGTCTGGGCGTCGACTATCTTTCTATCCCGCCTTTCGCCTCTTACGATAACTCCGATAACAGGACCGGCTCCGTCTCCGCCTACAGCATGGCGATGTTCCTTTCCTATGGCGGCGCCCTTCCTCTCGACTATAAGTACATCAGGGCGCTTTCATACGGCGCGAGCCTGAAATACATTACCGAAAGGCTGGATACGGAAAAAGGCGACGCTTACGGGCTTGACCTGGGACTTATCGCGACTTCGGCGGTAGAGAATCTCAGATTCGGCTTCGGCGTAGAGAACGCGCTCTCAAGCAATATCAAGTTCATCGACCACGGCGCCAGGCCGCCTTTGAAATTAAAGACCGGAGCCATGTATAAGGTCCGCTTTTCGGATATGCTGACGACGCAGTTCTCGCTGGACTATTATTTTTGGACCGACCGGGCAGGCTATACGGCCGCTGGGATAGAAAACGTTATCAATGACGCTTTCTCGGTCCGGGCCGGGTACAGCGCGTTCGGGGATATTTCTAACGGCCTTAATTTCGGGCTTGGTTTCGATCCGTCCCGATATTTAGGCCGGAGCCTCTGCGTCGATTATTCATTCGGCTCGACCTACGATTTCGGCGATGTGCATAAGCTTAGCGTCACGTATAAATTCGGACCGCCCCCGCGGGAGGAAAGCTTAAAGCGCGCGGCGCCTCATGGCGGGCCCTATGACGACACCTTTACCGAGTATTATATCGATACTTTGAGCAACGGCACCCTGGCCCAGAAAAGAGCCATCCTGGCTAGACTGCATCAATGGGGCGGCGAGGAATTGTTCAACCTCCTGCTGGCCATGCTGAAAGACAAGGACCCCGATCTGGTCATGGACGTGATCACGGCGCTCTCCGGGTTTAACAACAGGCGCGTGATCGCGCCGTTCGTCGCGCTCTTGGACTCAAAAAATACGGATATCCGCCTCGCTCTCATTTCCAAGCTCGCGCGCTTCAGGGACGATTCGGTCCTGAGCGCTCTGGAAGGCCGCCTGAGCGACGAGTCGCCTGCGGTCCGGAGCCGGACCGCCGGGGTCCTGCTGAAATGGGAAGACGTCAGGGCGGTAAAGAGCCTGCGCATCGCGTTCAGGAAAGAGAAGGTCAAAGCGGTCCGTGATGTGCTGAAAAACGCTTTGAAAAAGCTGGATCCCGAGTTTAAGGACGTCGATCAATGACAGGTAAGAGACCCGGATTCGCCGCGCTGGCGGCTATCGTCTGCTTAACGGCCGTCTGCCTCCGTTCGCCGGCGTATGCGGCGATGACCGGCGGCGCTCTGAAAATAATCTCGCTCACCACCTACTCCGGCGGCCGTATGGCCGCGTACGGCTCCAGCGCCGCGAAAGCCATTAACATCGGCGCCTCGACGGCCTCGGGCGCGTGTTTAAGAGGCGGCCAGTATTGTCTTTCGGTCGGCGGTACGCCGGCGGTGGTCACGGCCGCGACCGCGAAGCTCGATCTCACGTCCGCGCATTGCTATCCGGTCCCGTTCAAGCCTTCCGCCGGACATACGAAGATAACTTTCACGAACCTCACCAGGTTCGCGCGGATACGGATCTATACCATAAGCGGAGAACTGGTGCGGATGCTGGATAAATTCGACGCGGGCGATACTCTCGAATGGAACGTCCGCAACTCGCGCGGGTCGGCGGTAGACAGCGGCGTCTACCTGTATCTTATTAAAAGCGGCAATCAGACCAAGAAAGGGAAGTTGATGATAATCAGATAGCGGCGGATTATTTTATGAGAGCGCGCGCGGCGGACAAAACTATCTTCAAGCTGGCTTTATCCCTCGGCCTTTTCGCCGTGATAGCCGGCGGTGCGCCCCGCGCTTTCGCCGCCGCTCCGATGAAAATAAATTTCCAGGGCCGGCTAGAGGAGAGCGGTTTGCCCGTGAACGCCCAGAAACGCTTCGTTTTCAAAATGTACGACGACGCCGCCGCCGGGACGCTTATCTGGACCAGCCAGCCGGAGGACGTCCTGGTCGTGGACGGCGTCTTCAGCATCGTGCTCGGGACCGGAACGCCGTTAAATATCTCCACGTCCTCGTTCGCGGGTCCGGGGTCCAGATATATCGAGGTCTCCGTGGAGGGCGTGACGCTCTCTCCCCGCCAGGAGGTGCTGTCCGCGCCCTACGCGCTGGTCGCGCAGACCCTGTCTCCGGACGCGAAAGTGCGCATTTCCAGCCTGGACGCGGACGACTTGGGAGCCGCTCACGCCTTAAAGGCCGCGCAGGTGGGGCTGGCGGACAATGTTCAGATCTCCTCTACTACGGGCGCCGAGGGCGGCGGGGTGCGCGTGTCCTCTAATATCTTCATAGCCGGCTACGCTACGGCGGCAAAATATTACGGCGACGGCTCGGCGCTTACCGGCATCGGTTCCGGCGCCGCGGATAATCTCGGCAACCATACGGCCACAGCCAACCTCAAAATGGGCCCTTATCAGATCATAGGCGGCGGAGCGGTCACCATGTCCTCTTTCACGGCCACCGGCTCGGGACTGAGCGCCGCCCAATGGCGTCTTGCGGGCGGAAATATGCTGATCTCCTCCGCGTCCGCGTCCCAGCTGAGCGGCGTGTACGTGAGCACGAACATGTTCATAGTAGGCATCGCCTCGGCGAGCAAATTTTTCGGCGACGGCTCGGCCCTGACCGGGATCCCGGTCCGCTATTATGAAACGCGGGTTCTCGGCGGCGGCGCGGGAACGACCGCGGAAATAGGATATTTCAACTACTCGAACGGAGCGCATAACCTTTACCTCTATGTCACAGTTTCCGAATCCAACGTCTGGTCGGTATCGAAACAATACTCCATACCTGTTTCCTACGGTATGACCGGCGGCGGCTACCTGGACGCGCTTCCTTTTTCCAGCGCCGTTCGTTCCGCCGTCAACGACTTCGCCCTCGAAGTCAATGTAAACATGGAGACCGTCATGCTGCGTCTGCGCAGGACAGCTGGCGCCGCTCCCGCCATGGCGATGATAGCGATCGAGCAGACGGGACCGTCCGGCGATGTCTTTACTCCGGCTTACGGCAGCCTGAATACCTCGAGTTTTATCGGAATACTGCCGGTGACCCAGCTTACCCAGACCGGAGGCCGGGTCGGCGTCGGGACGGCGGCTCCGGCGACCAAGCTCCATATGAGCAGCGGAACTTTGACGATCGACGGGGACGCGGTCAATTCCATCGTCGCGAGCGGCAGGATAGGCATCGGCACCGCGGACCCTCAGGCGGCCCTGGATATAGTCTCGGCCGGCGCGGCGCCGACCGACTTCGCAGAGATCTGGCGCAAATCCGGCGGCGAGATCGTTTCCTCGATGTCGGCCACGGGGGTAATGATGGCGAAAAAATTTATAGGCGACGGCTCCGGCCTGACCGGCACGTTCGGAGACAATCTGGGAAATCATACCGCTACCGCGGATCTGAACATGAGCGGCAACAGCGTAGTGAACGCGTCCTCGGGCGCGTTCTCTAATTCGCTGACCGTGGCGGGCAGACCGGTCCTTTCGGACACCGGAATGGCCGTGGCCGATGGAGAGACCATAGCTTCCGGCCACGCCTCGGTGAGGCTGACCGGCGCGGGCGGAGCGGTGACGCTTAACGGCGCCACGCCCGTCGCGCCGGGAGTACCCGGGCAGGTGATGGTCATGGTGGGAGGCAGCGATACGAATACGGTGACGGTCCCGGCGGGCGGCGATCTGCAGCTCGCGGGCCGGGTGCCGTTCAAGCTCGGGTTGGACGATGTGTTGGTCATAGGATATTATGGCGGCAGATGGGTGGAAGTGCAGCGAAGCGACAATTAATATGCGGGACTCTGTTAAACTAAGAACGAGGAACCAATGAAGATAAACATGAACATGAAGCGCAACTGTTTCCTATCCGGGCCGGGCATAGCCGAGCGGCTTGCCAGGCTCTTTAACCGCGCGGGCGGGATCAAAAAGGCGTGGCCAGCGGCGGCTGTCGTCCTTTCATTGCTTGCTGCCCCGGCGCGCGCAATTATGAACGGGTCCGGGCAGGATATATTCCCGCAGACGGCCGTTTTCAATGCCTCGGCTACTATCGCCGGCAGCGGCGGGCTGCTGGTGAATTACGGTATTACGGCCGCAAGCGCGGCGTTCACCTCCTCCGTGACCTTAACGGGTTCCGGCGCGGGCGGCAGTATCTTCCCCTCCGGCAGTCCGGCCGTAGGCGGCGGGCTTACGGTCTCCACCAACGTGTACATAGTCGGCTTCAGCTCGGCCGCTAAGTATTACGGCGACGGCTCCGCGCTGACGGGGCTGGGCGGCAGCGGCTCTTCGCTTAACGCCGACCTGCTGGACGGTCTTGATTCGCTGGATTTTGTGCGCAAGACCGGCTCAGTGACCGAAACGGTGACCGGCGCGAAGACCTTTACCGGGAACACCGTCCTGGGTCCGCTGTCCGTTACCGGTTCGTCCACCTTTACGGCGAGCATGTATATGACCGGCGTGTCCAGCTTTACCAGCGTGAACAATATATATATCGCGGGCGGCGCGGCCAACCAGGTCCTGGCGACCAACGGCCCGACCGGGTCGCTGAAATGGACGGCCGTATCAGCGTTAGGAGATAATCTGGGCAACCATGTGGCGACCACCACGCTGAACATGGCCGGCAACAGCATAGTCAATGCAGCGTCCGGTACGTTCTCGTCAGGTGTGACGGCCTCGTCGTTCACAGCCACCGGGACGGGCGTGAACGCCGTACGGCTGCTGCTGACGAACAATGTCGTCATCTCGTCCGAGGCCGACGCCACGAAGGGCGGCGGCGTGAATGTTTCAACCAACATGTACATCGTCGGTTACAGTTCGGCGGCCGGTTATTACGGCGACGGCACGAAGCTGGCCGGCGTGGCGCTTCTTACCGCCAACACGTTCACAGGCGTGCAGTCCTATGCGTCGGGCGCCTCGATCACGGCGGCGGCCGGGCAGTCCGTGGTTAATATCTCCACCAGCATAGTAGTGGCCGGCAAGGCCATCTTCCCGGAAAACGGCGTAACCTCCGTGCCGGATGGCTCCACGCTTGCAGCAGAGCGCGCGACCGTGAGGGTGATCGGCAGCGGCGGAGCGGTAACGCTGAACGGCGCGACCCCCGTAACCGCAGGCACTTCCGGGCAGATGCTGGTCATAGTCGGCAACAGCGACGCTAACACCGTGATGATACCGGCGGGCGGGAACATAAAACTGGCCGGCAATGTTCCGTTCAAGCTCGGGTTAAATGATGTGCTGGTCATAGGTTATTATGGCAGCAGCTGGGTAGAAGTGCAGCGCAGCGATAACTTCAACTAAGGGCGTCGAAGGGGCCGCTGATTTTCGGCGGCCCCGGAGAAAGCGCGGGATCCCGATAATAAGAGGAAACGGTACGAAAGTGAATACAGAACGCAATTGTCGCCTATCAGAGCCGGGCCGTCAGGCAGGTATTGTCATGCGGGCCGCCCGGCTCTTTTGGGGCAGCGAAAGAGTGCAGCAGCCTGAACGCAAGCCGTTCGGCGATAAGCCCCGTATCAGAAGAGCGGGACCTATAGCCGCGGTTTTATTCCTGCTGCTGGCGGCGGCCCCCGTGCGCGCGGTCGTGAACGGAGCCGGCCAGGACATAATTCCACAGGCTGCTATTTTCTATTCTTCGGTCACTGTCGCGGGCGGCGGCGGGTTGCTGGTAAATTACGGTATTACGGCGGCAAGCGCGGCCTTCAGTTCCTCGGTAACCTTCACCGGCGCGGGCGGATACGGCGGCGGCGTCTATCCTTCCACAGCTTCGGCTTTAGGCGGCGGTCTTACTATTTCCACCAATGTTTACATCGTGGGTTTCAGCTCGGCGGCAAAGTATTATGGCGACGGCTCAGCTCTGACCGGACTAGGCGGCAGCGGCTCTTCGCTTAACGCCGACCTGCTGGACGGTCTTGATTCGCTGGATTTTGTGCGCAAGACCGGCTCTGTGACCGAAACGATAACCGGCGCGAAGACCTTTACGGGTTATACCGCTGTAACAACGATGTCGGTTACAGGCGCGTCCACTTTTACCGCGAGCATGTATATGACCGGAGTGTCCAGCTTTACCAGCGTGAACAATATCTATATAGCCGGCGGCGCGGCCAACCAGGTTTTGGCGACCAACGGCCCGACCGGATCATTGAAATGGACCACAGTGTCGGCTTCAGGCGATAACCTGGGCAACCATGTGGCGACCACCACGCTGAACATGGCCGGCAACAGCATAGTCAACGCCGCCTCCGGCACGTTCACACAGGGCATAACGGCCTCGTCGTTTACCGCTATCAGCGCTGCGGGAGCCGGCCTGAGCGTGAGCTCCAGCGCATATCTGGCCGTATCAGGTGGTAACGTTGGCATCGGGACAACGGCGCCGGGGGCGAAGCTGGATATCAACGGCATGGCGCAGGCAACGGCGTTCACGTCTACGATCTTTCAGTCCACCCCGACCGCAAGCCTCGTAATCCAGTCGCCGAATATTGGCGGCGGCTCCGGTTCCGCCGGGTCGGTGACGATAAGCGCAAGCGCCTCCGGCGCCGTCAGCGGAGGTTCAGGCGGAAATGTCACAATTCAGGCCGGTGCAAACCAGCCACAGGGCGGCGCGGGCTATACGAACCTGGGTAATGCCGGCGTAGTCAATATCCTGGGGGGGGGCGGGGCCAACTCTGTGGGCGGCAATGTCAATATCAACGCCGGGCCGACCTCCTGGTGGGCGACTAGCATTGTTCATGCCGATGTCGTAGTCACGGGTGGAACCGGGCTCGGCGTTAATGACCCGGGCAGCGTCACGGTGGAAGGCGGACATGCGGGTAACGCAAATAACTCCGTATCCTCCGGCGGCAACGTCCTTATCAAGGCGGGGACAGGGTACGGCGGCGGCGGCAGCGGCGCTATTCAGCTCCTCAGCGGCAATGTGGGCATCGGGACGGCGGCGCCGGCTACGAAACTGCATGTGTCCGGAGGATTCGTGACCGTCGACGGCTCCGGCGCGGGGATCACGACCACGGGCGGCGTCACCGCTTCGTCATTCACGGCCCTCGGCGCTTCGCTTGGCGTCGACACGGCTAAAGTTAGATTTACCAATAACGGGATAGTCGTATCATCGGCTTCGCCGGCACAATACGGCGGCGTATATATCTCGACCAACGTTTATCTCGCGGCCGGCGCGAAGTTCTACGGCGACGGCTCGGGGCTTACCGGCGGCGATAATCTTGGCAATCATGTGGCCACGACAACGCTGAATATGGCCAGTTTCAATATAAGCGGCGCCAATCAGATAACCGCATCGAGCGCGGCGCTGAGCGGACAGCTGATAGTGTACGGCACGACCACGCTGAAGTTTATAACAGCGTCTAGCGCGGCTTTGAGCGACCAGCTGGTGGTATACGGTACTACCACGCTTATGGGCTATACAGCCGTAACGACGATGTCCGTTACCGGCACATCGACATTTACCGCGAGCATGTATATCGCAGGGGTATCCAGTTTTACCAGCGTGAATAATATTTATATAGCCGGCGGCGCTGCTAGTCAGGTCCTGGCTACCAATGGCCCTACCGGATCATTGAAATGGACCGCAGTATCGGCTTTAGGCGATAATCTGGGCAACCATGTGGCGACCACCACGCTGAATATGGCCGGATATAATGTGCAGAACGCCGGCTACATAACGGCGTCAAGCGCTGCATTAAGCGGCCAGCTGGTAGCGTACGGGACAAGTACGCTGAAATATGTAAACGCATCCAGCATGACCTTGAGCGATGAACTTGTTGTATACGGCACGACCACGCTGAAATATGTGACCGCATCCAGCGCGACCTTGAGCGGCCAACTGATAGTATACGGCACGACCACATTGAGGAACGTGACTGCCTCCAGCGCGACCTTTAGCGATCAGTTAACTGTGTACGGTACGACCACGCTTACGGGATATACCACTGTAACAACAATGTCCGTCACCGGCTCGTCCACCTTTACCGCGAGCATGTATATCGCGGGAGTATCCAGTTTTACCAACGTAAACAATATTTATATAGCGGGCGGCGCGGCCAACCAGGTACTGGCGACCAACGGCCCGACAGGGTCGTTGAAATGGGCGCCTGTGTCGGCTTTGGGCGATAATCTTGGCAACCATGTAGCTACTACAACGCTGAATATGTCCGGGTATCAGGTTGTAAATGTGTCCACAATAGTGGTTACAGGGTTAGACGGCGGTATATTGCTTTCGCCTTATATAGACACGACTAAAAATTATGTTGTTTCACAGGGTATAGCGATAGGCAATAATACTTATAGTAATTACGACTCCGGCATTGGTATTGGATATTATGCCAATAATAATTATAGTTCAGGCATGGGCGTGGGATATTATGCCACCGATAATCACGAGAATGGTGTGGGTGTGGGGGCTCACTCTTCTTTTAATTACAGTTATGGAGTGGGCGTGGGTTATGGCGCTGACAATAATTACTATAATGGCGTGGGGATCGGGGCTGGTGCATCAAATAATAACGGTTCAGGGGTGGGTGTGGGGGTTTTCGCTTCCGGCAATTCCAATAATGCAGTCGGTATCGGCGCGTTTTCACAAAACAATAAAACTTACGGCAGTGCGCTGGGGGCGTATTCCTACGCGGCTTCGTCTTCAACAGCGCTTGGCAGTTACGCCAAGGCTAATGCAAAACAAAGTATCGCCATAGGCGCGGGGACAATAAATAACTCAACAGGAACGGCGGAGTTTGGCGTTTATGCTATAAATACAAGCAGCAATCTTTTTGTAGCCGGCAATGTCGGCATCGGCACGACGGCTCCGGCTACGAAGCTGCATGTGTCCGGCGGCGTACTTACCGTTGACGGCGCCGGCGCGGGGATCACGACCACGGGCGGCATCACCGCTTCGTCGTTCACGGCCCTCGGCGCTTCGCTTGGCGTTGACACGGCTAAATTAAGATTCACCGACAACGGCATAATCGTATCATCGGCTTCGCCGGCGCAATACGGCGGCGTATATATCTCGACCAATGTTTATCTAGCGGCCGGCGCGAAGTACTACGGCGACGGCTCAGGGCTTACCGGCGGCGATAATCTTGGCAATCATGTGGCCACGACAACGCTGAATATGTCCAATTTCAATATAAGCGGCGCTAATCAAATAACCGCATCGAGCGCGGCGCTAAGCGGACAGCTGATAGTGTACGGCACGACTACGCTGAGATTTGTAACAGCGTCCAGCATGGCGTTGCGCGATCAGCTTGTCGTGTATGGCACGACCACGCTGAAGTATGTAACGGCTTCCAGCGCAATGTTGAGCGGTCAGCTTGTGGTGTACGGAACGACCTCTCTAAAGTATATAACGGCATCCAGCGTTACCTTAAGCGATCAGCTGATAGTGTACGGCTCGGCCACTTTGGCTGGTTATACGGCTGTAACAACTATGTCCGTTACCGGCTCGTCCACCTTTACCGCGAGCATGTACATCGCGGGAGTATCCAGTTTTAGCGACGTAGGCAATATCTATATTACCGGCGGTGCCGCCAACCAGGTCCTGGCTACCAATGGCCCGACCGGATCATTGAAATGGACTTCCGTTTCCTCGCTGGGAGATAATCTGGGCAACCATACGGCAGTCACAACGCTGAACATGGCCGGCAACAGCATCATTAACGCGGCTTCCGGTACGTTTACCCAGGGCGTCACGGCGTCGTCGTTCACGGCCACCGGGATAGGGCTGAATGCTTCCCGGCTGCTGCTGTCAAATAATGTCGTCATCTCTTCCGAGGCCGACGCTTTGAAAGGCGGCGGCGTGAATATTTCAAGCAATGTGTATATAGTCGGCTTCAGCTCGGCCGCCAGGTATTACGGCGACGGCTCGCAGCTTACGGGCATACCGGACCAGGGAACATTTAGGGGAGCGACCTCCTCGACCTATAACGGCAACCGGGGTGGGTACGCGGTCGCTAACGGACTGTGCGCCGCCGAGTACACCGGCTCTCATGTCTGCACCAACACGGAGATTTTATTTTTAATAAACGCCGGCAGGATAGCTTCGTTCCCGGCCAATACTACGCTGTGGATCTCGAACGGGCCACCCGGCTATACGGTTAACGCCAACGACTGCCAGGGCTGGACCAGCGCGAGCGCCACTGATTACGGCCCGGTTTGGAACAGGCTGACGGCCGGAGAGGGCTTCGGTTCGATAAATAAGTGCGACAGCGTTTCCGGGACCCCGAGAAAGTTCGCGTGCTGCATCTAGGCGCAGTTCGCTGGACATTTTTACGGAGAAAAGCCGATTCAACAGGCGACAGGCTGGAATGTAACTAACTTAAGGTCCGCCGAATAAGCCGCAAAGGACGCAAAGTTAGAAACGGAAACAGGAAAACCTGTCATCCCCGCGATCTGTAAGCGGGGATCCATTAGGAAAAAAGATTTATGGATTCCTCCCCCGAGAAGCATGGTGGAGCAGGCCGCCAAAAGAATGCGGGAATGACAACTTTAAAGGCCTTAAGTTAGTGCCATTCGTAATAGGCGGTAAATTTTATGAACAGAGCGCATCAAAAAAAATGGTATAAAACGGCAGCCGTGAAACGCGGCCTGCTGTTCCCTTTACTGCTGCTCCTCAGCCTGCTGACGCCTTTTTCCGCCAATGCCGCGGACTGCAGTGTCTCATGGGACCTTTCTGCCGGCGGCTGCAAATCCGATTGTATGAAGAGCGGCGTCTATTGCAGTCTGCTCGATTCTAAATCCTGGTGCAGCAACAGCACGAACGACTGCGCGACCGAAGCGGCCAAGCCCGCCAATCCGCCGAACGGCTCGTATTCCATGAACTGCAACAACAACACCTGGAGTATGTCCTGTAATGGCGGGTATACCAGCTGTGACGGCTCCACCTGCCAGGCGAATATAACTTTACCGAATTGTTCCTCGGCCAACACCTGTACCGGCAAGTGTTCGTCATGCAACGGCGGCTATACCACCTGCGACGGAGGAACCACCTGCCAGGCGAATACGAGCATGGCCCATTGCGACTCGCTTAACCAGTGCACCGGCAAGTGCTCTACCTGCAGCGGCGGCTATACAACCTGCGATGGCGGCTCCACCTGCCAGGCAAATATAACTCTGCCGAATTGCACAACTGTTAATCAATGTACCGGCCTGTGCACGGCCTGCAACAACGGCTATACCTTGTCCGGCGGGGCCTGCGTGGGCGCGACCTTAAAACTCTCCGGCAGTTCGGTCGGGTCGAGTTCGCCGTTCTATGTTTACCAGAGCGCCGAGCCCGCCGGCCTTTATGTAACTTCCGACCTTAAAGTCGGCATCAGCACCGGCAATCCGTCATACCTGCTGCATGTGGCTACCAGCGCCGGCGTAACCAACACGCTTCTGGCCGTCTCCACCGGGGCGACCAACGTGTTCTGGGCCGCGGGCGACGGCGCCCACGCCACCAGATTCTTCGGCGACGGCTCGGGCCTTACAGGTGTTGTCTCAGGCCCGGCCGACAATCTGGGCAATCATACGGCGACAATGTCCTTGAACATGAACGGCAACAGTATAATCAACGCGGCCTCCGGCACGTTCACGCAAGGCATAACGGCGTCGTCGTTCACGGCTACCAACACAGCTGGAGCCGGTCTGCTCGTTAATTCCAGCGCATATCTGGCCGTATCGGGCGGCAGCGTCGGTATCGGGACTACGAGTCCTATGGCTGGGCTGGATATTATTTCCGGCACTTCCACCGCCTACAGTCTGTCTGTGGGAACTAGCACGGCCTATCAAATGGTGATCTCAACAACGGGCTCCGTGGGTATCGGTACGCTGACCCCGGGATACAGGCTGGAGATAACAGGCGGTGATCTTAACCTGGCGGGAAGCGGCGTATACCGTAAAGCGGGCGCGGCGGGCACGAACATTTCCTGCGGCGGTTCCCAGGTGCTGACCGGCGGCGTGGTCTCCGGCGGTATAATGACGGGCGGCGCCTGCGCGGATAACGGCGGCGTGGGCAGCGACACCTGCGACAGCGACTCGGTGCTGGTGGGGAACATCTGCGTTGATAAATATGAAGCCTCCGTCTGGTCGAACGCCGGCGGCGGTACGCAGTGGGGCGCCGCGTCGAACAACTATCCTTGCAATGCCAACGGGCAGGACTGCGCTTCAACGAATAAAATTTACGCCAGAAGCGAGGCAGGCAGGACGCCCTCTGCGAATATTACCTGGTTCCAGGCCAGCGCGGCTTGTCGCAATTCCGGCAAGAGGCTGCTGACGAACGCTGAATGGACGGAAGCGGCGAACGGTACTCCGGATCCCGGCGCTACCGGTACGGCTCCCAACTGTAATGTGTCCGGTTCCGGCCCGACCACGACCGGCGCCGGCACAAGCTGTTTGTCAGCCGCCGGCGCTGAAAACATGATAGGCAGCCTTTGGGAGTGGGTGGCTGACTGGGGCACGGCCGCGGGGGATATGTCGGGAGCGGTTGGCTGGGGGGAGGCGGGGTATAATGGCGATGCAATGTGGAATATCGGAGGGAGTGCTCAGAATAGCATAACTTTTTTCGCTGGTATAGTTCCCGGGATTAGCCGAGGAGGCTCCTGGGGCAATGGTTCGCTAGCCGGTGTATTCGCTCTCAACGCATCCGATTCCCCCTCGTACTGGCACAACGACATCGGATTCCGCTGCGGCAAGCCGTTGAAATCCGTGATCATACAATCCGGGAGCATGGAACTTTCACAGGACCTTACGCCGCAGCTCGGCGGGGACCTGGATGTGAACGGACATAAGATCGTGTCCGCTTCAAACGGGAACATCATCATAATCCCCGATGGCGCCGGCAACATAGGTATCGGGACCGCGGCTCCGGCTACGAAGCTGCATGTGTCCGGCGGCGTCCTTACCGTTGACGGCTCCGGGGCGGGGATAACTACTACGGGCGGGATAACCGCTTCGTCATTTACGGCCCTCGGCGCTTCGCTCGGCGTCGACACGGCTAAAGTAAGGTTTACCGATAACGGCATAATCGTATCATCAGCTTCTCCCGCACAGTACGGCGGCGTATATATCTCGACCAATGTTTATCTCGCGGCCGGCGCGAAGTTCTACGGCGACGGCTCGGGACTTAACGGGGGCGACAATCTGGGCAATCATATAGCTACAAAAACGCTTAATATGTCCGCTTATGACATCACCAACGTCGGCAACCTGACGGCGAACTCGGTCATAACCGCTTATTCCACCATGACCGTGGCGGGGAACGCTTTCAGTGTTGGCGGTTCCACATTCGTGATAAAGGACGGCAATGTGGGTATCGGGACGACAAATCCACAGGCACCTTTGCATGTTTACAATGCTAACTCAGATCAAATAATGCTTGAGGCAGGAACGGGAAATTATGCCTATCTTGGTTTGTGGAGTGGCACGACGGATGCCAACCATTGGGATATAGCCGTGAAAAATACAGAATACTCCAGTGCTTTACAATTCAGACCGGGGGGCGGGGCGCCGAGTGTGGTGTTTCAAACAAGCGGCAACGTCGGTATTGGGACCGTGGCCCCGGCCACGAAGCTGCATTTGTCCGGAGGCGTCCTTACAGTCGACGGCTCCGGCGCGGGGATCACTACTACGGGCGGCATAACCGCTTCGTCATTCACGGCCCTCGGCGCTTCGCTTGGCGTCGACACGGCTAAAGTGAGATTTACCGATACCGGCATAATCGTATCATCGGCTTCGCCAGCGCAGTACGGCGGCGTGTATATATCGACCAATGTTTATCTCGCACCCGGCGCGAAGTACTACGGCGACGGCTCGGGACTTCTCGGCGGCGACAACCTGGGCAATCATGTGGCAACCACCACGCTGAATATGTCGGGGTTTCAGGTTGTAAATGTGTCCACAATAGTGTTTACTGGATTAAACGGCGGCGTGGTCATTTCACCGTCTTTGGACATTACTAAAAATTACGCCTATACACAGGGGGTGGCGCTAGGCGGTTATACTTACGGCAATTATACTAATGGCGTGGGTGTGGGCTATTCCGCCCAGAATAATTATAACAATGGCGTGGGTGTTGGTTATTCCGCCCTGAATAATTATAATATGGGCATAGGCGTGGGGCCTAGTTCCCAAAACAATCATGATGATGGCGTGGGTGTGGGGGATAGCAGCTCAAATAATTACAGCTATGGCGTGGGCTTGGGGGCTAGCAGCTCGAATAATTACAGCTATGGCGTGGGCGTGGGGTCCAGCGCCCACGATAATTACAACCACGGCGTGGGCGTGGGTAATTATGCTCTCAACAATTCTACTTATGCCGTCGGTATCGGCGCGAACTCACAAAACAATCAACCTTACGGCAGCGCGCTCGGGGCTTATTCCTACGCGGCATCGTCTTCGACGGCGCTTGGCAGTTACGCCAAGGCTAACGCAAAACAAAGCATAGCCATAGGCGCGGGGACGATAAGTAATTCAACGGGAGCGGCTGAGTTCGGACTTTACGCTATAAACACCAGCAGCAATCTTTTTGTGGGCGGAAGTGTCGGTATCGGGACTACGTCGCCGCCGGCCGCCCTTTCGCTGGGGACGTACGGGGCTTCTCTGACCTGGCTGAATTTGTATTTCGGTAATTATCCCACCTCCGGCGGCGCGCAACTGGTGGGCAATTGGCCCGGCACAAATTTTTGGGGGATCGGCCCGCTTACGGGCGCCGCTGATAATACGGTCCGTATCGGCAATACGACCAACAGGACCGGTACCTGGAGCCCTACCCAGAATTTAAACCTGGTGATCGGCGGCAATGTCGGCATCGGGACAGCTAGTCCGGCGGCTCAGTTGGATGTGGCGGGTCAAATTCAAGCCAGTTCCGCCAGTTTTACCACCACAGGCAATGCCGCGTATAATGTCGGATTAAGGGTATCCAGCAGCGCTTATCTGGCTACTGCCGGCGGGTATGTCGGTATCGGGACAGCCGTCCCGGTGGCGGCTCTGGACGTTAACGGCACGGCCAAGATCTCTAAATATCTCACGCAGGCCAATGATGCCGGTATAACGCTAACCACGGCCGACTTCGGGAAGACTATCACGCTAAGCAGCTCCACCGCGCAGACCATTACGCTGCCTTCGGTAACGGTAAGCGATATCGGCGCGCAGTTCACTATCATAAAGCTCGGCACTGGGCAGGTAACTATACAGGCGGCCGGCGGAACATATATAGCCGATTCCGGCGCGGGTAAAACGATCTATAATAATTCGGCGGCCGAGACTTACGCCACCATCACCCTGCGCCTGACCACGTCCACGCGCTGGTCGATACTCGGCGGCGACGGCTCATGGACAACTACTAACTAGCGGACTGTAAAATTATGCTTTGGAAAAAAACCAGAACCGCGCTATCTTCGCTGCTCCTCTCCGGCCTTCTCGCCGGAGCCTCCCGGGCCGCTGATGTAACGACGCACGTCCTCGGGGCTACAGCGCAGACGCTGAGCGCTTCTACGGACACCGTGAAGATGGGCTATTACTCGGCGACAACGCTGCACGCAGTGGATCCTAATTTGGCGGCTGGAAACATTAAATTCGGCGTGAGCATATTCGGCATTCCAGGCATTTTGACCGGCGGCGTCGGCGGGGTTGCGGGTACAGCGACAACTGCGGATATCTTCAGCGGCAGGACGGCCGATATTAACGCGGACGGCGCCGCTGAAACGGGGACGCTTAATCTGGCAGGGAATATCACCACATTTGACGGCATTGTAAATCTTATCCCTAACGCGTACGACGGCGCGGGCAACGGGACGAACCGCTGGGTAATGACGGATTCTGGTGATGCCGTGACCGGGGATATATTAAGCGGAAAAAAAGCCTGGGTCGATGGCAAGGAAGTTACCGGGAATGTGCCGGCGGGAGCTAATGTATTAGGAGGGAACGGTCTAAAGACCTTTGCTATCCCGGACGGTCTCTACTCAGGCGGGAAGACTGCCACAGCCAACGATACTAATTTGACGGCGGCGAACATTAAAAGCAGTGTTACCATATTTGGTGTGACGGGCATTATTGCGTTCCCGGACACCGGACAAGTGACCGTGTCTGTCAGTTATGACGACGCTTCTTATAACCCAGATGCCACCCAGTTAAACTTTACTACGGACGCGGCCAATGATATCGTAACCGACAATAGGACGGGGCTTATTTGGGTCTATAATGGTACAGGCGCGCATTCTAATAATGGAAATCCTCTCACTTGGGCCAATGCCGTGACATACTGTCACAATTTGGGTAATTTTGCCGGAGCTCCGATAGGATCGCCTTTAAGTTGGCGGCTGCCTAATGTAAAAGAACTTGGAAGTATAATAAGCTATAGGTTCTCCTCCCCTTCCATAACCAGTAATTTCACAAATACATATAGCAACGGTTACTGGTCGTCCACTACATATGTGGCAGATCCCACACAAGCGTGGATAGCAGTATTCCTTGGCGGAAATATTGGTACCGCCACTAAGACGAATACTCTGTATGTCCGTTGCGTCCGCACAGGTTCGTGATGGATTAGTGTAAAAGGTGGACAACTGGTAAATAAATATGGCGTATAAAAAGTATGACTGATAGTCAATAAAGCTACTGGTTGCCGCCGCAACTGACCGGCGAAATGAATTTTATGGATTTACTATGAAAAAAAATGCGTTAAAACTTATCTTTTTTATCGGCCTGCTTACAGCGGGCGGACAACGTCCGCTTTTCGCGGTCGTACCTCTGAAAATAAATTTCCAGGGCCGTCTTGAAGAAAGCGGGCTGCCTGTTAACGCCTCTAAAAGTTTCGATTTTAAAATATACGACGACGCGTCCGCCGGAACCCTTCTCTGGACCAGCCAGACGCAGAACGTGGACGTGGTCGAAGGCGTCTTCAGCGTAGTGCTTGAGACCGGAGCCGTCGTAAATATTTCCACGTCCATTTTCGCGGGCTCGGGGGCAAGGTATATAGAGGTTTCCGTGGGAGGCGTGACGCTCTCGCCCCGACAGGAGATATTGTCCGCGCCTTACGCGCTGGTGGCGCAGGCCCTGTCTTCCGACGCCAAAGTAAGCCTCACCAGCCTGGAGGCCGGCGTTCTGGCCCCCAATATCGTGGTCTCGTCTATAGCCGTGAACGCGGTCTACGCGGATTCGATAAAAGACGGCGCTATCGCGTTCTCGAAGATGGGCGCCAACGGGTGCGCCGCGAACGAGATCATGAAGCGAAATCCGGCGAACACGGCGTGGATCTGCGCTCCGGACGCCGGTGCGGGCAGCGGAGTCACTTTGGCGCCGCCCACGCCCGACAGCGATGTCACGGCCAACGACTCCCTCTTCATAAACGACACCGGCGGCGGAAATCTGCTCAGGCTCCAGCAGGGTGGCGCGGATAAATTCGTAGTGAACGGCGCGGGAGCGGTGGTAAGCGGCTCCATAAGTCCGGCCGGGATCTCGGCCGGCGGCTTGCCGAACAACGTTATCGCCTCCTCGATGGCGGTCGGCGGCGTCTATGACGGCGCTATAGTCTCGATGAGCGCCTCCAAGCTCACCGGAGCATTGCCCGCGATAAGCGGCGCCGCGCTCACGGACGTGAACTCCGCGCAGTTTGCCAGTATCGCCGCGGATACGACCTCCCTTGCAGTGCAGATCTCGACGAAAGCGAATGACAGCGCGGTGGTGCATTTAGCCGGGCTGGAAACGATAACAGGCACAAAAACGTTCACCGGCGGCCTGGTTATGGCCGGCGTCTCCACCTTCAGTGCGGTCGGTAATATCTACGTCACGGGCGGCAATCCTAACGACGTGCTGGCGAAGTCCGGAGCGGGCGGCCCGCTTAAATGGACCGCCGTTTCCGCCTTAGGCGATAATCTGGGCAACCATGTGGCTACCGCCACTTTGAATATGAACGGCAACAGCATCGTTAACGCGGCTTCCGGCACGTTCTCGGCCGGGGTGACGGCGTCATCGTTCACCGCCTCCGGAACTGGACTGGCCGCGGCGCGGCTGCTGCTCGCTGGCAATGTTGCGATATCGTCGGAGACCGATGCTTTGAAGGGCGCCGGCGTGAATATTACCAGCAATGTCTATATCGTCGGCTTCAGTTCGGCCGCTAAGTATTACGGCGACGGTTCGGCGCTTACCGGCATTCGCGGGGACGATCTGGGGAACCATACGGCGGCCAGAACGCTTAACATGGCGGGTTTCGATATCGCCAATGTCAGCAGCATAACTTACGTCGATAATGTGTTCCTGTCGTCGGCAGCAGCTGACCAGCTCGGCGGCGTGTACGTCAGCACTAACATGTACATAGTGGGCATAGCTTCGGCGGCCAAGTATTACGGCGACGGCTCAAGCCTGACCGGTATAGGGATCTCGCACTACGATGCGGCGCGCGATCTGCCGACCACACCCGGTTTGACCGTAGAAGTGGGGTATTTCGTATACACAAATGGCGCGCACAACCTTTATCTCAGCGTCATGGTTTCCAAATCAGCGACCTGGTCGGTCTCCAAGCAGTATGCCATACCGCTCTCTTATGATATGACCAACGGCGTCTGGCGCGACGTTATGCCTATTTCAAATTCCAATGCGGCCCCCGGCACTAACGATTTCGCGCTTGAGGTGAACGGCATTACGGATAATATCTATCTGCGTCTGCGCAGGACCGCCGGCACGGCCGCCGGCTCCGCCATGATAGGCATAGAGCAGCTGGGCCCTTTAGCTGACGTCTTTCATCCCGCGGACGCCTCCGGTACGCCTTCGAGCTTTAACGGATTCATTAATTCCACCGTCCTGACGCAGACAGCCGGCAATGTCGGTATCGGAACGGCGGCGCCCTCGAGCAGGCTCCACGTCTCCAGCGGCGTTCTTACCGTCGACGGCGCCGGCGCGGGGATAGCTACCACGGGAAACCTGACCGCCTCCGGACTGATCGCGGCGCGGCTGCAGCTGGCGAATAATGTGGCCGTTTCGTCCGAAGCTGACGCGGCGAAAGGCGCAGGCGTGAACATTTCAAGCAATGTGTACATAGTGGGGTTCAGCTCGGCCTCCGTATATTACGGCGACGGCTCTAAGCTTACCGGTATAGTCGTGTCGGGCGGAGTCTCCGGCGATAATCTGGGCAATCATATAGCTACAACGACGCTGAATATGAACGGCAACAGCATCGTTAACGGTGCGTCCGGCGCGTTCACGGCCGGAATAACAGCCTCCTCGTTCACCGCCCTCAACGCTTCGCTCGGCGTCGACACGGCTAAACTGAGATTTACGAACAACAATGTGGTAATATCGTCGGCGTCGGGCGCGCAGTACGGCGGCGTATATATATCCACCAATGTATATCTGCCCCCGGGCGCGAAGTATTACGGCGACGGCTCAGGGCTTACCAATGTCGGAGGAGCCGATAATTTGGGCAATCATACAGCTACCACCACGCTGAATATGGCGGGGTTCAACATTCAAAACGCCGGCTATATAACGGCGTCAAGCGCGGCGCTTAGCGGGCAGCTGATAGCGTACGGCACGACGACTTTGGCGGGTTATACCGGTATAACAACGATGTCCGTTACCGGCGCTTCCACCTTCACGGCGAGCATGTATATTGCCGGTGTGTCGAGCTTTACGAACGTGTCCAATATCTATATAGCCGGCGGCGCGGCCAATCAGGTGCTGGCGACGAACGGCCCTACCGGCTCGCTGAAATGGACGCCGGTGTCGGCTTTAGGCGATAACCTGGGCAACCATACGGCTACCACTACGCTGAATATGTCTGGTTATCAGGTTGTAAATGTGTCCACGATCGTGTTCACAGGATCGGACGGCGGCATAGTCCTTTCGCCCTATATAGACGCGACTAAAAATTACGCTTCTTTACAGGGGATAGCGATAGGCAGTTATACTTACGGTAATTATAACTACGGCACAGGCGTAGGATATTTTGCCGGCAATAATCACGATTACGGCACAGGCGTGGGTGATGGCGCCCAGATCAATTACAGCTATGGCTTAGGCGTCGGTAATAATGCCAATTCCAATTATAGTTACGGAGTGGGCATGGGGAATCTTGCCCAGCAAAATTACAATTTCGGCATAGGCGTGGGCGCTTATGCCTCTAATAATTACGACAATGGCGTAGGTGTGGGTGCCAGCGCCAACGGCAATTACAACTATGGCGTGGGCGTGGGCGCCAGCGCCTACAATAATTACAACTATGGCGTGGGCATGGGTTTTCTAGCCTATGACAATTACAATTATGGCGTGGGCGTGGGTAATTATGCTCTAAACAATTCTAATTATGCCGTAGGCATCGGTGCATATTCACGTGATAATCAAACTTTCGGAAGCGCATTAGGCGCGTTTTCTTATGCGGCATCGTCTTCAACGGCGCTTGGCAGCTATGCCAGGGCGAACGCACAGCGAAGTGTAGCCATAGGTAACGGCACAATAAATAACTCAACGGGAACTGCAAGTTTCGGAACTTATGCGGTAAATACCAGCAGCGATCTTTTTGCGGGAGGCAAGGTCGGAATCGGTACTACGGCTCCCGGCTATAAATTAGATGTCAACGGGGATATGAACCTTGCCGCCGGGAGCGTTTACAGGATAGGCGGCGTCGTCCAATCCGGTACAGGCGGCGACAACTTGGGCAACCATGTGGCCACCACCACGCTGAATATGGCGGGGTTTAACGTTCAAAACGCCGGTTATATAACGGCGTCGAGCGCGGCATTGAGCGGACAGCTGGTAGTATACGGCACGACGACTTTGAACGGCTATACCGGGATAACGACGATGTCCGTAACCGGCGCTTCCACATTCACGGCGGCCATGTACATTGCCGGTGTATCGAGCTTCAGTGACGTGGGCAATATCTATATCGCCGGCGGCCCCGCCAACCAGGTGCTGGCTACGAACGGTCCGACGGGGTCGCTGAAATGGACGTCCCTGTCCGGGTTAGGCGACAATCTGGGCAACCACATAGCAACCACCACATTGAACATGAACGGCAACAGCATAGTTAACGCGGCGTCTGGAACATTTACGGCAGGGATAACTGCATCGTCGTTCACAGCCAACGGTACAGGGGTGGGCGCGGCGCGGCTGCTGTTGGCGAATAATGTGATCATCTCTTCTGAGGCTGACGCGACGAAGGGCGGTGGTGTTAATATTTCCAGCAATGTGTACATAGTCGGGTTTAGTTCGGCCGCGAAGTATTATGGCGACGGGTCGAACCTTGTAAATCTTCCTGTCCAGGCCGGCGATAACCTGGGTAATCATATAGCGACCACCACCTTGAATATGATGGCCTTCAACGTCCAAAATGCCGGTTATATAACGGCGTCCAGCATTGCGCTAGCCGGACAGCTGATAGCATATGGCACGACCACTTTTACGGGCTATACCTCCGTAACAACGATGTCCGTAACCGGTGCTTCCACTTTCACGGCGAGCATGTATATTACAGGCGTATCGAGCTTTAGCAACGTGAGCAATATCTATATAGCCGGCGGCGCGGCCAATCAGGTGCTGGCCACGAACGGTCCGACCGGTTCGCTTAAATGGACGCCGGTGTCAGTGTTCGGCGATAATCTGGGCAACCATATAGCGACCACCACCTTGAACATGAACGGCAACAGCATAGTGAACGCCGCGTCGGGCACGTTCACGGCCGGGATAACGGCGTCCTCTTTCACGGCCATCGGGACGGGTGTGAGCTCGGTGAGGGTATTACTGGCGAATAATGTGATCATCTCTTCTGAGGCCGACGCGGCGAAGGGCGGCGGTGTGAATATATCCAGCAATGTGTACATAGTCGGCTTCAGCTCGGCGTCGAAGTATTATGGCGACGGGTCAAACCTTGTAAATCTCCCCGTCCAGGCCGGCGATAATCTGGGTAATCATATAGCGACCACCACCTTGAACATGATGGCCTTCAACATTCAAAACGCTGGTTACGTGACGGCCTCCAGCATTGCTCTAGCTGGACAGCTGATAGCGTATGGCACGACCACTTTGAACGGCTACGCCGCGATAACGACGATGTCCGTTAGCGGCGCGTCCACCTTTACGGCGAGCATGTACATAGCCGGAGTATCGAGTTTCAGTGACGTCAGCAATATCTATATCGCAGGCGGCCCCGCCAACCAGGTGCTGGCTACGAACGGTCCGACGGGCTCGCTGAAATGGACGTCCCTGTCCGGGTTAGGCGACAATCTGGGCAACCACATAGCAACCACCACATTGAACATGAACGGCAACAGCATAGTTAACGCGGCGTCTGGAACATTTACGGCAGGGATAACTGCATCGTCGTTCACAGCCAACGGTACAGGGGTGGGCGCGGCGCGGCTGCTGTTGGCGAATAATGTGATCATCTCTTCTGAGGCTGATGCGGCGAAGGGCGGCGGCGTTAATATTTCCAGCAATGTGTACATAGTCGGCTTCAGTTCGGCGGCGAAGTACTATGGCGACGGATCAAATCTGGTAAATCTCCCCGTCCAGGCCGGCGATAACCTGGGCAATCATATAGCGACCACCACTTTGAATATGATGGCCTTCAACGTCCAAAATGCCGGTTATATAACGGCATCCAGCGCTGCCCTGAGCGGACAGCTGATAGTATACGGCACGACTACTTTGAACGGCTATACCGGGATAACGACAATGTCCGTAACCGGCGCTTCCACATTCACGGCGGCCATGTACATTGCCGGTGTATCGAGCTTCAGTGATGTGGGCAATATCTATATCGCAGGCGGCCCCGCCAACCAGGTGCTGGCTACGAACGGCCCGACGGGCTCGCTGAAATGGACGTCCCTGTCCGGGTTAGGCGACAATCTGGGCAACCACATAGCAACCACCACATTGAACATGAACGGCAACAGCATAGTGAACGCGGCGTCCGGCACGTTTACGGCCGGGATAACGGCGTCCTCTTTCACGGCCATCGGGACGGGTGTGAGCTCGGCGAGGGTATTACTGGCGAATAATGTGATTGTCTCTTCTGAGGCTGACGCAACGAAGGGCGGCGGTGTTAATATTTCAAGCAATGTGTATATAGTCGGGTTTAGTTCGGCCGCGAAATATTATGGCGACGGGTCAAACCTTGTAAATCTCCCCGTCCAGGCCGGCGATAATCTGGGTAATCATATAGCGACCACCACCTTGAATATGATGACCTTTAACGTCCAAAATGCCGGTTATATAACGGCCTCCAGTGCTGCGCTAACCGGACAGCTGATAGCGTATGGCACGACTACTTTGACGGGCTACACCTCCGTAACTACGATGTCGGTGACCGGCGCGTCCACGTTCACGGCGAGCATGTACATCGCCGGCGTATCAAGCTTTACCAACGTGTCCAATATCTTTATCGCCGGCGGTCCCGCCAATCAGGTGCTGGCGACGAACGGCCCGACAGGCTCGCTTAAATGGACGCCGGTTTCCGCGCTAGGCGACAATCTGGGCAACCATATAGCAACCACCACCTTGAACATGAACGGCAACAGCATAGTGAATGCGGCGTCGGGCACGTTCACGGCCGGGATAACGGCATCATCGTTCACAGCCACCGGGACAGGGGTGGACGCGGCGCGGTTGCTGCTGGCGAATAATGTGGTGATCTCCTCGGAAGCTGACGCGGCGAAAGGCGGTGGTGTTAATATTTCCAGCAATGTGTACATAGTCGGGTTTAGTTCGGCCGCAAAGTATTATGGCGACGGGTCTGCACTTACCGGCATCAGCGCTGGCACAGCTGACAATTTAGGTAACCACATAGCGACAACCACGCTGAATATGGCCGGCAACAGTATAGTTAACGCGGCATCCGGAACATTTACGCAGGGGATAACGGCGTCATCATTCACCGCTACTGGGCAGGGGCTGAATGCAGCGCAACTGCTGCTGGCAGGTAATGTGGTTATATCTTCGGAGGCAGATGCGGCAAAGGGTGGCGGCGTGAACATTTCTACCAATGTGTATATAGTGGGATTTAGTTCGGCCGCAAAGTATTATGGCGACGGGTCAAACCTTGTAAATCTCCCCATTCAGGCCGGAGATAACCTGGGCAATCATATAGCGACCACTACGTTGAACATGATGGGTTTCAATGTTCAAAACGCCGGTTATATAACGGCTTCCAGCGGGGCGTTTAGCGATCAACTGATAGTGTACGGCACGACCACTTTGAAGAATGTAACAGCATCCAGCATTACATTAAGGGACCAGTTGATCGTGTATGGCACGAGTACGCTGAAGTATGTTACAGCCTCAAGCGCCGTGTTGAGCGACCAGTTGGTGGTGTACGGCACGACTACGCTTATGGGATATACCGCAGTAACAACGATGTCCGTCACCGGCGCGTCGACATTTACCGCGAGCATGTACATCGCGGGCGTGTCGAGCTTTAGCGACGTGGGCAATATCTACATCACCGGCGGCCCCGCCGATCAGGTATTGGCCACTAACGGTCCGACCGGCTCGTTGAAATGGACACCTCTGTCCGCTTTCGGCGATAACCTCGGCAATCATATAGCTACCACTACGCTGGATCTGGCCGGTAATAGCATAGTTAACGCGGCATCCGGAACATTTACGCAGGGAGTAACGGCGTCATCATTCACCGCTACTGGGCAGGGGTTGAAGGCGGCGCAGCTGCTGCTGGCAAGTAACGTGGTTATATCTTCGGAGGCAGACGCGGCAAAGGGCGGCGGTGTGAATATTTCAAGCAATGTGTACATAGTCGGCTTCAGCTCGGCCTCCGTATATTACGGCGACGGCTCTAAACTTACCGGCATAGTCGTGTCGGGCGGAGTCTCCGGCGATAACTTGGGCAACCATATAGCTACCACCACGCTGAACATGATGGCTTTTAATGTTCAAAACGCCGGATATATAACAGCATCCAGCGCGGCGTTAAGCAATCAGCTTGTAGTTTACGGGACGACCACGCTGAAATACGTTACGGCCTCAAGCGCCGTGTTGAGCGACCAATTGATAGTGTACGGCACGACTACGATGAAGTATGTGACGGCGTCGAGCATAACGCTGAGCGACCAGCTTGTGGTATATGGGACGACCACACTTAGGTATGTAACAGCTTCCAGCATTACATTGAAGGACCAATTGATAGTGTACGGCACGACCACGCTGGAATATGTGACGGCCTCAAGCGCCGTGTTGAGCGATCAGCTTGTGGTATATGGCACGACTACGCTTACCGGATATACCGCAGTAACAACGATGTCTGTTACCGGTGCATCGACATTTACCGCAAGCATGTATATTACCGGCGTCTCGAGCTTTAGCGACGTGGGGAATATCTTTATCGCCGGCGGTATCGACGGCCAGGTACTGGCTACGAACGGTCCGACCGGGTCGTTAAAATGGGCGTCTATGTCCGCGTTAGGCGACAATCTTGGCAATCATGTGGCCACCACCACGCTGAATATGGCAGGGTTCGATGTGGCGGGCGCGAACTATTTAACAGCGTCCAGCGCGGCATTGAGCGGACAGCTGATAGTGTACGGCACGACCACTTTGACGGGCTATACCGCAATAACTACTATGTCTGTTACCGGCGCGTCCACATTTACGGCGAGCATGTACATTACAGGCGTGTCTAGCTTTAGCAACGTGAGCAATATCTATATCGCCGGCGGCCCGGCCAATCAAGTGCTGGCGACGAACGGTCCGACAGGTTCGCTGAAATGGACGCCCATTTCAGAGTTAGGCGATAATCTGGGCAACCATATAGCTACGACAACGCTGAATATGATGAATTTCAACGTGCAGAACGCCGGCTATATAACCGCGTCAAGCGCGGCCTTGAGCGGACAGCTTGTAGTATATGGCACGACCACGCTGAGGTATGTGACGGCATCTAGCCTTACATTGAGCGACCAGTTGATAGTGTACGGCACGACCACGCTGAAGTATGTAATGGCGTCCAGCGTGACGTTGAATGATCAGTTGATAGTGTACGGCACGACTACGCTAAGGAATGTGACAGCATCGAGCATGACGCTGAGTGACCAGTTGATAGTGTATGGAACGACCACGCTGAAGTATGTGACAGCATCGAGTGCAATATTAAGCGACCAGCTTGTAGTTTACGGTACGACAACGCTGAAATATGTGACGGCTTCAAGCGCGGTTTTGAGCGATCAACTGGTGGTGTACGGAACAACTACGCTGAAGTATGTGACAGCATCAAGCGCAACCCTGAGCGATCAGTTAATAGTGTATGGAACGACTACGCTTAAGTATGTGACGGCGTCGAGCGTGACGCTGAACGACCAGTTGGTTGTATATGGCACTGCTACGCTGAAATATGTGGCAGCTTCGAGTTTGACCTTAAGTGATCAGCTAGTAGTGTACGGCACAACTACGCTGAGGTATGTGGCGGCGTCGAGCTTGACCTTAAGCGATCAACTCGTAGTGTACGGAACGACCACGCTGAAGTATGTGACAGCATCGAGCATGACGCTGAGCGACCAGTTGATAGTGTACGGAACGACCACGCTGAAGTATGTGACAGCATCGAGTGCAACATTAAGCGACCAGCTTGTAGTTTACGGCACGACTACGCTGAAATATGTGACGGCATCAAGCGCGGTCTTGAGCGATCAACTGGTGGCGTACGGAACAACCACGTTGAAATACGTGACGGCGTCTAGCCTTACTTTGAGTGACCAGTTGATAGTATACGGCACGACCACGCTGAGGTATGTGACAGCATCAAGCGCGGTCTTGAGCGATCAACTGGTTGTGTACGGAACAACTACGTTGAAATATGTGACGGCATCCAGCGTGACATTGAGCAATCAGCTTATAGTTTACGGCACAACTACGCTGAGGTATGTGACGGCATCAAGCGCGGTCTTGAGCGATCAACTTGTAGTGTACGGCACGACCACGCTAAGGAATGTGACAGCATCGAGCGTGACGATGAACGACCAGTTGATAGTGTACGGCACGACTACGCTGAAGTATGTTACAGCATCGAGTGCAACATTAAGCGACCAGCTTGTGGTGTATGGCACGACCACGCTGAAATATGTGACGGCGTCTAGCCTTACATTGAGCGACCAGTTGGTGGTATACGGGACGACCACGCTGAAGTATGTGACGGCGTCAAGCGCAGCCTTGAGCAATCAGTTAATAGTTTATGGAACGACTACGCTTAAATATGTAACAGCATCGAGCATGACTCTGAGCGACCAGTTAATAGTATATGGCACAGCCACACTGAAATATGTGACAGCATCAAGCGCCACATTAACTGACCAACTGATAGTTTATGGAACGACCACGCTGAAATATGTGACGGCTTCAAGCGCGGCGTTGAGTAACCAGCTTATAGTATATGGTACGACTACCCTTGAGTATGTAACAGCATCGAGCGCGGCGCTAAGTGACCAGCTCGTAGTTTATGGAACGACCACGCTGAAGTATGTGACGGCCTCCAGTGTGACCTTGAGCAATCAGCTTGTAGTTTACGGCACAACTACGCTGAGGTATGTGACGGCGTCGAGCTTGACCTTAAGCGATCAACTCGTAGTGTACGGAACGACTACGCTAAGGAATGTGGCAGCATCGAGCCTGACTCTGAGCGATCAGTTAATAGTGTATGGAACGACTACTCTTAAATATGTGACAGCATCGAGTGCAACGCTAAGCGATCAATTGATAGTATACGGCACGACCACGCTGAAGTATGTGACGGCATCCAGTGTGACCTTGAGCAATCAGCTTGTAGTTTACGGCACAACTACGCTGAGGTATGTGATGGCGTCCAGCGCCGTGTTTAGCGACCAGTTGACGGTGTATGGTACGACTACGCTGAAGAACGTAGCTGCGTCCAGCGTAACATTGATCGACCAGCTGATAGTGTACGGTACGACCACACTGAAGTATGTGACAGCGTCCAGTATGACGTTGAGCGACCAGCTTATAGTATATGGAACGACTACGCTTAAGCATGTAACCGCGTCCAGTGCGGTGTTAAGCGATCAGCTTGTGGTGTACGGTACGACCACGCTGAAATATGTGACGGCTTCCAGCATTACATTAAGGGATCAGTTGATAACGTATGGCACGACAACGCTTAAGTATGTGACAGCGTCGAGCGCTGTATTGAGCGACCAGCTGGTGGTGTACGGCACGACAACGCTTAGGTATGTAACAGCATCAAGCCTAACTTTGAACGACCAACTTGTGGTATATGGTACGACCACGCTGAAGTATGTGACAGCGTCCAGTGTTGCTTTGAGCGACCAGTTGGTGGTATATGGCACGGCAACGATGAAATATGTGACGGCTTCAAGCGCGGTGTTAAGCGACCAGCTTGTGGTGTACGGCACGGCCACGCTGAAGTATTTGACGGCGTCAAGCGTGACCTTGAACAACCAACTTATAGTTTACGGGACGACCACACTAAGGTCTGTGACAGCTTCTAGTATTACATTAAGCGACCAGTTGATCGTATATGGCACGACAACGCTGAAGTATGTAACAGCTTCGAGTGCGGTGTTAAGCGACCAGCTTATAGTATACGGAACTACCACGCTAAGGTACGTGACAGCTTCTAGCGTTACATTTAGCGACCAGCTGGTGGTATACGGCACGACAACGCTTAAGAATGTAACGGCATCCAGCTTAACATTGAGCGATCAGCTGGTGGTGTATGGCACGACCACGCTGAAGTATGTGACAGCGTCCAGCGTTGCTTTGAGTGATCAGTTGGTGGTGTATGGTACGACTACTCTTAAATATGTAACGGCATCCAGCATGACCTTGAGCGATCAGCTAGTAGTGTATGGCACGACTACGCTGAAGTATATGACGGCGTCCAGCGTGACGTTGAGCGACCAGTTGATAGTGTACGGCACGGCAACGCTGAAATATATGACGGCATCCAGTGTGACCTTAAGCAATCAGCTTGTAGTGTACGGAACGACTACGCTAAGGAATGTAACAGCTTCAAGCGTTACTTTGAGCGATCAACTTGTGGTGTACGGCACGACCACGCTGAAGTATATGACGGCGTCCAGCGTAGCTTTGACTGATCAGTTGATCGTATATGGAACAGCTACGCTGAAATATGTGACGGCTTCAAGCGCGGTCTTAAGCGATCAGCTGGTGGTATATGGAACGACCACGCTAAGGTATGTGACAGTTTCTAGCGCGACATTTAGCGATCAGCTAGTAGTGTACGGAACAACCACGCTGAAATATGTGACGGCGTCGAGCGCCGTGTTGAGCGACCAGCTGGTGGTATACGGCACGACTACGCTGAAGTATGTAACAGCGTCAAGCGTTACATTAAGTGACCAACTGACAGTGTACGGTACTACCACTTTGACGGGCTATACCATTGTAACAACGATGTCAGTTACCGGTGCGTCCACATTTACGGCGACCATGTATATTGCCGGAGTTTCGAGCTTTAGCGATGTGGGCAATATCTTTATAGCGGGCGGCGCAGCCGGCCAGGTATTAGCGACGAACGGCCCGACCGGGTCGTTAAAATGGGCGCCTATGTCGGCTTTAGGCGACAATCTGGGCAATCATGTGGCGACCACCACTTTGAATATGTCGGGTTATCAGATCGTAAACGTGTCCACAATAATGTTTACAGGATTAGACGGCGGCATAGTGCTTTCGCCTTACATAGACGCGACTCAAAATTACGCCTATTCGCAGGGAATAGCGATAGGCAGCGATACTTCCGGTAATTACAATTCTGGTGTGGGTTTGGGGAATAGGGCACTACAGAATCACGATTATGGTGTGGGCGTGGGTTTCGCTGCCCAATATAATTACAATTATGGTGTGGGCGTGGGGGCCAATGCCCTAGCTAATGATTGGTGGGGCGTGGGCGTTGGATATAGTGCCTTTAATAATAGTAACTCTGGCGTGGGCGTTGGATATGATGCCTTTAATAATAGCAACTCTGGCGTAGGTGTGGGGGCTAATGCCTACAACAATGCCAATTATGCTGTCGGTATCGGTGCAAATTCACAAAATAATCAAACTTTCGCTAGCGCGTTGGGGGCGTATTCCTACGCGGCTTCGTCTTCAACAGCGCTTGGCAGTTACGCCAGGGCTAACGCACAACAAAGCATCGCCATAGGTGCGGGGACAATAAATAACTCAACAGGAACGGCAAGTTTCGGAGCTTACGCTATAAACACAAGCAGCAATCTTATTGTGGCCGGCAATGTCGGCATCGGTACTACGGCGCCGGGCTATAAATTAGACGTCAACGGGGATATCAATATTTCCGCCGGAAGCGTTTACAGGATAGGCGGCGTCGTTCAATCCGGTTCTGGCGGCGGCGACAATCTTGGCAACCATGTGGCCACCACCACGCTGAATATGGCCGGGTTCGATGTGGCGGGCGCGAACTATATAACGGCGTCCAGCGCGGCCTTGAGCGGACAGCTTATAGTATACGGAACGACCACGCTGGAATATGTAACAGCGTCGAGTGCGGCGTTAAGCGATCAGCTGATAGTGTACGGCACGGCAACGCTAAAGTATGTGACGGCGTCCAGCGTAACGTTGACTGATCAGCTTGTAGTGTATGGGACTACTACACTGAAGTATGTAGCAGCATCAAGCGTAACACTGAGCGACCAGTTGATTGTTTACGGAACGGCCACTTTGAAGTACGTGACAGCTTCAAGCGTGACGCTGAGCGATCAGCTTATCGTTTATGGCACGACCACGCTGAAGTATGTGACGGCATCGAGCGCGGCCTTAAGCGACCAGCTTGTGGTTTACGGAACGACCACCTTAAAGAATGTAACGGCATCCAGTGTTACATTAAGTAATCAGCTTATAGTGTACGGCACTACGACGCTGAGGAATGTGACGGCATCGAGCGTGACGCTGAGCGACCAGTTGATTGTTTACGGAACCACTACGCTTAAATATGTGACGGCATCGAGCGTGACGCTGAGCGACCAGTTGATTGTTTACGGAACCACTACGCTTAAATATGTGACGGCATCGAGCGTGGCGCTGAGCGATCAGTTAATAGTATACGGCACGACCACACTGAGGTATGTGACGGCGTCTAGCCTTACATTGAGCGACCAGCTGGTGGTGTACGGCACGACCACGCTGAAATATGTGACAGCCTCTAGCGCGGCCTTGAGCGACCAGTTGGTTGTATACGGCACGACCACGCTTAAGAATGTGGCGGCATCCAGCTTAACGTTGACTGATCAGCTGGTAGTGTATGGCACGGCTACGCTGAAGTATATGACAGCATCCAGCGTGACGTTGAGCGATCAGTTGATAGTGTACGGCACGGTAACGCTGAAATATGTGGCGGCATCCAGTATGACCTTAAGCAATCAGCTTATAGTGTACGGCACGACCACGCTTAAGAATGTAACGGCATCCAGTTTAACGTTGAGCGACCAGTTGGTGGTATACGGCACGACCACGCTGAAATATGTTTCAGCCTCTAGCGCGGTGTTGAGCGACCAGTTGGTGGTATACGGCACGACCACGCTTAAGAATGTGACAGCATCCAGCTTAACGTTGACCGATCAGCTTATAGTGTACGGCACGACCACGCTGAAGTATGTGACGGCGTCCAGCGCGGCGTTGAGCGACCAGTTGGTGGCGTATGGCACGACCACGCTCAAATATGTAACGGCATCCAGCATGACCTTGAGCGATCAGCTAGTAGTGTATGGCACGACCACGCTGAAGTATATGACGGCGTCCAGCGTTACGTTGAATGACCAGTTGATAGTGTATGGCACGACAACGCTGAAATATGTGACGGCATCCAGTGTGACCTTAAGCAATCAGCTTATAGTGTACGGCACGACCACGCTTAAGAATGTGACAGCATCCAGCTTAACGTTGACCGATCAGCTTGTAGTGTACGGCACGACTACGCTGAAATATGTAACAGTTTCAAGTGCGGTCTTAAGCGACCAGCTTGTGGTATATGGCACGACCACGCTTAAGTATGTAACAGCATCGAGCGCGTCATTGAGCGACCAGCTTGTGGTATATGGCACGACCACGCTTAAGTATGTAACGGCATCGAGCGCGTCATTGAGCGATCAGCTAGTAGTTTACGGAACGACCACGCTGAAGTATGTAACAGCGTCCAGCGTGACGTTGAATGACCAGTTGATAGTGTATGGCACGGCAACGCTGAAATATGTGACGGCATCCAGTGTGACCTTAAGCAATCAGCTTATAGTTTATGGCACGACCACGCTTAAGAATGTAACGGCATCCAGCATGACCTTGAGCGATCAGCTAGTGGTTTATGGCACGACCACGCTGAAATATGTAACAGCCTCTAGCGCGGCCCTGAGCGATCAACTCGTTGTGTATGGAACAACCACGTTGAAGTATGTGACAGCGTCCAGCGTGACGTTGAGCGATCAGCTTATAGTTTACGGCACGACCACACTAAAGTATGTGACGGCGTCCAGCGCTGTGTTTAGCGACCAGTTGGTGGTGTACGGTACGACAACGCTGAAGTATGTGACAGCCTCCAGCGTTACGTTGAATGACCAGTTGATAGTGTATGGCACGGCAACGCTGAAATATGTGACGGCATCCAGTGTGACCTTAAGCAATCAGCTTATAGTTTATGGCACGACCACGCTTAAGAATGTGACAGCCTCCAGCTTAACGTTGACTGATCAGCTTGTAGTGTATGGAACGACCACGCTGAAGTATGTGACGGCGTCGAGCACGGTGTTGAGCGACCAGTTGGTGGCGTATGGAACGACTACGCTCAAATATGTGACGGCATCCAGCATGACCTTGAGCGACCAGCTAGTGGTGTATGGCACGACCACGCTGAAATATGTAACAGCCTCTAGCGCGGCCTTGAGCGACCAGCTTGTGGTGTATGGCACAACAACGCTGAAGTATATGACAGCGTCCAGCGTGACGCTGAGCGATCAGTTGGTGGTATACGGTACTACAACGCTGAAATATGTGACGGCGTCCAGCGCCATGTTTAGCGACCAGTTGGTGGTGTATGGTACAACAACGCTCAAATATGTGACGGCATCGAGCGCGACATTGAGCGACCAACTAGTAGTGTATGGCACGACAACGCTGAAATATGTGACGGCCTCCAGTGCGACCTTAAGCAATCAGCTTGTAGTATACGGCACGACCACGCTGAAGAATGTAACGGCATCCAGCATGACCTTGAGCGATCAGCTAGTGGTGTATGGCACGACCACGCTGAAATATGTAACAGCCTCTAGCGTTACATTAAACGATCAGTTGATAGTGTACGGCACGGCAACGCTGAAGAATGTAACGGCATCCAGCATGACATTGAGCGATCAGCTAGTGGTGTATGGTACTACGACGCTGCGTGCCGTGTCTGCGTCGAGCGTAACGCTGAGCGACCAGTTGGTGGTGTACGGTACGACCACGCTGAAGTATATGACGGCGTCCAGCATTACGTTGAATGACCAGTTGATAGTGTATGGCACGACCACGCTGAAGTATATAACAGCGTCCAGCGTGACGCTGAGTGATCAACTTATAGTGTACGGTACTACCACGCTGAGGTACGTAACTGCATCAAGCGTTGTGTTGAGCGACCAGCTTGTGGTATATGGCACGACCACGCTGAAGAATGTAAAAGCGTCCAGCGTTACCTTGAGTGATCAGTTGATAGTATATGGAACAGCTACGCTGAAATATGTGACGGCTTCAAGTGCGGTCTTAAACGATCAGCTGGTTGTATATGGTACAGCCACGCTAAGGAATGTAACAGCGTCCAGCGTTACCTTGAGCGATCAGTTGATAGTGTACGGCACGGCAACGCTGGGGAATGTAACTGCATCCAGCGTAACGTTGAACGATCAACTTGTGGTGTATGGAACGACTACGCTGAAGTATGTGACAGCTTCGAGCGCGGCGTTGAGCGACCAGCTGATAGTGTACGGCACGACCACTTTGATGGGATATACCACGATAACAACGATGTCCGTTACCGGTGCGTCCACATTTACCGCGAGCATGTACATCGCCGGCATATCGAGCTTTAGCGATGTGGGCAATATCTTTATCGCCGGCGGTATCGCCGGCCAGGTATTGACTACGAACGGTCCGACCGGATCGTTGGCATGGACCCCCATGTCCGCTTTAGGGGACGATCTGGGCAACCATATAGCTACGACAACGCTGAACATGATGAATTTTAATGTGCAAAACGCCGGCTATATAACGGCTTCTAGCGCGGCGTTGAGCGACCAGCTGATAGTGTACGGTACGACCACTTTGACGGGCTATACATCTGTGACAACGATGTCCGTTACCGGCGCGTCCACATTTACCGCAAGCATGTATATTACCGGTGTGTCGAGTTTTAGCGACGTAAACAATATTTATATAGCCGGCGGTCCGGCCAATCAGGTATTGGCCACGAACGGTCCGACCGGCTCGCTGAAATGGGCGCCCATATCCGCTTTAGGCGACAATCTGGGCAATCATATAGCTACGACAACGCTGAATATGATGAATTTCAACGTGCAAAACGCCGGCTATATAACGGCGTCCAGCGCGGCCTTGAGCGGCCAGCTTATGGTATACGGGACGACAACGCTGGAATATGTAACAGCGTCGAGCGCCGCGTTAAACGATCAGCTGATAGTGTACGGCACGACCACACTGAAGTACATGACGGCGTCCAGCGTAACATTGACTGATCGACTTGTGGTGTATGGAACGACTACACTGAAGTACGTAGCAGCCTCAAGCGCGACGCTGAGCGACCAGCTGATAGTGTACGGCACTGTCACGCTGAAGTATGTGACTGCGTCAAGTGCGACCTTAAGCGATCAACTTACCGTTTATGGCACGACCACACTGAAGTACATGACGGCGTCAAGCGCGACCTTGAGCGATCAACTCGTTGTGTACGGAACAACCACGCTGAAGTATGTGACAGCGTCCAGCCTTACGTTGAGCGACCAGTTGATAGTGTATGGCACGGCAACGCTGAAATATATGACAGCTTCGAGCGTGACCTTGAGCGATCAGTTAGTGGTTTACGGAACAACCACGCTGAAGTATGTGGCAGCGTCCAGCGTTACGTTGAATGACCAGTTGATAGTGTATGGCACGACAACGCTGAGGAATGTAATGGCATCCAGTGTGACCTTGAGTGATCAGCTTATAGTTTACGGCACGACAACGCTTAAATATGTGACAGCATCCAGTGTGACATTAAGCAATCAGCTTGTAGTATACGGCACGACTACGCTTAAATATGTGACTGCGTCGAGCGTGACCTTGAGCGATCAACTCGTTGTGTATGGAACAACCACGTTGAAGTATGTGACAGCGTCCAGCCTTACGTTGAACGACCAGATGATAGTCTATGGCACGACTACGCTTAAATATGTGACGGCGTCGAGCGTGACCTTGAGCGATCAACTCGTTGTGTATGGAACAACCACGTTGAAGTATGTGACAGCGTCTAGCCTTACATTGAACGACCAGTTGATAGTGTATGGCACTGCGACTTTGAGGAATGTAACGGCATCCAGTGTGACCTTAAGCGATCAGCTTGTGGTTTACGGCACAACCACGCTCAAATATGTGACGGCGTCGAGCGTGACTTTGAGCGATCAGCTAGTGGTTTATGGAACAACAACGCTGAAGTATGTGACAGCGTCTAGCCTTACATTGAGCGACCAATTGATAGTGTATGGCACGGTAACGCTGAGGAATGTAACGGCCTCCAGTGTGACATTGAGCAATCAGCTTGTAGTGTACGGCACGACTACGCTTAAATATGTGACGGCATCGAGCGTGACCTTGAGCGACCAGTTAGTGGTGTATGGGACAACAACGCTGAAGTATGTGACGGCGTCCAGCGTTACGTTGAATGACCAGTTGATAGTGTATGGCACGACCACGCTGAAATATGTGACGGCATCCAGTTTAACGTTGAGCGACCAGTTGGTGGTGTATGGTACAACTACGCTCAAATATGTGACGGCATCGAGCGCGACATTGAGCGACCAACTAGTAGTGTATGGCACGACAACGCTGAAGTATGTAACAGCGTCCAGTGTTACGTTGAATGACCAGTTGATAGTGTATGGCACGACAACGCTGAGATATGTGACGGCCTCCAGTGTGACCTTAAGCAATCAGCTTGTAGTGTACGGCACTACCACGCTTAAGAATGTGACAGCCTCCAGCTTAACATTGACCGATCAGCTTGTAGTGTACGGCACGACCACGCTGAAGTATGTGACGGCGTCCAGCGCGGTATTGAGCGACCAGTTGGTGGTGTATGGCACGACTACGCTCAAATATGTGACGGCGTCCAGCATGACCTTGAGCGATCAGCTGGTGGTGTATGGCACGACTACGCTGAAGTATGTAACAGCATCCAGCGTTACATTGAGCGACCAGCTTGTGGTGTATGGCACAACAACGCTGAAGTATATGACGGCTTCTAGCGTGACGTTGAGCGATCAGTTGATAGTGTACGGCACGGCAACGCTGAAATATGTGACGGCCTCCAGTGTGGCCTTAAGTAATCAGCTTATAGTTTACGGCACGACCACGCTGAAGAATGTGACGGCATCCAGCATGACCTTGAGCGACCAGCTGGTTGTGTATGGCACGACAACGCTTAAGAATGTAACGGCATCCAGTTTAACGTTGAGCGATCAGCTGGTGGTGTATGGCACGACCACGCTGAAGTATGTGACGGCGTCCAGCGTCGCTTTGAGCGATCAGTTGATCGTATATGGAACAGCTACGCTGAAGTATGTGACGGCTTCAAGTGCGGTCTTAAGCGATCAGCTGGTGGTGTATGGCACGACCACGCTAAGGTATGTGACAGCTTCTAGCGCTACATTTAGCGACCAGTTGGTGGTGTACGGTACGACCACGCTGAAGTATGTGACGGCCTCCAGTGTGACCTTAAGCAATCAGCTTATAGTTTACGGCACGACCACGCTGAAGTATGTAACTATGTCGAGCGCCGTTTTGAGCGACCAGTTGGTGGTATACGGCACGACCACGCTTAAGAATGTGACAGCCTCCAGCTTGACGTTGACCGATCAGCTTGTAGTTTACGGCACTACCACGCTGAAGTATGTGACGGCGTCCAGCGCGGCGTTGAGCGACCAGTTGGTGGTGTATGGCACGACCACGCTCAAATGTGTGACGGCATCCAGCATGACCTTGAGCGATCAGCTGGTGGTGTATGGCACGACTACGCTGAAGTATGTAACAGCATCTAGCGTTACATTGAGCGACCAGCTTGTGGTGTATGGCACGACCACGCTGAAGTATGTGACGGCGTCCAGCGCGACGTTGAGCGATCAGTTGATGGTGTACGGCACGGCAACGCTGAAATATGTGACAGCATCTAGCGTTACATTGAGCGACCAGCTGGTGGTGTATGGCACGACCACGCTGAAGTATATGACGGCGTCCAGCGTTACCTTGAATGACCAGTTGATAGTATATGGCACGACAACGCTGAAATATATGACGGCCTCCAGTGTGACCTTAAGCAATCAGCTTGTAGTATACGGCACGACCACGCTTAAGAATGTGACAGCCTCCAGCTTAACGTTGACCGATCAGCTTGTAGTGTATGGCACGGCCACGCTGAAGTATGTGACGGCGTCCAGCGCGGTGTTGAGCGACCAGTTGGTGGTGTATGGAACGACTACGCTGAAATATGTGACGGCATCCAGCATGACCTTGAGCGATCAGCTGGTGGTGTATGGTACGACCACGCTGAAATATGTGACAGCATCCAGCGTCGCTTTGAGTGATCAGTTGATAGTATATGGCACGACCACGCTGAAATATGTGACGGCTTCAAGTGCGGTCTTAAACGATCAGCTGATGGTGTATGGTACGGCCACGCTAAGGTATGTGACGGCTTCTAGCGCTACATTAAGCGATCAGCTGGTGGTATACGGCACGACCACGCTGAAGTATGTGACGGCTTCCAGCATTACATTAAGAGACCAGCTTGTGGTGTACGGTACGACCACGCTGAAATATGTAACCGCATCTAGCGCTGCATTGAGCGATCAATTGATAGTATACGGCACGGCCACGCTAAGGAATGTGACGGCTTCCAGCGTTACATTAAGCGATCAACTGATAGTGTACGGCACGGCAACGCTGAGGAACGTAACCGCATCCAGCGTAACGTTGAGCGACCAGCTTGTGGTGTATGGAACAACCACGCTTGAGAATGTATCAGCATCTAGCATTACGTTGAGCGACCAGTTGATAGTGTACGGCACGACCACTTTGACGGGATATACTGCAATAACTACTATGTCTGTTACCGGTGCGTCCACCTTTACGGCGACCATGTACATTACAGGCATATCAAGCTTTAGCAGCGTGTCCAATATCTATATCGCCGGCGGCCCCGCCAATCAGGTGATGGCGACGAACGGTCCGACCGGTTCGCTGAAATGGACGCCCATTTCAGAGTTAGGCGATAATCTGGGCAACCATGTGGCTACTACCACGCTGAATATGTCGGGGTATGATATCGTAAATGTGTCCACAATAGTGGTTACAGGATTAGACGGCGGCATAGTGATTTCGCCTTATGTAGACGCGACTAGAAATTATGCCTATTCGTATGGAATAGCGATAGGCAGTGATGCTTATGATAATTACAGCAATGGCGTAGGCGTGGGGGGTGGTGCTTCCAATAATAACAATTTTGGCGTTGGCGTGGGGTATGGCGCTTCTAGTAATTATGCGGGTGGCGTAGGAGTGGGGGTTGATGCTAACAATAATTACAACACCGGAGTGGGCGTGGGGAATGGCGCCCATAGTAACAATGATAACGGCGTTGGCGTGGGGAATAGTGCCTCTTACAATAATGATAGTGGCGTAGGCGTGGGGAATGGCGCCTATAATAATTATATTAATGGCGTAGGCGTGGGGGCTGGCGCCTATGGTAATTCCAATTATGGCGTTGGCGTGGGGAATGGCGCCGCTAGTAATAATGGTTATGGTGTAGGTGTGGGGGCTGGCGCCGCTAGCAATTATACCAGTGGCGTAGGCGTGGGATATAATGCCGCTAATAATTATAGTAATGGCGTAGGCGTGGGGAATGGCGCCCTACAGAATCACGATTCTGGCGTAGGCGTGGGGAATAGTGCCTCTTACAATAATGATAGTGGCGTAGGCGTGGGAAATGCTGCCGCTAGTAATTATACTTATGGCGTAGGCGTGGGTTATGGCGCACAACAAAATTACAAATATGGCGTTGGCGTGGGTGCTAATGCTTACAGTAATTCTAATTATGCAGTCGGTATCGGAGCATTTTCACAAAACAATAAAACTTTCGGCAGCGCTTTAGGGGCGTATTCCTACGCGGCCTCGTCCTCAACGGCGCTTGGCAGTAACGCCAAAGCTAACGCGCAACAAAGCATAGCCATAGGTAACGGGACAGTAAACAACTCAACGGGGACGGCGAGTTTTGGAACTTACGCTATAAACACAAGCAGCGATCTTATTGTGACCGGCAATGTCGGCATCGGTACTACGGCGCCGGGCTATGGCTATAGATTAGACGTCAAGGGAGATATCAACATCGCCGCCGGGAGCGTTTACAGGATAGGCGGCGTCGCTCAATCCGGCTCGGGCGGCGATAACCTGGGCAACCATGTCGCCACTATGACGCTGAATATGGCCGGGTTCAATGTCGCGGGAGCTAATTATGTAACGGCTTCCAGCGCGGCCTTGAGCGGCCGGCTTATAGTATACGGGACGACCACACTGAAATATGTAACAGCGTCGAGCATGACGTTGAGCGATCAACTTGTGGTGTACGGCACGGCCACTTTGACGGGCTATACCGCGGTAACAACGATGTCGGTGACCGGCGCGTCCACATTTACCGCGACTATGTACATAACCGGCGTGTCGAGCTTCAGCAGCGTGGGCAATATCTTTATAGCGGGCGGTCCGGCTAATCAGGTGTTGGCTACGAGCGGCCCGACCAGTTCGCTGAAATGGACGCCCATTTCAGCGTTAGGCGATAACCTGGGCAACCATATTGCCACGACAACGCTGAACATGGCCGGTTTCGGCATCGCCAATGTCAGCACGATCACTTACAGGAACAACGTGTTCATCTCGTCCGCGCCGGAGTCGCAGCAGGGCGGGCTGTACGTAAGCACGAACATGTACATAGTGGGTATCGCATCGGCGAGCATGTATTACGGCGACGGCTCCAATCTTACGGGCACGGATGTCCGTCATTATAACACGACGCGCACGCTGGGCATTGCAGGGACAGGCGTAAATATCGGACACTTTATTTTCGGTCAAGGCTCACATGAGAATCTTTACGTTTCCATTTCGGTATTTGAGTCGGATATTTGGTCCGCGGCGAAGCAATATATCATCCCGATCAGTTATCCGAGCATTGAACAAGGTATGTGGTTGGACGTTCTTCCTATATCAAACTCGGTAAGCTCTCCAGCTGATAATGATTTCGCTCTTATGGTAAATAATCAGCATGTGAGCTCGTCACCCCCGGATGATCGTATTTATTTGCTTCTTAGACGCATTAATGGAAGCGACACCGGCACTGCGGTCATAAGTATGGATTACGGCTCGTCAGGCGCCGCTTTTACTCCTGATTCAACTATCCTGGCAACCAACCCAAAGGGCTATCTGTCCGCCACGGCTCTTACGCAAAGCGGCGGCAATGTAGGCATAGGTACGTTCGCGCCGGGCGCCTATTTAGATATCAACCCGACAATTACGGTATTTAAAAGCGGCACGATTGCAAGTATCTATAACCAGCGAAGCGGCTTTACGTTAAATAATCCCGCGGTAACGATCACAAATTGGTACGGTTCTTATATCGCCGCCTCCACAATTACCGCGGGTGCTATTACTAACAGCTACGCCCTGGTGACGGAGGCGAATGCCGGCAAAGTCGGTATAGGGACGACGACCCCGGTGGCGAAGCTGGATGTCAATGGCGACGCTAAGATCGCGAGATATCTGACTCAGGCCGCCAATACCGATATTACGCTTACGAACGCCGATTTCGGCAAAACGATAACCGTAAACAGCGCCTCCGCGCAGACGGTTACCCTACCTTCGGTGGGAAGTTCGGATATCGGCGCGCAGTTCACCGTGGTTAAGATCGGCGCCGGAAAAGTAACTATACAGGCGGCGGGCGGAGCCCAGATTGCCGACTCCTCCGTCAACGGTACTATTTCCAATAACGCCATTTCACCGCCCTACGCCACTATAACGCTGAGGCTCGTGACTTCTACGCTGTGGCTAATGCTGGGCGGCGAAGGCGCGTGGATAACCAATTAAAGCGTGGTTTGCAGGACGCTACGCTAGGCAGGATCTGATCATGGGAACTTCGCAAAAGTCTATAAGGCCGTCCGCCGCCCGCCGTCCGCCGATAACCGGGACCATTGTGATAGCTCTGGTCCTTACGGCTTTCGCGGCGGGTTTTGCGCATGCCGGGTCCGAGCACGGTTTCGGCCAGGCGGCGGGCAGCTGCGCGAAGGTGTGGCGTCTGCCCGACACGGGGCAGACGGTGCATTATTCCACGGTGTCCGGCGACGACAGCGATTATAACCCCTCCGCGATCCAGCCGAGCTACAAGGATAATGGCAACAACACCATAACCGATAATGTAACGGGTCTTATGTGGAAGAAATGTTCCGAGGGACAAAACAATGACGCCTCCTGTTCAGGTACGGCCCAAACTTACACATGGAATCAAGCTTTACAACAATGTAATTTAATACCCCTTGGGTACAATGATTGGCGTGTCCCGGACATAAAAGAGCTTATGAGTATCATGGATTATGGTAAAGCCATCCCACCCATGATAAACCTGATATTTCCGAATACGCAGACTACAATTGATTACTGGTCGTCAACTTATGATACTTCCTCCAACAATGTGTGGTGCCTAACATTTAATAAAGGAATCGTGGAAGGCTGCTATTTTTCCAGCAACAGTTATCTACGTTGTATTCGAGGCGGCCGGTGACGGTAATTGTGGAATATATGCGGTTTATAAAAAAAACAACGCCTGAGTTTTTCCGGCTGAGCTTTTCCGCTTTACTGCTGGTTTGCGTGACCGGCGCCGCTAAGGCGCAATCAACTTATACTTTCGTAAATTGCAATCTGCCCGACACCGGTCAGACGGTTGCCAAACCTTCTATGCCATTTGGCCAGGACAGCGATTATCAACCCTCTTTATCTCAACCGGGTTACACTATATACAACCCGGTAGGAGTTTCGTCCGTCACGGTGGATAACCGCACCGGTTTGATGTGGGTTACCAATCCTGTTGACGCTGGCATGGACTTTACCTATAACTGGGAGGGAGCATTATATGCTTGTAAGAGTCTGATCGGGGCTTCTGGTACTTACGCCGGGTACTCTGACTGGCGTCTGCCGAACATAAGGGAACTTATGAGCATCGCGGATTACGGCATAACAACCCCGCCTAATATAAACGGGAAATATTTCCTGAATACGCAGGCTGCTAATTACTGGTCGTCTACGACCTATGTGCCCATTCCCGACAATGCTTGGTTCGTTGCCTTCAGCGATGGCGTTGTGAATTTCGTAAATAAAACCCTCAGTTCCCACTACGTCCGCTGCGTCCGCGGCGGTCCGTGATCGGTTATTCGGTTATTCTTATTTAATATAATCTAAATATCGTGCATACCAAGATAAAACGGCTTGAAGAACTGGTGGACAGCTCGCTTTCTCTCATAAAGAAGCTCGAGGACGAGAACGCCGTTCTAAGGCAGCAGCTGGAGGCTCTGGCCGCCGACCGCGCTAAAAACCTTAAAAATTCCGCCGGCGCCAGGGAACTGGGGGAGTTTAAGAGCATGGTCAGGAAGAAGCTCTCCCGCTTGACCGCCAGGATAGATAAAGCCATAACTTTACAGGACACTCTTTTCCCGGAGGACCCGGATGCAGAGTAATGAATTCGTGGTGAAGATACGGGGCCGCGTCATCGCCATGTCAGTGGACGGCATGACCGAACTGGAGATAACCGCTATCGCCCAACAGGTGGAAAAGAAAATGGCCGCGATAGAGGAACTGACCAACATCGTGGATACCTCGAAGCTGGCCGTAATGGCGGCCATGGAATTCGCCATCGAACTTCATAATCTGAAACAGAAGTCTGAAACCACCACCGAAGCCGACTCGCGCAAGATCGAAGACCTGGTGACCAAGCTTGAAAGCGCCATGGAGAAAGAGCTGTTTTAGTTCCCGGGCGGCAGTGAACAGGAGGCATACTCATCGGGTTGGGCAGGTTTTTTAAATTCTGTCTTTCCGGCGAAAGCCGGAATCCAGGCCCCGTCGGGATCTGGACACCGGCTTCCCCACCAGTTTCATGATGGGGCAGGCCGCCGGTGTGACGGATCAAGTGAAGTTTTCAGGTTAAACCTGTAACCTGATACCTGACACCCGTAACCTGTTTATTTATGACCGATTCCCTTTTCGAGGAAAACTCCGAAGCCGCCGAAGCCGGGGAGTCCGCGCCGCTGGCGGCCCGGATGGCCCCGCTGGAGCTGGACGAGTTCGCCGGCCAGGAGCATATCCTGGGCCCCGGCAAACTTCTGCGGCGCGCCATAGAGGCGGACAGCCTTCAGTCCGCCGTGTTCTTCGGCCCGTCCGGCGCCGGCAAGACCGCTCTCGCCGGGTATATCTCTTCCCGGACCAAAGCGCGCACCTTTGAGCTGAACGCGGTGACTGCCGGCGTGGCCGAACTTAAAAAAATACTGGAATTTTCAAAAGGAGTCTCCGGCGGCTTCGCCAAAAAGCAGCGCGTCCTTCTTATTCTGGACGAGATACACCATTTCAACCGCACACAGCAGGACGTGCTGCTGCCCTCGGTGGAAAAAGGCGACGTGATACTTATCGGGATGACCACGGAAAACCCTTTTTTTTACATAAACGGCGCGCTGCTTTCAAGGTCCATAGTGGTGGAATTCAAGACCCTGGAAGAAGATCACCTGCGCAAGATCCTCGCCCGCGCTTTGGCGGAGGAAAGAGGGCTTAAAAGCTTTAAGGTGGACCTGAGCGCGGAGGCGGCCGATTATCTGGTCTCAAACTCCATGGGCGACGCCAGGAGGCTCCTTAACGCGCTCGAGCTGGCCGTCGTTACCACCAGGCCCGACGCGAAAGGCCGGCGGACGATCTCTCAGGATATTGCGAGGGAATCCATACAGCGCCGCAGCCTGCGCTATGACAAAAGCTCCGATGAGCATTACGACCATATCTCGGCTTTTATAAAATCCATGCGCGGGTCCGATCCCGACGCCGCCGTCTACTGGCTGGCCCGGATGCTTTCGGCCGGCGAGGACCCGCGGTTCCTCGCGAGGCGTATACTCATCTGCGCTTCCGAGGATGTGGGCAACGCTAATCCTATGGCTCTGCTGGTGGCCCAGAGCGCCTTCAAATCGGTGGAAATGCTCGGCATGCCGGAAAGCCGCATTACGCTGGCACAGGCCGCCATTTACGTGGCCGTTTCGCCCAAATCCAACGCCTCCTACCTTGCCATCGACGCGGCCATGGCTGAAGTGGCCGGCGGTGCGGAAAGGCCGGTGCCCATGCATCTGCGGGACGCGTCCAGGGACGGCGAAGCTCTGGGTCACGGCAGGGGCTACAAATACCCGCACGATTTCCCCGGCCATCACGTTAAGCAGGAATATATGCCCGATCCCAAGAGATTCTATAAACCGACCGAACAGGGATTCGAAGCGGAGATAAGCAAAAGATTGAAGCGTCTCAGGGGAGAGAAAGAAAACGACCAGTGATCATTGGGCAGTGTTCGGCATGTTTTACTGTCCACTGACCACTGTCCACTACCCACTGTAGCTATATGACCGATAAAATCTACACCGTAAGCGAACTTAGCCAGGGGATAAAGTATCTGCTGGAAAATTCCTTCCGCGAGATCTGGGTGGAGGGTGAGATCTCGGGGCTTAAGATCTCGTCGCTGGGCCATACCTATTTCGACCTGAAAGATTCTTCATCCAATATCTCGGGAGTGATGTTCCGCGGGTTTGCCACCGGCCTCAAGTTCGACTTGGAGAACGGGCTGCTGGTGCGCGTGCGCGGGAACATTACAACTTACGACAAGCAGAGCAAGTACCAGCTTATGGCGCGTGAGATCCAGCCCGCCGGGCAGGGACCGCTGCAACTCGCATTCGAACAGCTGAAGAAAAAATTGCAGGCGGAAGGGCTGTTCGATGCCGCGCGGAAGCGCTCTATACCCGCCCTGCCGCAAAAGATAGCCGTGGTCACCTCTCCGACGGGGGCTGCCATAAGGGACATACTTTCCATACTCGAGCGCCGCTACGCCAATCTCCACATCATAATAGCGCCGGTAAAGGTGCAGGGCGCCGGCTCAAAAGAGGAGATCGCCCAGGCCATAAAAGACCTCAACGAAATAGCGGACATAGACGTGATGCTGGTGGGCCGCGGCGGAGGTTCCATGGAAGACCTCTGGGCCTTTAACGAGGAGATAGTGGCCCGCGCGATAGCCGGTTCCAGGATACCGGTGATCTCCTGCGTGGGACACGAGACCGATTTTACGATAGCCGACTTCGTGGCCGATCTGCGCGCGCCCACCCCTTCTGCGGCCGCGGAACTCGTGGTGAAGAGCAAGGCGGAGCTGGCGGCCTGCATCGCCGGACTTGAAAGGCGTCTGCTGCAGTCCCTGCGCATTTATTACGAGAACCTCTCCGGCAAATTCAGACGCCTGGCCTCCAGCCGCGCGCTCGTAAATCCGCTGTATCTGCTGGAGCGGCCCGTTCAGCGGCTGGACAGGGCCGTGGAGGGGATGTTCGACGGAGCCGCCGATAAGCTCCGCCGCGCCGAAGAGCAGCTTAATCTGCAGAGGGAAAAGCTTAAGAACCTGAGCCCGTTCTTCCCGCTCAAAAAAGGTTACGCTATAGTTAAGAAGGCCGACGGCAAAGCCGTGAAGACGGCGGCCGGCCTGCGCGCCGGGGACCGGCTTTCGCTTCAATTCTCCGAGGGCGGGGCGGAAGCGGCGGTCATAAGCGCGACGGCGGCGGGGGATAGTTCGACAGCGCGACGGAACGACAGCGCTACAGAGAAGAAGGAACGGGACGATGGGCCCGACCAGGAGACTTTATGGTAAAAAAAGAAAAGACCGCCGGGTTCGAAGAAAAACTGGGCAAGCTCGAAGAAATAGTCGGAAAACTCGAAGATGAAAGCACGCCGATAGAAGAATCGCTTTCCCTTTTCGAGGAAGGCGTTGCCATCTCCAAGGAACTCTCCGTAAAGCTCGAGGAAGTGAAGCGCAAGATAGAGGTGCTGCGCAAGGACGCCGAGGGCAAGCTGAAACTGGAGAAGTTCGAGGATGAAGAAGAGGCGGGAAAAGATTAACATGGATATACAGGATGAGCAGGATCTGAAATTTTGAATTTTTATTCAAATTCCCGGAATAAATACTAAGTACACGAAGTTAAGAACAAATAAGGACACAAAGCTGATTTTCTGTGACTTTTGCGCTTTATTGCGGCTAATTCTGAAAAGTTCGCAGGAAGCGCGCTAATATAATGAAAACACGTCTGGATATCGCCTGCGTCGAGCGCAAATTATTCGAGTCGCGCGTAAAAGCGCAGGCCTGCATAATGGCCGGGCTTGTTACGGTCAACGGCCTTCCGGCCGACAAAGCCGGCAGAACTGTCAAGGAAACCGACCTTATAGAAATAGTCAAGTCCGACTGCCCTTATGTTTCACGGGGCGGGCTCAAGCTCAAGGGCGCCTTGGACGCCTTTAAAATAGAAGTTAAAGGCAGGGTCTGTCTGGACGTCGGTGTCGCCACGGGAGGCTTTACGGACTGCTTTCTGCAGGAGGGAGCCGCGAAAGTATACGCCGTCGACGTAGGCGAGGGCCAGATACACGAAAAGGTTAAAAACAACCCCAAAGTCGTGTTCATGCCGCAGACCAACGCCCGGTTCTTAAAGCCGGAGCTGTTCCCGGAGCCGCCCGAGCTGGCGGCTATAGACGTTTCTTTTATCTCTCTTCAGCTTATCCTCGGCCCGGTCTTCAACTCCACTGCCCCCGGCGCGCGCGTGATAGCTCTGATAAAACCGCAGTTCGAACTTCAGCCCCAGGACCTGAAAAAAGGCATAGTCAGGTCCGATGAGGCGCGGCTCAAAGCCGTTGAAACTCTAAGGACTTTCGTCAGGGATAATTTCAAGAACGTCGAAGAGGCCGGCCTGATCGATTCTCCGATCAAAGGTGCCAAAGGCAATGTGGAGTTTTTGTGGTTGTTAATAAAGGGATTACAGTGATGAATAACTTCAAATTGCAAGGATCTACATTATTTACGCTGACCGTTGGCCGCAAAGGCACAAAAAGCGGATATCGGACGACAAATAAATATTTTAAAAAGCTGTCATCCCCGCAAGTTGTTGGCGGGGACCCATTGAAGACAATAAAATTTATGGATTTCTGCCAAAAGTACGCAGGAATGACAAGCATATGATTGGCGTGTCAGGCTATACTGCTGAGTCCTGGGTAACCGCCGGACGATGTCAAATCGCAGGGTATAATTTAATGTCCGCATCTAAATATAAGCTCAGCTGCGCGGTCTGGGAATTCACGCTGGCCTGCAATCTGAACTGCATGCACTGCGGCTCTTCCGCGGGCAGGAAGCGGGAGGACGAGCTGTCCACCGCCGAGGCGCTGAAACTCTGCGAGGATCTGAAGGCAGCCGGCTGCCTTGGAGTGGCGCTGATGGGCGGTGAGCCGTTTCTGCGCGAAGATATCTGGGCCGTGGCTTCAAAAATCAAAGAGCTGGGGATGGAGCTTTCCGTTATAACTAACGGAACGATCCTCTCGGACTCGATCTTCTATAAATTAAAAGCCTTAAAGCCGCGCGCCGTGGCCGTAAGCCTGGACGCCTCGGTTCCGGAGTTGCACGACAGGATACGCGGCGTTCCCGGAGCCTACGTGAAAGCCATGACTTTTATAGACCGGGCTCTCGCGGAAGGTCTGCCGGTAAGCGTCATCACCACGGTCCATAAGCTCAATCTTAAGGAATTGCCGGCTATCCGCGACCGGCTTAGAGGCCGCGGGATAGCCTGGCAGGTGCAGACGGCCGGCGCCGAGGGCCGCAGGTTCTCAAAGGACCTGCTGCTCGACGACGAGGAATTTTATTCCGTCGGGGTTTTTGTAGAGGCCTGCAGGCGCGCCTATCCGCCGGAAGAGCTGCCCGTCATAGGCGCCCACGACCTGGGTTATAATTCGGGCATACTGAAAAACGTGTCGCTTTATGAAAAATGGGAAGGCTGCCAGGCGGGCGTCTCGGTGCTGGGCATAAGGAGCAACGGCGACGTGCTGGGCTGCCTCGCGATCAATGACGAAAGGTTCGTGGAGGGGAATGTCCGCGAGCGGAGCGTGTCCGAGATCTGGAACGCCCCCGGCGCTTTCGGCTATACCCGCCGCTTCAAAGAAGCCGACGCGGGCGGGAATTGCGCCGGCTGCCGCCACCTTGGAAAATGCAAAGGCGGCTGTAACGAGATGTCTCTTATGAAAAGCGGGTCCCTTCATAACGACCCGTACTGCTTTTATAAGCTTGAGAACCGGCTTTTCGCCGAAGAGCTTAACGGCCCCCTAAAACGCTTCTGCTTCCGCCTTAACGGCCTCGCCAATTCTCCCGGCGGCGCTCTTAAAAAGCTGGGCGGGATATTCTCCGGAAAAAGGACATGAAACTTAACATCGGCTGCGGATATAATTATCTGGCGGGATATGTGAATATCGATTCCGGCGCGGATTCGCTCGCGGACAGGAAGATGGATGCGCAATGCCTGGACTTCGAGGACTCCTCCGCCGCGGAAATAAAAGCCTCCCAGTTGATAGAGCATCTCGGCTTTTTTAAAACCAAATATTTCCTGGCGGAATGCCGCCGGGTGCTGGAACCGGGCGGCCTTCTGATACTGGAAACCCCGTTCGTAGAAAAAACTTTCGAGATCTTCCTGCGGGGCGGCGGGGCCGAGAAAGAGGAGGCCCTGGGCTGGGTTTACGGCAGCGAGACCGCCGGTATGAACCATCGGTATTGCTTCCCGGAAGAGCTGCTGAAAGAACTGGCCGGGGAGGCCGGCTTCGAGCTGCGGGGGACCGAACATTTCGATTACCAGCGCGCTCGCCCCGCGCTTAGGCTGACGCTGGCGAAAGCGGTCAGCGAAAGCGCGGACCTGGAGGCGGCTTTCAGACGCGCTTTGACGTTCAGGGATGCCGTCCTTTACGGGGACGAATACGCGGCGGCCGAACAGGAAAAACTCATCAAAGCCTGCCGGGCTCCGGCTATTTTTAACGATAATGAGAAAGTTTTTGAGCTTGCGCTTTACCAGCCGGACCTGGCGGCCGCCTTTTTCAGCGCAAAGCACTCGGCGGACAGGGAGGCCGGGGTCTTTTTAAAGGCGGCCGAAAGCCTGGCCGGGACCGGGTTCACGGCGCTCATGTACGGGGCGCTAAGATCCAGGCCGCTGGAAGAAAACCAGCGGACGGCGTTCGACGCCGCGCTTGACGCCGGAAGGGAAGGGCTAAAAAATGCTCTGGCCCGTTCGCGCAGTTCGGACCTTCCGGGAAAAGCGACGGGCGGGCCCCGCACTTTGGCCCGTTTGGAGAAAGCGCCGGGTGTGCCCGTGGAGCCGTCCGAAGGGCCGGATATCGTGCGATATCCGGCGATCTTTTCTTATGAGATGTCGCGGCTTTGTTCCAAAAAAGCGTTCTGCGCGGGGCTTAAAGCCTGCGCTTTGCGCGACCTTCCGAAAGCCGACGCTCTCTTTAAGGAAGCGCTGGCCTTTTATCGGGACGATCCCGCCGTCTGGCTCCGGCTCGGCAGGAATTTAACGGCGCTCGGCGAAAGCGGGACCCCGGTGCCGGCCTATAAAAAAGCGCTGGAGTTGTTAAGTGGAGCGGGCCCCTCCGGTGCGGCTGAAGCGGAAGCCCTCAGCAGGGAAATAGCCGATTTGCTCCGGTAGCAGGCTTAATCCCGGAGGTCCCAAATCCACCTTTATCGGAGGATTTGGGATTTGTAGTGCCGCCGCTAAATATTATATTCTTTAATTATACGCTGAACCGGTATCCCGATTTAGTTGTTCATACAAGGAGAATAAACAAAATGAAAAAAGTGTTATTTGCGCTGCCTTTAGTAGCGCTCATGTTCGCAGTCGCCTGTAAGAAACAGGAAGCGGCCACTACGGAACAGCCCGCCGCAGCTCAGGTGGCCGTGCCGGCCCCCGCGGCAGCCCCCGCAGCCGTTGCAGCCCCGGCCCCCGCTCCGGTCACCCCCGCGAAGCCGGTCGTTAAGAAAGGCAAATAAGCCTTCCTTAAGGAAGTATTTGACCGGCGGTCTTTAAACGGGCCGCCGGTTTTTACGTAAAAATATTTGACGGATATAGACCGGCTTTTGCCGGGATGCAAGGATCAAAAGAGCGGGGGGAGGTAATTATGAAAAAATTTTACGAGATAGGCGCGAAGACCGGCCTGAACACCGATGAGCTCCACAAGGTGGCCAGGTTCGGCTTATTCGGCCTCATGGCCGCGGCCCTGACGTTCTTAACGGGGTGTTTTAAGACCGGCGCTCACGTTTCCCGGACGGCTGAACCGGCCCCACGGGCTTCCGTGCAGACCAATCCGGCGACCATCCAGGACCTGGTCGATTCTATCGAGAAAAGCACCGGCACGGCAAGACCCAAAGCAGGCGACGATTGCGGACCTTACCCCGGCTATCCCTGCGGTACTAAATATTATACCGTCAGCCCTTACGATCTTTTCCGAAGGGCCTGAGCCGCTCCTTATGCGTATAATCTTTTTCCAGTTTTGTTTCTGCTGTTCTTTCCAAACTGCGCTTTTCGCCGGGCAAGGGTCCGCCCTGTTGTTCGTCAGTACTGCGACCGCGGCGCCGGACACGGCTTATAGGCCCGGGTTGCGGGATCAAAAAGACGGGGCGGATGCGGAGGCCGGGGCAAAGACAGCTGCCGGTCAGGCCGTCTTTGAATGTCCCGTAAAAATTTCCACAACTTCCCCGGCGGCGGAAACGGCGCTGGATTGTCCATGGGCCGGGGCGGCCAGGCTGCTGAGCGCCAAGGCAGCGCTCAAAGAACCGCTGGGACCGGTCTTTTCCGCTTATACCCCCGGCATAATAAAACAACTGGCCGCCGACCGCGCAGACCCGGAGCTTCTCCGCCTATGGGGCGAGAGCGTTAATTTCGACGAGATGGCTAACGGAGTCATAGTCGATCCGGACATCCTCGCTTTTCTGGCCTCCGGGCTTGGAGCGGCCCGCCCCGCCGGCCTCCGCGCGCACGCTGGAATGGAGCACACTTACGGCTATCTTTTCAGTCTGCTCCGGACCAAGTTCGGGTTCAAGCGGGCGCGCTGGGTCAATGACGATATAGAATCCGGCCTTGGCCTGCCCCGCGGACTTATCGGCCCGGATCCGGCCGAGGGCACGCTTTTAAGCAACGTGACCTGCCTCGCAGGAGGAATAGCGCTGAAAGACGACGCGGCCGCCTCGGCGCTGCTCGCGAAGGCCGCCTGCCCTGGCATTCTGAAAAAATACGCGACCGCCCGCATCCCGCGTTCCCGGCTGCGGGAAACTGTGAAATTATCCGGGAACAGGAAGGTGTCGCTGCGCACCGATCTTGTTCCCTTCGGCAAGGTCTCCGCCGCCGGGAATTCCCACCTGCTGATATATTCCGTCTATGATTCCGCTCAAAAGAAAGCGTCTCTGATAACCGCCTTCCCAGTGGCCGAAGCCTTCGTCAGGACGGTCCTGGACCCCGGCGGTTTGGGCCGCGGAAAACCGGTACAGACCCGCTATAACGCGTGGGTCGACGGCCTCGGCGGCGGAAAGATCGTTCAAGGTTCGCGGGAAGTCATACGGATGGACGAATGAAAAAGATAGCGTGGCTGCCTCTGTTGTTCATGCTCGCCGGCTGCGGGAATTTTTATTCCGTGAAGGTCCCTTATTATCTGCCGGAAAGCGATAATATTATTAAAACACAAGCAGCGCTTTCTTCGCTTTATATCGCTATCAAGGCCCCTCCCGAGCCGGATGAAAGCCTCATGGATAATATCGCCGGCGGCCTGATGAACGGCCAGCGCGCCCAGCTGGACACCAATGAATTGGCGGAAAAGATCGCGCTTGTGTTCTCAAAGCCGAACAATAAAGTGCTTGCTTACAGGGTTTTTCGCACTAAGGAAGAAAGCGATCCGTATATCCGCTATTTTGATCCTTCGGGCGTTCTGGAACTTAAGATCTCGGACCTCGCGATCTCGGCCAAGGTGGAAGTGCGAAAAGGCGTTTACTTCGACGCGATCAAGAATGTGTGGGCGACCGCTGATCGCGGCGTGTGGATCTATTCCGCGTCTATCGGCGCCAATATCAGGCTGTCGGAAGGGGCAGGTGGAAAGGTCCTGGATAAATTTTCCGATACTTTTACCTGGACGGAGGAGAGGCCGGATAATTATAAGATCGTCGCCGACTGGTACGCCGAAAATAAAGAAAATCTGTTCGGCGCGCTGACGGCAAAGCTCGCCAAGCGCTATTTAGGACGGCCGGTCTTTCGCGCCCGCAGGCTTTTCAGGAAAAAAGGCGACCCCGAATCAGGCAGGGCGGCGGACTTGGCCGAGAGCGGAAAATGGGGCGAAGCGGAAGCGCTCTGGTCCGGGCGCTTGCGGAAAAAGAAAGATTGGCGGGATTTTATGGATCTGGCCGTAGCCGCGGAAATGCGCAAAGACTATGCCTCGGCCAGGAGCTATTACCTGGGAGCACGCGAGTCTTCCGCGGGCGATAAGGAAGCCGGGCAGGCCGACTGGGGCGCTATTCTGGGAGATCTGGACATCATGCTTTCCACCGGTTCCGCCGCGCGATCCGGCGGGAACGACTGGTTCGCCGGCACCGCGGCCATTCTGCCTTTTACGGACGAAACTACCAGTATCGACGGACCACCCCTGATCCGCGCCCTGCTGCAAGAGTCGCTTAAGGCCGCGGGCTACCGGCTTCAGCCGTCCGAGGAGACCGATAAGCTCCTCCTTTCGCACGGCCTTACCCAGGGGGGGCAGCTTGGGGCGGCCGATCAGGCCGAGATCTGCGGTTGGCTTGGCGTGGACAGGCTGTTTTACGGGGACATAAACGAATTTGGGGAAGTTATTGCAGGCGTCTATAACCGCCGCATGATCAAAGGCCGGATAATGCTGTGGGACCTTAAAGCCGGGAGTTTTATCTGGGCACTCGACGCACAGGTGATCAAGTTCAACACGCCTAAAAGTTTTCTTGCGGGGATGGTTCCCCGGCTGACAAAAAGTCTTGTGGAACGTCTTAAGAACAATCCGATGGCCTATGAGGCGTCCGTTTTTTCGGCTAAAGCAGCCGAGGCTCTTCCCGAGCGGCCGGGGATCAAATAGGGGCCGCTGAAAAAGTATGCAGTCCCTTGATCACAGTGATACAAAAACGATTACGGAGATGATGCTCCGACGGAAGGCGCTGTTATCTCTCTTTATAACTGTAACGGAAGCCGGAGCCGCTCAGCCCTTTTCGAACACGAGCAGGGTTTCCACGTGGGGAGTGTTGGGATAGAAGTCGAAGGCCGCGGAGCGCGCCAGCTTGTACTTTTCGAGGAAGAAGGCCGCGTCGCGGCCCTGGGTTATCGGATTGCAGGACAGGTAAATTATCCTGGCGGGCAGTAATTCCATTATATTCTTCACCACTTTCTGGTGCAGCCCGGCCCTCGGCGGGTCCAGCACCAGGACGTCCGAGCCGCTAAGAAGGGCGGCGTCCGCTTTTTCCATCATCGAACAAAGTATTTCAAAATTCGCCGCGTTGTTCTGCGATGCGTTCAGCGCCGCGTATTTGACAGAACTGGGGACGCATTCAACGGCGTAAACCTTGTCGGCCAGATCTCTGAGGGACAGTCCTATGGCTCCCACGCCGGAATACAGGTCCACCAGTTTGGCGCATTTCCCGCCTGAAGCCGTGAGGACCGCGCCGCGTATTTCCTTAAGGGCCTCTTCAAAAAGCTCCATATTGTTCTGAAAAAAACAGTCGAAGCCGTATGACAGCATCGTGCCGCAGATCTTTTCCGTGACAAAATCATTTCCCCAGGCGCTCACTATCTCGTCGGCGGAGCTCATGGGGCTCAGCGGATTGGAATACGCCGCGACGAAGCCGTTCAGACCTTCCAGCCTGAATTCCGGCAGGACGATGTCCTTTCTTTTCATGAACAGGACCGCTATCCGCTCGCCGGTATTCTTGGCTTCGCGGAAGATGAGGGTCTTCAGGTCGGCGGGGGTCAGGCCCGCCTCGTTAAGCTTTTCCAGTATCCCGAGCGCGAGGTCGTTGGTCTTATCGCTCATGAGCGCGCACCCGCGCGGCAGCACGTACATGTCGCGGTAGTTGCCGCGCTTGTGGAAGGCGAAGGCCAGTTTCCCGTTGTCGGTCGTGAAACTGTATTCTATCTTGGTGCGGTAGCCGAAAAGCTCTTTGGCCTCGTAGAACTTATCAAGCCGGATGGTTTCTTTGGTGGTCTGGTACAGGAGATCTTCCACCAGGCCTTTTTTTGTTTCGGCCTGCAGGGGATAGTCCATGATCTGCCAGGGCGAGCAGCTGAGGTAATGATCTTCTTTCGGAGCTATCCTTCTCGCGGAGGGCGTCAGCACTTCCAGCAGCTCGGCCTCCATGAAATTGCGCTTTTCCATGGTCACGCGCACGCGGGCCGTTTCGCCCGGCAGGATGCCGTAGGCGAATACCACTTTGCCTTCGTGGCGGCCCAGGGCTTTTCCCTCGCCGACGATTTTTTTGAATTCAAGCGTAATTTCTTTGAACATACCATATTTAATATAATTTGGAGGGCGGGGACAAGAAACGGCAGTGGTTAGTGAATAGTGGATAGTGACCAGTATCAACTATCGCTTATTTGCCGCTAATTACTTATCGTTCTCCGCCCGTTACTTCCGACCGTGGAATTATGAAAAATATCTTCGAGGCTCTGATGGAGCTGGACCTGCATAAGAAGATCGCCGAGCTTAACATCATGCTGGTGTTTATGGTTCTGGCGATGAATGTCTCCGTCGGCTGGCGGTCCTCTCCCGGCCCGGCCGGCGGCGCGGCCGCGTCATACAGTGGCTACGGCTGGGCCTATGGCCGGACGACAGGCGCTATCGGGTACAGGGAGCCGGTCCCGGTCCTCCCCGTCAGACTCCTTCAGAGCGCCGGGGTCCCGGTTCCTCTGGCCGCCAAGATCACGGGGCTGGCGGCTTTCGCCGTTCTTGTTTTACTGACGCTGGTTTTTCTGAGAAAACGTTACGGGGCGGTCGCCGGGGCCATGGGCGCGATGTTCCTCGCCGCCAATCCGTATTTCTGCTATTACGCGGTCAGGGGACCCGCGGAGATCTTTCCCATCCTCTTCTTTGTGGCGTTCTGGTATTTTGTCGAGAGGAATGATCCCGGCCTCAAAAATATGGCCGCGGCCGCAATATGCGCCGTGCTGGCCGCGCTTTCGAAGCTGATCTTTCTTTTCTACGTTCTTGCCGCCCTGGCTTTATGGGCACTGTACGGGCGTTCCGCAAGACGCCTGCGCTTCGCGTCCTACTGCGCGCTGCTGTCATGTATCCTTATCCTGCCGTATCCCGCGGCGCAGTCTTATGTTTTCGGCAGGCCGCTGAGCCTGCAGGAAAATCTGCTCAGGCAGTGGCGCAACACCGCCCTTGAAGGTCCCATACTGGAAGCGCCCTTCAGCGGCGGACCGCTCGGTCCGGCGCAATTCATGTTCGGGGAAGGCTTCCGCGCGTCGGCGGCGCGGTTCGTTTCGGGGCTGAAGAAAGCGTTCCTCTCAGGACTGCCGGAGCTGGCCTTTTATAAAATAGAGCTTTTCTTCGGACTGCTCGGGCTTGTCTTCCTGCTCATGGAAAACAGCGGGCCTTTCGCCTACCTGTTTTTTGTTTTCATTCTTCCTACGGCCTTTATCGCGTCCGCCAGGCAGCTGGCCGTAGGGGAAGGGATAGAAAGCAGGTTTTACCTCGCGGCTTTCTGGTTTGTCTGCGCCTATGCCGGGTTAGGTTTCCAGAGGCTGCTGGACGTCTTAAAGCAATTCCTGGCGCCGGTCCGGACGGACCGTTCATTTTAAGGCCGGCGGCCTTTTATTTCAGCGCTTTGGCCGCGGCGCTGTGACCGTATCGATTTTTTTGTAAGATATCCTGACCGAGAATAATAAGGAAAGAACTATGAACGGCTGCAATAAATATAAGTTCCTGTGCGCGGTGGCTTTTATGTTCCTGCTGCCGTTCCTTGTCCTGAGCGGGCACTTTATGCGCGGCAACAAAGAGATAGAGAAAAAAGACGCCCTCGCCTACATGCAGCTGAGAACAAGGATCGTGGCGAATATCGCCGCCGATCTGCTGACGCTGAATTACGATGTTTCCCGATTCTCCTCTTCCGAGGATTTTATTAACGCGGGCGGGGAGGCCAGGAAAAAAAAGCTGGAGAGCCGGATAAACGAGAACCCCAGCATTTACTCGGAGTTTTCTATCCTGGACGCTTCCGGAAAAGAAACCATTAGGACCGGCCCCGGCTCTTCCAAAGACCTGAAAGACTATTCAAAGACCGAGTCCTTTAAGATAGCCGCCTCCCAAAATCAGCCTTCCGGAGCCGTCGAATACGGCGAATATACCCCGCCGGCCCTGGTTCTGGTGACGCCGCTGATCAAGGGCCGCGGCGGTAAAGCCGATGGCTTTCTGCTGGCCCGCATGAGCCTGGCGTACCTGGGGGAGATCGTGCGCGTGATGGGGCGCAATTCCTCCGGCAATCTTGGTTTTATCGACGCCGGCGGCCAGCTTATAAGCGATTCGCTGGGGCGTTCGATAATCAGCCCCGGCATAAGGGCGCCCTCCGAAGTTCTTCGCGCGGTGGACATCGCCTCCGCGAAAGGGCTGGACGATCTTAAGAGCGAAGTTATCTTCAAGGGCCGCCCCTATCTTGTGTCTGTCGCGAACATAAGCGGCACCCGCTGGTGGGTGTTCGAGGTCGTAGACGCGTCAAGGCCGCTGGACTATACGGGCGGGTTTTGGGCTAAACGGGTAATTTTGTCAGGCATCCTGCTGATACTTATCTTTTCTTTCATCACCTACAAATTGGCGCTGATATGGCTGGCCCCCGCCGAGAAGAAAGCGGCGGGTGAAAACGGCGGCGTTTAGGATATACAAAAAATATCCACAGATCACGCAGATTTCCGCAGATTCGGATCCGAACAGCCGGATTTTTGATTTACTAAAATAGCCACAAAAAGCACATAGGTCACGAAGGAATAAATTCCGATTTGTGATTTTTGTGCCTTATTGTGGCTAATGTGTTTAATCTGCGTTAATCTGTGTAATCTGCGGATTAACTTGCCGTGTAGGAACTCTCTCTATAACTGACCACTGGCCACTATTCACTGACCACTTTTCCGATGGGCCCTTTGTCCTGCCGGGCCTGGGCCTTTAGCTCTTGAATTCCTCCGGTATTCCTGTTATAAATAAAGTATGCGATCAGGCCGTATTATAAATAGCGGGCTTTTAGCCGCTTTATTGCTTTCCCTGTTCCTGGCTCCGCCGCCGGCCCGCGCCGGCCTTGAGGGCGAGCGCGAGCAGGCGGGCCGCCTATTCGACGGCAATCTGCCGGCCGCGCCGTCGGGCGTTGAGCCGTCCGCCGCCGAAAAGACTTCGCCTGATTTCGAATTCCTGCAGCAGAATAAGGAGATACTGTCGTCCGGACGCTGGGACGGCAGCGTGCCCGAGATGAGGCAGTTCATGTTCAGGAACGCAAAAGAGGGCTGGACCGCGCAGGCGCAGAGCGTGGGATTGGAAGGGTTCCTCTGGACGAAAAAAGAGCTGGAGGGGAAATACGGGGAAGGGCCGTTCATCCAGCAGCTTAACGATTATTTTATCTACCTCGACGCGCTGCTGGCGCCGGTTCCCTGGACCAGGGAATTGCGCGATTCGCTGGCTCAATTGAAGAACTCCGGCCTCACCGCAACGGAAAAGAACGCCAGGCTTAACCAGATGCTGGAGCACTATGTCTCCGGCCTGCAGGATAACATGGCGAAATATGACCAGGCTGACTGGTCCAAGAAAGCCCGCATCTATGAACTGTTCCCCAGAGACTATAACCTGGCCGGCAGGCGCGGGGCGCAGGGCTTCAAATCCCCCTCCGACCCGGGCAAAACCCTTTTCTTCAATGATTTCAAGAGCTCGGATTTCGACGTTATAAAGCGCATGGGTTTCGATACGGTCTGGCCGATGGGCATACTGCCGATAGGCGTTCTGGGGCAGACCGGCACAGGCGGCGGCTCTCCTTATTCCATCAGCGACCACGGCACGGTCAATCCGGACCTCGGCACGGAAGCGGATTTCAGCGGATTCGTGCAGATGGCCCATGCGGCCGGCCTGAGGGTTATCGTGGACTTCGTGGTCAACCATACCTCCCTGGATTCCAAACTTCTGGAAGAGAACCCGGATTATTTCGTAAGCTACCGCTACGACGGCCCCTGTCCCGCCGACGGCTATTTCGAGCATTACAGCGCGAGCGGGAAGTATTGCGTGAGCCACGGCGGCTTCGAATACGGCGGCGGGGTGGCCACCTGGGTAGACACCGCGCAGATAAATTACTCCAACCAGGCGCTGCGCGACCGCATGACCGGGCTGGTGAAGGGCTGGGTGACCAAATTCGACGTGGACGGGTTCCGCGTGGACATGGCCTATCTGGCGCTGAACAGCGTTTTCTCGCGCACCTGGCATAAGACCATGCCGCCCGGCGAATTTTACCGCCAGCTCATCTGGACGGTCAAGGCGGCCAAGCCTTCGGCGGCTTTTATGGCCGAGGCCTACGCCTATCAGGAAGATCTTTCAGCCTGCGGGTTCGATTCCATCTACAGCAAGAACGAAACGGCGCGTCCCGAAGGCCAGACCGGCTGGTACAACACGACCGAATCCGGAAATCCCGGAGACATCCAGAGTTCCGTCAACCGGGTCGCCTATCTGTCCTGGCAGAAGGGCGGAGCCGGTTCCGTGGTCTTTATCGGCAACCACGACGAGCCGGCCCCCGAGAAAGTTTACGGCCGCCGCCTGCCGGCCGCCCTGATGCTTACTATGCTCTACCCCGGCGCGGTTATGATGTATTCCAGCGCCGAGATCGGCTACGACGCTTCCATCCCCGGCGGCGATCCCAAACCCCTGCCGTTTAGCGTGCCGGCGCAGATAGACTGGAACGCCGGCGATCCGTGGGTCAGACAAACCTATCAGCAGGTACTGGCGCAAACAAAAAAAATACGCGCGGAAATGGGGGATTACGATATAAGCCCGATCTGGCCCTCGAACGGCGAGAAATGGGCCGGCTATACGCTTACGTCTAAGAACGATCCCGGCCTTAAGAAGGCCGTTATCGCCAACATTTCTTTTGACGGGACCTCGGCCAGCCTCCCGGCATACGGCCTCAGCGCCTGGCTTGCCCCCGGAGATTACCGGGTGATAGATATCAAATAACTTCACGCTCGTCCGAACCTCCCGGTCCTGTTTCTATGCGGCTTACGCCGTTATTTCGGCCGGGCTGCCGCGCGATTTGGTATAATAAGGACGCGGGGTGTAATTTCCAAGATACGTTCATTGTCCAAAAGAGGTCATAGTGCTGCGCTCGAATCCGCATCTAATTGAGATCAATACCAGATTGTGGCTTAAAACCCTGAGAAAAAAGTACTCTCTGGCGGAGATGACGCTTTCCACTATTCCAGACGAGGAGTGGCTGGAACTTAAGCACCTGGGTTTTGATATCATCTGGATGATGGGCGTCTGGGACCCGAGCCCCGAATCCGCCGCGATAGCGCGCGCCGACGCGGGACTTCTGGCTTCTATTAAAAAGATCTCCCCCGAGCTTGGCGCGGAGTCGGTGGGCTCCTCGCCTTACGCCATCCACAATTATAAGCTCAACCCCGAGCTCGGCTTCGAATGGGAGCTTAAAGCGCTTAAAGAAAAGCTCAATTCGATGAACATGAAGCTGCTGCTGGATTTCGTTTCCAACCACACGGCCAAGGATAACCCGTTCCTGCAGGAGTGCCCCGACTGCTTCATTACCGGCACCGAGGACGATTTTAAGGCCCATCCCGGCTGGTTCTTCGAGACGGTGATAAACGAAAAGAAAACTTATGTGGCCTACGGCCGCGATCCGAATTTCCCAGCCTGGACCGATTCGGCCCAGTTCAACTATTTTAACCCGTACACCCGCGAGAAAAGGCTCGAACTTCTGCTGGAGCTGGCCGATGTCTGTGACGGCGTGCGCTGCGATATGGTGATGCTCACGCTGAACGATATCCACGAGAGCACCTGGGGCTGGCTGCTGAACAGGAACGGGTTCAAGAAGCCGGACGAAGAGTTCTGGGAGCACGCTATCCGGACCGTGCAGGAAAAACATCCCGAATTCATATTCCTGGCCGAAGTCTATTGGGGCCTGGAATGGCAGGTCCAGCTGATGGGGTTCGACTATACGTATGACAAGGTGACCTACGACCGCCTGCGCTTCATGGGCGCCGACGAGGTCAAGGGCCACCTGCGCGCCGAGAAACTTTATCAGAAGCGCTCCGTGCGCTTTATCGACAATCACGACGAGCTTCCGTCCATAGAAGCTTTCGGGCGGGATAAAGTCTACGCCGCCGCGGTGATAATTTCCACGATAAAAGGTCTGAGATTCTACAACGATATGCAGCTGGAAGGATTGCGGCATAAGATGCCGCTTCAGCTTAAGGAGATCTGGGAGCGCTCTCCCGACCTCGCCGTGCGCAAATTCTACGAGAAGCTTTTAAAGATAGTGGACCATCCCGCCTTCCACGGCGGAGAATGGAACCTGCTGGAAGTGCGCCCCTGCGGGCCCGACGACCATTCCGGCAAGAATATCCTGGCCTGGAGCTGGGCCCAGCGCCGCACCATAAAGATCGTGGTCGTCAACTACTCCAATACGCCGTCCTGCGGAAAGGTCAACATCGCGATCAAAAGCACCGGGGACAGCACCGCCGTCTTCGAAGAACTTTCCGACAGGTTCTTCAGCTTCAAAGCCGCCGATCTCGCGGACTCGCTCCGTCTACCGGAAATGGCTCCCTACGCCGCCCATATCTTCGATATAGAATTCTGAACAGCAGTGGCCAGTGACCAGCGGCCAGTTTCGGAATTCCTCTTTTACCGTCCACTGATCACTGTCCACTGCGCAATGAGTCAGGCTCATTGCGCTACGGTTCGCGCGCCAGCGTGAGCACTGCGGTGCCGGCGGCCCCGGCTTTTCCGAGCGCCACCGCCAGTTCTCCGGCAGTGGCAAGGGTCGTCGCGACATCGTCCACTATTAGTATTCGCCTGCCCCTGACCAGTTCCGGATGAACCACCTTAAAGGCCTCCTTTACATTCTCCCGGCGTTCTTCTTTCGTCAGTCCGGTCTGGGACGGGGTATTCCTTACCCTTTCCACCGCGCCCGTAAGCGGGAACAGATGCCGCTCCCGGGCCAGGACCCCGGCCAGCAGTTCCGACTGGTTAAAGCCGCGCTCCCGTTCCTTCTCCCGGAAAAGGGGAACGCCTAATATGAAATTATAATCCCTGAGCTCCGGATTTCTGTCATAGGCCGCGCTCAGCTCCATGCCAAGCGGCTCGGCCAGGTCCTTCCTTCCTCGGTACTTGAAAGCATGGATGAGAGATCTGAGCTCCGGATTGAAGGCGAAGGCGGAGCGCACCATATCCGTCTTGAGCTTTTCGCCCTTGCGGCCCCGGCAGTTAAAGCAGTATTCTCCGCCGGAAACGAGCGGCAGGCCGCACTTCCGGCAACTGAGCCCGGTGATCGGTTCGAGTTCGCCCCTGCAGGCCGGGCAGAGCGGCCTGCCGTCAAGGTAATGCAGGTCCTCTTTGCAGTGCGCGCAGGTTCTGGGCAGCAGGACGTGTAACAAATATTTCCCTATATTTTTTAAATTGAAGATCATATTAATCCGGGGCGAAATAGCGAATAGCGATAGAATACCGCGCCTTATTAGACTTGTCATCCGCCGTTGAACGCTAATCCCTATTCCGTCTTTCCGGCGAAAGCCGGAATCCAGGTCCCGTCGGGATCTGGACACCGGCTTTTGCCGGTGTGACGAACCAACTGAAGTTTCCAGGCTACAACCCCTGCTTCGCGGCTGTTCTAGAACTGGAACGTCAGCGTGCTGCCGAACTGGTAGGAGATATACTCCTCCTGTTTGAGGTATCGGTACCACGCGCGCTGGAGCCCGGCGTTGAAAGTGAGGCGCAGGTTCTTCGCCGCTTCATAATCCGCGCTCGAGTTGAGAGAAAAGAGATTGTTGTTGTCCATTACGGTGACCGGAGATTTCTTGATGGCGTAGGATAAGGTGGAAGTCCAGGTGATGCGGTTCGTGAACACTAATATTTGCTTCATGAATGGGAGTTTCAGGCCTTTGGGCAGCATAAGGTCCGTTTTTATCAGGACGCTGGGGGTAATGGTCCGGGTGTTCTGGGTCACTATGCCCAGTCCGCCTTTGGAAACATCCGAGACATAATCGACCTTTGGAGTGAAGCGGAACTTCATATAGTCGAAGGTGCTCTGGATGGTGGCGTCATAATGGCGGGTGCTCGCGGTTTTCTGGTTCAGCCGCAGGTCCGTGTGGTCCGTGAGCCGCGTGTTGCCGCTCATGGAAGTGTCCAGGTAATTCAACAGTTTCAGGCGCAGGTCCAGCCCGTAGGTATTGGAGAGGTCCAGACTGATATTCTTGGTTTCGGTGGTGTTCTTCGAATATTTAAAATTCACGGTCGTGTTCTGAGTCCACCTGGTGGTGTGGGTCAGGATCTCCAGTTGGGACATGGAAAGGATCATGTCGGGGAAAGTGCGGTTGACAGTATCGGTCCTGGTTTGCGTAACCTCGGATCTCTGTACGGAATTGGAGAAGTTGTTCGTGAGGCTGAGGGTGTTGAGCGGGGCCGTCCTGCCCCTGAAGGCGAAGCCCTCGAACGGCTGCCAGCGCTGGGAAGAACTTATCGTGTCGCGCTGGGTGACGGAATTGCGCTGGAACATAGGAACTGACTGGACTGTAAGACCTTTAGGCTTGAGGGAGTCCCTGATCCAGAGACTATGTCTGGAGTCAAAGCCTTTGTCCACGTTCTGCCACGAGTCTCCGTCCTGAAGCTGGTAGTTGGAAGACAGGATCATGGAGCGAAGCAGGCGGTTCCTGGGCATAAGATCGTTCATGTTGAGGGTAAGATTTACCGTGCCCTGCGATGTGCGGTTGATGGTTTTTATTTCGCCAACGGCAACTTGCGTGCTGATGGACAGCACTGTGACCGTGGTGACGTTCAGATTGTTGTTCTCCATGGTGGTGATGGAATAACTGACCGCGGGATTCAGCCAGGAAAAGATCATCAGGTTGGAATTGAATCCCGCAGTCTGCTGCATGGCTTTGGGGTAATTCAGCAGCTGGTCCGGCGCGGCCGAGTCCAGGCGTTTTTCCCGCACTTGCTGCAGCGTATAAGTGGGAGTGAGCGCGGAGCCGCTCCAGGGTATGAAGTTGAGGACGGCCCCGTAAGTATCGGTGCGTTCGTCGGTGTTGAAAAGTCCTACGGTGCTGCTGTGTTCTTCGGTCAATCCGTCAAAGTCGTAACCCACCCTGTTCCTGCCCTGAGAGTAGTTAAGCGTCATTGTGTTGGGAAAGACATGAAGGTTGACCGGCATAGTGTAGGCGAGGTTTCCCGAGTACAGGTCCAGATCGTCCCGGCGCTTCATGAGCGTATAATCTGTGCGGGTCTTAGCGTAGTTAAAGGTCAGTTTCGGCAGCAGCGCGCCGACGTTCAGATTCCCGGCCGCCGTGCCGTTAAAGCTCTTTACCCGCCCCTGCTGCAATGAACTGACAAGGTTGTTCCCGCCGGTCACCGCGGTATTGGGCGTGGTCACCAGCTGATGCGAGGCCGTAAAGTTCATCGGCAGGAAGGACAAACGGTTGATATTCAGGTAGCCCGTCTGCTGTTCGTTGTCCTGGTTCGAGATCGCCGTCACCGGCGTCTGGAAGTTCTTGTCCATATAGCGGTGCTTGCCGCCGAAATTGAACCAGCCCGGGACCTCGAACGTGCCTTCCACCTTTCTGGCGTTACCCGTCCGGGTGAGCGGCTCGGCTACATGGATCTCGTCCACATAGACCGTGCCGGATTGGGGGTTGTTGTCGCTCACGGAGATCCCCATCATGATCTGAGGCACCTGTTGAAGGCTGGGGGTTCCTTTTGAGGAAATAAGAACGTTATAGTTTGAGCCGTTGGCCCAGATATCCGGAATTCCGTCATGGTTGAGATCCACCTGGTCTATGGTGATCAGCTGCCAAGGCAGGCCAGGCACAGAGGTAAAGTCCAGGGGAACTTCCGCCCGATAATAATTATTTTCGTCGCCGATCTGCATCCGGAAATTGGCGTGGACGGCGCCGGCCCCGGGGTGATTAACGTTTTTAAGTAAAAACTTAAATTTGCCGTGCTGTGAGAGGTCTATCGGCTGAGTAAATTTCCGATAGGCATAAACCGTAGAGCTGGAAACGATATTAGTATAGTTAATGGCCAGCGACTGCTCCGAAAGGTTATTGGAGTTGGTCTGGTTCTTCTGCTGGGAGACTGAACCGTAAAGCTGGTTGAAAATATCGGTGGCGTCGCCGCCGGCGTTGAAGATGGGCGTGTAATTGGTGTTATCTATATTGTTGACCGCCTGCAGCTGCAGGGCGCCGGCGTCCGTTACGGTGCCGGGGTTTACCGCCCAGGTATTGCCCACCACGGCGATACGGGCGAAGTTTATAACGCCGCTGAACGCCCCGTTGGAAGGCCTCTTAAGGGAAATGCGCAACTGCTTTATTGCGTTCCAGCGGAAGGTTTCGGTGGAGGCGATGGCGATCGGAGTGTAGAGCGTGCGCCAATCGGTGAAAGTTATAGCCTTTTTCTGGCTGCTATCGGTATTGTCCGTAAATCCGGATCCCACATTATTGTAAGCGACATAGCCGAAATCTCCTCCTGTGAAGTCCGGCGGGTCCAGCCGGCCGTTCTTGTTGAGATCTTCGGAGTCCAGGCGGCCGTTGCCCGCGCCGTAACGCTTTGTGTGTACTCCGTCAGGATCGTAAAGCCAGCCGATATCCTCCGAGGGGGCAAGCTGGCCGTCGCAGTTGGTATCTTCGCTTTTGGGCCCTTGAAAAGAGATGCCTTTTTCGCACGTGAAGTCCTGTCCGCCGCGTCCGTCGGCGTCCTCATTTATCTGGCCCAAGTGGATGTTAACTAGCGGGCCGTTGGCGTTATCGCCGTTGACCACAAGTTCAAGCGCGGTCTTCTGGGAGAAATCCAGCCCGGTGGGGGAGAGCGGGTAGACGATGGAGACCTCGGATGATACGTTGAAATCATAGTGTACGCTCAGCACCTGCTGGCTGCCTTCCGAGGTGGACTTCGGATTTATCACCTGGCTGCGGACGTTCACGCTGTTCCAGGCAATGGCCGAGGGAAGGGAATGTATTAGGGCATTGGGGTTGGAGGCTATCTGCCAGGAATTGGCGTCCAGAGAGGTGGCGTCCTCCTGCTTGATGCCTTCCATATTGTCAACGAGAGCGTTGTTGTTCAGGTTCGGGTTCAGCTTGGACTGCGCCACTTCGCCGCCGAACGAGGTTCTTAAGCCGAAGATGTTCAGCGCTTTCAGCTGCGCGTCCCCCTCGTAGACCAGCATGCTGTTGGTGAGGTCCGTCACGTTGGGCACGGTATTGGATTTTATGCCGCCCTGATACAGGATGGTACTGCCCAGAGAGAAATGTTTGCCCGCGTCGTATGAGACGCGGCCGCCGACCATGGACTGGTTGCCTATGCCGCCGAAAGGCGAGACTTCGTAGATGATCTCTATCTTGGAATCCGGCTTTATGCGCTCCGGATAGTAAAAGGTTATGAAGCCCGAGTCGTAGTCTATGAAATAGTCCTCGTTGCGGTTCAATTTTACGTTGTCCACCCGCACGTTCTCGGACTGCACCACGATGTTCGGTTCCAGTATAAAGGTCTTGAACCTGTAGGAATATTCCACGCGGAATATCCGTTTCGAAATGGGCGAGTCCGAGTAGATCTGCGTGTCGGGCGAGTTGCCGGCCGCGCCGTACGGAGTGAAGATCTGTTTTAAATTGAAGATGCCCTGCTCGAAATCCACGTCGATGGTGTCGGGATACCTTGGCATATTGTTCGCGGCGGTCGGCAGCACTTCGTTGCGGTTCAGGTCCTGCACCTTGAGGGTGAAGCTGCCGCGGCCGTCGTCGCGCACTATATTGGTCTGGCCGATGGAATAATATGTTTTCAGCTCGCATTTGTCGGATACCAGAAGGTCTGAGACGATAGTGACGGAAGTTTTTATTATGGCGGGGAATGTTTGACCCGGCGAAGCGTCGGCGGTCAGCGAATTGGTCGAGCCGTTTTGCCTAAGCCAGGTGCTGTTGCCGTTCTGATAATCTATTATCACCACGTCTTGTGGATTTAGCGTGCGGCTGAAGGTTACGATGCCTTTGACGTAGTCCATGACATAATCCGTGCCGGGGTTCAGTATCTGGAATCGGCCTGTGTAGGAGGAGGACTGAACAGCCATATCTTTGCCTGTCATGTTCTTGATCGTCACGCCGTCAGCTATCGCCTGGTTTTGCTGGTCGATATAGATGAGTTCCGAGCCGGATTTGATCGGCAGGCGCGCCGTTTTGCCGAAAGTGACATCGTAGTATTTGCGCCTGAGGTAGTTGGTGTCGAGGATGTCCACGCTCTGGAACTGGGTATTGCCCAGGAACTCCTTGGTCTTTGTTATGCCCTTGGTGCGGGAGCCGACGAAAGTGAGCTTGAAATGATTAGTCTTGAGGTCCGCGCGGATGCCGAAGAGCTGTTTGTTATAGGAAACGAATTCAGTGGCCGGCAGCGAGAGGTCTATATCTCCGAAAGAGACGCTCTGGACGACTTCGTTGGGGTCGCCCTGGTAAACCACGGAGATGTCCTGCTTGTCCGTCCTGGTGTCGTCGTAGTCGACGTTGACGGTGATCTTCTGCCCGACCTTGCCCTGCATGCGCACCTGCATCTGCTGGGTGATCTCAAAAAGGCTTTGCGAGCGCGGCCGGGTGACCGTTGTCTGGTCGTTAATGTAGCGCTTGTCGCTGTAATTAAGGGTTATGACCTTTCTGCCCGTTACGGAAAGCGAGGTTCCCGAGTCCTTGAACTCCACCTCGGGAGGCGGACCGAGAGGGGTTTCGGTCGAGACCTCGACCTGCTGGAGGGGATGAAGTTCGCTCTGGTTGAAGCGTCCCGTCTCTATCTGTTCCCTGACTTCGTTCCAGGAGTCGGGAGAGTAGTCGGGCGGCTTTATATCGCCCAGGTCCGGTTCTTTGCCGGCAAGGTCCTGTTCGTCGCCGGTGATCAGCAGGCTGCCGGCGTCGGGTCTGTCCAGGAGAAGGAAGCGGGAGGTGCCGGTCGAAGGGGCGGCAAGATAGGACTCCCCGGACCAGGCCGGTCCGGGCAGCAGCGTCAGCAGTATAAATAGAGTGCCTAAACTTTTCTTCACTTTCAGGTGGTGTGTCCGCTCCGCCGTTGCGGGGACGCGTCGTATCATTGCGACGATATCACAGCTATATTATAATATACACTAAATATAATAGAATAAAAAAATGCGTATTCCTACATCGCAGAAATACATCATCCGCATCTTCCTGCATTTCCTGGCTCTTTCGCTCTTTGTTTTCGCCGCTATTTTCATCATGGTGGACTTCGTGCAGATAGTCGCAGATGGAGCGCTCGGCGGTTTTTCCTTCTATTTCCTGTTCAAGAGCATAATCTATCTGCTGCCCAATATCGCCGCCATGTCGCTGCCGCTCTCTTTTTTGATGGCCGTGCTGCTGAGCCTGGGCCAGCTTTCCCAGGACGGGGAGATAGTCGCTTTGCGGGCAGGCGGATTTTCTTTCACGGAGATCCTGGCCGCCATGTTCTGGGCTTCCGCGGCGGCCTCCCTGATCCTTGTCGCCGTGAACAACTGGTTCGGGCCGGAAACGCTTAAGCGCTCCACCGATTACACCCTCTCCATGGTAAAGCGGGTGACCAAGGTTGAACTGAAGCCCCGCACTTTCCAGAACATTTCGGACTGGGTCATATATTCCGACGAAGTCGACTCGGCGGCCAGCGCTCTTAAGGGCGTTAAGCTTATACGGCGCGTGAATGTGGCCGACGAGCCGGCTTTCGTGACCAAGATAAACGCCAAGGAGGGGACTTACTCGGTCCTGCGCGAGAGAGGGATCGCCATAGAGCTGCGCGACGGACAGTTCAGCCAGACGGATTATAAGGACGATAATAAGATAATCTATGGCGATTTCTCCGCCTATAGGACCCTCATTCCGTTCTTTTCGGGCAACGAGAGTTCGCGCAAACTGAACCAGAGGGAGCTTTCGACCACGGCCTTGCTGGGGAGGCTGTCGGCGACGGAGCTTGACGCGGAAACCGCGGCCAAATACCGTATAGAGATCGTCTCCCGTCTGGCCATGTCCCTGACCCCGATAGTGTTCTTCCTTATCGGAGCGCCTTTGGGCGTGGTGCTTGAAAAAAGAGGCCGCTCGGCGGGCTTCGCCGTCAGCCTGCTCATCATCTTTTTTTATTACGGACTCAGTATAACTTCCATGGTGCTCGCGAAAAAATATCCCTGGCTTTTCCCCTGGGGTATGTTCGCGCCGGCCGCGGCGGGCTCCGCGCTGGGCCTCTGGATGTGGAAGCGGAGGCTGTACGCCAGATAAGATGTAAGGATTAAGGACCGCATGTTCTTGATCCTGAATGCTCGTTATGAATAAGGTTTTTTTCAAATATATCGCGAAAAGTTTCTGGGGCCCTTTTTTCTTCGGATTGGGGGTTTTCGTGGCGCTGCTCCTCTTCGGAAGTTTGTTCGATAAAATAAATTTCTTCATGAGGAGCTCCTCCGGGTTCGACACTTTCCTGAAGTACCTTCTCTACCAGCTGCCGTATTTCATCGTTAAAATGATGCCGATCTCGACTCTCCTGGCCGTCCTTTTCGCCCTGGGGGGAATGATCTCCAAAGGCGAATGGAAGGCGGGAATGGCCGGCGGCTGGCGGCCTTTTGAAATGACGCTGCCGCTGCTGGTCTGCTCCGCCGCGGCGGCGATGCTGCAGATAGTAGTGCAGGAAACTGTGGCGCCGTCCTTTTTTATGAAGTCGGAATACATCTTTGAAGGGAAAATGCGCGGCCACGACGACTGGAAGCGCCTGGTGCGCCGGGAGGTGTCGTTCTCCGCGGGGCCGGACGTTTTCGTCACCGCCCAGGTTTTCGACGGAGGCAGAGAAACGATGGAACGTGTCCTGGTGGACGTCTACTCCGGCGGCCGGATCTCGACCGAGATAAATGCGGGGGGCGCGGTCTGGGACAGGGCCGCCCGTACCTGGGTCTTTGAGAACGGAGTGCTGATAAAATACGGGCGGTCGGCGGCGGAGAGGCCTGTGAGTTCCGATTTTAAGAGCTATTCCGGCCCGCTTCGCAACCCTCCGGAGTCGCTGATACTGGAGCATCTTGTGCCGGACGGAGTCAGCATACTGGACATAGCCGGCCGGATAAGACGCCTGGAAGCGATAGGCGCGCCCGTGGTGGCGGAAAAGGTCCAGCTTTATTCTAAACTGGCGGGTCCGCTAGCGAATATCGTGCTCGCGGTCACGGGGCTTACTCTGGTGCTGATCGTAAGGATGAACCGCGTGCTCAGCTTCGGAGTCGCGCTGGCCACCGGCTTTTTTTTCTGGGTGTTCATGACTATGGGGCAATACGCGGGCGAGGCGGAAATAGTTACTCCGGCGCTGGCCGGCTTCGGTCCAGCCCTGGTTTTTCTGGCGGTATCCTTTCTGGGCCTGCGCAGGGCGCGGGTTTTTTAGCAAAAACAGCTTACTGTTTTTGCTGTCACAAGTCACAAGTCATAGGGAACATATGGAAACAGAACTGCAAAATAACGCTTTTAATGAGCCAAAACCTTACGCCTGCTGGTCCTGCGGGGCGCACATCTCGGCCGAGGATAATTACTGCCGTAAATGCGGAAAAGGCCAGGGCCGGTTCATCGACTGGTACTATAAGCACTGGGGACTGGTCCTGCTGACCATTGGCTTCGGGCCGTTCGCGCTCTACTTCATATGGCGCTCTCCGGCGGTCTCACGGAACGCGAAGTGGGGGTATACAGCTGTTATCATTATTGTGACTTGGTACGCGGTACGGACTTTTTATCATATCTGGACGTTTTTTCATACCATGCTCGGGGGTATGACGCAATTCTAGCGCTAGTGTACTAGCGGACGCCGCCTGAAGTAAGATGGACAATATTTCCTATCAAATAATTCTCGCCCGGCCCCGGAACCCGGATAATATCGGGGCGGCCGCCAGGGCTATGTCCAACTTCGGCCTGAGCGGGCTGGCCGTAGTGGCGCCGCATCTTCCGGTCTGGAGGGAGACCGCAGAAACCGCAGCCACCGCGGGCGGCGGAGAGCCCGTCTGGATGATGGAAAGGGCCAGGGCCGCCGTCGGCGCAGCCGATATCATAAGGACGGCCCGGATCTTCGCCACCTTGCCCGAGGCAGCCGCCGATTGCGACCTTCTTCTGGGAACTTCAGCGCTACAAAGGCGCGCGCCGGACAGGGACGTGGTGCTTCTCTCGGACGCGCATGAGTATCTGGCAGAAAGGCTCCCGGCGGGCGGGCCGTTCAGGGTGGGAGTGCTTTTCGGTTCCGAAAGAACCGGGCTGACCAATGAAGACCTCTCACATTGCCACGCCGCGCTCAATATCCCCACCAGCGAAAAACAGCCTTCCATTAATCTCGGGCAGGCCGTCGCGCTGGTATGCTATGAGCTGGCGGGCCGCCCCCGCGGCGCGCGGCCCCGGGCCGTCCGCCCGGCGGCGGTACCGTCGATCCGGGAGATAGAGCGCGCGGTTTTGGAAATATGCGCCCTTTTGGACGCGGCCGAAGGCCTGGACCGGGGTGGGAAGAACTACGCGTCAGAGGTACGCAGGGCGCTTCTGGACGCCAGGCTGACCAAGGGCGCCATGGGCGTTTTGAGGACCCTTCTCCGTTTTAAGCGGGGCAGTATTTGAACTGAACGAAGACGGCCCTCCGGCAAGGACTTGTTTTGAAACCGCCCCGTAGTATCCTTATCCGCGGCCCGGGCGTTATAGCGTAAAATCCGCGTAAATCACCAAAAGATCACGTAAGGTCGAGGTCTCGTCGAGACGTTTTTCATCGTTCCTGTGAAGTCTCATACGTCTCCCCGGCGAAAGCCGGGGTCCAGTGTCGTAGATATCTCTGGATTCCGGCCTTCGCCGGAATGACGACTTGGACTTACGCGAGCTTTCGGGGTAAATACAGAGTCAGCAGCAGCATGCGGCATATAGGGAAACTATGGTAAAATTGAACTAATAGTGGAAATTAAGAGGCGATTTTCTTCGGACAAAATGATACTACGCCGTCCTTTACTGATCAAGGTTATTATATGCCTGTGGCTGCTGGGCGTTTTCTACGCCTACGTCTCGTATCTCTCGAACGATCACGTCTTCACTGAAAAGGTCCTTTCTCCCGCCGTGAAAATATGGCTGCGGTTCACCATGTATGATACTCATTGACCTGTCGCTGCTCATAGTCTTTATAGCTATGGCGAAAGCGCTTGGCGGGAAGGCCCTTGCCGCCGGGAAAGTGGAGACGGGAGCGACCGGCATCCCGTTCTATTTCGAGCTGGGTATCGGGTTCGGGATCATCGCCTATGCCGTATTTTTTCTAGGTTTGACCGTCGGGCTGAAGGCCGTATATTTTGAAATAGCCGCGCTCATCATGCTCGTTCTATGGCATAAAGAGCTGCTGCGCGCGCTGCGCGAGGGCGCGGCATCGTTCGGGGAATTGGCGGCTGAAAGGCACGGAACCCTCTCCGGGGTCCTGCTGGCGCTGCTGCTGGTGAGCGTTATCTTCAACATTTTTTTCAATTACGCCCCGCCCGCCGGCGAGGACGAGCTCCTTTATCATTTGAATCTGCCTTTAAAGTATCTGGCGCACGGCGGGATCTTTAACATGCCCGAGAATGTCGCGTCCTGCTTTTTCCTCACGCTGGACCTCCTCTATGTCCCGCTGATGGCGGTCAAGAGCGTTTTCGCGGCCAAACTGCTGAGCGCCGCCTTCGGGATCTTCGATATGGCGCTCGTTTATCTGCTGACGCGCGAGTTCGTTGAAAAGCGCTGCGCTCTGCTGGCGGCGGTCCTGTTCTATACTGCGCCGATGACCATCGGACTTGCCGGGGTCGGTAAGATAGACGCGGGAGTCGTGTTCTACGCTCTGCTGGCGCTCTGGAGCTTTTTGAAATACTCGCGCGCCGGGCTTGCGGCCGAAAAGACCTGGTTCGTCCTTTTCTCGCTATGCTCCGGCATGCTGATGTCGACCAAATCTACGGGGCCATTTTTTATCGCCGCCTTTACTATAATGCTGACCGCGGTCCAGATCGGCAAAAAAAAGGGGGCTGCCGGGACCGTCAAGGCGGTGTTTGCGTACGGCTTTACGTGCCTGCTGTTCATTTTGCCGTGGCTGGCGAAGAACATGCTGTGGACCGGCAATCCGTTCTACCCCGCGAAAATACTGCCGGGCCTCCCGTTCGACGAAACGTTCTATTTTATCGCCAAGGTGGCAGTCGCTAAGTCGAAAACGTTTATAATAGAGGACTATTTTTTCGGCACCCTGATGGGCACCGGGTATCTTATCGCCGCGTTCCTGCCGCTATATTTTATCCTTAAAAATAAAAAACCGGCCATAAACACGCTGCTTCTCTTCGCCGGGCTGCTCGCGGCGATATTGTACGCGTCGGGCTACGCCGTGGACCTTGCGCGCTACACTTATTGCAATTATGCGATTTTCGCCGTCGCCGCCGCGTACGCGATAACAGCGCTTTCGGAAACCGAGCCGCGGCTGAAACGGTTCCTTACGGTATTCGTTCCGGTAATGATACTGGTCCCCGGCGTATGCACCAGCGTCTATTTCGGTGCGAGGCGGCTGCCTTATATCCTTGGATTTCAATCGGCCGACCAGTATCTGCAGAAACAATACGAATGGGAAGGGTGGGATACCGTAAAATGGGTCGCTGACAATATTCCGCCGGACGCCAGGATATTATATCTTGGCGAAGTTTATCCGTTCGCTTATTATTATAAACAGACCATTATCGGAGGCAATCGTCCAAGCATACTCGGCTATTCGTTAAGCGGGGCTAAAGAGTATCTCAAAGAGAATAACATCGCTTATCTGCTAGTATGCGGGAACCGGTACACGGAAGCGAACGGCGTTCTTTACCACTACTGGACGCCGCTCCTGAACGTGCGCTGGTTCGAGGGCACCTCTATCGACAGGGAGTTCGTACGGATATATTCGAATAACGGGACGCGCATTTATAGGATCGAGGCGGATAATCCCGCGCCGCGGACCGGGGGCCGGTCACGAGTTTAATATCGTATGACACCACCGCGATCCTTCCCGAAGAGGTTTATGATATGCCTGTGGTTATTGGGCGTCTTCTACGCCTATGTCTCATATCTCTCGAACGATCTCGTCTTCGCGCAAAAGGCGCTTTCTCCAGCCGTGAAAATTTGGCTGCGGTTTACCACGTATGATACTCATTGACCTGTCGCTGCTCATACTCTTCCTGGCCATGGCGAAAGCCCTAGGCGGGAAGGTTCTTGCCGCCGGAAAAGTCGATACCGGCGCGACCGGCATCCCGTTCTATTTCGAGCTGGGCGCCGGGCTCGGGCTCGTCTCGTACGCGGTGTTCTTTCTGGGCGTGACCGTCGGGTACAGGGCGATATATTTCCAGGCGGCCGCTCTGCTAATGCTCGCGGCGTGGCATAAAGAGGTCCTGCGCGCGCTGCGCGAGGGCGCGGCTTCGTTCAGGGAACTGGCGGCGGGGAGGGAGGGCGCGTTCGGGACGTGCCTGCTGATCCTGCTGCTGGTGTGCGTCGTCTCCAACCTCTGCTTCAATTACGCGCCTCCCGTAGAGGGCGACGAACTCGCCTATCATTTGAATCTGCCGCAAAAGTATTTACTGCACGGCAGGATCTTCAATATCCCCGAGGACTCATTGTCCTTTTTATTCCTTACTCTTAACCTGCTATATATCCCGCTGATGGCGGTCAAAAGCATCCTCGCGGCCAAACTGCTGAGCGCGGCGTTCGGGATCTTCGATATGGCGCTGGTCTTCCTGCTGACGCGCGAGTTCGCGGGAAAGCGCTACGCGTTATTGGCGGCGGTATTGTTCTATACTACGCCGATGACCATCGGCCTGGCCGGAGTCGGCAAAATAGACGCGGGGGTGACGTTCTACGCGCTGCTGACGCTGTGGAGCTTCCTGAAATATTCGGGCGCCGGGCTTGAAGCCGAAAGCAACTGGTTCATCCTGTTCGCGGCGAGCTCCGGAATGCTGGCGGCCAGCAAGTGGTCCGGGATCCTTTTCGCCTCGGCCCTCACCCTGATGCTGGTAAAGGTCTTAATTTCCAAAAAGAAGGGCGTTTACGCGGCCGCCAGGCTCTTGTTCGCCTACGGGGTTACGATCATGCTTTTCGTTTCGCCGTGGCTCATAAAGAATATGCTCTGGGCCGGCAACCCTCTTTACCCCGCCATGATCTCGCCCCGGCTGCCCTACGATGAAACGCTCTGGTATGTGGCCAGATATCTGGTCTTTAAATTCAGATTTTCAATGGTCCTGAACTATTTCTTCGCCACAATAACCGGCACAGGGTATCTTATCGCCGCGTTCCTGCCGCTCTATTTCGTCGTTAAGAACAAAAATTCCACGATAAACGCTCTGCTTGTTTTTTCAGGGCTGTTCATCCTGATCTTATGCGTCTCAGGATACGCTTTGGACCTTGCGCGCTACACTTACTGCTGTTACGCTATTTATGCGATCGCGGGAGCGTACGCGATAGTTACTCTTTCGGACGACTATCCGCAGTTGCGCAGGATCATCGCGGGCCTGGTGCTGGCCATGCTCCTGGCGCCTAATGCGTGCATGAGCGTCTATTTCGGCGCAAAGCGGCTTCCCTATATCCTGGGGATCCAGTCGGCCGACCAATACCTTCAAAAGCAGTATGAATTCGAGGGGTGGGACGTTGTAAAATGGGTCAGGAAGAACGTTCCGCCGGCCTCCAGGATCTGCTATCTGGGGGCGACCTGGCCGCCCGCTTATTATTACGATCAGCCCGTGATCTCCGCCAGCCGTCCGAGCGTCCTGCGCTATTCCCTGGGCGAGGCGAGAACGTATCTTAAGAACAACGGTTTCGATTATGTGATCCTGTGCAGGAACAGCTATACGGAGGCGGACGGAATTCTTTATCATAGTATGCTGCCGTTCATGAGCGTGTACTGGTTCAAAGGCACCTCTATCGATCAAGAGTTCGCCCTGGTATATTCGAGTAATGGAACGCGCGTTTACAGGATCGCGGCAAAATAACGGTCAACGAAAGACGGAATGGAGCCGGCATGTCCCATAAAAAACTGTCCGTACAAGAGAAACGATACGCTATAAACCGGATCTTCAGCGTAATACGCATAAGATGCCTTCTTTTTCTGAAGGTGCTTCTGGCCAACCTGCGCTTCACCAACGTTTTGGGCGGGGTCTGGCGCGAACGGTTCAAGCGGACCCGGCGCGATTTTTTAAAAAGCGAGCCGCTGTTTCTGCCGTCGAGGCAATGGTATATAATCTCTCTTTTTTACCGCCTGGTGCTCAGAGGGCTCGGCTTCGCCGGGTTCAAAACCACCTTCGGACGGTTCCTAGCGGCTTATGAGCCCGGCAATCCGCGCCTGTTCGAGGCGCTTCACCATCTCTACGCGTCCGCGCTCGAGCGAAGGGACGTCTGGGGGCTGCTGAAGACCATACAAGAGCCCCTGCTGGGGGACGGCGACTACGTGGTCGACCGGGGGCGGCGGCTAAGCATCGATCTTCTTCAATCCGTAGACGAGTTCTATCGCCTGCAGGAAACGCTGAACTTTAAAAAGGAAGATCCCGTGGTCTTCTGCGAATTGGGAAGCGGTTACGGGAGGCTCGCGGAAGTGGTTATGACCGCCATGCCCAATGCGACCTACCTGATCTTCGATCTGCCCGAACAGCTCATCCTGTCGCAATATTATCTGTCGACGCTGCATCCAAAACGTAAAGCGGCGTTCTATCCGGAATCGCTGGAGCTTACGGGGTCCAGAGAGAAGCTGGCTAATTACCGGCTCGTTTTCGGATTGCCCCCGCAGCTGCGCGAACTTCCTAAAGGCTACGTGGACGTCTTTATCAATATCTACTCGTTCATGGAAATGAGCGCGCAGCAGGTGAGCGGGTATTTCGATATCATCGAGCAGCTTCAGCCGGGCGCTTTATACCTGAAACAGCACAAACATGAGCTGAATCTGCTCGACCAGGCCGTACATACGGACGAAAATTATCCCATCCGTCCATCGTGGAACAGGATCTATCAAGGGACCTCGACTCTTTTTGAGCATGTTTTTGAAGCGGTTTACAGGATAGATAAGGACCGGCAGCGGCCGGGGGTCTGAAACAGCCGGCTTTAACTTTATGGAACCAATGAAAAGCATACCGTGTCCCGTCTGTTCCGGGACGGAACACGGATTTTTCCTGAACGGACGGGACTATCTTTCCTCTTCCGCCGGGCGGTTCACCCTGGTCAAATGCGCCGAGTGCGGGCTGATCTATCTCGATCCCCTGACCGGCCCGGAAGACGAGCCGGCGCTTTATCAGGCCGCTTATTACAGAAGCATGAAAGGGCTCTCGAGAATTCTAGAAACCCTGTTCCTGCGCGAAAGAAAACGGATCGTCGAGGGCTCCGGAAAGTCCTCAGGGAAAGTGCTGGACGTCGGCTGCGGAACGGGCGAATTCCTGAAGACGATGAAGGCCGGGGGCTGGGAGACCGCGGGCGTGGAACCCTCCGAGGAGAGGAATAAGCTTTCGACGGAGGAAAATAAGATATACAGCGCGGAGCTGACGGAGATAAAATTCCCCGGGGGCGGCTTCGACGCCGTCACTTTGTGGCAGGTGCTGGAGCATCTGCCGGATCCCGTCAAATATCTGGCCGAGATCCGCAGACTGCTTAAGGACGACGGCATACTTGTCCTGTCGGTCCCGAATATAAACAGCCTGCAGGCCCGCTTCGGCGGAGCTCTCTGGTTCCACCTGGACCTGCCCCGCCACAGGTGGCAGTTCGCGCCGGGAACCATCCTGAAAATGCTTGAGAAGAACGGCTTTTGCGCCGCAAAGACGAAGCATTTTTCCCTGGAGTATAATCCCTTCGGCTGGTGGCAGACCATTTTGAACAGGCTCGGCTGCGAGACTAACTTCGCCTACAAATTTCTAAAGCGCGGCGCCGTGGGGAAAACTTCTTCTCCGGCCGCGAGAGCGTACACGATCTTGTGCTCGATACTGCTGGGCGCGCCGCTGCTGCTGCCCGCTTTTCTGCTGAGCTTCGCCGAAAGCGCCCTCTCGCGCGGCGGCGTGATCACGATCATAGCCCGAAAACGGCCGGAGGAGAACTGATGCCACAGGAAAACGGCGAAAAAAAAAGAATATTGCTGGTAGCCCCGTCCTACAGTTTTATATATCAGGGAGCCATGATCAGGCCCGGCGCCATCTACTCGCCTCATCTGGGGCTGGCCACGATCGCCGGCCCGCTGGTCGCGCGGGGGCACGAGGTGCGGATCGCGGACCTGAACAAGGTTCCCGAAGACGCCTTCCTGGAAGAATTGCGGCGGTTCGGCCCGCAGTATGTCGGAATAAGCTTTTCCACCATCCTTTCCGCCGAAGCGTACCGTCTCGCGAAGCTTATCAAGGCCGCGGACGAAAAGATAATAATTATCTCCGGCGGCGTTCACTCCTCCAGCATGCCTGAGGACGTCCTGGCCTCCTCGCCGGTGGATATCGTCTGCATGGGCGAAGCCGACCTGTCCATCGTGGAAGTCGTAGAGGGGCGGCCTTTGGCGGAGATCGCCGGCATCGCGTTCAGGGGGGAAGGTAAATTCGTCGTTTCGCCGCGATGCGAGCCGATAAAAGACCTGGACACGCTGGCGTATCCGGCCTGGCGGCTGTTCGATCTGCGGGAGTACCGGACCACGGAACTTCTCGCGCGGGAAAATCCCGCCGGGTGGATAGAGACGAGCCGCGGCTGCCCCTACGGGTGCATTTACTGCAATAAGAACGTTTTCGGCAGGAATTTCAGGGCGAAATCGGTCAAAAGGGTCGTCGACGAGATGGCCTATATGCTCGAGTGCGGCTTCCGTGAGATCCATATCTCGGACGACTGTTTTACGGTGGACCTGGACAGGGCGAAGGGGATCTGCGCCGAGATCATTAAAAGGAAGCTCAGTTTCCCCTGGGCGACCGTGACCGGCATCCGTGCCGACCGGGTGGACCAGGAGCTTTTGACGCTGATGAAGCGCGCCGGGTGCTACAGGGTCTTTTTCGGGATCGAAACGGGCAGCGACGACGTGCTTAAGATCATCAACAAGGGCGAGACCTGCGACGACGTGCGCAGAGCTGTGCGGATGTCTAAAAAGGCCGGCCTGGAAGTCCATGGTTTCTTTATGCTGGCGCTGCCGGGCGAAACCGAAAAGACGATGAGGCAGACCATCGATTTCGCCAAGGAGCTGGACCTGGACATGGCGAAGGTCGCCATCACCGTGCCCCTGCCGTCGACCCCGTACTTCGAGCAACTGGACAAGGCCGGCAGGATAAAGACGAAGGAGTGGTCTAAATACAACCTGTATTTCCCGGCGCGGGAGCTCTATGATCTTCCGGGCCTCGACTGGGACACCGTCGAAGCGTATTATAAAAGGTTCTACCGCGAATTCTATTTCAGGCCGCGGTTCATTATCAAAAGGTTCCGGGAGAGCCTGCTCCGCGGGCAACTGCTGAACGATATCAAATCGTTCTTACAGGTAAAATGGTAGAGCTATGAAAGACCACAAAATACTTCTCTACGGAGTTCATCTTTTCGCCGCCGCCGCCCTCTTCTTCCTCGCGCAGGCCGCTATGTTCGTTCTGGGCTGGTTCTGGCCGGGCGTTTTTAAGCCGGGCCCGGCGCTAAAGCTGGCCGACGGCTTTTTCCTTATTGGCCTTCTCTTTGTCGCGGCCGACAGCCTTTCCGGCGCCATGAGCCCCAGGAAGAAAAAGTCGCTGTTGTTCGATCCCGTCAGCGCTTCCCGCATCGCGGTGGGCATGACGGCTTACAACGACGAACTTTCCATATGCGATGCCGGCCGTGACTTCTTGCGCCAGGAGCATGTGGCCGCGGTGGTGGTGGTGGATAATAATTCGGTCGACAGGACCACCGAAGAGGGGCTAAAGTCGGGAGCCGCGGTCGTAAAAGAATCCGTCCAGGGCTACGGCGCCTGCTGCGTCCGCGCGCTCAGGGAGGCGATGAAGTTCGGTGATATCATCTGTCTGGTGGAGGGGGACGGCACGTTCTCCGGCAGCGACCTTAAAAAACTGATGGCGTACGTGGAGAACGCAGATATGGTGGTCGGCACAAGGACCACCAGAGAGCTGAACACGCCGGATTCCCAGATAAACCCCTCGCTTCTTATCGGGAACGTGCTGATGGCGAAACTGCTCCAGATACGGTTCAGGAGCGTCCGCCTGACCGACGTCGGCTGCACGTTCAGAGTGATCCGGAAGGCCGCGCTGGAGAAAATAATAGATCAGCTCACGGTCACCGGCAACCATTTCTCCTGCGAGATGCTGCTCGTGGCGCTCGAGAATCATTTAATGGTGATAGAGATCCCGCTGACGCTGAAAAAGAGGGTCGGCGAGAGCAAGGGCGTGGGCGGGAATTTCTTCAAGGCGGCCGCGACAGCCACGGACATGTGGAAGCTGATCATGTTCAGGTGAAAAAACCGGCTTTGGCCTGAAAACTTCGCTCGATTCGTTTCACCGGCGAAGCTTATCCCGTACTTGATACGGGAGCCGGTGTACAGATTCCGACGGAGCCTGGATTCCGGCTTTCGCCGGAAAGACGGAAGAATATAAATTCCATTCTCAACGCGGCGGTCTTACGGGCGTTTGGCGACGAGCAGCAGGGAATCGAACAGATTTAAATTGACGGTGAAATTATTCATCCACGGCTTCTTAGCCGGCAGCACCCAGCCCGGCAGATACGCCTCAAAACGGTCCCGCAGGTAGCCCACGCTGAACACCCAGCTCGGCCTGGAAACGGAAATTATTTCAAGTCCGGTCTTAGAGCAGACGGCCTCCAGGTTCTTTCTGCTGAAATATCCGAGGTGCGCTATGCGGTAATGCCACCACTTCCAGCCCATAAGACGCGCGGCCGCCGACTTAACGTCCGGGGTCGCGATCGCGATAATGCCGCCCGGCTTTAGCAGTTCCGCGGCGGCTCGTATCATTTCAAGCGGAGCCGAGACGTGCTCGACCACGTCTATCAGGGTGATAATGTCATAGGGCCCGCGTATCTCCGGGTGGGGCAGGACGTCAGCGTTGATGACGCAGCCGTGGGCGCGGGCCGTCTTTCTGAGCCAGGCCGAAGGCTCGACGCCTTCGGCCTTTAAACCGAATTCCGCAGCGGCTTCCAGCAGGATGCCGCTGCCGGCTCCCACGTCCAGAAGCCTCAGCCCGGCGGTATCCCCGCCGATAATTCCGGTTATCCTGCGCAGGATCATCCTCGACTGATGCATGCGCTCCTTGCGGCCGGTCTCGTACTCCGGATCCTCGAGGGCCTTGTAATAGACGGTCGTGTCCAGGGCGTCCAGGCATTGGCGAAAACCGCAATCGGCGCACTCGAAGATAGACAGCATGTAGCCATAGCGGCCGTCGGTGATCTTGAAATCCGCGCTTTCAAGCGGGGCTCTGACGGTGGTTTCCCTTATCATCTTTACGCTGCCGGAGCCGCACAGCCTGCAAAGATATTTTTTACCGGCGATCTGTATATCGGGAGTGTTCATGATTTATTTTTCCTGCCGGAAAGCTCTTGAAAATTCGGATACCGCGTCCGTGTAAAAATCATGCCCCCGGCGAAGGAGAAAGGGCATGCCGAGACGGCGGGCGCATTCGCCGTCCAGCTCGTCCCGGTCGCCGATAAATACGCAATCCTTCTTGTTCAGCGACAGTCTGGCAAGGACGGCTTCCAGCCCGGGCGTCTGCGGCTTGAGCCTGTCCAGTCCGGGTTCAAGGGAATAACAGATTGCGTCGGCGCGCAAGCCCAGCGCCGCCAGTTTTTCCTCGACCGGATAGTCCGAAAAAACCCCTATTTTAACGCCTCGGTTCCGTAAGAGGCCGAAAAAAACGTCCGCTTCCGTGAAGCGGCAGGCGGACAGATGTTTTAGCGGCCTCCGGTACAGCCATTCGGCCGCGATCTCTTCTACGACCGCCGGCGGCAGGGATAATTTTTCGGCCGTCATGTCCAGCTGCCGCCGTGAGATGTTGTCGGCCCCGGCGGCGGATAACTCTTCGCGCGCTTTGCGGAAACGGCTCAGGACCCTGATATCACGGACGGCATGCCTGCTCCGGAAAATATGTCCGGCCAGTTCCAGCAGCATCCTCAGCCTCAGCCCGCGCTGATCGTACAGAGTGCCGTCCAGATCGAAAACAACGCCTTTAACGCGCTTCCAGTCGATCCCGGACGGGCGGCCGGGCGTCATGGCACCGCTATTTCGGTGAATCGGCATTGGAAGAGCGTTTGAGCGATGGGAATATCGACGAACATCAAGAACAGCAGGACCAGGATGAGCGCCGCGGAGATGATCAGCAGATATTTGTCTTGGTACAACTTCTCCGGCCTTTGGGCCGCGGACGCGGGCTGCATGGCCATATACAGGTAGTAGGCGAACAGCAGCGTGAAGATCGGGAAGCTGAGTATAAGCTCGGTCCTGTATTTTATCAGGAAAACGGCCAGCAGGAAACTGGCCAGCACGGCGTACACGAAGCAGGACATCAGCAGGGAGATCTCGGTATAGCGCTTGAATGATTCCCTGTATTTGCCGGGAGCATCGGGGCCGCTCTCTCCGACTATAAATCTGTACTCGGACAAACGTTTCGCCGACATCAGGAAGGCGCCGCCCAGCCAGTAGGTGCCCATGAAGCTAGCCGGGGGGATAGTGGTGCCGGAGACCATCCACCAGCCCAGCAGCAGGCGTATCGGGTTGTTGATGGATTCGGTGATCACGTCGGCATAGGGGAGGTCCTTGGTTCGGAACGGCTTCACGTTGTAAAAGATCCCGCTCAAGACGAACGCGCAGGAAGCCGCGAAAAAGAGCTTGTTGACGGTGAAGGCCAGGCCCAGGCCGGCCGCGGCGAGCAGCAGATACTCCAGGATAACGAGCCTGGGGGACAGAATGCCTTCCGCGCCGGGGCGGCGGCACTTCAGCGGATGGTGGCGGTCGTAGTCGGAATCCAGCCATTCGTTGATGACGTAGTTCGCCGAAGCGATACAGCAGGCGCTGGCGAAGCCGGCGGCCAGGCGCAGCAAAAAGCCGTGTTCGACGTTCACGCCGAGGATCACGGCGACGACTATGCCGGGGACGATGAAGATATGTTTGACCCAGTGGCTCGGGCGCGCGATGGAAACATACGCCTGTAAAGTTGAGTTCATGGAACCTCGCTATGTTTTAAAATTGCGGCGGACCCGTTAAAATAAAATCTGTCCTTAATTCCCAGTCTAAAAGCCATTATGTCGGACAGGCTCATAGGAAAAAGCCGTGCGCGAAGGGCCCGCCATTAGTCAATTATAACACAATAAAACGGCGGTTTCTAACGATCAACGGCGCTGATTAAATTACAAAAGCGCTTCGTGTTTTTTGTATCATAGCGATAATATGATTTTGCGCATCTATAAGCGGGTGACTGAATTTTGCCGGCGGATGCTTTCCTCCGGGATCGCGCGGGACGAACAATGAAAACCGACCAGGCCATAGAGATAGACCCGGGCAGTTTGCGGGAATTTAAAATGCTTTTTATTCTCCCGCCTTTCCCAAAAGAGCACAAGATGGCCCCGCCGAACGGCATAGGCTACTTGGCGGGCATGCTGGAAGCCAACGGCGCGGAGTGCTATTTTATCGACGGCATCAAGGATCGTCTGACGATAGGGGCCATCCTCTCCCGGGCCGCCGCTCTTAAGCCGGATCTGGTAGGAGTACCGCTTCTGACCCCCATGTATAAAGCGAGCAGGGAGCTCATCCTGGAGCTTAAACGCGCGGGTTTTAAGACGGTGGCGGGAGGGCCGCACGCTTCCGCTCTGCCCGCCGAAACGCTGGCGGATACCGGCGCCGATTACCTGGTGTTCGGCGAGGGAGAGAGCACTTTGCTCGAGCTGTGCCGGTCGCTGAACGGTTCGCGGCCCAGGCCTTTGTCCGAGATCCCCGGCCTGGCCTTTAAAAGCGGCGGCGGCCTCGTCATCAACGAGGCGAGGCCATTGATCGAGGATATAGACGCGCTGCCGTTCCCGGCCTGGCATTTGTTCCCGCCTGACCAGTATCCTTTCTCTCCGCAGGGCACGATGGCCAAGGGCTATCCTCTGGCCGCCATCACGACGTCGCGCGGCTGTCCGTTCAATTGCGGTTTCTGCTCCACGAACGTGATCTGGCGGCGCAGGTTCCGGGCGCGCTCGGCCGGGAACGTCATAGCCGAGATAGAAATGCTCGTGCGCGACTACGGAGTGCGGGAGATCCAGTTCATCGATGATAATCTTACCACGCAGCGCGGGCGCGTTCTGGCCATCTGCGACGAACTGGAAAAGCGCGGGCTGGGCGTGGTGTGGTCCTGCCCCAATGGCGTGCGTATTGATTCCCTGGACGAGGAACTGGCACGGCGGATGAAACAATGCGGGTGTTATTCCCTTACGTTCGGCATAGAATCGGGGAATCAGGAAGTGCTGGACCGCGTAGAAAAAGGGACCAAGCTCGAACAGATCGAAAAAGTCGTCGCGATGGTCCGCCGCGCTGGGATCGAGACCCGGGGCTTTTTTATCGTCGGCCTGCCAGGCGAGACCCGGGCCACAATCCGCCAGACCATAGATTTCGCGAAGAGACTTCCGCTGAGTTTCGCCGGCTTTTCTATTTTTAGTTTTGATGCCGGGCTCAAAATTCTTCAAGGAATGGGTGGCGAAAAACAAGGTGGATATAGCCGGTCTTGACTGGGACAGGTTCGACAGTTATAGATCTAAAATGAGCGTTTGTGAAGTGCCCCAGGAGGAATTACAGGCTTTGTGCCGGCGGGCCAATCTGGAATTTTACCTGCGGCCCCGGATCTTGCCGGGGTTCCTCAAATACATACGCCAGTTCCGCTGGATCTTAAAACGCCTGCTGCATTATTATTGAGACGAAACCTTCAGGAGCGGTTTTTCGTGGAGATCAGATACAGTCCGAATTTGATTGCCTGTTTCAGGACCTTCGAGTTAAAGGACGAATTGGAAAAAACGTAGTCGATCGGGATCTCCCCGACCTTCATCCCAGCCCTGTAGCAAAGTGCAAGGGCTTCCATGTGAAAATCAAAGGCCTTCGAGCGGAGTTCGGTCGCGCAGATCAGTTCGCAGGCCCTTTTGCCGTAACGCCGGTAGCCGCTGGTGCAATCCCTCAGGCCAGGCCCGAACAGGTCGAAATACGAGTCCGTTAAGGAATAGTTTACGACCAGCCTCGCCATCGCGCTGACGGCCTTTCTGTATAGGGGCACGTTCTGCGTTTTTCCCCTGCTGCCTATAACGACTTCGACAGCGGGGTCGTAATTGAAAAATCCGGGAAGCGCGCCGGGATCGTGCGATAGTCCCGCGTCCATGGTGACGACCAGATCGTAGCCTGAGGCCATGGCGAACCTCAGGCCGTCCTGAATGCCGGCCGGTATATGGGTGGCTTTGGGATGGGTGAGGATATTCAGCTTATTGGGATGTTTCCCCCGGGCGCATTCGGCCTGCAGGGTCCTGAGGATCTCGGCCGTCCCGTCCCTGCTGCCGTCGTCGGTCACCGAAACATCGGCGTGGGCCAGGGACCTGGCGACGACCTCATAAATAGTGCTTTCTTCGTTATGGGCCGGGATCACGACGAGATTTTTACTCATGAGAAGAAGCTCTCGGCTATTTTGATGTCCTCGTGAGTGTTGATGTTCGTGTACTTGTCGCAGATAATAAAGGATTTTATCATCATGGCGTCGTCGATGGCGCATTGGATGAGGTCCGGAAGCTCCTTCTCGTTCCTCTCGTGATGTATCGGCGTGTACTTGATGTAATCGAAGATTTTGTTCCTGAACAGGCAGTGTCCGGTACCCTGAAAATCGTTCAGCGGGTTCCTGGGTTTTTCTATCAGCCGGTAAATATTGTTCTCCGCGCCCTGGATGAAGGTGTAGGTCTTTTTGATCTGCTGCCTGTCGCTTACCTTGACCACTCCGCACATGCCGAAAATTTCATTGTTCTCCCTGAATTCCCGGACCATGGCCTGATGCTTGGGATTAAAGAGCATCTCATCGCCGAGCGTGAGGAAAAAATCGGCTCCGTTAACGGCGGCTTGGGCGCATTCGATGGCGTGCACCAGGCCCTTCTGCTCGCTCTGGATCACATATCTGATGGCTTTCCCCTTGTAGCTGTTGCCCAGCAGGTTAATCAGGGTTTCGGCCTTGTAGCCGACGACCAGGACGATCTCCTCCACGCCGACGTCTACGGCGCAGTCAAGGTTGTATTCTATCAGGTGTTTCCCGCGTACCTTGATCAGACATTTGTTTTGATCGGCCGAAAGTTCGTTCAGCCTGTTCCCCCTGCCGCCGGCCAGCACCAGTGCTTTCATCGGTATTACCTCTCTTTAGTCGCTAGGATCCCGCGGTTCTCGCTGATCCACTTCAACAGCAGCCCCACGCCTTCTTTCGGCATGACCTTGGGCTCCCAGCCGAGCTCTTTTTTAGCTTTTGAGATGTCGCAGATAAAATAACGCAGATCGGCGTAGCGGTCCGGCGCGAACTTGACTTCAGGCTTGCGGCCGTTGAGCTCGCCGATGAGATCGATGCACTCGATCAGCGAGATTGCGGTCTTCAGCCCTCCGCCGATATTGTAGATGCCCGGCTTGCGGGTCCTGTAAAAAGCGTCGAAAGCCTCGCAGATATCCGTCGCGTAGATGATGTCGCGGACCTGCTTGCCCGTCCCGAAGATGGTAAGAGGCCAGTTCAGGACGCTCCTGATCGCGAAATTGGCGACCCAGCCGTGGTCTTCGCCGCCGAATTGCCTGGTCCCGTAGATCCCGGTAAGCCGGAAGCTGGCTGCCTCCAGCTTGTAGGTGTCGATGAAGACCCTGGTATAGATGTCCACCGCGGCCTTCGAGCCGTGAAGAGGGGAGAGCGCTCCGCCGAGCGTAGGGTAGTTCTCGTCTATGCACTGAGGCTCTCTCGTATACCGGGTCTTACCTTCTTTCAGCTCGTCGTTTATCTTGTTCCCGTAAACATGGATCGTGGCGCAGCTGGCGACCGGAACCTTGAGCTTCCGGGCCGCCTCAAGAACGTTGAAAGTTCCCATCACGTTCGTCGTGATGTCGAGCCTGGGATCCTCCCAGCTGATGGTCATGGCCGGCTGGGCGGCCGTATGGACGATATAATCGCAGCCGGAGGCGTGGTCCAGAAGCTCCTCATAATTCCTGACGTCGGCTTTCACCGGCTTGACGCCGATCTTTTTCAGGTAATTCCAGTTGAAATCGCGGGCTTCTTCCGTGGCGAGGCCGGTCCTTTTGAGCTCGTGTTTCGTCATGTTGTCGTAAGCGACGACTTCCGAGCCTTTTTTCGCGTAGAACTCGCAGACATGCGAGCCGAGAAATCCACAACCGCCGGTCACTAGAACTTTCATTTTTTTCACCTCGTCCAATTATCTTATAAAATTTAGAATCCCGCGTATATGCGCCGGCCCGATACCCGGGAAAAAGCCCGCGGCCTACGCTCCCCGCCCGTGGGCGAACTGGATATAGGAGAGGTAAATTTGGTTTAATAAAAAAAACGCGGTATATTGGGGGTATTTTGCTTTCTATAACGCCCTACAGCATCCGGGAAATCATACTTAAACAATCAAAGCGCGCGCACGTAGGCCACATCGGTTCGGCACTTTCAGTGGCGGACCTGATCGCCGCGCTTTATTCCGGAGTTATCAAAGCCGCGAAGGACAAGAACCCGGAGCGGGACCGTTTTATCCTTTCAAAAGGCCACGCGGCCCTCGCGCTTTACGCGGCGCTGTACCTTAAGGGCTTTATTACCGGGGAGGAACTGGACTCGTTCTGCGGCGACGGTTCGGCGCTGGGCGTGCACCCGGAGAGCTCGCTGGGCTGCGTGGATTTCTCCACCGGCGCGCTGGGACAGGGGTTATCCATGGCGGCCGGCGCGGCGCTGGCGGCGCGGCTCCAGAAGTCGCCGCGGCGCGTCTTCGCGCTGCTGAGCGACGGCGAATGCAACGAGGGGGCGGTATGGGAGGCGGCGGCGTTCGCGGCCCATCACAAGCTGGCGAATTTAACCGCCATAATAGATCTGAACGGGCAGCAGGCTTTCGGCTACACAGAGGACGTCCTGTCCATGTCTCCCATGGCCGCGCGCTGGCGGGCTTTCAACTGGGACGTGCTGGAGGCGGATGGACACGACATAAAAGCCTTGCAGACCGCTTTGTCCGCCCCGGCTGACCGGGAGGGACGGCCGCGCATGATAGTGGCGCGCACCGTATTCGGCAAGGGCGTGTCTTTCATGGAGAGCAAGATAAAATGGCATTACTGGCCTATGTCGGACGACGAATTTATTCAGGCGCTGGCTGATATTGAGAAGCTAAAATGAGGAAAGTTTTTATCGACACGCTGGTGGAACTCGCGGAAAAAGATCCGCGCGTGCTGCTGCTGACCGGAGACATAGGCTACCTGGCCCTCGAGCCGTTCGCCGAGAAATTCCCGGGCCGGTATTTTAACGCCGGCGTGGCGGAACAGAATATGGTGGGGGTCGCCACGGGGCTGGCTGAGGCCGGTTTTGTTCCGTTCGTCTATTCTATAGCCACCTTTTCCGCGCTGAGGGCCTACGATTTCATACGCAACGGCCCCGCGCTGCACCGTCTGCCGGTGCGCATAGTCGGGGTGGGCGGCGGCTTCGAATACGGGCACAACGGCCTGACGCATTACGCGCTTGAGGACGTCGCGGTCATGCGGACTCAGCCCGGAATTACGGTCATTTCCCCGGCGGACAATGCTCAGACGCGTTCAGCTTTGCTCGCTACCTGGAATATCCCCGGTCCCGTGTATTACCGTCTGGGAAAGGACGCCGACGCGGTAGTCCCGGGGCTGGAAGGGCGTTTCGAGCGCGGCCGTGTCCAGGTGGTGGCCGAAGGCGGGGATCTGCTTATCCTGGCGATGGGCGGCATAGCTAAAGAGGCCGCCGGCGCGGCCGAAATACTGCGCGCGAAAGGTCTCGCCTGCACCGTGGCCGTGATGGCTGAGGCGAACCCCGCCCCGGCCGGCGACCTTGCCCGGCTGCTGGGAAAGTTCAAAGCGGCGATGACCGTAGAGGCCCACTATATAAACGGCGGCCTTGGCTCTATCGCGGCCGAGGTCATAGCCGAGCGCGGGCTGTCCTGCCGGCTCGTAAGATGCGGAGTCGGGACGATGCCGGCCGGCATATCAGGCGGGGAAGAATATATGAACCGGGCTTACGGGCTGGACCGCGCGTCTCTGGCCGGGACCGCGCTTAAACTCGTCCGGGGCGTAAAAAACGGAGGGGAACCATCATGAGCGCCGCCGAAAAACTTAAAATAAGCGCCATTATCGCCTGCTACCGCGACGCGCAGGCCGTGCCGGTGATGTACGCCAGGCTGCGCGCGGTCTTCGAAAAGCTGGATGTCGACCATGAGATAATTTTCGTCAACGACGGCAGCCCGGATAATTCCGGGGAAGTGCTGGCGGCGCTGGCCGCGGCCGATAAAAAGCTGCTGGTGATCAACCACGCGCGCAATTTCGGGTCGCAGAACGCTTTTACCAGCGGCATGAGGATCGCTTCCGGCGACGCCGTGGTGCTGCTGGACGGGGACCTGCAGGACCCGCCCGAGGTCATAGAAAGTTTTTACCGCAAGTGGCGCGAGGGGTACGAAGTGGTTTACGGCGTCAGGGAAAAGCGCGAAGCCACGTTCTTTATGCAGGCGGCGTACAAGCTGTTCTACCGCGTTTTTCATCTGCTGGCCTATCTGCCGATACCGCTGGACGCCGGCGACTTTTCACTGATGGACCGCAGGGTGGTGAACGTGATAAACGGCCTGCCCGAGAACAACCGCTTCATGCGGGGGCTGCGGGCCTGGGCGGGATTTAAGCAGACGGGAGTGCCGTACGTCAGGCCGGAGCGGATGTTCGGACGCACGACGAATTCCTTCCTGCGCAACCTGGACTGGGCCCGCAAAGCCATCTTCTCTTTTTCCTACGCCCCTCTGGAATTCATCATCTGGCTGGCTTTCCTGGCGGTGGCCGGTTCTTTCGCCGCCATAATAGTACAGGTGGCTCTGCGCCTGCTTTACCCGTCCCAGACCCCGCATGGTTTCCCCACGATCACTATCTTGATACTTTTTATGGGCGGCGTGCAATTGCTCTGCCTGGGAATAATCGGTTCGTATCTCGCCCAGATCTACGAGGAGGTCAAGCGCCGGCCCCCGTACATCGTCGAAAGCTATCTTAACTATACGCCTAAAGCAGATGCAGAACGTTGAACTGCACCCGACTCGCTGCCCCATCTGCGGGACCGGCGGGGGCGCGGCCGAGATATATCCCGCCAATTTTGACCAGGAGGCGTTCACGCCGGCCGTGTTCTCGGCCAGGCGCCTGCCGGACAGAGTCCACTATCGCACCGTGAAGTGCGCCGCCTGCGGTCTGGTGCGCTCCGATCCGGTGGCAGCCGCTGAAACCCTCGCCAAGCTTTACGCCGTCAGCACGCTGGACTACGCTTGCGAGATCCCGAATATCCGGCGCACTTACGGGCGCTACCTCGCTAAAGCCGGAAAATACCTGTCGCCCGCCGGATCGCTGCTCGAGATCGGCTGCGGCAGCGGTTTTTTTCTGGAAGAGGCGCTTGAGCGCGGGTATACCGAAGTCCGCGGGGTCGAACTAAGCGCCCCAGCCGCCGAAAAGGCCGTTCCCGCCGTGCGCCCGAATATCCGCGTAGGGTTCATGGAGCCCGGATCGTACGCCGACGGCCGGTTCGATATCATCTGCATGTTCCAGGTGCTGGATCACGTCCCGCAGCCGGCCGAACTGCTCGACAGCTGCCTGCGCGCGCTTCGGCCCGGGGGCGCGATACTCGTGCTGAACCATAATATCGACGCCGTTTCGGCCCGGCTGCTCGGAGAGCGCAGCCCGATAGTAGATATCGAGCATACCTTCCTTTACGGTGAGAAGACGCTGGCTCGTCTGGTAGAGAGCCGCGGATTCAGGGTCGCGGAGGCCGGCGCCGCGTTCAATACATATTCGCTCAATTATTTGGCGCGGCTGCTGCCCCTGCCTCCAGCTTTGAAGCGGGCCGCGCTGCGTATTTTAGAGAACAGCGGGCTGGGAAAACTCAGGTTTAATGTTCCGCTGGGGAACCTTTACCTTGTAGCCGTGAAACCTGCGGCGGGAGAGATGCGATGAAAAGGGTTATCCTTACCGGCGGCACCGGTTTTGTCGGAGCGAACCTCGCGCGCAGACTGCTGGAGGAAGGGCATCAGGTGCATTTATTAGTGCGTCCGGGGTACGCCGCCTGGCGCATAGAAGAGATAAGCTCAAAACTCGCTCTTCATGAGGCCTCCCTCTCCGACCGCGGCCGCCTTACAGAGATCGCGGAAGAGATAAAGCCGGATTGGATCTTCCACCTGGCGGCGCACGGCGCCTACAGCTGGCAGAACGATACCGACGCGATCATCGGTGTAAACCTGACCGGGACGGTAAATCTGCTGGAAGCCTGCCTTAAGCGCGGTTTTGAGGCTTTCGTAAATACCGGTTCGTCGTCCGAATACGGGTTCAAGGATCACGCGCCGGCCGAGGACGAACTTCCGGAACCGAACAGCTGCTACGCGGTGACTAAAACGGCGGCTACCAATTATTGCCGCTTTATTTCCCGGGACAGGAACGTGCACGCTGTTACCCTGCGGCTCTATTCCGTTTACGGGCCTTATGAAGATCCTCGCCGTTTTATCCCCGCCCTTGTGGTGAATGGAAGCGCGGGCGGTTTTCCGCCGCTGGCGTCTCCCGGCACCGCGCGCGACTATGTTTACACGGAAGACGTCTGCGACACTTATCTTCTTGCGGCCTCCAGGTCCGCGATACCCCGCGGCTCGATCTATAATGTCGGGAGCGGAACGCAGACGACGCTTCGGGAGGCGGTCGAGACGGCGCGCAGGGTCATGCGCATTACGGCCGCGCCGCAATGGGGGACGATGCCGCCGAGGTCGTGGGATACGGGCGTATGGATTTCCGACAGCGGCCTGATACGGCGGGAACTGGGCTGGACGCCGCGCTTCACTTTTGAGCAGGGCCTGCGTAGAACGGCCGAATGGCTGACGGGGCGGCCTGATCTGCTTGAATTTTACCGGGCCAATGGCGGCCGGTAAAGAATTCCGGGTTTTAGCGGATCGGTCTTTTGGGAGGCTGGTTCATCCTTTAGGATTCCGGATCCGCCACAGATAATAAGTCCAGCTGCCTACGATAGTCGAAAAATCAAGTTTTATCAGATGGGGGACCGCTCGTCGCACTAAATACAATAATTTCATCATGGCGAAGAGTACCGGATACTCGCGGGTTAAGCCGTCCTCTTTCCTTACCATAGACACAAGCTTGTCGAAAACGAACTTTGGCGGCTTGCCCAGGGTCAGCAGATATAAGGTCACGTTGTTTATGGTCTTGCGCTTGTCAAGGTAGGAGGTGTTCTTAAAGTAAGAGAGCAATTGCGGGTGTTCAAGGACGTAGTCGTAAAGTTTGGTTTTCGGGAACACCCTTAAAGAAAAAACGTTCAGCGTGAACGGCTGTTTGAGCTTATAGACGAGTTCGAGGGTTTGAACGACGTCTTCGCGCGTATCATTAGGGTTGTCGCTTATAATGTCGTAAGCGGGCGGGATCATCCGGAATTTTTTAGCCGCGTCAGCGAGTATTTCCGCTGATTCCCGTATTTTGCTTGTCACCGTCGGGCGTTCGAAAAATTTAAGCTGCGCCTCCGACCCGCTCTGGATGCCCATCCGCGCCCTGTTCATCCCTGCCCGCGCCAGCATTTCGACTTTTTCCTTCGTGATCATGTTCGGATGCATTCCGAAGACCACGAAAGGCAGATTTATCTCCTTTTTATACTTTTCGCAAAATTCTTCTATCACCGCCGTCGGCAGGACGATAAAATTATCATCATAAAATGCGACCGTGGAAATATACGGATAATTTCCCCTCGCCGACTTTATCTCTTCGATAATATAATCGACCTTCGGGTACCTGAGCTTCCTGTAGCCCGGGTCGAGCTTTATGAACGAATCATTGGCGCAATACGAGCAGTTATATGGGCAGCCGAGCGTCCAGATCGTCCTGAAGAGCAGACCGTTGAAATTCGTATAATCGAATTTGTTGAACGGCCTGAACGCTTTTTGCCCGGGGTCGTAGATAAGGCAGTCGGTCTTATTGTAGGAATGCGGCAGTTCGCCCAAAAGCTCGGGAGCGTTCAGCGGCAGCGCCGCGTTCTTGATGACGGCGCCGTTCTTGTTGAACCACATATTGGGGATATCGGTCGGGAACGCTCCTTTCTGCAGACCTTCAAAAAGCAGCCGGACGGAACGTTCGCCTTCTCCTATACATATGGCATCCGCGGCTTTGATAGATTCCTCCGGATAAAGTGTAGGGTGAACCCCGCCCCAGATAAGATATGCGCCGGGGTTGATCTCCCTTATGCCGTTCATTATTTTCAGGACATAGCCTGCGGAAACGGACATGGAGGAAAAAGCCACCACATCCGCTCCGGCCAAGTAAGCGGCGAGCGGGCGTATATCCTCGTCCTTTAAATATACGTCTTTGCCCGGGAAGAAAGCCGAGGAAAAGTAATAAAGGTTGTCCGTAGCGACAAAACAAATTTCCGTCGAAGGCTCGATCGATCTCGCTACCGCGGCGATCTTTCTGAACCCCATGGCGGTTATGCCGGATTCGACTGAGACCAATTTGATCTTCAATTGCCTTATCATTCTTTTACGCCCGAAAGGATCTTAAATCCCATCAGTATAATACCAAAAATACTGCCTTTTTCAAGGAATCGCTTGCCCCGCACTTTGGCTCAGAGAAAAAGTGCGGGGCCTGCATAAAAAGGCAACAGCCATTTTTAAACAAGGTAACGCCGGGCTGATTGGCTTTGGGTGCAGAGCCGCAGGATAGCCCAGTCGGGGCGGCGGGGGCATGGGCCGCGTCGGGCACGCTATCGACCACACCGTGGTCGCGCTCCCGCTCGGGCTTCGCGCTTACGCAAGCTCAGCCCTGCGCGAGGGCCCGCCGAACCCATGCCCCCGCCGTCCC